>Ga0308163_10000058_pt1 | contig 342676 bp, 296 predicted proteins | sample PhyTR1_FD_201037 | JGI IMG/M metagenome (GOLD analysis project Ga0308163, IMG submission 201037) | Phyllosphere microbial communities from UC Gill Tract Community Farm, Albany, California, United States - DLSLT.R1 | ecosystem: Host-associated > Plants > Phyllosphere > Unclassified | place...
TGTGACCGCAGTAAACCGCGCCGGCGGTCTGGTCGGAAGCAACGTCGCAGATGACGGTGGCACCGCCAGTATCGACGTTGCATTTGCCAATGGAAATGTGACAGCCTCCGGCGACGATGCGGGTGGCCTGGTCGGCAGCAACGCCGCGTATGGCGGCGACGCCACCATCGAACGTGCCTATGCCACCGGACAGGTCGGGGCATTTGGCGACAACGCGGGCGGACTCGTGGGCCAAAACCGCGGTTCCTCTGGCGCTGCGGGCATTGACCAGGCGTATGCAACGGGACGGGTAGCGGCATTTGGCAGCCATAGCGGCGGACTCGTTGGCCGAAACGAAAGCAGCGAAAGGAACATCTTTCGGGCCTATTGGGACAGCCAGTCCACCGGCCAAGCCGAGAGCGCAGGCGGTGGCGTAGCGCTGACTACGGCCCAGATGAAGCTGATGGCGAGCTTCGACGAATGGAACATCAGCGACCAAGGTGGCAGCGACGCGGTCTGGCGCATTTACGAGGGCCAAACCGCCCCCATGCTGCTGAGCTTCATGCAGGCCGCCACGGTAGCCGCGATGGAAGAATCCGTGACACGCGAATACAACGGCACGCGTGTATTTGACGGCATCGAACATAACCATTCGGGCGACAGCCGGGTGCTGGGAACCTTGCGCTACACCGCAAGCAGCAAGAATGTCGGCAGCTACAGCGGCGAAGATTTGGTCGTCGGCGGGCTGTACTCGTCCCAGCTGGGTTATGACATCAGCTATGCGTCCGATGCCGGTCTGCTCGTCACGCCCAAAAAGATCAGCCAGGTCACCGGAATCACCGCTCAGGACCGCGACTACAACGGCGAGCACGGTGTCAAACTGTTCACCAACGCCGCCCAGTTCGAGGGCCGTCTGGGCAACGATCAACTGAACGTAGCCACGGCCAGCGGTGCGATGGACACCAAGAATGCGGGCGACGGCAAGGCGGTTGGCATCACAGGGATCACGCTAGGTGGCGACGACAAGAACAACTACGAACTGGTCCGCACCACCGCAAGCACAAAGGTCGATATTGCCAAGGCGCTGATTGACCAAGTCACGGGCATCACTGCCGAGAATCGCAGCTACAACGGACAGAAGGATGTCAACCTGCTCACCAACGGTGCCCAGTTCGAAGGCCGGTTAGGCAACGATCAACTCACCGTGGCGACGGCCAGCGGCGCGATGGACACCAAGAATGCGGGCGACGGCAAGGCGGTTGGCATCACCGGCATCTCGCTGGGCGGCGACGACAAGAACAACTACGAACTGGTCCGCACCACCGCAAGCACAAAGGTCGACATTGCCAAGGCGCTGATTGACCAAGTCACGGGGATCACTGCCGAGAATCGCGGCTACAACGGACAGAAGGATGTCAACCTGCTCACCAACGGTGCCCAGTTCGAAGGCCGGTTAGGCAACGATCAACTCACCGTGGCCACGGCCAGCGGCGCGATGGACAGCAAGAATGCGGGCGACGGGAAGGCGGTTGGCATCACAGGGATCACGCTGGGTGGCGACGACAAGAATAACTACGAACTGGTCCGCACCACCGCAAGCACAAAGGTCGATATTGCCAAGGCGCTGATTGACCAAGTCACGGGAATCACTGCCGAGAATCGCAGCTACAACGGACAGAAGGATGTCAACCTGCTCACCAATGGTGCCCAGTTCGAAGGCCGCCTGGGCAACGATCAACTCACCGTGGGCACGGCCAGCGGTGCGATGGACACCAAGAATGCGGGCGACAGCAAGGCGGTGGACATCACCGGAATCACACTAGGTGGCACAGATGCCGGCAACTACACGCTGGTGAAGACCACTGCAGCGACCAAAGCCCATATCGACCAACGCGCCATCAAGGCAGTGATCACCGCGGATGACAAGACGTATGACGCGACCATGGCAGCAGTGACGCGTGGGAGGCTAGATGCGCTGCTGGGCGAGGACCAGGTCACGCTGGCAACCAACGGCATATTTGCCACCAAGGATGCCGGCAAGGACAAGACCGTCAATGTGAGCGGCTCTCTTGCTGGCACAGACGCCGGCAACTATCGACTCGAACATAACGAGACCGCCAAGGCCGATATTGCTCAGCGCGCCATCAACGCTGTCATTACCGCCGATGGCAAGACCTATGACGCCACCAGGGCCGCCGTGACCCACGGGCAACTTGGTACGCTGCTCGGCGACGACCAAGTCACGCTGGCAACCAACGGCATATTTGCCACCAAAGATGCCGGCAAGGACAAGACCGTCGATGTGAGCGGATCGCTTGCAGGTCGCGATGCTGGCAACTATCGACTGGAACATAACGAGACCGCCAAGGCCGATGTTGCTCAACGCGCCATCAACGCCGTCATCACCGCCGATGGCAAGACCTATGACGCGACCATGGGGGCGGCCACAAATGGACAGCTCGGTGCGCTGTTGGGCGAAGACCGAGTCACGTTAGCCACCAGCGGGATTTTTGCCACCAAGGATGCTGGCAAGGACAAGACCGTCAATGTGAGCGGCTCTCTTGCTGGCACAGACGCCGGCAACTATCGACTCGAACATAACGAGACCGCCAAGGCCGATATTGCTCAACGCGCCATCAACGCCGTCATCACCGCCGATGGCAAGACCTATGATGCGACCACTTGGGCGGTCACACATGGACAGCTAGGTGCGCTGTTGGGCGAAGACCAGGTCACGCTAGCCACCAATGGGATTTTTGCCACCAAGGATGCTGGCACCGACAAGACCGTCAATGTCAGCGGCACGCTGTCAGGAGCCGATGCGGGCAACTACCGCCTGGAGCATAACCAGACCGCCTTGGCCGATATCGCCCAACGGGCCATCAACGCCGTGATCAGCGCCGATGGCAAGATCTATGACGCCACCGAGGCTGCAGTGACCCATGGTCAGCTGGCTGCGTTGCTGGGCCAGGACCAGGTCACGCTCTCCACCAGCGGCAGCTTTGCCACCAAGGATGCTGGCACCGACAAGACCGTCAATGTCAGCGCTGCGCTTGCAGGCACCGATGCTGGCAACTATCGACTGGAGCATAACCAGACTGCCATCGCCAACATCGAACAAAGAGCCATCAACGCCGTGATCAGCGCCGATGGCAAGACCTATGACGCCACCAGGGCCGCAGTGACCCACGGTCAACTCGGTGTGCTGCTGGGCGAGGACCAGGTCACGCTGGCAACCAACGGCATATTTGCCACCAAGGATGCTGGCAAGGACAAAACTGTCAATGTGAGCGGATCGCTTGCAGGTCGCGATGCTGGCAACTATCGACTGGAACATAACAAGACCGCCAAGGCCGAGATCGCCCAACGGGCCATCAACGTCGTCATTACTGCCGATGGCAAGACCTACGATGCCACCAGGGCTGCAGTGACCCACGGGCAACTTGGTACGCTGCTCGGCGACGACCAGGTCACGTTGGCAACCAACGGCATATTTGCCACCAAGGATGCCGGCAAGGACAAAACTGTCAATGTGAGCGGATCGCTTGCAGGTCGCGATGCTGGCAACTATCGACTGGCACATAACGAGACCGCCAAGGCCGATATTGCTCAACGCGCCATCAACGCTGTCATTACCGCCGATGGCAAGACCTATGACGCCACTATGGCCGCAGTGACCCACGGGCAACTTGGTACGCTGCTCGGCGACGACCAGGTCACGCTAGCGACCAGCGGCATATTTGCCACCAAGGATGCTGGCAAGGACAAGAACGTCAATGTGAGCGGATCGCTTGCAGGTCGCGATGCTGGCAACTATCGACTGGAGCATAACCAGACCGCCAAGGCCGATATCGCCCAACGGGCCATCAACGCCGTGATCAGCGCCGATGGCAAGATCTATGACGCCACCGAGGCTGCAGTGACCCATGGTCAGCTGGCTGCGTTGCTGGGCCAGGACCAGGTCACGCTCTCCACCAGCGGCAGCTTTGCCACCAAAGATGCTGGCAAGGACAAGACCGTCAATGTGAGCGGATCGCTTGCAGGCACCGACGCCGGCAACTACCGACTCGAGCATAACCAGACTGCCATCGCCAACATCGAACAGAGAGCCATCAACGCCGTCATCACCGCCGATGGCAAGACCTATGACGCCACCAGGGCCGCCGTGACCCACGGGCAACTTGGTACGCTGCTGGGCGAGGACCAGGTCACGCTGGCAACCAACGGCATATTTGCCACCAAGGATGCAGGCAAGGACAAGACCGTCAATGTGAGCGGCTCTCTTGCTGGCACAGACGCCGGCAACTATCGACTCGAACATAACGAGACCGCCAAGGCCGATGTTGCTCAACGCGCCATCAACGCCGTCATCACCGCCGATGGCAAGAGCTATGACGCGACCATGGGGGCGGTCACACATGGACAGCTAGGTGCGCTGTTGGGCGAAGACCGAGTCACGCTAGCCACCAGCGGGATTTTTGCCACCAAGGATGCAGGCAAGGACAAGACCGTCAATGTGAGCGGATCGCTTGCAGGCACAGACGCCGGCAACTACCGACTCGAGCATAACCAGACTGCCATCGCCAACATCGAACAGAGAGCCATCAACGCCGTCATCACCGCCGATAGCAAGACTTATGACGCCACCATGGGGGCGGTCACACATGGTCAGCTCGGTGCGCTGTTGGCTGAAGACCAGGTCACGCTAGCCACCAATGGGATTTTTGCCACCAAGGATGCTGGCACCGACAAGACCGTCAATGTCAGCGGCACGCTGTCAGGAGCCGATGCGGGCAACTACCGCCTTGAGCACAACCAGACCGCCAAGGCCGATATCGCCCAACGGGCCATCAACGCCGTCATCACCGCCGATGGCAAGACCTATGATGCGACCACTTGGGCGGTCACACATGGAAAGCTAGGTGCGCTGTTGGGCGAAGACCGAGTCACGTTAGCCACCAGCGGGATTTTTGCCACCAAGGATGCTGGCACAGACAAGACCGTCAATGTCAGCGGCACGCTGTCAGGAGCCGACGCCGGCAACTACCGCCTTGAGCACAACCAGACTGCCAAGGCCGATATCGCCCAACGGACCATCAACGCCGTGATCAGCGCCGATGGCAAGACCTATGACGCGACCATGGGGGCGGTCACACATGGACAGCTCGGTGCGCTGTTGGGCGAAGACCGAGTCACGTTAGCCACCAGCGGGATTTTTGCCACCAAGGATGCAGGCAAGGACAAGACCGTCAATGTGAGCGGCTCTCTTGCTGGCACAGACGCCGGCAACTACCGCTTGGTGCATAACGCGACCGCCCAGGCCGATATCGCCCGCTTGACCATCCAGGGGGCCATCACCGCGGAGAACAAGACCTATGACGGCCTCATGGGCGCCACGACCCATGGCGATCTGGGCAACGCCGTCCTGGGCCAGGACCAGGTGACGCTGGTCACGACCGGCCGCTTTGACAGCAGGAATGCCGGCGAAAACAAGGCCGTGGCGCTCACCGCTGAACTCAAAGGTGCCGATGCCGGCAACTATCTGCTGGTGCACAACGACAGCGCCAGCGCCGATATCGACCCGCGCGCCATCAATGCCGTCATCACCGCCAACGGCAAGACCTATGACGCCACCAGGACCGTCATGACACAGGGCCAGTTAGGTGACCGCATCGGCGAAGACCAGCTCACGCTTGCAACCAGCGGCAGCTTCGTCGAAAAGGACGCCGGTACCGGCAAGACCGTCAATGTGACTGGCACGCTGTCCGGCGCCGATGCCGGCAACTACCGACTGGTGCATAACGCGACCGCCCAGGCCGATATCAGCCAGCTGGTCATCCATGCGAGCATCGCGGCCGATGACAAGGACTACGACGGCGGCATCGCTGCCACCACGCGTGGCGCACTGACGGGGGTTCTTGCAGGTGACAGCGTGGCCCTGCGCACCCGCGGCAGCTTTCTTGACCCGGCGGCCGGCAGCGCCAAGCTGGTTCGTGTCGGTGCCTCGCTGGATGGCGAGGATGCCGGCAATTACCGGCTGGAGCACAACGCCTCCACATGGGCCGCCATTCGTCCCGAGGCGACGGTCACGGCCGCGGTACTGACCGATGTCCACGCCGGCGCCCATCCGAGCCGGATCGAAGTTGCCCGCCCCGAAGCCAGCGCGTCTTTGAGTGCCTGTCTGGGCGATGTCTATCCCCTGCCCGCCCAGGTCATGAACCTTGGCGGCCTTGCGGTGGCCGACGCGCAGCAGCAGCGCCAACCGGCAATCGTCTTCGCCCGGGTGGGAGGGTCGGTGAGCGACCGCGCCTGTGCCCGCACGCCTTTCTGAGGCGCCGTTCCATGCATTCGCTTGCCATGCCCTCATTTCTGCGCACGCCCCTGTCATCCACCCTGGCCACGGCATTGCTGGGCCTGCCGCTGGCCGCCGCCAGCCAGGCGCTGCCCGATGCCGGGCGGGCGCTGGAGAGCCTGGAGCAGCGCCGCCCCGCCCCGCCCGCGCCGGCCCCCATCGATCTGCGCCTGCCCGATGCGCCAGCAGCCGCGCAGGGCGGTGGCCCGCCCATCGCGGTGCAGCGCTTTGCCATCGAAGGCAATACCGCCATCGCCAGCGACGAGCTGCAGGCCCTGCTCGCGCCCCTGCTCGGCCGTTCACTGAGCCTGTCCGACATCGAGGCCGGCATCGCGGCCATCACCCAGCGCTACCGCGAAGGCGGCTATCCGTTTGCCTACGCCTATCTGCCGGCCCAGACCGTGGAGGCAGGCCTGCTGCGGGTCGCGGTGATCGAGGGGCGGCTGGGTGAGCTCAGGGTGGAAAACGCTTCGCGCCAGCGCGACGCCGCCATCGCCGCGCCGCTGGGACGGCTCAGTCGCGGCGCCCTGATGCGCGCCGATGCGCTGGAAAGCAGCCTGCTGCTGCTGGGCGATGTCGCCGGCCTTCGCGCCGAGGCTACGCTGCAGCCCGGCGCCCAGTTCGGCACTTCCGATCTGGTGGTCAAGGTCGACGATGTGCCGATGCTCAGCGGCGCCTTGAGCGCGGACAACTTCGGCAACCGCTATACCGGTGCCTGGCGCGGCACCGGCAATCTGCAGCTCAACGGCGCGCTGGGCCTGGGCGAGCAGATCCAGCTGCAGCTGCTGGCCACCAACGAGGATTTGTACAACTACCGGCTCGGCTACCAGATGCCGCTGGGCCCGTGGAGCACGCGCGTCGGCGCCAGCCTGTCGCATCTCGACTACGCGCTGGACGAAGAGTTCGGCGTGCTCGACGCCCATGGCATGGCCAAAGTGGCCAGCGTCCACGCCACCCAGCCGCTGCTGCGCAGCCGCGGCGTGAACGTCAATGCCCGCCTGCAGTATGACCACAAGCGCCTGACCGACCACATCGGGCTCTACGGCACCGACGAACGCAAGCATTCGCGCCTCACCACCCTGGGGCTGGACGGCAACTGGCAGGACAGCCTGGGCGGGCGCGCCGTGAGCCAATGGAGCCTGGCCTGGGTCCATGGCCAGCTGCACCTGGGCAGTGCCGCACAGCGCCAGCGCGATGCGCTGACCGCGCGCAGCGCCGGCAGCTTCCAGGTGCTCACGGCCAGCCTCGCGCGCTGGCAGGCGCTCGCCGGCCCCTGGAGCCTGCATGGCCGGATGAACGGCCAATGGAGCCGCGACAACCTCGATTCCTCGGAAAAGATGAGCCTGGGCGGTGCCTATGGCGTGCGCGCCTATCCGCAGGGCGAGGCCTCGGGCGACCATGGCCTGCTCGCGGCGCTGGAGCTGCGCTACGCGCTGGACGGCGACTGGCAGCTCAGCGGCTTTGTCGACAGCGGCAAGGTCAGGCTGCAGCACCGGCCCTGGAACGCCGCCAGCAACCACCGCCGCCTCCACGGCGCGGGCCTGGCGCTGCAGCGCAATGGCACGGACTGGTCCGTGGAGACCGCACTGGCCTGGCGCGTGGGCAGCGCCGCGGCCACCAGTGCGCCGGACAAGCGCCCGCGTCTGTGGGTCAAGGCGCAGAAGTTCTTCTAGCGCGCCCTCCCGGCGCGATGCCGCAGGGCCGAGGCCTGCCGGCCCGAACCACCGGACGGTCGTGCGCGCCGTAGAATCCCGGCCATGGAAACCATTGCCCTGACCGCCTCCCGCCTGCAGGACGCCGCGCTCGCGCGCTTTGCGCGCCAGGGTTTCGACGCCACCTCGATGGCCGAGATCGCCGGCGATGTGGGCATCAAGAAGCCGTCGATCTATGCGCATTTCCGCAACAAGGATGCGCTGTACCTGAGCCTGATCCCGCTGATGGTCAGGGCCGAACTCGACTACGCGCACAGCGTGCTGGCGGGCGGTGCGGACATCCGCGCGCAGCTCCATGGCTACCTGCAGAGCATTCAGCTGCGGTTCGAGGATTCGTTCCGGGTGCAGTTCTGGATGCGCGCGCTGTACACGCCGCCGGGCCATCTGCACGACCAGGTCATGGCGCCCATGCATGGCTTCATGGAGGAGCTCGAAGCCATCGTGCTCGCCGCAGTCTGCGCCTCCAAGCTCACCCCCAACGCCCAGGGCCTGAGCGCCGACGTGCTCACGAGGACCTACATGGGACTGATCGACTGCCTGCAAGTCGAGCTGACCTATGCCGGGCCGGCGAAGTTCGCGCGCCGGCTGCAGGCGGTCTGGGCGGTGTTCGACGCCGCCACCCGGGGGCCGCAGCGCTAGACGCTGCGCCGCACGATGATCTCGTAGGGGATGCGGCGCACCCGCGATTCCACCTGGCCGGTCTCTATCTTCTGCAGCAGCATCTCCCCGGCCGTGCGGCCGATCTCGCCGCCATTGGTTCTGACCGTGGTCAGGCCCGGCGGCAGTTCGGCGGCAATCTCGTAGTCGCCGTAGCCCGCCACCGCGAAGCGCTCGGGCAGGCTCCAGCCGCGGCGCATGCACTCGAAGATCGCGCCCGAGGCCACGATGTCGGTGACGCAGCACAGGCCTTGCAGCCGCGGCTCCTGGCGCAGCAGTGCCTCCATCGCCAGGCGCCCGGTGGCAAAGCCCACGCTTTCGGGCGCGGCAAACACCAGATCGCTGCGCAGGCCTGCATCCTCCATGGCCTGCTGGAAGCCGCGCTGGCGCTGCACATAGCGGTCATTTTGCGGTGTGTCGTGCCCGGCCCAGCCTATGTGCTGCAGGCCTTTGGCGACCATCATGTGGGCGATGTCCCGCGCCGCATCGAACAGCGAAAAACCCGCGGCCATGTCGATGCAGGGCTCGCGGTCCAGCCAGGTCTCGACCACCGGAATTCCCGCCTGCTGGATCAAGGCCACCGTGCCCGCGCTGTGCTCGCCGCCGGTCATCACGATGCCGGCCGCGCGCCGTCCCAGCAGGCTGCGCACCACGCGTTCTTCCTGCTCGGGGTGGTCGGCCACGGCCAGCAGCAATTCATAGCCGCGCGCGTTGAGATAGTCGCCCAGGCCCTGCAGCGTCTTGGCGAAATTCGAGTTGCGCAGCGACGGCACCAGCGCCGCCACCATGCGGCTGCTGCCCGAAGCCAGGCTGCTGGCAATGAGATTGGGCACATAGCCAATCGCGGCCGCGATCTCCAACACCTTTTGCCGCGTGTCCGGATGGACCTTGCCGGGGTGCTTGAAGCAGTTCGACACGGTCATGGGCGACACCCCGGCGGCTGCCGCGAGATCGGCCATGGTCATATCACGCTTGCGTTCAACCTTCATGTAAATCCTCTTGCGCTGAAAATATGTAGCGCTACAATCATCAAACCCTCACGAACCTGGTGATGACAGGATGCGAATAGAGGAGATGTCTTTGTGAAGTGGCTTATTCGTCCAAATTTTATAGCGCTACATATTTTATGAAATCTATGAACTTCCTGCTCAGACTCGGCGCCACATTGGCCGTCGCCTCCGCCAGCGTCTGCGCGCACGCCGACACCTATCCCAGCAAGCTGATCAAGATTGTCGTGCCGTTTCCGGCGGGCAGCGATCTCGACCCCACGGCACGCGGCCTGGGCGACCACTTCCGCGCCGCCTGGGGCCAGCCGTACATGGTGGAGAACAAGCCCGGCGCCAACGCCATGATAGGCACGGGCCAGGTGGCCAAGTCCCCGGCCGACGGCCATACCCTGCTGATCTGCTCGCCCGGGCCCATGAGCATCAATCCCGGCCTGTACCCCAAGGTGCCCTACACCGTGGGCAAGGACATCGTGCCGGTGTCGCTGGTCGGCACCACGCCCATGGTGCTGGTGGCGAGCACGCGCATGCCGGTGAAGAACTATGCCGAGTTCGCGGCCCATCTCAAGGCCAATGCCGGCAAGATCTTCTACGCCTCGGGCGGCACGGGCAACATCACCCATCTGGTGGCCGAGCTGTTCCTGCGCCAGGCCGGCATCTCGGCCATCCACGCCCCCTACAAGGGCGGCCAGGCTGCGATCACCGATCTGCTTGGCGGCCATGTCGACTTCTACTTCAACCCCCTGCCCTCGGCGCTGGGCTATGTCCATGCGCAAAAGGACAAGGTCATTCCACTGGCCGTGACGTCGCTGGAGCGCTCGCAGTATCTGCCTAACGTGCCCACGCTCAACGAGCTGGGCGTCAAGGGCTTTGACGTCAATTCCTGGTATGGCCTGTGCGCGCCCGGCGGCACGCCCAAGGAGGTGCTGGCCCAGCTCAGCGCGGAAACCGCCAAGGCGCTGGCCAGCGGGCCGCTGCCCGAGCGCCTGCGCAGCCTGGGAACGACCCCCCAGGCCAGCACGCCCGCGCAGTTTGCCGAGCAGATCCGCAAGGAGGCCGCGAGCTGGCAGGCCATCATCAAGGAAAAGAACATCACGCCGGATTGAGCAGGAGCCCGCCCCATGACCCCAGACATCACCGCTGGCATTCCCGCCATCGACAACCATTCGCATGCGTCGATGGCGCGCTTTCGCAGCGTCGCGCAGATCGATCGGCACTTTTCCACCGCGCATCTCGAAGCCAACGTTCCCGCGGAGATCTACGACGCCTTCATCGCAGCGCGCAACCAGGGCGATGTGCAGGCGCTGGAGCAGCTCGAAGCCGCGCACGGCACCGAGACGCTGATGCAGCAAGGCGTGGCCTTTCGCTCCACCACCTTCTTTGCGCGTTCGCTCAGGGAAGGGCTGGGCCGGCTCTATGGTCCGCAGCTGTCCGAGCAGGAGCAGATGGCCACGGCACTGGAATGGAGCACGCGCGGCCCCTCCTATATCTATGACCAGGCGCTGACGGTGGCCAACACCCCCATCGTGCTGGCCGATGTGAGCTATCTCGACCGGGCGGTCTGGAACCCGCAGCACTATCGCCAGGTGATGCGCATCGACCCCTATGTCTATCCCTTCCATGACGGCCAGTGCGAACTGCGCGGCACCGAGTTCCAGCGCTTCCATGCGGGCTTTGCCGCCGTGCTGCACAAGGAATTGCTGCGCCACGGCCTGGAGCAACCGCCGCAGGATTTCGACGCCTATGTGCAGTTTGTCGACGCCTCGGTGCAGCAGCGGGTCGCCGAAGGCGTGGTCAGCCTCAAGATCGCCTCCGCCTATGTGCGCCCCATCGATTTCCGCCCGGCTTCCCATGCCGAAGCCGCCGCCACCTATGCCCGCCTGGCGGCAGGAAAGGCCGATACCGACCGCCGGCCCCTGGAGAACTTCATTGTCCAGCGCCTGGCGCAATTTGCCGCGGACCGCGCTCTGCCGGTGCAGATCCATGTCGGCATGGGCCACCCCGAGCCCGGCATGCTGGTCTCCAACGGGGAGCCCTTCCTGCTGGAGACCTTTCTCAACATCCGCTCGCTCAACCGGCTCAAGGTCACGCTGCTGCACGGCGGCTACCCCTACTCCAGCCAGCTCGCGGCCTTGGCGCAAACGTACGGCAACGTGTTCCTGGATTTCTCCTGGATGCCCTACCTGCACCACTTCTATCTGCGCCAGAAGTTGACGGAATGGCTGGAGATCCTGCCGGCCAACAAGCTGCTGTTTGGCTCGGACGCCGGCGCGCCTGAGTTCCATGTCGCCTCCGCCCACTTCGCGCGCCAGGCCCTCAACCATGTGCTCAACGACGGCGTGCAGCGCGGCGTCTGGAATGCGCAGCAGGTGGACTGGCTCGCGCGCCGGGCCCTGCACGACAACGCGGCGCAATTGCACGGCTTCGCCACCCTGTGAGCCGGCGGCGCCGGCCTCACGCGCGCTGCGGCGGGCGGCTTGGGACCAGGCCGGCCAGCCAGCAGCACGCCAGCGCCAGCAGGCCGCACACCAGGATCGCCGCCGGCAGCGGCACCAGCCCCGGCGCGGCCAGCGTGACCAGGCCGCCGACCACCGCCCCCATCAGGTATTGCAGCAGGCCCATCAGCGCCGACGCCACGCCGGCCTGCGCGCCGGCCTGGGCCATGGTCAGCGCCGTGAGGTTGCCAAACACCAGGCCCAGCGTCCAGACCGACAGCCCCACCAGCGCCAGATAGACGCCCAGGCCGGCGACCCCGGCCTGCACCGCCAGCAGCAAGGCCAGGCCGGCCAGCGCATGCACGGCAATGCCGGCCAGCAGCACGCGCTGCTCGCCCCAGCGTTTGGTCAGCCACAGGCTCAGCTGGCCGGCCGCGACGATGCCCACGGCATTCGCGGCAAAGAAGTAGCTGAAATGCTGGGGCGTCAGCGCAAAGTGCTCGATCAGCACGAAGGGCGAGGCGCTGATGTAGACGAACAGCGCGCCCAGAATGAAGCCGCCGGCCAGCGTATATGCCATGAAGCCGGCGTTGCGGCACTGCCGGGCATAGGCGCGCAGGATGGCGGGCGCATGCAGCGCAGCCCGCTTGTCGCGCGCCAGGGTTTCGGGAATCGCGCGCAGGCCCCAGGCCGCGCCCAGCAGGCCAATCACGGCCAGGGTCCAGAACACCATGCGCCAGCCGCCATGGCCCAGCAGCCAGCCGCCGACCACGGGCGCGAGGATGGGCGCGATCATCATCACCTGCATCAGCACCGAGAACACGCGCGCCGACTCCTGCACGCTGCAGACATCGGAGACGATGGCGCGCGGCGCCACCAGCCCCGCGGCCGCGCCCAGCGCCTGCAGAAAGCGTGCCAACAGCAGCCATTCGACGCTGGGCGCGAGCGCCGCGAGCACCGAGCCCAGCACGAAGATGCCCAGGCCGATCAGCAGCGGCCAGCGCCGACCGAAGCGGTCGAGCAGCGGGCCGTAGAGGCCCTGGCCCAGCGCCAGGCCGACCAGAAACACCGACAGCGTCTGCTGGATCTGGCCGGGCGACGCACCCAGCTCCTGTGCCACCGCGGGAAAGGCCGGCAGGTACATGTCGATGGCCATGGCGTCGAGCGCGGTGATCATGGCCAGCAGGAACAGAAAAGGCCCGCCGAAGGCGGGACGGGGGACAGAGGACGACGGCGTCATGGGCGGATTTTCCAGGGAGAACACAGGATGCCAAATGATCGAAAAGCGGGGCTCAATAAACCTTCCTAACGGTCGGTAGGGCATTTTACAAAGGGCTATCGCCCGGCGTTTGCGCCCGCGCATGAAAGACCCTGGTGCCATCCATGGTGAAGCGCTGGCAGCCCGTGCTGGATCAACCATCTCCATGACAATAGTTGTCTAGGCAATCAAACACTTTTGCACACATTCATGACCAGCCCACCGCTTGCTCCTTCGGATTTCTACCAGGCAGGCGTCTACACGCCCGACGAGAGCGTGGGCTTTCTGATGCGCCGCGTGCTCAGCTCCATCCTGCAGCAGGCCGATGCCGAACTTGCCGTGCATGACCTGACTTATGTGCAGTGGCTGCCGCTGTACAAGCTGATGCTATGCGGCGAGACCACCAGTGCCAGCCTGGCGCGCGATCTGGGCATAGATCCCGCCGCCGTCACGCGTGCCCTCGATCGGCTGGAAAGCAAGGGCATGCTGCGCCGCGAGCGCTCGACCGCCGACCGGCGCGTGGTGCATCTGGTGCTGACCGACGCCGGCCGCGAGATCGCCGCCAAGGTGCCGCGGGCGCTGGCCAGCGTGCTCAATGCCCATCTCACCGGCTTCAGCCACGACGAGTCGCGGCTGCTGATCGACATGCTGCGCCGCATGGTGCGCAACGGCGAGGCCTTGCGCGCCGGCGCGCCGAGTTGAGGCCTGGCCTTCCAGCCCCCCGTTTCTTCCCGCATTCCCACTCCCCTCATCACCATGCACTCCATTGCTTCACTGCGCAGCCCGCGGCTGCTGGCCCTGTGCGCCGCGCTGGCCCTGGCCGGCTGCGCCGCGCCCGGCGTCGGCCACGCGCCGCTGGCGCAACTCACGCCTGCGGCCTCGGGTCTGTCGGATAGCGCAGCCAGCGCACCAGCGCTGCCCACCGCCACCTGGTGGACCACCCTGGGCGACGCGCGCCTGAACGCCCTCGTCGACCAGGCCCTGCAGGGCAGCCCCAGCCTGGCCGCGAGCCGCGCGCGCTTTGAACGCGCGGCCGCGCTGGCCACGGCCAGCAGCACCACCAGCGGGCCGCATGCCACGCTGGGCCTCGACGCCACGCGCCAGCACTACAGCGCCAATGGCCTGGTGCCCGCGCCGGTGGCCGGCAACACTTACAACAGCGGCAACGCCCAGATCGGCCTGAGCTGGTCACCCGACTTCTTTGGCCGCCATGCCGCCGAGCTGGAATCGGCGCTGGGCCAGGCGCGTGCCGCCCAGGCCGACAGCGCCGCCGCCGCCAACCAGCTCGCAGCCCAGGTCGCGCGCAGCTATGTGGCCCTGGCCCGGCTGCTGGCCCAGCGCGATGTGGCCACGCGCACGTTGCACCAGCGCCAGCAGTTGCTGGACCTGAGCCAGCAGCGCACCAGCGCCGGCCTGGACAGCCAGGTCGAGCTGACGCAGGCCGAAGCCGGCCTGCCCGATGCCAGCACCCAGATCGAGATGCTCGACGAGCAGATCACGCTGGCGCGGCGCACGCTGGCCGTGCTCAGCGGCCAGGCGCCCGATGCCCTGCCAGGGCTGGCGCCGCAACTGGCCCAGCTTGCGCTGCAGGAGGTGCCGCAGGCGCTGGGCATCGATCTGCTGGGCCGCCGCCCGGACATCGTGGCCGCGCGCTGGCGCGTCGAGGCCGCGGGCCAGGAAATCACGCGCGCCCGCGCCGATTTCTATCCCGACATCAACCTCAGCGCCTTTGTCGGCCTGAACGCCATCGGCCTGGACCAGCTGCTGCAGGGCAGCTCGCGCCAGATGGGCGTGACGCCCGCGCTGCGCCTGCCGATCTTCGAAGGCACGCGGCTGCGCGCCCAGCTGCGCGGCCGCGAAGCCGAGCGCGACACGGCGATTGCGCAATACAACGGCGCGGTGCTCGATGCCGTCAAGCAGGCCGGCGATGCGATCGCCTCGGTGCAGTCGCTGGGCCGCCAGCAGACGCTGCAGACGGAGTCGGTGCGCAAAGCCGAGCAGGCCTATGACTTCGCGCTGCAACGCTACCGCGCCGGCCTGAGCGGCCAGGTCACGCTGCTGCAGACCGAAAGCCAGGTCATTGCCCAACGCCGCCTGGCGGTGGACCTGCAGGCCCGCCAGCTCGACACCCGCATCGCCCTGATGCATGCCCTGGGCGGCGGCTGGAGCGACAGCACCGCGCAACTGCAGCTGAGCCAGCGCTGATTCCCCGCCTTTCCCGACGGGCAGCGCGCTGCCCCGGACGCAAAAATTTCACGACATAACAAAGCGCCGATTCTCATGACCGATACCAAACCAACCGCCGCCACCACCGCCGCTCCCGGCGGCAATCCCCGTGCCCGCCGCAAGGGCCTGACCGTCATCGCCGCCGCCGTCGCCATCGTCGGCATCGGCTGGGGCGCCTGGCACTGGAGCCATGGCCGCAACTTCGAGACCACCGACAACGCCTATGCCGCGGGCAACGTGGTGCAGATCACGCCCCAGCTCGGCGGCACCGTGGTCAGCATTGGCGCCGACGACACCGACTTCGTGCGCCCCGGCCAGCTGCTGGTGCAGCTCGATGCCTCCGATGCGCTGGTGGCGCTGGCCCAGTCCGAAGCCCAGCTTGCCCAGACCGTGCGCGAAGTGCGTGGCCTCTACGCCAACAACGCGCCGCTGCAGGCCCAGGTCGCGCTGCGCGAAGCCGAGCTGCAGCGCCTCGAAGCCGATTCCGCGCGCGCCCAGCAGGATGTGGCGCGCCGCCGCCCCTTGCTCGAAACCGGCGCCGTCGGCAAGGAAGAGTTCGAACACGCCCAGACCCAGGTCACGGCCAACCGCAATGCCGTGGGCGCGGCCCAGGCCGCCGTGCGTGCCGCGCGCGCCCAGCTCACCGCCGCCCAGGCCCAGACCGAAGGCAGCACGGCGCAAGAGCACCCGAACGTGGTGCGCGCCGCGGCCAAGGTCCGCGAGTCGTATCTGGCGCTGCAGCGCACGCGCCTGCTGTCGCCCGTGGAAGGCCATGTGGCCAAGCGCGGCGTGCAGCTGGGCCAGCGCATTGCCGCGGGCGCACCGGTGATGACGGTGGTCGGCCTCAACGACCTTTGGGTCGATGCCAATTTCAAGGAAAGCCAGTTGGCTGGCCTGCGCATTGGCCAGCCGGCCGAAGTCACGGCCGATGTCTATGGCGACAAGGTGACCTACCACGGCAAGGTGCTGGGCCTGGGCGCGGGCACGGGCGCGGCCTTTGCGCTGCTGCCGGCGCAAAACGCCACCGGCAACTGGATCAAGGTGGTGCAGCGCGTGCCGGTGCGCATTGCGCTGGACCCGGCCGATCTCGCCAGCCACCCGCTGCGCGTGGGCCTGTCGATGGAGGCCAAGGTCGATGTGAGCGGCAAGGACGGCGCGCCGGGCGGCATGCTGTCCAGCGTGCCGCGCACCACGCCCGTGGCCACGACCGCAGTCTATGAGGCCAGCCTGGGCGACGCGGATGCGCGCATTGCGCGCATCGTGGCCGGAGAAGTGCTGCCGGCGCTGAAGGCCTTGCCGACGGCCCCGGCCGCTGCGCCTGCCGCGGCTGGCGTCTAAGCACGGCAAGCGAGTATTCCCATGAGTACCCCTTCCACCGCGGCTGCCGGGGCCGGTCCCCGTCCGGTCGGCGCGCCCGGCGCCACGATCACGCCTTTGAAGCTGTCGCCCCTGCATGGCCCGGCGCTGCTGCTGGGCACCATGGCGCTGTCGCTGGCCACGTTCATGAACGTGCTCGATTCGTCGATTGCCAACGTCGCCATTCCGTCGATTTCCGGGGACCTGGGCGTGAGTTCCACCCAGGGTACCTGGGTGATCACCAGCTTTGGCGTGGCCAACGCGATTTCCGTGCCACTCACCGGCTGGCTCACGCAGCGCTTTGGCGCGGTGCGGCTGTTCACCATGAGCGTGCTGCTGTTCGTGCTGACCTCCTGGCTCTGCGGCTTTGCGACTTCGCTGGAAATGCTGGTCTTCTTCCGCGTGCTGCAAGGCCTGGTCGCCGGGCCCATGATTCCGCTGTCGCAAACGCTGCTGCTGTCGAGCTACCCCACGGCCATGGCCGGCACGGCGCTGGCGCTATGGGGGGTCACCACGCTGGTGGCGCCGGTGGTCGGGCCGCTGCTCGGCGGCTGGATCACGGACAACATTTCCTGGCCCTGGATCTTCTATATCAACGTGCCGGTGGGGCTGTTCGCGGCGGCGCTGACCTGGGGCATCTACCGCCAGCGCGAAACGCCCACGCGCAAGCTGCCCATCGATACCGTGGGGCTGTCGCTGCTGGTGCTGTGGGTCGGCGCGCTGCAGCTGATGCTGGACAAGGGCAAGGAGCTCGACTGGTTTGCCTCGGGCGAGATCATCACCATGGCCGTCGTGGCCGTGGTGGGCCTGGCGGTGTTCATCGTCTGGGAGCTGACCGATGACCACCCGGTGGTCGACCTGCGGCTGTTTGCGCGGCGCAACTTCGCCGCGGGCTCGGTGGCGCTGTCGGTGGCCTATGGCCTGTTCTTCGGCAACGTGGTGCTGATGCCGCTGTGGCTGCAGCAGTGGATGGGCTATACCGCGACCTCGGCCGGCATGGCGCTGGCGCCGGTGGGCATCTTTGCCATCCTGCTCACGCCCCTGGTCGGCAAGAAGGTCGGCCAGTGGGATCCGCGCAAGATGGCCACGGCGGCGTTCATCGTGTTCGCGCTGGTGCTCTGGATGCGCTCGCACTTCACCACCGAGACCGACTTCGCGCATATCCTGCTGCCAACGCTGATCCAGGGCGCGGCCATGGCATTCTTCTTCATCCCGCTGACCACGCTGACGCTGGCCGGCCTGCCGCCCGAGCGCATTCCCGCGGCCGCGGGCCTGAGCAACTTCGTGCGCATCACCGCCGGCGCCATGGGCACCTCGATTGCCACGACGCTGTGGGCCGATCGCGCGACCATGCACCACGCCCACCTGACCGAAGGCTTGATCGAGGGCCAGGGCGTGTTTGGCGCCATGCTGCAGAACCTGCAGGCCACGGGCCTGGGCCGGGAACAGGCGCTGAGCCAGATCACCCGGCTCATCGACCAGCAGGCCTACACGCGCGCCGCCGACGACATCTTCCTGGGATCGTCGTATCTGTTCCTGCTGCTGATCGGCCTGATCTGGCTGACCAAGCGGCCCACGCCCGGTGCGGCGGCGGCCGATGCGGGCGGGGCGCACTGAAAGCCCGCCGGCAAAAACCAAAGGGGAGCATGGCTCCCCTTTTTTTTCTGGACGCGCGCCGCCATCATGGGGCGCGCAAGGCGGCAGTGCCTTAGAAGTACGGCACGCCGTAGTAATCGTTGACGCGGCGGCCGTAGTCGTCCGTGTACTCGGGGTTCTGATCGTGGGCGTAGCGCGGCGCGCCTTCGAGCTGCTCCTTGGCCAGCGTCACCACATAGCCGCCCATTTCCGGTTCGTACTTGAGCGTGTCCCAAGGCAGGGGATAACGGTCCGTGCCTATGCCCAGGAAGCCGCCGAACTCCATGACGGCGTAACGCACCTTGCCCGACAGCTTGTCGATCATCAGCGTGTCGATGGAGCCGAGCTTCTCGCCCGCGGGGTTGTAGACGTTCGTGCCGTTGACACGGTCCGAGGAGATGACGCTGGAGATGGTGTTGGGGGTGTTCATGCTAATCCTTTGAAAAGGTGAAGCAGTTGGACTGCAAGCCCCGAGAGTACGGCCGCCATCCCGGCAAGTGAGTAGTCGCCTGGCCGACAGCGGCGTAGGAGAGCCGTCCTCCGCGGCGCTGGGGCCGTGGTGGGCCCGCGAATCCGCGCTATGGACAATAGTGCAAAAGCAATCTTATAATTATTTCGATAGGTTTTTGCTATTATCAATCCGCTGGGCCTGCGCCATCCAGGCGCGGGCACAGCCGCTGACCGTTGCACTCTCACTGATCCCATGCTCAAAGTTTCTCCCCACACCCCCTCCGACGACAGTCTCCAGCCCGGCAGCGACGCCGCACCTGCGCCGCAGTTGCCGCCCGCCAAGGCCGCGCAAGCGCTGCACCAGGTGCAGCCCCCTGCCGGCATCAACCATCAGGCCCCCATCACCATTGCGGACGATGGCGACGATGACAGCGATGCGCCGGTCGGTGCCGCGTACAGTGCGCTCAATGATTCGCTTGAACTCGTGCGCGTCGCCTCGGACGCCGGCATCGAGCCTCTCAGCCACGATGAGAGCGTGCTGGACGTGCTCAATACCGCGTTCTACGATTTCCACACCAGCAGTCTGGTGGGCCTGCGCTGTCTCGAAGTGCCGGGCTACGACGAGGTGCTGTCCTGGGACGACAGCGTAACGCATGCCGGCCAGCCCACATTCCTTGACGACAGCGACAGCGAGCCAGGCGTGCGGCTCCAGCCTTGGGTCACCAACGCCGATGTCCACCCGCAGGATACGCTCAATGCCTCGTTCTTCGACTTCGTGCTGGCCACTCCGCTGGGCTCACAGGGCTCGCAGGACTTTGCCGGCCCATGGCTTGGCGCGTCCCTCGTGCACCTGGATCTCGATGGCGCGCACCACCTGGCGCAGGACTTGCCGCCGCTGCCGGGCGTCACATCCAGCCATGCGCTGCCGCGCCTGCTGGCCCCCCTGACGCTGGGCGGAGATGCCACCTCGGATCTGCTCGATTCCGAAGGCTGCATGCCGGAGTTTCTGCTGGGTTGCCCCCAGGCAGCCAGCGCCGCGTTCCACGCGGGCAGCTACCTGTAGCCAGGCAGCCGCCCGCCGCTTCAAGACGCCGCGCCCGCCACCGGCGCCCAGCTGCCGCCCAGCGCGCGGATCAGCATCACCGTGGTGGTGTACTGCGCGGTGCTGACCTGCAGCGCATTGCGCCGCTGGCGCAGGGCGTTGCGCCGCGCGTCGAGCAGCTCGAGCTGGCTCACATAGCCGTTGCGATAGCGCACATCGGACAGATGGCTGGCGCGTTCGGCCGATTGCACGGCCTGTTCCAGCGCCGCCGACTGTTCGCCCAGCAGGCGCAGCGCGCTGAGCTGGTCTTCGACATCCCGCAACGCCGTGAGCACTTGGCCGCGCTGCGCGGCGACGGCTGCTTCAAGCCGGGCCTTGGCGCCCTCTTCCTGGGCCGCGCGCTGGCCGCCATCGAAGATCGGCAGCGACAGCAGCGCATTGACGCCCCAGGAGCGCGCCGACCAGCGCAGCAGATCGCCCAGCTCGGGCGAGGCATAGCCGCCCTGGGCCGTGAGCGCGATCTGCGGAAACCACGCAGCCTGTGCCACGCCCACGCGCGCCAGCGCGGCCTGCACCGTGGCCTGGGCCGCCGCCACATCGGGGCGGCGCGCGAGCACCGTGGCCGGCACGCCCGCGGGAATCTGCGGCAGCCTGGCCTGCGCCGGGGCTTGGGCCAGGGTCAACTGGCCGGCGATGTCGCCGGTCAGCAGCGCCAGCGCGTGCAGCAGCAGCGCCTGCTGGCGATCGAGCGCCAGCACCTCGGCCTCGGTGGCCGAGACTTCGGTCTGCATGCGCGCCACATCGAGCTCGGCCGCGTCGCCCGCCTGGAAGCGGCGCGTGGTCAGGCGCAGGCTGTCGCGGTAGATCTCCACGCTTTGCGCCACCAGCGCGCGCTCGGTCTGCGCCGCGCGCAGCTGCAGATAGGTCTGGGCGACATCGGCCTGCACCATCAACTGCGTGCTTTGCAGCAGCGCGGCGCGCGCCTGCGCATCCTGCAGCGCGGCGGCGCTGGCCGCGGACAGCCGGCCCGACAGATCGACTTCATAGGACAGGTTCAGGCCCGCCGTGCCCAGCGTCGCCGGTGTGGCGCCGCCGCTGAACTGCGCGCCGGCCTGGCGGCCCACGCCGGCCGAGGCGCCGAGTTGCGGCAGGCGCTGGGCGTCGGCCGAACGCAGCAGCGCCCGCGCTTCGGTCAGCCTGGCGGCCGCGGCCTGGATATCGGTGTTGGCCGCGCCGGCGCGCTCGACCAGCGCGCTGAGCTGCGGGTCGGCAAACGCCAGCCACCAGGCGCCGCGCGGCTGGGCTTCGGCGGCATGGGCCGCCGCGCCGGCGCCTGGGGCCGCGCTGAAGCTCGCGGGCAAGGCCAGGCCCGCATGCTCGGGCGGCGCCGGCAAGGCGCTGGCGCAGCCGGCCAGCACCAGCGCGGCAAACAGCGGGGTCAGCAGCGCCAGCGGGCGCCGTGCAAGGATGGGAAGACTGTTCATGACTGCTCTTTTCTTATTCATCATGGCCACGCGCTGCGGCCAGCACGGGCTGGGCCGAGGCACCGGAGCCGGTAGCGGGGCCATCATTGGCGTCATTGGCATGCGGGTGTTGCAGCAGCGGACGGTTGCACGCCATGCGGCGCAGCACGACATAGAACACCGGCGTGAGAAACAGGCCGAAGGCCGTGACACCGATCATTCCAAAGAACACCGCCACGCCCATGGCGCTGCGCATCTCGGCGCCTGCGCCCGTGGCCAGCACCAGGGGCAGCACGCCCATCACAAAGGCCAGCGAGGTCATCAGGATGGGGCGCAGCCGCAGGCGGCTGGCCTCGATCGCGGCCTGTATCGGTGTGCGCCCGGCGAACTCCAGTTCGCGTGCGAACTCCACGATCAGGATCGCGTTCTTTGCCGACAGCCCGACCAGCACGATCAGCCCGATCTGCGTGAACACGTTGTTGTCGCCGCCGCTGAGCCACACACCGGTCATTGCCGCGAGCAGGCCCATGGGAACGATCAAAATGATGGCGATCGGCAGCGTCAGGCTTTCGTATTGCGCGGCCAGCACCAGGAACACCAGCAGGATGGCCAGCGGGAACACCAGCAGCGCGGAATTGCCGGCCAGGATTTCCTGGTAGGTCAGCTCGGTCCATTCGAAGCCTATGCCTTGCGGCAGCGTCTCGGCGGCCACGCGTTCTATCGCCGCCTGGGCCTGGCCCGACGAGAAGCCGGGCGCAGGGCCGCCGCTGACGTCGGCCGACAGGAAGCCGTTGTAACGCATCGCACGCTCGGGGCCGAAGCTGGGTTCGAGCTTCATCAGCGCCGACAGCGGCACCATCTGACCCGTGGTCGAGCGCACCTGCAGCAGGCCCACGTCCTCGGCCCGTGCGCGGAAGGCCGCGTCGGCTTGCACGCGCACGCTGTAGGTCCGGCCAAACTGGTTGAAGTCGTTGGCGTACAGGCTGCCCAGGTAGATCTGCAGCGTCTCGAAGATGTCCGTGACGGGAACGCCCAGCTGGCGCGCCTTGGTGCGGTCGATGTTGGCGTAGAGCTGCGGTACGTTGACCTGCCAGCTGGTGAACAGCCCGGCGAGTTCCGGCGTCTGGTAGGCCTTGGCCATGAAGGCCTTGACGGCCGCGTCCATGGCGTCATAGCCCAGCGAAGCGCGGTCCTCGATCTGCAGCTTGAAGCCGCCGGTCGTGCCCAGCCCGGCCACGGGTGGCGGCGGGAACAGCGCGATGAAGGCTTCCTGGATGCCGCCAAACGCCTGGTTCAGCTGGCCGGCCACGGCCGCGCCGCTCTGGTCGGCTTGCGTGCGCTCGGCAAACGGCTTGAGCGTGACAAACACCACGCCCGAGTTCGAGCTGTTGGTGAAGCCATTGATCGACAGGCCGGTGAAGGCCAGCGCGTCCTCGACATTGGGGTTTTGCTTGACGATCTCGCCCATGCGGCGAATCACTTCGTCGGTGCGGTCCAGCGTCGCGCCATCGGGCAGCTGGGCAAAGCCCACCAGATATTGCTTGTCCTGCGCCGGCACAAAACCGCCGGGAACGATCTTGAACAGGCCCCAGGTCGCGCCGACCAGCACCAGATAGATCACCAGCATCAGCGCCTTGCGGCCGATCACGCGTTGCACGCCGCCGCTGTAGGCGTCGGAGCTGCGCTGGAACAGGCGGTTGAAGCGGCGGAAAAAGCCGCCGAGCACGCGGTCCATGCCGCGCGTCAGGGCGTCCTTGGGCGCGTCATGGCCCTTGAGCAGCAGCGCGCTGAGCGCGGGCGCGAGCGTCAGCGAGTTGATCGCCGAGATCACCGTCGAGATCGCGATGGTCACCGCGAACTGGCGGTAGAACTGGCCGGTGAGCCCGCTGATGAAGGCCAGCGGCACGAACACCGCGACCAGCACCAGCGCGATGGCGATGATGGGCCCCGAGACTTCGCGCATCGCACGGTAGGTGGCTTCGCGCGGCGACAGCCCCATCTCGATGTTGCGCTCGACGTTCTCCACCACCACGATGGCGTCATCGACGACGATGCCGATGGCCAGCACCAGCCCGAACAGGCTCAGCGCGTTGATGGAGAAACCCAGCAGATGCAGCACGGCAAACGTGCCCACCACCGACACCGGCACGGCCAGCAGCGGAATGATGGACGCGCGCCAGGTCTGCAGGAACAGCACCACGACCAGCACCACCAGCGCCACGGCTTCAAGCAGCGTGGTGATCACGGACTTGATCGAGGCGCGCACGAACTGCGTGGGGTCGTAGGCAATGCGGAACTCCACGCCTTCGGGCATGTTCTTCTGCAGCTCGGCCATGGTGGCGCGCACATTGGCCGAGATGTCGAGCGCGTTCGAGCCAGGGGCCTGGAACACGCCCATGCCCACGGCGGGCTCGTTGTTGAGCAGCGAGCGCAGCGCGTAGTCGGCCGCACCCAGCTCCAGGCGCGCGACATCGCGCAGCCGCGTCACCGCGCCATCAGCGCCGGACTTGACGATGATGTCGCCGAACTCTTCCTCGGTCTGCAGCCGGCCCTGGGCGTTGATCGACAGTTGCATGTCCACACCGGGCAGGCCGGGCGAGGCACCGACCACGCCGGCCGCGGCCTGCACGTTCTGGCCGCGGATCGCGGCAACGACGTCGGCCGCAGACAGGCCGCGCTGGGCGATCTTCTGCGGGTCGAGCCAGGCGCGCATCGCGTAGTCACCGCCGCCAAAGATCTGCACCTGGCCCACGCCGGGAATGCGGGCCAGCCGGTCCTTGACATTGAGCACCGCATAGTTGCGCAGGTAGTCGATGTCGTAGCGGTCGTTGGGCGAGACCATGTGCACGACCATGGTCAGGTCGGGCGCGCTCTTGATGGTGGTGATGCCCAGCCGGCGCACTTCCTCGGGCAGGCGCGGCTCGGCCTGCGAGACGCGGTTTTGCACCAGCTGCTGGGCCTTGTCGGGGTCGGTGCCGAGCGCGAAAGTCACGGTGAGCGTCATCACGCCGTCGGTGGTCGCCTGGCTGCCCATGTAGAGCATGCCTTCGACGCCGTTGATCGATTCCTCCAGCGGCGTGGCCACGGTTTCGGCGATCACCTTGGGATTGGCGCCCGGGTACTGGGCGCGCACGACGACCGAGGGCGGCGCGACATCGGGATACTCCGAGATCGGCAGCGCGCGCAAGGCGATCAGGCCGGCCAGGAAGATCAGCACCGACAGCACGCCGGCAAAGATCGGGCGGTCAATGAAAAAGCGGGAGAGATTCATGATTTTCTTCTTCTGATTCGACGCACTCAGGCCGCGGGCTTGGCGGTCATCGGCACTTGCTGCGGGTCGATGTGCGCACCCGGGCGCACGCGCTGCAGGCCGTTGACGACCACGCGCTCGCCGGCCTTGAGCCCGGCGGTGACGATGCGCAGCCCGTCGACCGGCGCGCCCAGCTGCACCTCGCGGTACTCGGCGACTTCGCCAGCACCGACGACCATCACGTATTTCTTGCTCTGATCGGTGCCTACTGCGCGTTCGCTGACCAGCACCGCGGAGGTGCTGCCCGCCTGGCCCATGCGAATGCGCGCGAACTGGCCCGGCATCAGCGCGCCATCGGCGTTGTCGAACACCGCGCGCACGCGCACCGTGCCGCTTTGCGCATCGACCTGGTTGTCGATCAGCTGCAGATGGCCTGCATGCGGCGTGCCGCCGGCCGTGCCCGTGCCCATCTGCACGGGAATGCGCTCCAGGCGGGCGCGTGCGTTCTCGCCGCCCAAGGCGCGCACCACCACCTGTTCATCGCTGTCAAAGCTGGCATAGATAGGGCTCACCGACACCATGGTGGTCAGCACCGGCGCGCTCGCGCCCGAAGCCACGAGATTGCCCACGGTCACTTCCACGCGGCCCACACGGCCCGCGATCGGGGCGCGCACTTGCGTGTAGCCCAGGTTCAGACGCGCGGTCTGCAGCGCGGCCTGGGCGGCGCGCAGATTGGCATCGGCTTCGCGCTGGGCGTTCACGCGCTCGTCGTGTTCGCGCTGGGCGATGGCGCGCTCCTCCCACAGGCGAGTCGAGCGTTCCATTTCGCTGTGGGTATAGGACAGCCGGGCCTGGGCCGCGACCACCTGGGCCTGGGCGCGATCGACGTCGGCGGCAAACGGTGCGGCGTCCAGCGTGAACAGCAGGTCGCCCTTGTTCACCAGCGCCCCTTCGCGAAAGTGCACGGCCTGCACCGCGCCGGCCACGCGCGGGCGGATATCGACGCGCTGCACGGCTTCGAGCCGACCGGAGAATTCGTCCCATAGCGCGACGTCCTGCTGCACCACCTGGGCCACGGAGACGGCAATGGCGGGCGGCGCTGCGGGCGGCGCATCGACCGGGCCCTGGGCCGAAGCCTGCAGGCCAAAGGCGGCGCCGCCGACAACGGCAATCGCGGCGGCGGCAATCGCCGCGGTGCGCCAGCGCTGGGGCAAGGAGGTGAATTGGTGTTTCATGGTCGGTCTCTCAAGGTGAAAGCGCGGGACGGCAGCGTTGTTTCGGGCGCAGCGCGGCCTTCCAGCACAAAGGTCGGAAAATCGGTGAACAGGGAAATCGGGGCGGCCACGGCTGCGCCGGCGCGCCATGGCATCAGCCAGGGCGCGGCGCAGTCAGGCAGCGGGGATCAGGGCGTCAGATCAGATCGACATCGTGTCGATGCAAAGAACTGCTGGAACTGCTCCTGCACTTCGTCGGCACAGGGGCAGGGCCGCGGGTCGGGGGCCAGCAAGGCATCGGGCCACTGCTTGGCCTGGTCAAACACATGGCGCGTCACGCTCAATCCCGCGGCTTCGAGCCGGCCCGCATAGGCCAGGGCTTCGTCGCGCATCGGGTCGTTGTGTCCCACCAGCATCAGCGTGGGCGGCAGGCCCGCCAGCCGCTGGGCCGTGCTGGGCACGGCATAGGGGTGAACCGCGTCGCAGGCCGAGCGCAGGAACTGCAACCAGCCCTGGGCCCATTTGCAATCGGTCGCGGTGCCCGTGGCGGCGCGCACCGACGGTGTGCCCACGCAGGGGTCGAGCATGGGAGACAGCAGGATCTGTCCGGCCAGCGGTGGATGGCGCTGATCGCGCGCCATCATGCAGACGCCAGCCGCCAGATTGCCACCGGCCTCCTCGCCGGCCAGATAGACCTGCGCGCCCTTGCCCGCAAGCCGCACGCGGTGCTTGAACGCCCACTGCAGCACGCCATAGCCGATTTCCAGCGGCTGCGGAAACGGATGCTCGGGCGCCAGTGGATAGGCCACCGACACCACCCGCGCACCGGCCGCTGCCAGCAGATGGGCCACCGTGCAGCCGCTGTCGAGCGTGCCGGAGATGAAGGCGCCGCCATGGAAATGCACGACCAGCGGCAAGGTCTCGCCGGCCTTCTTGCTGCCATAGGTGCGCACCACCACCTCCTGTCCGGACGCCAGGGCAATGGCGTTGTCGGTATGGGACGAGGTCGATGGGCGGTCAGGCGAAGTTGCAGTCATGGTGTGATCCGGGCGGAACCGTGGAGACACAAATGTAAACGCTGGCGCCATGCCGACAAACCCGACAAATGCTGCCGCAGTGTTTCCAAATACTGAACAATCAGCGCATAAACCCCATGTCAGAATTCGCCACCCACTGACCAACGCACAAGGAGAGCCCATGGATCAGATACAAGCCATGCGCACATTCGCCCGCGTGGTCGAGGCCGGTACCTTCACGCATGCGGCCGACTCCTTGCAGTTGCCCAAGGCCACCGTCACCAAGCATGTACAGGCGCTCGAGGAGCGGCTGCGCGTCAAGCTGCTCAACCGCACGACGCGCCGCGTCACGGTGACCACCGATGGCGCGGCCTATTACGACCGCGCCGTGCGCCTGCTTGCCGATTTCGACGACATGGAAGCCAGCATGACCCATGCGCGCGCCAACCCGCGCGGCCGGCTGCGCGTCGATATCGGCACCTCGGTGGCGCGCATGCTGATCATTCCGCGCCTGGCCGAGTTCCAGCAGCGCTACCCCGACATCCAGATCGACCTGGGCGTGAGCGACCGCACCATCGATCTGATCAGCGACAACGTCGACTGCGTGATTCGCGGCGGCGAGCTCAGCGACCAGTCACTGGTCGCGCGGCGCATAGGCAACCTGGAATTCATCACCGTTGCCACGCCGGCCTATCTGGCGCAGCACGGCACGCCTGCCCACCCGCTGGAGCTGGAATCGGGCCACCGCATCGTGACCTATTTCTCGCCGGTCTCCCAGCGCCGCTATCCGCTGGAATTCCACCGCGACGGCGAAGTCGTGGAGATTGCCAACAACCCGCACCTCACGGTGAACGAAAGCAATGCCTATGTGTTCGCCATCGCGGCGGGCCAGGGCGTGGGCCAGATCACCACCTTCCAGGCCCAGCCGCATCTGGAGCGCGGCGAACTGGTGGCGCTGCTGCCCGACTGGCCCCAGCCAGCCCTGCCGGTCTATGTGGTCTATCCGCCCAACCGCCATCTGAGCGCCAAGGTGCGCGCGTTTGTCGACTGGGCGGCCGAACTGTTCGCACAGAACCCGTTGCTGCAGCGCGCCTGAGCGCGGCGATGCCCCTGTCGCGCCCAGGGTGCGCGCACGACCCCATGGCGGCACAGACTAGAATGCGAACCATTCTCATATCTTGATCGCCCAAAGTGCATTGCCTACAGGAAGGTCCGACGTCCGCCGTGGAAACGGCCTTTCAGCAGCAGATGCATGCGCTCTACAGCGACCACCATGGCTGGTTGTTTGGCTGGCTGCGGCGCAAGCTGGGCTGCGGCCACCATGCGGCCGATGTGGCGCAGGACACTTTTGTGCGCATTCTCGCCTCGCGCGACGGCCTGCTGGGTGTGCAGGAGCCGCGCGCCTATCTGGTGACCACGGCCAAGCGGCTGATGATCGACCAGGCACGACGTGACCTGATGGAAAAAGCCTATCTGCAGGAGCTCGCGCTCGCGCTGTCTGCGAACCAGGGCGCGCCCTCGGCGCAGGAGCTGCTCGAAGCGGTGCAGGCGCTGATGCAGATCGAAGCCGCGCTCGCGGGCCTGTCGGCCAAGGCGCGCCAGGCCTTCTTGCTGTGCTATCTCGAAGGCCAGACCCATGCGCAGATCGCGGCGCAGCTGGGGGTATCGACCAAGATGATCCAGAAGTATCTGATCCAGGCGCTGACCCACTGCCACGCCGCGCTGGACCACTGAAATGTCCGCCCATCTCCCCAGCAGCGCGGACATCGCGCGCGAGGCCGCGGCCTGGATAGTGCAGCTGGGCAGCGACGACGCCGCCGAGCAGGCCCGGGCGCAGCAGGGCTTTGCGCAATGGCAGGCGCTGGACCCGCGCCATGCCCAGGCCGCAGCCAGGCTGCAGTCCTTTGTCGCCCAGGTGCAGCAGCTGGGCGGCAGCCCCACCGAGGCGCGCGCCGCGCAGGCCGCGCTGGATGCGGCGCGCGGCCAGCGCACGGCGACCAGCCGGCGCCGGCTCACGGCGCGCGTCGGCGGCGCCCTGGCCCTGGTCGTGCTGCTGGCCCTGCCCACCTGGCTCACGGTGCACAACCACCCGCCCGCGCTGCTCTGGAGCGACATGCACGCCAGCAGCGGCCAATGGCGCGAACGCACGCTCAGCGACGGCTCGCAGGTCACGCTCAGCGGCACGGGCGCGATCAACTGGCAGCTGAGCGCCGAGCGCCGCGTGCTGGAGCTGGTGCGCGGCAGCATCCTGGTCGATGTCGCCAAGGATGCGGCGCGGCCGTTCTATGTGCACACGCCGCTGGGCCGTATCCGCGCGCTGGGCACGCGTTTTGCCGTGAGCTACGACAACGGCCAGGTGACGCTGGAGATGCTGGAGTCGCGCGTCGCGGTGCAGACGCCGCAGCAATGGCAAAGCGGCAGCGACGCGGCGCTGGTGGTGCAGGCCGGCCAGCGCCTGCGCCTGGGCAGCGACGGCATTTCCGCCGTCGAAGACATGGATCCGCAAGGCGTGGAGCAAGGCTGGCGCCGGCACCAGCTGGTGGTGCAGGACCGCCCGCTGCCCGAAGTGCTGGACCAGATCGCGCGCCACCACCCCGGCCCGATACGCTTTGACCGCGCGGCGCTGGCCGACATCCGCATCTCGGGCGTGCTGCCGCTGGATGACACGGCGCAGACGCTGCGGCTGCTGCAGCGCTCGTTTCCGCAACTGCGCCTGCGGTCTCTGGCGTCGCGCTGGGTGTGGGTGGATTTGCAGCCCGGAGCGTCTTGAGCCTTGCGCTACGGGCCTGGCAAAAAATATGGGCAAATATTTCGCCATTGCGGTTCCACTTTCCCGCGCTCATCCGTCAATGCCTGTGAACACCACCAACAAGGACGCTTCACATGCGTAACGGACAACGCCCCAGCCCGCGCGGCTGCTTCTCGCCACTGGCGCTTTCACTGTCGCTGGCCCTGGCAACCATCGCCACCGCCGCACAGGCCCAGACCGCGGCCATCGCCGCGTCGGCCCAGCGTTTCAGCATTGCGGCCGGACCGCTGGCGCCCGCGCTCAATCGTTTTGCGCAGCAAGCCGGCGTGGCCCTGGTCATGGACGCGGGCCGCGTCGCCGGGCTGCGCACCCAGGGCCTGCATGGCAGCTACAGCGTGCAGGATGGCTTTGCGCAATTGCTCAAGGGCACGGGTTATGCGATCCAGAAATCCGACGCCGGTTATCTGCTGACGCCGGCCACAGCCACCGGAGCGACGACCGAACCCCAGGCGCAGTCGTCCGATGCTGCACAGGAAGCCGCCCAAGCCAGCCCGGGCCAGCCGCTCGAAACCGTGGTCGTCCAGGCCTCGCGCTCCAACATGGATGCGCAAAAGGCGCCGCAGAGCGTGCAGATCATTGGCCAGGCCGATATCGAACGCCAGATGGCGCTGTCGACCAACTCGTCCGATGTGCTGAGCAATCTGATTCCTTCGTACACGCCCAGCCGCGGCAAGATGAACGGCAGCGGCGAGACGCTGCGCGGGCGCACGCCGCTGATACTGATAGACGGCGTGCCCCAGTCCAATCCGATCCGCCCCACGGGCCGCGAATCGCACACCATCGATTTCGCCATGGTCGAGCGCATCGAAGTCGTGCACGGCGCCAATGCGATCAACGGCCTGGGCGCGACCGGTGGCACGATCAACATCATCACCAAGCGCCCGGAAAACGGCACATTCAACCAGCATGTGGATGTGCAGGCCACCCTGCCCACCTCGCGCGGCGGCAGCGAAACCCTGGGCTTCAAGACCAGCTACCGCGTGAGCGGCCGCAAGGACCAGCTGGACTATCTTTTCGCCATCGCCGGCGAGGACCAGGGCCTGCACCGCGATGCGCGCGGCCGCTCCATCGGCACGGACACCACCCAGGGCGACCTGATGGACTCGCGCAGCTATGACATCCTGGGCAAGATCGGCTACTGGCTGGACGACGAGCAGCGCCTGCAGTTCTCACTCAACCGCTACCGGATCAAGGGCCAGGCCAACTACCTGCCGGTGGCCGGCAACCGCGCCACGGGACTGCCCACCACCTCGGTGCGCGGCCAGCCCGAAGGCACGGCGCCGTGGAACGATGTCTGGACTTCGAGCGTCAGCTACAACCACTACGACCTTGCCGGCATGGAGCTGTCGGCCATGGTCTTTCACCAGGATTTCGAGGCGCTATTTGGCGCCGACAACTCCGCGACCTTCCAGGACGCGGCCATCGCGCCCGTGGGCCGGCTCTATGACCAGTCGCGCGCCACCTCGGCCAAGCTCGGCAGCAAGGTCACGCTGACCAAGGCCGACCTGCTGGACAACAAGCTCAAGCTCACCGGCGGCTTCGACACCCTGGCCGACAAGGGCAAGCAAGACCTTTACGGCACGGGCCGCACCTATGTGCCCGAGTCGACCTACCGCAATCTGTCCTTGTTCCTGCAAGGCGAATACCAGCTGCACGAGAAACTGGCCGTGCACGCCGGCGTGCGCCGGGAACACGCCGAACTGGAGATCGACAGCTACCGCACGCTGGCGCGCTACAACCGCGTCGCGGTCGCGGGTGGCACGCTCAAGTTCGACGAGACGCTCTACAACGCGGGCCTGGTGTTCTCGCCCACGGAAAACTGGAACATCTTCACCAGCTACTCCGAAGGCCTGGGCATGCCGGACGTGGGCCGCGTGCTGCGCGCCATCTACACGCCGGGCCAGAATGTCGATGAGATGCGCAGCCTGAGCCCCATCGTCACCCACAGCGTGGAGCTGGGCACGCGCTACAAGCGCGGCGACTGGGACGCCGAAGCCAGCTGGTTCCGTTCGAGCTCCGACTACGGCACGCGCGTGGTGCGCGTCAACGACGCGTTCATGCTGGCGCGCGAGAAGAACCGCATCGAAGGCGTGGAAACCAGCCTGGGATATCGCATCAACCGCGCCCACCGCGCCAAGCTGTCCTATGCCCGCACCAAAGGCCAATATGACAGCAACGGCGACGGCAGCCTGGACGCGCGCCTCGACGGCCTGAACGTCGCGCCCGACCGCGTGCTTGCCGCCTGGACCGCGCAGTGGAATGGCCAGCTGTCGTCGTTCGTCCAGGTCCAACACGCGATCAGCCGCCAGTTCGATGACCCGGCCAAGCGCTTCAAGGGCTATACCCTGGTCGACGCCAGCCTGAACTACAAGCTGCCGCAAGGCACGCTGCGCCTGGCCGTGGCCAATCTCTTCAACCGCGACTACATCAGCTACTACTCGCAAAGCGCGCTGGTCGAGCCGCTGCGCTACTTTGCCGGGCGCGGGCGCACGCTCACAGTGGGCTATTCGCTGGACTTCTGATGCAGCACCCGGCACTCGCCGCAGGTTTGCGCGCGCTGGTCGCGGTCGGCGGCGGCTATGCGCTGGTGGCGCTGGCCGTCAACGCGCTCGCGGCGCTGCTGGCGCGCGCCGGCCAGGCGCCGTCCGAGGCCGTGGTCACCGCGGCCATGCTGGGCTTTCCCGCCTACCTGGGTGTGCTGCTGTGGGCCCTGGCCTGCCCGCGTCTGGCGCGCCTGGCCGCATGGCTGGGCCTGGGCTGCCTGGTGTTCGGACTGCTGGCCTGGCTGGGAGCCAAGGCATGAACGCCGCACCCGCAAAGCCCTGGCGCCAGCGCCTGGGCGCGGTCCACACCTGGCTGGGCATCGTGCTCGGGGCCTTGCTGTTCGTGATCTTCTGGATGGGAACGCTCAGCGTCTTCGACCGCGAGATCGACCGCTGGATGATGCCCGCGACACGCCTCGCGGCGCCTGCCAGTCCGACGCGCCTCGCGGCGCCTGCCGGCGCCCCGCACCTGGACGCCATCGCGCCGCTGGCCCAAGCCCTGGTGCCCGCGGGCGCGCGCCAATGGCGCATCGACTGGGCCACGCCGCGCACGCCCGTGCTGCGGCTGTCGTGGCAGACCCAGGATGGCCAGCGCGAACTGCGCTATCTCGACCCCGCGACGCTGGCGATCATTGCCGAACCCGGCACGCTGGGGGCCAGCGGCTTTTTCTTTCCATTCCACTACGGGCTGATGATCTCCTGGAACGACCTGGGCAAATGGCTTGTCGGCCTGGCCGGCATGGCGATGCTGGTGCTGCTGGTCAGCGGCGTGGTGATTCACCGCAAGCTGTTTGCCGATTTCTTCACCTTTCGCCCGCGCAAGCGCCTGCCGCGCAGCAGCCTCGATCTGCACAATGTCACGGGTGTGCTGGGCTTGCCGTTTCATTTCCTGATCACGCTGTCGGGCTTGGTGATCTTCTGGGCGATCTACTTTCCGCAGGCCCATGAAGGCGTCTACGGCAGCGGCGCCCAGGCCAAGGCCGCGGTACAGGCCGACGGCTATGGCCGTTATCGCCCCCAGGCCGCGCCGGATGCCGCCCCGCGGCCGCTGGCCTCGCTCGATGCCCTGGCCGATCAGGCGCGCGCGCATTGGGGCCATGGCGCCGAACCCTATTTCGTGCGCATCTGGAAGCCGGGTCAGGCCGACAGCTATGTCGAGCTGCGCCGCTCCTATGCGCGCGAAGTGGCTATGAACCTGGACCAGCTGTATTTCGACGCCGGCACCGGCCGCTTTCTGCACCAGTTCAACGCCGCACCGGCAATGGCCGTGCAGCGCTTTTTCTCGGGCCTGCACTTCATACAGTTCGAGCACCCGCTGCTGCGCTGGCTGTATTTCGGCCTGGGCCTGTCGGGCTGCGTGCTGATCGCCACCGGCCTGGTGTTCTGGCTCGCCGCGCGGCGCAAGGCGACTGCGCCGGGCTGGCGCTGGCGCCTGGTCGAAGCGCTGTGCACCGCCAGCACTGCGGGACTGATCGCGGCAACGCTGGGCTTTCTATGCGCCAATCGGCTGCTGCCCCAGGGCGCGCAATGGGGTGGAAGCGACCGCGCCGCACTGGAAGTGCTGGCCTTCTTTGGGCTGTGGGCGCTGGCCCTGGCACATGCGCTGTGGCGTGGCCTGCCGGCCTGGCGCGAACAGGCCTGGGCGATAGCCGCGCTGGCTGTGGCCGCGGCGCTGCTCAATGCCGCGACCACCGATGCCTACACACGCCTTGCGACGCCCTGGGCGGTCTGGGGTGTTGACGCGGTATTGCTGGCAATCGCCGCCACCGCGGTCTATGCCGCGCGCCGCCTGCAGGCGCGGGGCCTGGCCGCATGAACATGCTGCTGGCCGCGCTGTGCCTGCTCGCGGGTTGGACCCTGCTGTATCTTGCCAGCCAACGCAGGCGCGCCGAACTGGGCAAGGACGCGCCAAGGCCCGGCCGGTGCCGAGCCGCCGCGCTGCTGCTGGCCCTCACCGCGTTCGCGATTTGCATCCGCGCCCAGGGGCCGGGCATGGGCAGCCTGCTATGGCTGGTGCTGCTCAGCGCCTGCGCCTTCCCCGTGGTCGCGCTTGCCACCTGGGCGCCGCACTGGCCGGCGGCACTGCTGCGAAGCCGGCACGCGCCACCCTCAGGCCGTGGACAAGGCCTTTGAGGTGTGCACGGGCATTTCCCAGCCGGCAGCGGGGTCCTCGCCGGCCACCACATGGATGCGCGGCTGGTCGCTGTAGACGCTGCCAAAGATGGTGGCAAACGCCACATCGGCCGCATCGCGCCCCGTGGCCATGCGCATGATGCCCATGGGAATCGCCGTGGCCGAAGGATCGAACAGATACCAGCGGTTGCCAAGGTAGACCTCGACATAGGCGTGGAAATCGGGCGGACCCATATTCGGATCGGCGCCGTAGTCGGTGCCCGTGGCAAAGCGTGCCGGCAGGTTGATGGCGCGGCACAGCGCAATCATCAGATGCGCGAAGTCGCGGCACACGCCCACGCGCTCGACCAGCGTATCGACTGCCGAGGTCGTGCCATTGGAGCTGTTGGAGCGGAACGTCACATGCTGGCCCACCCAGTCGCAGATCGCCTGGGCGCGTGCATAGCCCTGCGGCAGGTGGCCAAACAGGCCGCCGGCAAAGTTGTACAGCCGGTCCGACTGGCAATAGCGGCTGGGATAGATATACGGCAGCACATCCAGCGGCAGATCGCGCACCGGCACTTCGGCAATCTGCGCCGGGTCGGCCACATGGTGGTTGATCTCGACGCTGGCGCTGTAGTTGACCTTGAGCGGGCCGGCCTGGGCGCTCAACCGCAGGCAACGCTGGCCCATGTCGGCGCTCTCGCGCAATTCCCAGGGGGCATCGGGCTGGCTGATCAGCAATTGCTCGTTCGACACCAACTGGTGGGGCGTGTGTGCGGCGTGAATGAAAAAGAAGAAATCGGCGCCTGGTGCAAGCACCGTATAAGACAACTCGATTTGGAGCTGAAGTCTGATCATCGTGTTTTAAATGGCTGGCTACCAGAATGACAAGGAGAAGTCCTGCGCCAGCGAATGCTTCCCTCTGCGCCACGCATGCTGGACGGTCTATGGGCCCATGCGCTGCATCCAGTATGCGGCGCAGGGGCCGGGCCGGTTGTCAGCAAATAACCAGACCAAAGGCAGGGCGCAAGCCACACACAGGCCCGCGCCCATGCCCCACAAGGGCGCACCGGCGTGCCAGGCAAGGTCTGGATAATAGTTTTCACCTATTTATTTATCAATTCGATTTGATAAAACTTGGGGTTTTGCACCTTCACGCAGCTTGCGTCTGCACCGCGGCACGACCGGCGCCCACGGCAGGTCGCACCCCGCCCAACCGAGTTTCCCTCCATGCCCGACAGCACTCCCAACAGCCCCTGCGCAGCGCCCAACACCCAGCCAACCGGTCGGCCCAAACTCCCGTTCCAGTCGCCAGGCAACTATTTGCCGGCGCCACACCAGGTGCGCGTGGGCGAAGCCGCTTTTGACCAGGATAGAGCCACGCCGCTCGTGGTGCCCGCAGGCCTGACGCCCGGCCTGGCCGTCGACGCCATGCCGCAACTGGCACCGATGGATACCGGCATGGCCCTGGGTGCGTCCGACGGCCAGATGCTGGAGGATTTCGAGACCCTGGTGCTGCACAGCACCGGGCAGTTGCAGCCGCGCGGCCAGGGCTTCATGCCCGCGCCGTGGCAGCAGTCGCTGGAGGCGACACTGGCGGGCTGCAGCCTGGACGAGGCCGGGCAGCCGTCGACCGGCATGCAGGACTGAACGCCAGGCCGTGGGGCCGCGCGTTCAGGGGCCTGTGCCCAGCGCCTCGACCTGGCTGCGCATGTCCGCGACCAGCCGCTGGATGGCCGGCGCATCAAGCAGGCTGCTCATGCCCACGGCGACCACGGTGTGCGTCAGCGCCTGGCGCGCATTGAACACCGGCAGGGCAACCACGGTGAGGCCGCGCACGAAATGGTCGCGGTCCAGCGCCCAGCCCTGGCGCCGGGCCAGCTCCACTTCATTGCGCCAGATGGCAAAAGACGGCGCGTCATCCCATGGAATGAGCGCATAGATTTTCTTGAGCTGCGCGACCGTGGCATCCATCTGCGCGGCAATCAGCCGGCCCGTGGCGCTGACCAGGCTGGAGAACTGGCTGCCGACATCGGTGTGCAGGCGAAACGGCTGGTTGGACTTGGACAGCGCCAGCACCACCACGCTCTGGTGCTGCGTGACTTCGACGCCCATGGCCGTGACGCCATGCCGGGCCGCGAGCCGGTCCAGTCCGGGCTGCACGCGCGCCGCGAAACTGCCGCCTTCGAGCACGCTGCGCGCCAGGCTGATCATGCCGCCGGCCAGCGTGTAGCGCTTGGTGGCGGGATCGATCTGCACCAGGTCCTCGCTGACCAGCACGCGCAGGATATGCAGGCAGGTGCTGGGCACCAGGGCCAGCCGGTCGGCAATCGCCTTCACGCCCAAGCCTGCCTGGTTCTCGCCCAGCAGCCGCAGGATGGCAATCGATCGACTGACCGCGGGCACGGGGCGCACGCGGGTGGCTTTGGGAGCGGGACGGGGTTCGACGGCCATGGAGCGGGAGGGAATGCGGTGGGAAGCCAACGGGCTGTCCAGCTTACCCGATGCCAGGCCGCCCCAGCCGCTCCAGGCCAGGTCCAGTGTGCTCATGGCGGCGACTGCGTCATGCGGGGCGCGGCGGCCGGCGCTGCCATGGCCTCAATCCGCCTTCAGGCCCGCCGTGGCAATCACCCCCTGCCACTTCTGCCGCTCGCTCTTGCCAAAGGTCTGCAGCCATTGCGGCGTGCCGCCGGCGGGCTCGAAACCCAGCTCCAGCAGGCGCTGGCGCGTCTCGGGCCGCTGCAGTGCCTTGTTGAACGCGGTATTGAGCGTGTGGATGATGGCCGGTGGCGTGCCCTTGGGCGCGTAAAGCGCATTCCAGGCGATGACATCGAACTCGGGGTAGCCCTGCTCGGCAATCGACGGCACGCCGGGCACCAGCGGGCTGGGCTGCTTCGAGGTCACGGCCAGCGCGCGCAGCTTGCCCGACTGCAGGTGCGGGCGCAGGCTGGTGGGGGTGTCGACAATTGCCGCGAGCTGGCCGCCGATCAGGTCGGTGATGGCCATGCTCGCGCCCTTGTAGGGCACGCCGAACAGCGGCACGGCCGAGCGCTCCTTGAGCAGCTCCACCACCAGCCGCGCGCTGGTGCTGGGCAGCGCGATATCGGCGCCGCGCGGCGCGGCCTTGACGCTGTCGACCAGCTGCCGGGCGCTGGTCAGCGGCGAGTTGCCGGCCACGGCCAGCACCATGGGAAAGGTGCCGACCATCACCACCGGCTCGAAGTCGCTGCCGGCGTTGAACGGGATCTTGCTGTACAGAAACTCGTTGAGCACATGGGTGGCATTGGTGCCCATGGTGAGCGTGTAGCCGTCGGCATGCGCCTTGGCCGTGGCCTCGGTGCCCACATTGCCGCCCGCGCCGGGACGGTTGTCGATGATGATGGGCTGGCCCAGATCGCGCGCGAGCTGATCGGCGAGATACCGCGTGGCGATGTCCGTGCCCTGGCCCGCGGGATAGGCCACGATGATCTTGATGGGCTTGTTCGGATAGCTCTGCGCCTGCAATGCCGGCGCGGCCAGAAGGCCCAGTGCGGCGGCCAGTCCCAATGCTGCGAATTTCATGGTTTGTCTCCTTGCGATGCCAACTGCTTATGCCCGCCCCCGGACTTGCACGGCCTGGGGGCGGAGTTTGTTTTTCGTTGATCAAGGGTGGCTGGTGGCGTGGCCCTCCTGCATTCTGGCGGCCGGCGCGGGCGGGCGGCACTGTGCCAAACCCGCAGCGGCCGCGCCCAGCCGCGCCAGCACCGCGGCGCGGTCCTGGTCCAGCTGCGGCGGCGCCGCGCCCGGCACGGCGGGCGTGCCCATGAGACGCACCGGCGCGCGTATGCCGGTGTAGCTGCCGCGCTGCACCAGCATCTGCCGGTGGGCGGTATGCGGATGCTGCAAGGCCGTGGCCACGCTGTTGACGGGCGCCGCGGGCACGCCGACCTGCATCAAGGCATCGGCCCAGTCCTGCGCGCGGCGCAGGCCCATGGCCGATTCAATGGCCGCATACAGCGCCGCGCGGTGGCCCAGGCGCTGGGCGTTGTGCACGAAGCGCGCATCGGCCGCGAGTTCGGGCCGGCCAATGGCGCAGCAAAAGCGCGCGAACTGCGCGTCATTGAGGATGCCGATGAACAGCTCGCCGTCCGCGGCGCGGAACTTGTCGTAGGGCGCGATGTTCGGGTGGGCGCTGCCCAGCGGCGCCGGCATCTCGCCCGAACTGAGCCAGTTCGCGCCATGCGGCAGCAACAGGCTGATCGCGGTGTCATAGAGCGTGGCCTCGACGCGCTGGCCCAGGCCATCCCGCGCGCGCGCCTGCAGCGCCATCAGGATGCCCGACAACGCCACATAGCCCGTGAGATGGTCGACGACGGGAATGCCGACCTTGGTCGCGCCGCTGTCCGGGCTGCCATTGATGCTCATGATGCCGCAGGCGGCCTGCAGGATGGCATCGTAGCCCGGCAGTCCGCCCAACGGGCCATCGGCGCCAAAGCCGCTGATGCTGCACAGCACCAGCCGCGGGTAGCGCGCGGCCAGCACCGCCTCATAGCCCAGGCCCCAGCGCTCCAGCGTGCCGGGCACGAAGTTCTCGACCAGCACATCGGCATCGGCCAACAGGCCGTGCAGCACCTGCTGGCCTTCGGGCGTGGACAGATCGAGGGCGATCGACTGTTTGCCGCGGTTGAGCGCGGCAAAGTAGGCCGACTGCTGATTCGGCGTGTAGGGCGGACCCAGCCGGCGGGTCTCGTCGCCCGCGGGCGGCTCGACCTTGGTGACCTGCGCGCCATGGTCGGCGAGGATTTGCGTGCACAGGGGCCCGGCGAGGACCCGTGTCAGGTCCACGACCTTCAGTCCCTGCAAGGCGCCTGCGCGGTCCATGGCTCAGGCTCCGCGGCTGGGCAGGATCACGGTGCCGCTGCCGACCACCGACAGCTCGTTGTCCTGGTTGTGCGCGATCTGCTCGATATCCACCAGGTGCTTGCCGTCCTGCTGGTACTTGCGCAGCACCTTGCCGGTGATGAACACCATGTCGCCCTCGGGATTGTGGCGGCGGATCTTGCAGCTGGCCTTGTGCAGGAAGCCCCCATCGCCCATCCAGTTGGTGAGATGGTGGGTGAGCCACGAGGTGCGCTCCGGGCCGTAGTCATAGGCGCCGGGTGCGCCGACTTCGAGCGCGAAGTCCTCCTCCCAATGCACGCGCTCGGGCACGTCGGGAATGCCGAAGCGGTTCTTGATGCCCACGCCCGGGTGGGCGTCGATCAGCTGCCAGGCCAGCTTGTTGGCCCGGATATACAAGCCGCCCCAGCCCTGGGCATAGGCAATGAAGCCGGTGACGGTCATCGGGCCCTTGAACATGGTCGGCAGCGCCTCGCCTTCGACCACATCCTCCCAGTAGCGCGGCACGGCGCCGCGCACTTCCTCGTTGCGGTAGAGCTTGAAGGCTTCGGCCAGCTCCTCGTCGCTGTAGCGGCGCGGGCCGCGTTCACGCGCCGCCTCGTACTTGGTGCCGACTTCGCGCGCATGGTCGCGCTCGGTGCGAAAGCACCAGCTGTCGGCCTCGGCCACCTTGTCGCCGTCCTGGTTGAAGAAGTCCACGTGGTAGATCTGCTGCACCGCGCGGCCCGCGAAACGGGTCTGGTGCTCGACCAGGTCCTTGAGATAGGCCTCGGTGTGGATCTCGTCGTTGCGGCGCACCGGCTGGTGCCAGGTCCAGTCGGCACCGGACCACATCGCATGCACGCCCGGCAGGCCGCCGACATAGCCCGAGACGATGCGGCTGGTGGAAAACAGAAAGCTGGGCAGCGCGACGATGCCGCCGTAATGCGACCTGGCCGCGTAGTCGGGATCGCACCACAGCGGGTTGTCGTCGCCGATGCCGTGCGCGTAATGCCGGATGTTGTCGCGCGTGGCCTCATGGCACCAGGGCTCTACGGTGTGGCCGATCTTCACGCCTATGCGCTGGCGCAGCTCGTCCAGGCCGCTTTCGGTGATCTTGGGGAAACTGCGGGCTACTTTCATGTCCATAGTGATGACTCCTGGTTGGGAACGGGGAAGGGGAAACGGCGGGTGATTCAGACGCTGGTGGTGCACGGCCCTGCGACCGGCTCAGCTCGAACGGGGACGGACTCGGGGGCGGCGTCCGCCAGGGCGCGCTCGCGTTCGCGCAGCCGCTTGCGGTGCACCTTGCCGGCGGGGGTCTTGGGCAGCTCGTCGACCAGCGCCACATGGCGCGGGTATTCGTGCTGGCTGAGCTTGGTCTTGACCAGCGCCTGGATCTCCTGGGTGAAGGCGTCGAGATCGGCCGCGGGGCGCGTGCTGACGATGAAGGCCTTGACGACCTGGCCGCGCAGCGCATCGGGCACGCCGATCACCGCCGCCTCGAGCGCATCGGGATGCATCAGGATCACGTTCTCGATTTCCACGGCGCTCATGGTCCAGCCCGCGGAAATGATCACGTCGTCGGCGCGGCCCGCGTGGAAGAAGTAGCCATCGGCATCGATGCGGCCCAGGTCCTTGGTCGGCACCCACTGGCCGCGGCGCAGCACCATCAGCTGGCCGGTGACGCCGGGCGCGCAGGGCTTGCCGTCGTCGCCCTGCACCTGCACTTCGGTGCCCGGCACGGCCTTGCCCAGCGCACCTTTCTTCACCGGGAAATCGGGCGCACCGGGGTAGCTGGCCAACACCACGCCGATCTCGGTCGTGCCATACATGCTGCAGACTTCCAGCCCGAAGGTGGCGCGCACGAAATCGGCGGTGTCGTCGTCTATGGGCTCGCCGGTGAACGACAGCTTGCGCAGCGCGTAGCGGTAGTCGCCGGCCTTGCCGCTGTTCTTCATCATCCGGTAGTGGGTGGCCGCGGCCGACATATTGGTGAAGCCGTGTTCGGCCAGGCCCTGCAGCAGGCGCTCGGCGTTGAAGCGGCCGCTGTAGGCGCCCACCGTGAGGCCCAGCGCCAGCGGCGCGAGCGTGCCATGCCACAGCCCATGGCCCCAGGCCGGCGACGATGGGCAGAAGTAGCGCTCGCCCGGGCGCAGACCGGTGCCGTAGAGCGCGGCCACCATCAGCGTCACCAGCGCCTTGTGCGTGTGCTTCACGGCTTCGGGCAGTTCGCGCGTCGTGCCCGAGGTGTACTGGAACACCGCCAGGTCCGTGGCCTGGGAACGGGTCTGGTAGGTGGCGGGGAAGTTCTGCAGCGTCTGCGCGAACGCCGCGTCGAAAACCTGCACCGGCGGGTGGCCGGCAAAGCGCGCGGCCGCCTGCTTTTCGGCATTGGTGATCAGCAGCGCCGGCTGGCAGTCCTGTACCCGCAGCCGTATGCCGTCCGGCCCGAACAGCGTGAACAGCGGCACGGCGATTGCACCGCGCTTGATCACGCCAAACATCGCCGTGTAGAAGGCCCGCGACGGCTCGAGCATGATCGCCACCCGGTCGCCGGCCTGCACGCCCTGGGCTTCGAGCCAGTGCGCCAGGCGCGATGAATCCTGCGCCAGTTCGGCGTAGCGGATGACCTCCTCGCCGCCCTGGGCCTGCAGCACGATCAGCGCCTCGCGGCCCGACGCCGCATGGCGGTCGACGCACTCGTGGGCAATGTTCAATGTCGCGCGGTCACCATCGAACAGCTCCCACAGCCGGTCGGGCGAGAACTGCAATTGCGCATCGGCGTAGCTCTGGTAATCGGCAAGGGTTTTCATGGCGGCACCAAGTTCAGTGAGGGGTTGGATGCAGTTTTCTGCCGCCGAGACTTTTTGTCAAATACGACATTAGTTTGTCTATGTACAAAACCATGTCCGGTTTCACTGTGCCGATGCCGCTGAAATGGCCGGCGCGCAGGCGCTCGCAGCCGGTACGATCCAGGGTAAGTCCCAGGATGAATGCGGCGTCGGCATCCACCCATGGCAATACAAGCTCCCTTCCCACACGCGGGCGCCGGACGATGGCTTACGGTGGATGCTCTGGCGGTCCACACGCCGGATATCCAATTCCAATCCCACGAGGTGCGCAATGAACAACAACGAGCAAAAGACCGGCCAACTGACACTGGACCCGCAACGACTCGAAGCCGCGAAACAAAGCCTGGACCAGGGCGCCGTCATTCCCGAGGACCAGCCTTGGCGCGAAGACATCATCAAGTTGCTCAACGATTCGCTCGCCACGGAGATCGTCTGTGTGCTGCGCTACAAGCGCCACCACTTCACGGCCACCGGCCTGGAATCGCCGGCGATTGCCGATGAATTCCTGGTGCATGCCAACGAGGAGCAGGCGCATGCCGACAAGATCGCCAAGCGCATCGTCCAACTCGGCGGCTCGCCCGATCTGAACCCCGACACCTTGACCGGCCGCAGCCATGCGGACTACGACGACTCGGAAGACCTGCACGCGATGATTCGCGCCAATCTGATTGCCGAGCGCGTGGCCATCGAGGCCTATACGCAGATCATTGAATTGATTGGCGACAAGGACCCGACGACACGCCGCCTGATCGAGCAGATCCTGGAGCAGGAGCAAGAGCATGCCGACGAACTGTCGGACTGGATGAAGCGCGCCTAAGCCGCCGTTTCACAGCCGGGTTGCGCGCTGCGGGTTGGCCATCGGCCCAAAGCGTGCGACCTTCAGCATCACAGGCCCTTAGGGGCCTGTTTGCGTTGCGACTGCAGCCAGGCGCGCACCTCGGCCGGGTTGGCAAACACCGCATCGCCGTGTTCGGCCACACGCGGGCCCACGGCCAGGGCCAGCCCGCCCAGCGCCCGCGCCGCCTGCATCGCGCAGATGTCGGTGAAGTCGTCGCCAATGAATACCGGCATGCGGCCGGCAAACGGCGGCTGCAGCATCAACGCGCGCAAGGCGCTGCCCTTGTCCACGCCGCGCGGCACCAGTTCCAGCACCTTCTTGCCTTCGCCCAGGCGATGGCCTGGGAGCTGCTGGGCCATCTGCGCCGCCAGCGCGCGAATCATGGGTTCGGCCGCCGGCGCCCGCCGCCAGTGCAGCGCCAGGCCGCAGGGCTTTTCCTCGACCAGCGCCTCGGGCCAGGCGCCAAGCGCCTGCGCGCAGCGCTGGGCCAGCTGCGTGATGCGCGCATCGCGCGGCGCGGCCCGCAGCAGCTCCGCGCCATGGCTGCCGACCAGGGCAATGCCGCTGGCGCCCAGCCAGGCGCGCAGATCGGCCAACGCCCGCCCGCTGATGCAGGCCAGCGCGCCATCGCGCTGGGCTGACAATTCCGCCAGGGTCTGCAGCAGTGGCGCGCCGACCTGCACCGCGGCGGGAGTCGCCGCAATGTCGACCAGGCTGCCGTCGAAATCCAGAAACAGCGCGCTGGCTTCAGGCAGCTGCAGCACCGGCCGGGCCCTGGAACACGCTGCGCTCGAGATTGAGCAGAAAATCGCCAAAGCCTTCGCGCGCGCGCGCATCGCGGCGCGCGCTGGTGACGACGCAGGGCTCTATGCGCCGCGCGATGCGCAGCCCGGCCTGTTCGCAGCGCCGGATCAGGCTCACATCCTCATGCGCCTTGCCAGGCAGAAAGCCGCCTGCCTGCAGATAGGCCGCGCGCGACAGCCCCATGTTCGCGCCGTGGATGTGCGGGTGGCCGTCCTGCGGCACGCTGGCATGGAAGGCACGCACCACCTCGGGCGAATAGCTGCCCCAGTCCTCGACGCGCACGATGCCGCAGAACACATCCGCCGCGCAGGTCCACTGCGCATGCAGCCAGTTCTCGGGCACCTGGGTGTCGGCATCGGTGCAGGCAATCCAGGCCGCGCCCTGCGCGATCAGCTGCTGCGCGCCCGCGCGCCGCGCCTCGCCCACATTGCGCGCCGTGATCGCCAGCACCTGGTCGGCATGCGCCTGCGCGATGGCCGCCGAGCCGTCGTCGCAGGCATCGAGCACCACCACGCAGGTGGACGGCAGGCCATGGCTTGCCAGATGCTGCATGCTCAGACGCACCGAGCGCAGACAGGCCTCAAGGCACTGTTCCTCGTTGTGTGCGGGAATGACGATGCCAATCATGCGAGTCCCTCCTTGCGCGCCACGCTGACCGGGCTGCGGCTCCATACATCGATCAACAGATCTTCATCGTCATAGTGCGCCAGTCGCTGCAGGCCCGAAGCCTGCGCGAAAAGCGCGTGCGCGGTTGCGGTGGGCGTGATCACCTGCTCAAAGCCGTGGCGCCAGTGGGCCAGCAGCACCACGCAGTCGCCCGGCGCCTGCTGCCGGATATTGACGGCCAGTTCGCGCAGCTGCGCTTCGGCCAGGTAGTACGCGACATCGCACAGCAGGATGTGATCAAAGCGCTGCGGCGGCCAGCTTTGGGTGATATCGCCGTGCAGCAGCTGCACATTGGCCACACCGCGCAGGTTCTGCCGCGCCAGTTCAATCGCCTTGGCCGAAATGTCGACCGCCAGCACCTGTTCGGCGCGGGCCGCCAGCAGCTGGGTGATCAGCCCCGTGGAGCAGCCGATCTCCAGCACCTGGCCCAGCGCTGCATCCGGCAGCATGGCCGCGATCAGCGCGCGCCGGCGCTTTTCATACCAGTGCCTTTCATAGCCCCAGGGATCGGACTCGGCATGGGGGGCGTCAAAGTCAAGCGTCATGCAGGTAGTACTCGTGATCGGCGGTGAATTCGGCCAGAAAATCCTCGCGGATGATCGCGCCCTGATCGCCTTCATGGCGGCTGAACTGGGTTGCGAACAATGCGGCCGCCTGCTGCTTCAAGGCATGCTCGGGCGGCGCCAGCGCAATCGCCTCGACGCCGTCCTGGGCAAAGAACTCGGCCCGGCGCTCCAGGTCGATCAGGGCCCAGACCGGGTAGTAGATGCAGGCCTGGGGCGCGGCGACCTGGCGCAGGCTCAGCGCCACCGCGTCATGGTCCGGGTGGCCGTCGTGCCACCACGGCGCGAGGCACAGGGTATCGGCGCGCCACTGGTTGCGCAGCTGGCGCTCGATCAGCGGCGTCTGCTCCATCAGCTGGGAATCGCCAAACTGCCAGAAATTCGGCGCCGCATAGCCCAGCAGGGCGGCGGCCTGGCACGACTCCGCGCGCCGCGCCTGGCGCAGCGCCTCTTCCTCGCAGGCCGGCAGCGGGCCAAAGCAGCGCTCGCCGTCGCTCACGACATGCACTTCGATCTCCAGCCCCAGGCGCTGCGCCAGGCGGATCATGCCAAAGCCGCCAAAGATCTCGTCATCGGGATGGGGCGCGAGCACGGCCAGCTTGCGGTAGCCGCGCAGGTGTTGTTCGAGCGAACGCGGCGCCATGCTTACAGCTCCCATACGACGCCGGGGGGCTGCGCCAGTCGGGCCAGCGCGGCATCGTCTTTTTCCGCATGTTGCTGCGTGCACCAGACCGCAAGGTCGGCGCAGCGCTGCGCGTGTTCGCCATCGGTGCACAGCGGCGCCGGCCCCATGGCGCGCGCGCTGCGCTCGATGATGTCGCTGCACAGGCCGCGCACGAAACTGCGCAGCGCCTGCACTTCCTCGACCCAGGGCTCGCCCGGCGTGGCATCGATGCGCTGCGCCAGTTGATGGAGCATGGCCCGGGCCGCGCGCAACTGCGTGAACATCGCGCCCAGATGCGCGGCCGCATGGGGCTGGTCGGCATGCAGGCGCGCGCGCAGCAGCTGCGCGATCTGGCAGGCCGCGCCATACCAGCAGGCGGCGATGCCCGCGCCGCCGTGCCAGAAGCCGGGGCGCTGCAGATAGACCGAGCGCTCGCCCAGCCAGGTCACGGGGGTGTGGTCAAAGCGCACCGTAGGCGTCTGCACATGGCGCATGCCCAAGGCCTGCCAGTCCTGGCCTTCGATCGCTATGCCCGGCGCCGCCAGATCCAGCAGCGCAAAACCGGGCCCGCGTTCGGCGTCTTCACAGGTCAGCAGCGCATGGCTGGTGATCTGCGCGCCCGAGCACCAGGATTTGCTGCCGATCAGTACCTCGCCGTGGGCGGTTGTTTTCAGCTGCAGCGGCGCCTTGGGGTTCTCCGCGGCCCAGACGCTCCAGCTGCGGGCACCCGCCGGCGCCTCCACGCCCAGATCCTGCAGGATGGTCATCGCATCCCAATGGGCTTCGGCCAGCTTGCAGGCCGCAAGGTCCTGCGCCGCCAACGCGGCCAGACAGCGCCAGCGCTCCAGCGTCGCGCCCGAGCCGGGCGCGGGCAGCGTGGGGGCTGTCTGCAGCGCCAGCAGAAACAAGGCAGTGCTGGAGCCGCTCATGAGCCGGTTCTTTCCAGCGCCTGGCTCTTGCAGGCAAACAGATCGAACAGAAAGCGCTGATGCCACCACTGGATGTCATGGCTGCGCAGGCGCTTGAGCATGGCCCGGTGGCGCTGCACGCGTTCGAGCAGCGGCATCTGCAGCGCGCGTTCAATGGCCTGGGCCAGGCCCTGCGTATCGAAGGGGTTGACCAGCAGCGCCTCGGTCAGCTCCTGCGCCGCGCCGGCGAACTCGGACAGCACCAGCACGCCTGGATCATCGGGGTTCTGCGCGGCCACATATTCCTTGGCCACCAGATTCATGCCGTCACGCGTTGGCGTCACCAACGCCACGCGCGCCAGTCGGTAAAAGCCCATCAGCAGCCCATGCGCGTAGACGGTGTTGACATAGCGTATGGGCGCGTAACTCGGCGTGCCGTGGCGGCCATTGATGCGCGAAGCCTGGGACTCCAGGTTGACGCACAGCTGTTGGTAGCTGGGCAGGTCACTGCGGGATTTGTTCGCAATCTGCAGCAGCACCGGCTGCGGCGCGCTGTCCGTGTCCGCCAGATGGCGGTCAAAGCCCTGGAACTTGCGCTCCAGCCCCTTGCTGTAATCGAGCCGGTCAACGCCCAGCACCAGCGGGCGCGCGCCCAGCGATGCCTTCAGCTCCTGCACCTGCGGCAATTCCCAGGCCCGGGGCGCAATCTCTTCGATGCGCTGGGTGTCAATGGATATCGGGTAGACGCCAAACCGCGTGCTGCGTCCCTGGCTGTGCACGCTGAAGGCCTCATCGCCGCTTTGAATGATCTGCACCTCCGGCTGCCGGCTGCGCAAGCCCTGGAAATAATCCGCGAGGTTCTTCAAATCGTTCCTGGTCTGCAGGCCGACCACGTCATAGCTCAGCAGGCCGCAAAACAGTTCGGCATGTCGCGCAATGCTGCGCAGCAGCTCCGGCGGCGGTACGGGAATATGGTGGAAGTAGCCGATGGCGCCGGTATGGCCACTGTCGCGCAGCGCCTGCGCCGTGAGCAGCAGGTGGTAGTCATGCACCCAGATGAAGTCATCTTCCAGCGCACAGGCGAGCACCTGATCGGCAAACTTTCGATTCACCTGGCAATAAGTGTCATAAGCCGCCTCGGAATAATTCAGATAATCCGAACGCGAATGGCACACCGGCCACAAAACCTCATTGGAAAAGCCAAGATAATAATCCTGATATTCTTTCTCAGTGAGTGAAAATACCTGATATTCAAGATTTCCCGTGGCACCGGATTTTTTCTCCGTGGCCGCAGCGATCTCCCCGCTCCAGCCTATCCACACGCCTTGTACGGTCTCGAAGGTGTCCTGTACGGCAGCTGCCAACCCACCAGACTGCGGCTTCTCATCGTAACAAACCCGGTTCGAGACAATAATCAGCTTCATGTTTATAAGAGGTTTTACCTGATATATTTCTACAGGCCTCCCATTATTGTCATGGATGGATTTTTAAATGTAGGATAGCTGGCCCTGTGTGTGTGGGGAAGGCGAAGAACAGCAGGTTCCGCCGGCGCGGCGGGCCGAACTCGGCGTGCGTGATGCGGCCACTGTGCCGCGCGACAGCGTTCCCTCAGCGCGCGCGACAGCATCCCCTCAGCGCGCGCGACAGCATCCCCTCAGCGCGCGCGCTGCAAGCTGGCCTGCAGGCTGCGTGCCAGCTGCACGTAAGCGCTCACGGATTCGGCCGACGGGTGGAAGTCGCGCGCGTCATGCGCCTGTTCGCGCAGCGCGCCCAGTTGCTGGTACAGCGCCTGGTCGGCCGCAGGCAGCGGCTGCAGGTCCGCGGGCGCGGCCTGGGCCAGATCGCGCCAGGCCGCGAGGATTGCCGCGCGCGCCGAGCCGGTGTATGGCAACACTGCCGGCGCAGCGCTCGCGTGCCGGCCCGACTGCGCGCTAAGCACCCTGAGCGCGCGCTCGAACTCGAACTCGGCCGGACCGAGCCGGCCCTTGTTCAGCCGCTCCAGCAGTGCGCGCAGTTGCGGCCGGAACATCAACGCCAGCACCACGATGGCTACCGGCCAGGCGGCGGCCTGTACCAGCTGGGCGATGAAACTCAATGCGTCCATCAGCGCCTCTCCTTTTCTCCATTGCGCCCGCCAGGCATGGCGCGCAGGCCGTGCACCATGCCAGCGGCGAGGCATGACAAAAAGAAGGCCGGCCCAGCAACCGGGCCGGCCTTGGAAGACGCACCTTGCCGCCACAAACGCAAGGTGCGCGAAACTGACATCGATGCCGCGTTCAGGCCCGCACCAGGCCGCCGCGCAACGCCGCCTGCAGCGGCTGCAACGCCGCGGCGTGCGGCTCGCCAGGCGCGGCGCCGTTAACCGACAGCCGCTCGCGCCACTGGCGCGGCGACATCTCGCCCACCGGTGTCGCGATCCAGAACGGCATGGCGACGGGCAGTGCCAGCGCGCCCGGGGACAGCGCGGGCAAGCCGCTTTGCAGCAGCACGAATTTCAGCAGCACCAGACACATCATTTGTTTTCACCGTCGGGTCCTCGCTCGGGAGCACAGGCCCGATCAGTCCGCCAGGCAATGCATGCACCCCGGCAGCATACGCAACTATAGCTATAGATAATTTAATAACAATAGCGGAAAACTATGATTTGCAGGGAATCGTGGCGCGCTGTGAATTCCAGCCCGCGGACGCGGGATGGGCCGCCGGCGGCCTGGCCGGCTACTTCCTGGCCGCGGCAGCGAAGCGAAAGCTGGCCAGCGCCAGTCCGGTGATGCAGATCTGCGTCACGGCGCAGCTGACCACCGGGTCATCGCCATGACCGACCAGCAGCGTGCCGATCGCGCCCATGGCCATCTGGCCGAAGCCATACAGCCCGGCCGCCGAGCCGGCCAGCGTCGGCATCACGGACAGCGCACTGCCCAGCGCCGCCGGGCTGGCGAAACCCGCGCCAAAGGTCATGGTGATGGTGATGGCCAGCAGCCAGCCGGGGGTGAGCGCGCCCAGCGCGTGGAAGCCCAGCAGCGTGGTCGCCATGACCAGGCCCAGCCCCGCGCCCAGCAACAGAAAGCGCTCGGCCGGCCAGCGGCTGGAGAGCCGGCGCGTGAGAAACGTGCCCAGGCTCGCGCCGACGATGGTGCTCGCCGCGAACCAGCCAATGGCGCTGATCGGCAGGCCCATCTGCCCATGCACGATGTAGGGCACCGAGGCGAGATAGGGATAGAGCGCCGACGTGATGCAGGCGCCGCCGAGCATATAGCCCGCAAAGCCGGGATGGCCCAGCAGCTGGCGGTAGTCGCGGCCGATCGAGCCCACGCGCAGCGGCCGCAGCTGGCTATTGGTTTCCGGCAGCAGGCGCCAGGTGCAGACCAGCATCGCGCTGCCGATCGCCACCAGGAAGACGTAGATCGCGCGCCAGCCGAAATGGTCGGCGAGATACGCGCCGATGATGGGCGCCAGGCCCGGGCCGGCCAGCGTCAGCAGATTGAGCAGCGCCAGGTCGCGCGTCACGCGCAGTGGCTGGGCGGTGTCGCGCACGATGGCCCGGCCCAGCGCAATGCCCGCGGCGCCGCCCAGCGCCTGCAGCAGCCGCGCCACCAGCAGCCATTCCAGCGTCGGCGCGAACAAGGCCATCACGCCCGCGCTGAGATACACCGCCAGGCCCAGCAGCAGCGCCGGGCGCCGGCCCACGGCGTCGGACACCGGGCCATAGATCAACTGCCCCAGCGCCAGCCCGATCACATACAGCGTGATGGTCTGCTGCATGCTGACCGCGGACGCATTCAGCGCCGCGCCCGCCACCGGCAAGGCCGGAACAAAGATGTGCATCGCCATGGTGCCGCTGAAGGTGACCAGCACCAGCAACCATAGCGGCGCACGCGCCATCATGCCGCAGCGAACGCCGATTGCATGCGCGGGTGGCGCTGGAAGAACACCGCGGCCGTGATACCCAGCACCATGACGATGCAGCAGAAGATGCGCACCGCGACTTCCATGCCCCAGTTGTCGGCAATCCAGCCTATGCCCAGCATCGGCACCATGGAGCCGATGTAGCCAATCACCAGGTAGGTCGACAGCAGTCCGGTGCGGTTGGCCGGCGTGGCCATGCGGTTCACCATGCTCATGCCGGCCAGCATGCTCATGCCATGGCCGGCGGCCGTGGACAGCACGCCCAGCGCGAACAGCGTGGCCGAACCGGCCCAGAGGTTGATCATCAGCAGCGCATTGCTCAGCGCCAGGCTGGCCAGTCCCAGCGCGCCGCACCAGTGCGTGGGAATGCGCCCGGCCAGAATCTGCGTGCAGGCCGACAGCAGCAAAATCAACGCAATCGCCGTGCCGCTGACCACCGGGCCATGCCAGGGCACGAGCTTGTCGAGAAACAGCGGCGCCATCGAGGCATAGAGGCCGAACACGCCAAACGCCAGAAACGGCAGGCTGCTGGTCAACGCAAACGCTTTCGATGCCTCGCCCGTGGGCCAGGTCAGCTTGGGCAGCACATCGCTCCACTGCAGCGGCTTCTGGTCCTTGGGCGTCGCGTTGTCAGGCAGCTCGAGCCGGTGCAATGCCAGCATACCCAGCGCCGCCAGCACCAGCGTGGGCACATAGGTCGTCACCAGCGGATACGGCGCCCACTGGCCAATCAGGCCGCCCACCAGCGGGCCGACGCCAAAGCCGAAGGCAATCAAAAAGCCGCTCATCATCGCCACGCGCTGCACATTGCCCGGCGGCGACAGCTTGGCCAGGCCCAGCGTCGCGCTCGTTGTCACCATGCTCGACGCCACGCCGACGATCAGCCGGCCGACGCTCAGGCTCGCGACATCCCAGGCAATCAGGCTGATGAAGGTGCCGATCATGGCCATGCCCAGGCCTATCATCATCACCGGCCGAAAGCCGATGCGGTCCGGCAGGCGGCCCAGAAACAGCAGCGTGCACAGCGCGCCGCCCATGTAGATCACATAGATGCGCGAGATATCGCTGGCCTGCAGATCCCAGGCCTCCTTGTAGAGTGCGTACAGCGGGCTGATCAGCGCCGTGCCCATCACGCCGACGATCATCGCGAAACTCACCCAGGCAAAGGGCGATGCTTTCAATTTCATTTTTCTACCGTGTTTTTCTGCGGGCCTGGTGAGGAAAGGAGAACCCAGGCCTTGTTCTTGTTCATTGCGCGGCGCCCGCAAAAGCCGAAAAGCGCTGCGAGATCTTCTCGAGCACCGCGCGCGTCACCTGCTGCTCTTGGGCCGACAGATCGGCCAGCAGCGTGCGCTCGATTTCCAGGCTCTTGGCCAGAATCAATTCCGCCACCCTGCGGCCCTGCTCCGTCAGCGCAATGCATTTCGTGCGCCGGTCCGCGGGGTCGCAATCCCAGTCCACCAGCTGCGCCTCGCGCAACTGCGCCAGCACCCGCACCAGCGAGGAGCTGTCGAGATACAGCGCATCGGCCAGATCCTTCTGGCGCAGCGGGCCGCCCTGCTCGTACAGCACCAGCAGCGGTGTGCGCGTGGCGTCCGACAGCCCCAGGTCCTTGAAGCTCAGATCGACCTGCCGCCGCCACTGTCGGTAGACGCGCGCAATCAGCAGCCCGAAACGCGAACGCGCCTGGGATGAATCAGGCGCGTGGGCGCTGATGAAAGCGGGCGAATTAGTTTGCATGCAAAGTATTTTGCCACGGGTTAACCCGAAGTGCTGGAAGGCTGACAAAAACCTTGCGACACATCAAAGGAGGCCAGCTCCAGGAAACTCATTAGACTGCGACGTACATCTCGACGGCCTACCATTGCCTTGGCAGCGGCGCCGTCGCGCCCGCATGCGTGCCCGCGCATGCCTTCGCCCGCATGCGTGCCCGCGCATGCCTTTCGTCCCACGTTTTCACGTCAACATGGCTGCAACCATTCTTGTCGGCATGCTGTGTGCACACCTGCTGTGCTTTGCGGTGATGTTCCTGCTCATCAGCCGGCGCCTGCACGGCAGGAAGCTGGGCATGGATTTCTTTGCCCTGGGCAATCTGCTGCTGGGCCTGGCCTACGTCCTGCAACTGCTCGAAGGCCGGCCGGCCTGGAGTGCCATGAGCGTGGTCAACCACTCGCTCACCATTGCCTGCCCGGTGGCCTATTGGCTTGGAGCCATGCGGTTCTTCGGGCACACGGTGGCCTGGTGGCGCCCCGTGCTGGGATTTGCCGCGGCCTACAGCATCGCCCAGGTGGTGGTGCAGTGGGCACTGGGGCCGGTGGCGCGCTATGCCATGCTGTCCGGCATGTCGGCGCTGATGTTCCTGGCCATGAGCCTCACGGTGGTCTACGGCGTGCGCAGCTTCGCCAGGGATTTGTACTGGGAAATGCTGTTCTTCGCGGTGTTGATCGGCGGCATCTGCGTGCTCAATGCCATCAAGTTCGTGAAGCTGGTCGATGGCGGCCTCGCAGCCCTGCAGATGGACAGCAGCTTCCAGCTGGTGTTCTACATCTACATGTCGTCCCTGGCGACCGTGCTGCCGCCCTCGATTGTCTGGCTGGTGCTGCGCCGCCTCAGCGACGAACTGCGCGACATGGCGGCGCGCGACCCCATGACGCAGCTGTTGAACCGCCGCGGACTCGCCGAAGCCCTGCAACGCTACTTCAGCGGCCGGCATGCGGCGCCAGCCTACCTGCTGCTGCTCGATGTCGACCATTTCAAGCAGATCAACGACCGCCATGGCCACCAGGCCGGCGACACCGTGCTGTGCCAGGTCGCGCAGCGCCTGCGCGCCACGGTGCGCCGCGGCGACCTGACCGGCCGCATAGGCGGCGAGGAGTTCGTCGCCATCTGCCTGGACACCGACGCGCTCGGCATCCAGCGCCTGGCCGAGCGCCTGCGCGCCGATATCGAGGCCCATGCCATGGCCGTGGCGGGCGGCGGCCCGGCGCTGCGCGTCACCGTCACCATGGGCATCTCCCATCCCTTCGACCATGCGCAAGCCCTGGACCTGGCGATGCACGCCGCCGATGCCGCGCTGTACCGCGGCAAGGCGGCGGGACGCAACCGCATCGAATCCGCCGCTCCCCCGCAGTTCGCGCCACCCGCAGTGGCCGCACATGGCGCGGCCCAGCACCAAGGCACGCCGGCTTAGCCCAGGGGCAACGCCACCCACATATGGACCTTGGCCTTGAAACCGCCGGGCACGGCAATCGCCATGGGCTCGACCCCGAAGATGCGAAAGCCAAACGCCGAGTACAAGGCGATGGCGGCGGCATTGCCTTCGGTCGCGGTGAGCGTGACCACCCGCAATCCCGGGCGGTCGGCCGCCAGGCCCATCGCTGCCTGCATCAGCGCCCGGCCCACGCCTTGGCCGCGCGCCGATGGCGCGACAAACATGCCCGCCAGATGGGCCTTGTGCCGCGTCTTGGCCTGGGTCGCGCATTCCAGCGTCAACGCGCCCACCAGCACCTGATTGGCAAATGCCCCGACGACCTGGCTGCGCCCCTCGGCGCCCGCGATGCGCTCGAGCCACCACGACAGCGGCGCGGCCGCGCGCTCCTGCGGCGTGGAAGTGAAGGCATCGGCCGCTGACTCGTAGGCGTGCAGCATCAGCGCCCGATAGGCGGGCGCGTCGGCCGCACGCAGCGGCACGACGCGAAACCCGGCTGCGCCACCCAGCGCCCCCGAAGCTAACGACTGGGCCATGACATGCCTGCCAAGCTTGGCGCATGAGCGCTGGCCAGCCACAGGAAGGCCAGCACATTGAACACGGCAGTGCCCCAGAACACCGCGCGAAACGCCGCCTTCGATGATTTGTGCCGCAGCAGCTGTTGCGCCACCAGCGCACCGGGCCAGCCGCCCAGCAATGCCAGCAGGTGCAGCGTTTTCTCCGATGTGCGCCACCGGCCCTGCTGGGCCGCCGACTTGTCCAAGGCATAGACCAGGAACGTCAAGGCGCTCAACGCGGGATAGGCGCCCAGCGCCCACAGCGGCGGTTGACCGAAAACATAGCCCGCGCAGACCACCACCAGCAGCAAAGGAATGGCCAGCACGCTGGCCGGCCCCCATGGGGCGGGTCCCGCGCGCTGCGGCCGGGCCGGGGCCTTGCGCGGCGCCGCCCGCAACTCGACGTCGCGCGCGCGCTTCTTGGCCTGCGCGCCCTGCCTCACTTGAACAACGCCCGCCCCGCCTGCACCGCCGGCCGCGCATCGAGCTGATGCGCCCAACGCAGCAGATGGGGGTAAGCCTGCGCATCGAGAAACTCCGCCGCGTTGTAGACCCGGCCCAGCGCGACACCCGCATACCAGGGCCAGATGGCGATATCGGCAATCGTGTATTGGCTGCCGCAGAGATACTCGTTGTGCTGCAGCTGGTTGTCCAGCACGCTCAGCTGGCGCTTGGTCTCCATGGTGAAGCGGTCAATGGCGTACTGGATCTTCTCCGGCGCATAGACATAGAAATGCCCGAAGCCCCCGCCCAGATAGGGCGCGCTGCCCATCTGCCAGAACAGCCAGGACAGACACTGCGCACGCTGCGGCCCGGCGGGCAGGAACTGGCCGAACTTCTCGGCCAGGTGCAGCAGGATGGCGCCGGACTCGAAGACCGGCAGTGGCGGCGTCTCGCTTTGGTCCAGCAGCGCGGGAATCTTGGAGTTGGGGTTGATGGCGACAAAGCCGCTGCCGAACTGCTCGCCTTTCATGATGTCGATGCGGTGCGCATCGTAGGCCGCGCCGGCGATACCCAGGGCCGCCAACTCTTCCAGCAGGATGGCGACCTTGACGCCATTGGGCGTCTCCATCGAGTACAGCTGCAAGGGCTTGTCGCCACGCGGCAGCGCCTGCTCGAACTGGGCACCGGCCGTGGGCCGGTTGATGTTGCCGAATCGGCCGCCCAGCGCCGGCGGCGGGCTCCAGACCTTGGCTTGCTCGGAAGAGTTCTGTTCCATGCGCTTATTCCTTCAGTTGACCGCATAGGATAGAACGATTGAGCGCTGCACGCCGGGCAGGCGCCCAAAACCCAGGCGCGCGCGCCGCGCTCAGACGTTGGCCAGCAATCCGCCGTCGACGCGCACCACCGAGCCCGTCACATACGCCGCATTGCGGCTGGCGAGAAACGCCACGACATCGGCATATTCCTGCGGATCGCCATAGCGGCCCACGGGAATCGAGGCATGGCTTTCGCTGGCGACATCCGCCACCGCGCGGCCTTCGCGCTGGGCTTTCTGTTCGTCGAGGAACTGGATGCGCGCCGTGGCCACGCGCCCGGGCAGCACGATGTTGCTGGTGATGCCGTCGCGGCCGACTTCGCGCGCCAGCGTCTTGGACCAGCCCAGCAGCGTCATGCGCAGCGCGTTCGACAGGCCCAGGTTGGCGATGGGCGCGACCACACCCGACGAGGTGCTGGTGACGATGCGGCCGAACTTGCGCTCGCGCATGCCGGGCAGCACACGGTCGGTGATGGCGATCACGGACAGCACCATGCTCTGGAAATGCTGGCTCCACAGCGCGCTGCTCTGGCCCGAGACCGGCGTCGGCGGCGGGCCGCCGGTGTTGTTGACCAGCACATCGACCGGGCCCAGCGCGGTCTCGATCTGCGCGATGTGGGGCTCGATGACCGAGAGATCGCCCAGGTCCCATTGCAGCGCAATGGCCTTGGCGCCCGAGGCATTGATCTCATCCGCCATGGCGCGGGCCGCCGCCAGATCGATATCGGCCAGCGCCACCTGCGCGCCTTCACGTGCCAGGGTGCGCGCGATGGCGCTGCCCAGGCCGCCGCCGGCGCCCAGCACCAGCGCGGTTTTCCCAGAGAGTCCGAGGTCCATGTCGTTTCCTTCTTTGTTCAGGGGCCGGCGTCAGATGAGCTTGCCCGGGTTCATGATCTGGTTGGGGTCCAGCGACTGCTTGATGCGCATCATCAGATCGAACTCGACTGGCGACTTGTAGTGGCGCATCTCGTCGCGGCGCAGCTGGCCCACGCCGTGTTCGGCGCTGATGGAGCCCTGGTCCGCCGCGACCAGGTCGTGCACGATGCGGTTGAATTGACTGGTGGTGGCCGCCACCACTTCGGGCGCCGTTTCCAGGGGCAGCAGCACGTTGTAGTGCAGGTTGCCGTCGCCCAGATGGCCGAAGTTGATGATGCGCACCTCGGGCTGCACGGCGCGCAGCGCGGCATCGGCCGCGTGCACGAAGCCGGCAATGGCCGAGATCGGCAAGGCAATGTCGTGCTTGATGGCCTTGCCCGCGCGCATCTGCGCCTGCGAGATGCCTTCGCGTATCTTCCACAAGGCCTGGGTCTGCGCCCCGCTCACGCTCAGCGCCACGTCCTGCACGCTGTCGTTTTCCAGCGCCGCTTCCAGGCTGCTCTCGAGCAGCGCCGCCAGCCCTTCGCCCTGGGTGTCGGCCAGCTCGATCAGCGCGTGGAAGGCGTGTTCGCCGGCCAGCGGCGCGCGCACATCGCTCACCTGCGCCAGGATCAGCGCCAGCGACGGCGCCGACATCATCTCGAAGGCCACCAGCCGCTCGCCGCAGTGCGCGCGCAACTGCGCCAGCAGCGCCACCAGCGCATCGATGTCGCGTGCGCCGACCCAGGCCGTGGCGCGTGCCACGGGGCGCGGCGAGAGTTTCAGCACCGCGGCGGTGATCACGCCCAGCGTGCCTTCGGAGCCTATGAACAGATCGCGCAGGTCATAGCCGGTGTTGTCCTTGCGCAGCGCGCGCAGGCCGTGCCACACGCGGCCGTCCGGCAGCACCACTTCCAGGCCCAGAGTGAGTTCACGTGCGTTGCCATAGCGCAGCACGGCGATGCCGCCGGCGTTCGTCGCCAGATTGCCGCCAATGGTGCAACTGCCTTCGGAGCCCAGGCTCAGCGGAAAGAAGCGATCGACCTCCTGGGCCGCGGCCTGGATATGGGCCAGCAGCACGCCGGCCTCGCAGGTCAGCGTGTTGTTGAGCGGGTCGATGGCGCGGATGCGGTTCATGCGCACCGTGCTCAGCACCACCTGCGCGCCACTGCCATCGGGCGTGGCGCCGCCGCTCATGCCGGTATTGCCGCCCTGGGTCACCACGGGCGTGTGCGTCTCGTGGCAGATGCACATCACGGCCGCGGTCTGCGCGGTGTCGGCCGGGCGCACGACGATGCTGCTGCTGCCGGTCCACTTCTTGAGCCAGTCGCTTTCATAAGGCGCCTTGCCCGCGTCGTCGAGGATCAGGCCGGCGTCACCGACGGCGGCATGCAGGCGCTGCAGGAGTCGGGGGTGCAGATTGCTCATGGGTTCACCAGTTCAATTGAATGCGGCCCAGGGCCATGGACACCGCGGCCTGCGTCGGCTCGACCACGGGCAGGCCGGTCGCGTCCTCGAGCGGCGCGCGGAACGCGGCCATGCCAGCGCAGCCCATCAGCAGCACGTTCGCGCCCTGCTCGTCGCGCAGGCGCTTGCCGGCCGCGACCATGGCGCTCAGCGTGGCCTGGTGGTCGGCGAGTTCGGTCACGCCGCGGCCAATCGCCACCTCGCCGGCCACGCGCTGGCTGATGCCCATCGCGCCCCAGTTGCGCCAGTGCCGGGCGATCGAGCCCTGCAGGATGGCGATCACGCCAAAGCGCTGGCCCAGCGTCATCGCGGTGAGCGCGCCGCATTCACTGATGCCCAGCGACAGCACGCCGGGCAGCTCGCGCAGCATGTGCAGGCCCGGGTCGCTGAAGCAGGCGGTGACAAAGCCGGCGGCCCGGTCCTGGTGCGCCTGGGCAAAGCGCAGCACCGACAGCGCGGCGCGGTCCACATCCTGCTGGGTCTGCACGCCGGGCGGGCCGTCGGCCAGCGTGACGCATTCGATGCGCGGGCCGCCAGCGCGGCGCAGCGGCGCCATGGCGGTGTCTATGCCGGCGGTGACGGCCTGGCTGCTGTTGGGATTGATGACGTAAAGCGTGTCGCGCATGGCCTGCCTTTGGAACCTGGGAGAAACCTTCCGAGGATTTGCAGTGTAGAAGCGCACGCGGACTTAGACACTTGCCAATTCATGCGTCATGATTAACACCTTGTTATTCAATTGCGCATCTCTCCATGGCATTCAATCTCCGCCAGATCGAAGTTTTCCGCGCCGTCATGATCACCGGCTCGATCCGCGGCGCGGCGCAGCTGCTGTTTGTCTCGCAGCCGGCGGTGAGCCGTTTGCTCTCGCACACCGAGGCGCGCGTGGGCTTTCCGCTGTTCGAGCGCATCCGTGGCCGGCTGTTTGCCACGCCCGAGGCCAAGAAGCTGTTCCATGAAGTCGAGCAGGTCTATGCCGGCGTGAAGCGCGTCAACGAACTCGCGCGTGAACTCAGCGAACACCAGGAGGGCATACTGAACCTGGTCGCCAGCCCCAGCGTCGGCCAGATGGTCATTCCGCTGGCCATGGCCGAGTTCCGCCACAGCAATCCCCAGGTCAAGCTCACTTTCCAGTACCTGGGCCACACGCCGCTGACCGAGCGGCTGCTCAACCGCCAGGCCGATCTGGCGGTGACGATTCTCCCCGTCAACCATCCGAATCTGGAGATGGAGGAGCTGGGCAGCGGCCGGCTGGTCTGCATCTGCCCCTACAACCACCCGCTGGCGCGGCGCGCCACGCTCACCGTGGCCGACCTGCTGCCCTTTCCGCTGATTGCGTACGACCGCGAGTCACCGTTTGGCGCCATGGTGCACGCGCTGTTCGCGGCCAGCGGCGAGACCGCGCGTGCCGCCATCGAGGCCGGCTCGCCGCAGAACGCCTGCGCGCTGGTGCAGGCCGGTGCCGGCATTGCGCTGGTCGATGAATTCTCGGCCAACAGCTGGGCGGCGAGCAAGTTTGTGGTGCGTCCGGTGCGCAATGCGCCGGTGCTCAAGGCCACTTTGGTGCGTCTGCGCACCGAACCGATGTCCCAGCCGGCCCAGGCCTTCGTCGAGGTGCTGCAGCAGGTGATGGCGCGCGAGGGCTTTGGTGTTTCCACGCATGACGATTAACACGATGTTAATCACGACGGTCAAAGTTTCAAGCGACATGCCGGGGGGCGCTCGGAATAATGGATGCAACTTCAACGCATCCAAGGCCGTCCCCCATGCTTCACACCCTGCGTTCCAACCCGGTTGTTTCTGCCCCTGAAGCGGGCGCCGCGATCCCCCTGCGCAAGGTGGTCGCATGAAGCTCGGACTCGAAGGCCGCCACGCGCTGGTCTGCGCATCGAGCCGGGGCCTGGGCCGGGCCTGCGCCGAATCCCTGGCCGCCGAAGGCGTGGGCCTGACCCTGCTGGCGCGCGGCCGTGACGCGCTGGAAGACACGGCCGAACATATCCGCCGCACCCATGGCGTGACGGTGCACGCGGTGGTGGCCGATATCACCACGCCCGAAGGCCGCGCCGCGGCGCTGGCCGCCCACCCCGCGCCCGACATCCTGGTGAACAACGCCGGCGGCCCCAAGCCCGGGCATTTTCGCGACTGGGACCGCGCCACCTGGCTGGCCGCCATCGACGCCAACATGCTCGCGCCCATAGAGATGATCCGCCTCACGCTCGACGGCATGGTGGCGCGGCGCTTTGGCCGCATCGTCAACATCACGTCGTCGGCCGTCAAGGCGCCGATCGACATCCTGGGCCTGTCCAACGGCGCGCGCTCCGGCCTCACCGGTTTCATCGCCGGCATCGCGCGCAACCATGTGGCCCAGAACGTCACCATCAACAACCTGCTGCCCGGCCCGTTCGAGACCGACCGGCTGCTCGAGACCGCGCGCCAGTGGGCCAAGGACAACGCCCTGCCCGAGGACGAAGTGCTGGCGCGCCGGCGCGCCGCCAACCCGGCCGGGCGCTTTGGCCTGCCCCATGAATTCGGCGATGCCTGCGCCTTCCTGTGCAGCGCCCAGGCCGGTTTCATCACGGCCCAGAACTTGCTTCTGGATGGTGGTTCCTACCCCGGCACTTTCTAGTCTGCACGCCATGACCTCTGCATCATTCGACCTGACGATACGCAACGGCCGCATCAGCAATGCCGACCGCACTTTCTTTGCCGACATCGGCGTGCGCGATGGCGTGATCGTCGAGATCGCCCCGGATCTGCCCCCGGGCACGCGCGACATCGACGCCACCGGCCGCTGGGTGCTGCCCGGCGGCATCGACAGCCACTGCCATATCGAACAGCTCTCGGGCATGGGCGTGATGTGCGCCGACGACTTCTATTCGGGCACGGTGTCGGCCGCGTTTGGCGGCACCACCACCATCCTGTCGTTCGCGGCCCAGCACCGCGGCGACAGCATTCCCGAGGTGGTGCAGGCCTACGCCAAGCTCGCGGCCGAGAAGGCGGTGATCGACTATGGCTTTCACCTGATCCTCACCAACCCCGACGAAACGGCGCTGCGCGCGCATCTGCCCCAGGTCATCCGCGACGGCATCACCTCGCTCAAGGTCTATATGACCTACGACAAGCTCAAGCTCGACGACTACCAGCTGCTCGAAGTGATGGCGGTCGCGGGCGAGGAAGGCGCGCTGATCATGATGCACGCCGAGAACCACGACATGATCCGCTGGATCGCCCACCGCCTGCTCGAGCGCGGCCATGTGGCGCCCAAGTTCCATGCGGTGGCCCACGACAGGCTGGCCGAGTCCGAAGCCACGCACCGCGCGATTGCGCTGGCGCGCCTGGCCGATGTGCCGGTGCTGATCGTGCATGTCGCCGGCCGCGAGACGGTGGAAGTGATACGCGACGCGCGCCGCCTGGGCGCGGCGGTCTATGCCGAGAGCTGCCCGCAATACCTGTTTCTCGAAGCCGACGACAGCGACCTGCCCGGTGTCGAAGGCGCGAAGTTCTGCTGCAGCCCGCCCCCGCGCGATGCGGATTCGCAGGAGGCCGTCTGGGACGGCCTCAAGGACGGCACGCTGGGCGTGTACTCCTCGGACCACGCGCCCTACCGTTTCGATGCCACCGGCAAGCTGCCCAAGGGCGATGCCACGACCTTCAAGGAAATGGCCAACGGCGTGCCCGGCATCGAACTGCGCCTGCCGCTGCTGTTTTCCGAAGGCGTGATGCAGGGCCGCATCCGCATCGAGGAATTCGTCGCCCTCACCGCCACCAACCATGCGCGCATGTATGGCCTGGCGCCGCGCAAGGGATCGATTGCCGTGGGCGCCGATGCCGACATCGCGCTGTGGAACCCCGAGCGCCGCGTTGAAGTGAGCAGCGCGATGCTGCACGACAACGTCGGCTACACGCCCTACGAAGGCCGCGTGCTGCAGGGCTGGCCCGAACAGGTGTTCAGCCGCGGCCGCTGCGTGGTCCAGGACAACCAGCTGCAGGTCGAGCGCGGCACGGGCGAGTACATCGCGCGCGGCCGGCCCGAGCCGCTGTCCAACCGCCCCGCGCAGTCGCTCGAACGCGGCCGCTTCAGCGCCCTCGTCGGCCTGCAGCGCGCCGACTGACACCTCTTTTCTTTTTGCTCACTCCCGGAGTTGCCCCATGACATCCCCCATTGCCCGCCTGTCCCGCGCCCTGCCCCTCGCCATGCTGGGCCTGGCCGCCAGCGCCGCCTTCGCCCAGGCCCCGCTGCGCACCGCCGTGGACGCCACCTTCGCACCCCATGCCATGGCCAAGCTCGGCGGCGGCGTGCAGGGCTTCAACGTCGATCTCGGCGAGGAACTCGCCAAGCGCCTGGGCCGCAAGATCGAGATCGAAGGCGCCGAGTTCTCGGGCCTGGTTCCCGGCCTCAACAGCAAGCGCTATGACTTCCTGGTCGCGCCGGTCACGGTGACACCCGAGCGCGCCAAGTCGCTGCTGTTCACCGAGGGCTATCTCGACACCGACTACACCTTCCTGGGCACCAAGGCCGCGCCGGCCATCGCCAAGCTCGAAGACCTCAAGGGCAAGACCATTGCCGTCAACAAGGGCTCGAACTACGAAGGCTGGGCGCGCGACAACGCCGCCAAGTACGGCTTCAAGTTCGATGTCTACGGCGCCAATGCCGACGCCGTGCAGGCCGTGCAATCGGGCCGCGCCGACTACAACCTGGCCGGCACCACCGTGGTGGCCTGGGCCGCCAAGCAGAACCCGAACCTGAAGACCAGCTACACCATCAAGACCGGCCTGGTCTGGGCCCTGCCGTTTCGCGCCGACGACAAGGCCGGCCGCGACGCCGCCTCGAACGCGCTCAAGTGCATGAAGCAGGACGGCACCGTTGCCAAGCTGGCCGTCAAGTGGTTTGGCTTCCAGCCCGGCGCCGACGACGCCGCAGTGAAGATCGCCCCCGGCACCGGTGTTCCCGGCACCGAAGGCTATGACGCCACCCCTGTGACACCGAAGTGCGCCTGATGCCCATGCTTGAAATCTCGGGGCTGCACAAGTCCTATGGCAGCAACGTGGTGCTGCGCGGCGTCGATCTGCAGGTCAACGCCGGCGAGCTGGTCTGCGTGATCGGGCCTTCGGGCTCGGGCAAGAGCACCATGCTGCGCTGCTGCAATCTGCTGGAGACACCGACCGGCGGCTCCATCCTGGCCAACGGCCACCAGGTGACCGCCGCCACGGTCGACATCAACCGCCTGCGCCAGGACGTGGGCATGGTGTTCCAGCAGTTCAATCTGTACCCGCACCTCAGCGCGCTAGACAACGTGGCGCTGGCGCTGCGCACCGTGCAGCGCCGTCCCAAGGCCGAGGCGCAGGCGCTGGCGCGCGAGGCGCTGGAGCAGGTCGGCCTGGGCGCCAAGGCCCAGGCCTACCCCGCCGAGCTGTCGGGCGGCCAGCAGCAGCGCGTGGGCATTGCGCGCGCCGTCGCGCTCAAGCCCAAGGTCATCCTCTTCGATGAACCCACCAGCGCGCTGGACCCCGAACTGGTCGAAGACGTGCTCAACGTGATGCGCGACCTGCGCGGGCGCGGCATGACCATGCTGGTGGTGACGCATGAGATGGCCTTTGCCCATGCCGCGGCCGACCGCGTGGTGTTCATGGACGGCGGCGTGGTGGTCGAGCAGGGCACGGCGGCCGAGATGTTCGAGCACCCGCGCGAGCCGCGCACGCAGAGCTTTCTGGCGCGCTACGGGAGCCGACTCACATGACGGGCGCGGACAGCGGCTTCCTGTTCACCTTCTTCAACGCGGAGGTGGCCCGCCAGTACTGGCCCGTCATTGCCTCGGGTGCGCTGATGACCATTGGCGTGGGCCTGGCCGTGGTCGTGACCGGCACGCTGCTGGGCCTGCTGCTGGCGATCACGCGCGCGCTCGGCAGCCGCGCGCTCGCGCTGCCCATCATTGCCTTTGCCGACATCATGCGTTCGCTGCCGCCGCTGGTGGTGCTGATCGTGCTGTATTTCGGCCTGCCCGCGCTGGGCCTGCCGCTGTCGGCGTTTGCCGTGACCTGGCTGTCGCTGTCGCTGGTGCTCGCCGCCTACGCCGAGGAAAGCATCTGGGCCGGCATCTCGGCCGTGCACTCCGGCCAGCTCGAAGCCGCGCGCTCCACGGGCATGCGCTGGTGGCAGGCCATGCGCGCGGTGGTGCTGCCCCAGGCGCTGCGCCGCGCGCTGCCGCCGCTGACCAACCGCGTGATCTCGATCACCAAGAACACCGCGCTGGGCTCGGTCGTGGCGCTCAACGAGATCCTCAACAACGCCCAGGGTGCGAGCAGCCATTCGGGCAACCCCACGCCGCTGATGATGGCCGCGGGCGCCTACCTGATCGTCTTCTTGCCGCTGGTCGTCTTCTCGCGCTGGCTCGAACAACACTGGCAGCAGAGGTAGACCGTGGACAGCCTGATGCAAAACTTCTTCAACCTCGAGGTCTATGCCCAGGTGCTTCCGCACCTGCTGGGCGGCCTGTGGACCACCATCTGGCTCTCGGCGCTGGTGATTCCGCTGGGCGCGGCCGCGGGTCTGCTGCTGGCCCTGGGCCTGACCCAATCGAGCCGCCGCTGGCTGCGCTGGACCATCATCGGCTACATCGACTTCTTCCGTGCGTTTCCGCCGCTGGTGCTGCTGATCCTGGTCTACTTCGGCGGCCCCTTCCTGGGGCTGGAACTGGGCAAGGTCTGGGCCGTGGCGCTGGCCTTTGTGCTCAACAACGCGAGTTACTACGCCGAGGTGTTCCGCGCCGGACTGCAAGGCGTGGCCAAGGGCCAGATGGAAGCCGCGCGCTCCACCGGCCTCACGCGCCTGCAGGCGATTCGCCATGTGCTGATCCCGCAGGCCGTGCGCAATGTGTTTCCCGACCTGGTCGGCAATGGCATCGAGATCGTCAAGCTCACCAGCATCGCCAGCGTGGTCGCCATGCCCGAGCTGATGCGCGCCGCGCGCGATGCGCAGTCGCTGGTCTACAACCCCTCGCCCGTGATGCTGGCCGCGCTGCTGTACCTGGCGCTGCTGTGGCCGCTCACGCGCTGGCTGGGCCGCCTCGAGCACCGCCGCGTGCGCCGCTGAACCCATTCACCTGTTTATCCAAAGGAAACCGATGACCCCCGAAAAGATCAGCGAGACGACCAAGGGCGTCTACATCATCGCCGCCACGCCGTTCACCGACGATGGCGCGCTGGACCTCGACAGCACCGACAGCCTCACCGACTTCTACCTCGACAAGGGCGTGACCGGCTTCACCATCCTGGGCATGATGGGCGAGGCGCCCAAGCTCACCGAAGAGGAAACGCTCTTGGTGATGGACCGCGTGCTCAAGCGCGTCGCCGGCCGCGCGCCGATCGTGGTGGGCGTGAGCCATGCCTCCAACCGCCATGTCGAACGCCTGGCCAAGACCGCCATGGACCAGGGCGCGGCCGGCGTGATGCTGGCCCCGGTCGCCAACCTCAAGACCGACGAGCAGGTCTACAACTACTTCGCCACCATGGCCAGGCTGCTGGGCCCCCAGATCCCCATCTGCCTGCAGGACTTCCCCCAGGTGACCGGCGTGCACATGTCGGTGGCGGTGATCCTCAAGCTCATCGATGACTTCCCGCAGGTCGTGATGCTCAAGCACGAGGACTTCCCCGGCATGCGCAAGCTCAGCGAAGTGCGCGCCCAAAGCAGCGCCGCAGCGCGCCGCCGCATCAGCGTGCTGGTCGGCAACGGCGGCCTGTTCCTGCCCCAGGAAATGCTGCGCGGCGCCGATGGCGCGATGACCGGCTTTGCCTATCCCGAGATGCTGGTCCAGGCCTGCGCGCTGTTCGACCAGGGCCGCGCCGACGAAGCCGAGGACCTCTACAACCTCTACCTGCCGCTGCTGCGCCACGAGTTCCAGTACGGCCTGGGCCTGGCGCTGCGCAAGGAAACGCTCAAGCGCCGCGGCGCCATCCGCTCGGCCTATGTGCGCCGGCCCGGCCCGGTCCTGGACGCCACCGACCTGGCCGAACTCGGCCGGCTGATCGAGCGCCAGGACAGTGCACTGCGCGAACGCGGTCTCTGAACCCCGGCGGGCGCCGCACGCGCGCCCGCCGCACTGCCTTTTTCCTTCAACCCCACCAGCGCCTGCCGGCTGGCGATTCCCGGAGTGACCATGCACCGCCGCGACTTTCTGCAAGCTTCCAGCGCCGCCACCCTCGCCACCACGCTCGCTGCCACCTCGGCCGCCCGGGCCCAGGCCTACCCGGCACGGGCCTACCCGGCACGCACCATCCGCATGGTCGTGCCGTTTCCGCCCGGCGGCCCGGTCGACAGCTTTGCGCGCTTTTACGCCGAAGCCCTGGGCAAGCAGCTGGGCCAGAGCGTGATTGTCGAAAACAAGGGCGGCGCATCCGGCGCGCTGGGCAGCCTGGACGTCAGGAACAGTCCCGCCGACGGCTACAGCTTGCTGTTTGCCACGGCCTCCACGCACGCGCTCTACAACCTGACCGAGGCCAAGCCGCGCTACAGCGCCGCCGACGACTTCGAATACATAGGCGTGCTGGGCGGCGCGCCGGTGGCGTTTGCCGTCGGACCGTCCATGCCCAAGACGCTCAAGACCCTGGTGATTGCCGCCAAGCACAACCCGGGCAAGTACAACTACGGCTCGCCCGGCACCGGCACCTTGATGCATGTGGCGGTGGAACGCTTCAAGCAGCTCACGGGCGCGCCCCTGATGCACATCCCGTACAAGGGCACGGGCCCCGCCATGCAGGACTTGATGGGCGGCGCGACTGAAATGGCCGTGGGCACGCTGGGCGTGATGCTGCCGTTTCACCGCAGCGGGCGCATGCACATCGTCGGCGTGGCGAGCGCCCAGCGGCTCACACTGGCGCCCGACATCCCTACCATTACCGAATCCGCCGACCTGGCCGCACCCTTCGACGCCAGCCTGTGGAACGTGGTGGCCGTGCCGCGCGGCACGCCGGCCGCCGTGAAGAAGGCGCTGGCCGACGCCACCAGGGCGGTGATGGGCACGCCGGCCATGGCGGCGACGCTGGCCGAGCAGGGAATTTTTGCCGATCTGCATATCGGCGACGCCGCGGCCACGGCCTATGTCAAGGCCGAAGCCGCCAAGTGGAAGCCGGTGGTCGCGCAGCTGGGCGGAGCGGGCGCCATCGGGCAGTGACACGGCGCGCGCTGGCAGCCCGCTGCGCAGCGCGCCACGGCTCAGGCGATTGCGGTAACGCCCTGGCGCACCGGCAGCCGTGCGGTGAAACAGGTGCCGGCCTCGGCGGACGAGCTGACATGCAGCGTGCCTTCATGGGCTTTGACAATCATGGCGCAGATATGCAGGCCCAGGCCCAGGCCACCGCCGGGCTTGCTTTCGGCAGGCCGCCAGTAGGGCTCGAAGATTCTGCTCAGGCAGGACGGTTCGATCGGCACGCCGGCGTTGCACACCGACAGCTCCAGCCAGTTGCCATCCACTTTGCCCGTCACCGACACCGGCTGAGCGGGATCGCCATAGGCCAGGGCATTGCCCAGCAGGTTGGACACCAGCTGCTGCACCCGGCCCAGATCGCACTCGACCAGGTCGCCGGTGCAGTAGGTCTCGGCAATGTCCCGGCCCGCATGGGCATCCCTGAGCTCGGCGACCACTTCCCTCAGCCGCGGCTCAAGGTCGGTGATCGGCACCCGGTTGATCCCCATTCCCACCCCCATGCGCCCGCGCGCCAGATCGAGCACATCGTCGATCAGCCGCGACATGCGCCGCGTGTTGGCGCGCAGGCGTGTGCCGTACTTCGCCATTTCCGGGTCCATGCGCCGCAGCATGACCTCGCTGATCGCACGCATGGAGGCCAAGGGATTGCGCAGGTCATGGCCTAGCACGGCAATGAACTGATCGCGCAGCTCCGTGTCCTGGCGCGCGTCGCGCAAGGCCTGCTCGGTTTCTTCCTGCCGCTGCTCTAGCGCCAGCTGGCGCCCAATCAGCTCCGCAAAGTTCTGGAACATGCCGATGGTCTTGGCATCCGACAACAGGTTCGGGCGGGGGTCGATGGCACACAGATTGCCGAAGTACACCCCGTCGGGCCGGATGATGGGCACCGAGATATAGCTTTGGATGTTATAGATGCGCGGGGTGTGGTGATCGCGGTAGCGCGCATCCTCGCTTGCATGGTCGAAAACCACCGGTTGCCGCGCAGCGCGCGCTTCCTTGCACAGCGTGGTGTGCACATCCAGCTGGCCACCTGGCAGCAGGCCGAATGCGATATTGTCCTCGACCGCGCAGGCCGTCCAGGTGCCATCCGTGACACGCGCCACGGCGGCGAAGCGCATCCCGGTGTTGTCGCAGACGATCTTCAGGATCGACGGCACGGCACTGATGCGTCCCACGGCGGCAACGTCGTGCGCGATGGATTCAGGCGAATCATTCACAGTGGCTCCAGCCAGGCTTCATGGGTTGAGGAGGCGCAGATTCGCAGCCCCGGCAGGCATCCTGCCCGCCTCGACCTCAGGCACCGTGCTGGCGTCGTCGATGCCGCCACAGCGTTGATCGTATTTGAATTGCTCACGGCGTATTGTCCCACGCCGCAGGCCCAGTCCCCTGCGCCCACGCCAGGAACGGCCGGCGCAACGACCCGGTCAGTACACGCCCATGTAGTCACGCTTGCCGACTTCCACACCGTTGTGGCGCAGGATGGCATAGGCCGTGGTCACATGGAAGAAGAACTGCGGCAGGCCGTAGTGCAGCAGATAGCTGCTGGCGCCGAGCTTCTTCTCCTTGGGCGTGCCGGGACGCAGCACGATCTCGCGGCCTTCGCTCTGGTCGAATTGCGCGGGCGGCAAGGATTCGAGATGCGCCAGCGCCTTGGCGATCAAGGCCTGCAGGTCGGCAAAGCTGGCCTCGGTGTCGGGCCAGGACGGCACTTCGGCACCGGCCAGGCGCGACGCAATGCCCTTGGAGAAGTCCGCGGCGATCTGCACCTGGCGCAGCAAGGGGAACATGTCGGGGAACAGACGCGCCTGCAGCAGCGCGTTGGCATCGATGTTTTTTTGCACCGCATGGTCCTCGGCTTTCTTGAGCACATCGGACAGGGCGCGCAGCATCTGCTGCAGGACGGGAACGGAAGCGGTGTACAGCGGGCTGGTCATGGTGGGTTTCTCTGAAGGGGTGAAGATGGTGTTGCAGGCCGGCAGGGCGCAGCCCGGCCGGCAATGAAGGCTAACAGCAAACCAGCCACGCACCGTGCAGGCGCCGCGCAGCGCCCGGCGCGCACCACCAGCAATTACCCTGATGGTGCATTTGTGCGGTCTTGGTGCGGCGAATGCCAATATCGCGCGGATATTGGCGCCAAAACCTGGCACACCAATTGCTCATACCTGCCCGGGATGATTGTGAATCTGACGCTAACCCGGGAGAGCACATGGAAACTCTGGACACGGATGTGGCGCTTGCGCCGCCGCAAGTCGCCTTCTCGTTGCAGAAAGTGAAAAAGACTTTCGAAGATGCGCAAGGCAATGAGGTCGAAGTCATCCGAGACATCACCTTGGATATCAGGGAATCGGAATTCATCAGCATCGTCGGGCCGAGCGGCTGCGGCAAGACGACGATGTTCAACATCATCTCCAAGCTTCTGCCGCCCACCAGCGGCGACATAGTTCACCGGAAAATGAACTACAAGCGCGTGGGCACGAATATCGGCTACATGCTGCAGCGCGATCTGCTTTTTCCCTGGCGCACGATTCTGGAAAATGTCGTGCTCGGTCTGGAGATCGAAGGCATACCGGCAGATATTCGCAAGAGCAAGGCGATGGAATATCTGAAGAAATACGGCCTGGAGGAATTCGCCAAGGCCTATCCCCACACCCTGTCCGGCGGCATGCGCCAGCGCGTGGCACTGATACGCACGCTGATTACCGACCCCGACATCATCTTGCTCGACGAGCCGTTTTCCGCGCTTGATTACCAGACGCGCCTGGTGCTTGAGGAAGAGATCGTTTCGATCTTGCGTGAATCCGGCAAGACCGTGGTGCTGATCACCCACGATATCGGCGAAGCCATCGCCATGTCGGACCGCGTGGCCGTGATGACGCAGCGCCCGACTTCGGTCAAAAAGATCTACGACGTGGGCCTGGCGCGCAAACATGGCTCGTGCCTGAAGGCGCGCAACGATCCCCGGTACTCGAAGTTCTTCGATGCGATCTGGGCCGACCTCGACATTCAGATTGGACGCTAAGCCGATGTCAACAGCCACTCACTGCGCCGCTGTCGCGCTCACCGCCTCGCCCGGCATGGCGGCCAGCGCCAAGCCACCAACGATCCAACCCACACTGAGAAAACGCAAGCCATTGCAGTGGAAAAACAGTTTCTGGATTGCCAATCTGCTGCGCATTGCAATGCTTGCCGCGGTGCTGGTGGCCTGGCAAATAGCCGCTGACCAGGGCGCCATCAACGCGTTTCTGATGGGCTCGCCCGCCGGAATCTACAAGGAAGCCGTGCGCCTGCTGGGAACCGGGCAGCTTTGGGACGACACCTTTGCCACGGTGCACGCAACCATCATTGGTTTTCTGGTCGGCAGCCTGACGGGCGCATTCTGTGGCCTGCTGCTGTGGTGCTTTCCTTATGTCGCCAGAATCCTCGACCCGTTCTTTGTCGCGCTCAACGGCCTGCCGAAAATCGCGCTGGCGCCGATGATCATCATCTGGTTTGGCTCGGGCATGCTGTCCAAGGTGGCACTGGCCTTCGTTGCGACCTTTATCGTCTCGCTGCTGTCCGCCTACCAGGGCACGCACCAGATCGACTCCAGCCTGGTGAATCTGATGCGTTCACTGGGCGCGACCAAACGGCTGATCTTCCTGAAGCTGGTGATTCCCGCCACCCTGCCCTGGATCATTGCCTCCTTCCGCCTGAATATCGGCTTTGCGCTGATTGCCGAAATCGGCGGTGAATTCATTGCCTCCGACAAGGGCCTGGGCCGCATGATTTTCGTCTCCGGCAACCTGTTCAATCTGAATGCCGTCTGGGTCGGAATCATGATGCTCATGGTCGTCGCGGTGACGCTTTACGCCATCGTCTCGCGCGTAGAGAAACATATTCTCCCCTGGAATTCCAAGTAAACCCGCACTGAAAGGTTGAACATGAAAGCGCTTGCCAAGATCGTTGTCAGCACCCTGATTGGATTTGGAATTTCCCAGTCCGTGATGGCGCAGGCGGAAAAACCGGCCGACAAGGTGCTCGTGACCGAAGCCTTCCACACCCTGCTGTATCTGCCGGTTTATGTCGCCAAGCACGAGGGCATGTTCAAGAAGCACAACATTGACGTTCCCGTTGTGCGCTCCGCAGGTTCGGGCCCCACGGCGCTGGCCTCGGTGCTCGCGGGTGAAGCCCAGTTCTCCGTGCATGGCCCCGAGCACGTGGGCTTTGCGCAGGAGCGCGGCGGCAAGGCCAAGGCCGTGAGCGCCGTCGCCAACAGCGCGCCGGTATGGATACTGGCGCGCAAGGATGTGGCCTACGCCAAGCCTGCGGACATGAAAGGCAAGAGGATCACCGTGGGCCTGGCGCCCGGCACCTCCAACACCCTGCTCAAGAAGTTTCTGATCGCCAACCAGCTCAAGGACAAGACCGACGTCACCGTCACCGAAGTCCAGAACGGCTCCGAACTGGGACCGGTGCTGGCCGGCCAATCCGACTTCAGCGTCGCCTACCAGCCCCAGGTCGAGCAAGGCATTGCCCAGGGCATGAAGCTGGTGTATGCCTTCACCACGGAGTACCCCGAGTACGCGTTCTCGACCATCAACACCTCGCAGCAGCTGATCGACAAGAACCCGGCCCTGGTCGGCCGCTTTGTCCAGGCGATCAACGATTCGCTGAAGTTCATGCACGCCAACCCCGACAAGGCCAAGGCCGTGGCGCGCAAGGAGTTTGCCGCGCTCGACGGCGCGGTGATCGACGCGGCCGTACAGCGCATGCTCGACAGCAAAGTCTATCCGGCCAATGTGCAGATCACCGAGAAGGCGTTCAGGACCGCCATCGACATGCAGAAGTTCGTCGGCAATATCAAGACCGATATGAACTACGCTGACATCGTCCAGGGCTCGTTCACGCAAAGCGTGGTCGCCGCCAAGTAACGCCCGCCTTGCCACCCTCCACCGAGGACAGAAATCCATGACTTCACCCAGCACGCTCACGGCCGCCCGGGCGCTTCTTCAGGCAAAACGCATCAGCCCCTCGGAACTTCTCGATGAATACGTCAAGAATATCGAGACCGCCGAGCCGCAGGTGAAGGCATGGAAGCTGCTGCGCCTCGACGAAGCCAAGGTGCAGGCCCGGGCCCTGGACCAGAAGATCGCCACTGTGCAGGAGTTGCCGTTGCTGTTTGGCATCCCCTATGGGGCCAAGGACATCATCCGCACCGCCGGAATCGGCACCGAAGCCGGCTCCAAGGTGCTCCAAGGCCATATCCCCGACGAGGACGCCACGGTCATCAAGACCCTCAAAGCCCAGGACGCCATCCTGCTGGGCAAGACCACCACCACCGAGTTCGCCAACCTGGGCAACCCGCCGCCCACCACCAACGCCTGGAACCCGGGCCACACGCCTGGCGGCTCCAGCAGTGGCTCGGCCGCCGCCATGGGCGCACGCATGGCCTTGTTCACGCTGGGCACGCAGACCGCAGGCTCGATCTCCCGCCCCGCGGCCTTCAACGGCGTCACCGCCCTCAAGGCCACCTTCGGCCGCATCAGCAAGACCGGCGTCTACCCCTGCGGCCGCAGCCTCGACCATGTGGGCGCGTTCACCCATAGCGTCGAAGACGCGGCCCTGGTCTTCAACGCCCTGTCCGGCCCGGACGCGAGCGATGAAGCCACGCGCTACCTGCCCTACCAGCCGCTGCACATCCGCAGCCAACGTGACTACACGCTGGGCATTCTCGAAGATGCCTACTTCGCCGCCGCCGAAAACTTGGGCCTGGCCGCCATGATGGAAGCCCTGGCCCACCTGCGCGGCGCGGGTGTACGCGTGATCACTGTCAAGGCGCCGCGCGGCCTGACCGAATCGGCCCAGGCCCAGCATGTGACCATGCAGGCGGAAGTGGCCAGCTACCACGCGGAAACTTTCAAGACCCGTGGCGAGCTGTTCGATCCGTCGCTGCAAGCCTTTATCGCGCAAGGTCTCAAGATCACCGCCGATCAATATCTGCAAGCGCAGTCGGTGCGCAATGACTACCGGATTGCATTTGCCCAAGCGTTCAGCGAGGCCGATATTCTGGTGACACCTAGCGCGCTGGGCACCGCGCCCGCAGGCATTGGCGCTACGGGCTCGCCGGTATTCAATTTGCCATTCACCCATCTGGGCGTGCCTACGCTCACGCTGCCAGTAGGCTTCAGCCCGGAAAATGCAATGCCGCTGGGCATGCAGTTGATCGCACCGCATCTCGAAGAGCAGCGGCTGATTGACATCGGCTGCTTCTACCAGGAATCGACGGACTGGCATTTGCGCCGGCCGGCGGTTGCGCGATCGTGAGCTGGGCCTATTGAGAAGGGCTCACAGCCGCATTCCCGCCGGGCTTGGACGGCAGACGCAGCAAGACCAGGAAGACGGCGGTAATAAGCGTTCCAAAGCCTGACTCTCGCGCTGGCAAAGGCGTATCCGCTGGAGCAGGCACCACCGGCGTGGCAACTGGGGGTTGCATGCGGTGGTATTCGATGAGATCGCGAACGAAGTAATCCAGCGTCAGTTGGCGATTGTGGAGCACCGGAAACAGGCTGGAAAAAAGCGACGTGAGAAACTCAAGAATCTGCCGCAAGACGTGGTACGCGGCAATGCACACAATGAAGGTCACGACGACGAGCTTGCTCAATTCCTTGAACAAGGCCCAAATGTTCTCATCACCCATCGCCTCGACGATATTAAAGGCTCCGTTCTTACCCAGAAAGGCCGTCATGAGGCCCAACAAGGCCGTGATCAGTGTCAGCAGTCTCGCTTTGGACTCCGGGTCGTAGATTTTGGTCCACAGCTCGCCGAGGTGTCTATCCGAGGCCGGGCAACATGCTTTTTCCAGGCTTCGCAATTCAATGATCTCCTTGGCCATTGCCATGAAATTCCAGGCAGGCCGGTTCAGCAGCGCTTCCAGCCTGGCGCGTTTTGCAATCGCCAGGCGCTCCATCGGTTTGAGGTCGCTGTCAGCGCTGGTGGCCCGCACGATCAGGCGAAAGCGTTTGGTGGCAATGAGCACGCAAGAGACCAGGAATACGCCTTCCGAAGCGAACAATTTCCAGCCCTGGCGCAACGAAGACGAAGCATCGCCGAAAAAATAGTCATAGCCAAAGTACGCAAACAAGCCAAGTGAGACCGCCCATAAGTACCAGTGGTAACTGTTGAGTCCCGGAAAAGCACTTCTGGGCTCGAATTCCTTGAAGTAGTCGGCGGCCAGCTTGTAGTACTCGTTCATGGTCCCTCGGCGAATCTTGTTTTGAATTCCGCGATGTTAGCCATGCCGCTGATTGGATGCCGAGAAACTGCGCGCGCAGCATCCGGATATCGAGGTCGAGGCCAGCGTTCTGTATGTGCAGCAAGAGCGCATCTACACCTCGGCCGGCAGCGCCGCCGGCATCGATCTGCTGCTGCATATCGTGCGCCAGGATTTTGGTGCGGCCGCAGCCAACAGCGTGGCGCGCCGGCTGGTCACGCCGCCGCACCGCAGCGCAGGACAGGCGCAGTTCATTGAAAGGCCGGTGACGGCGGACCGAAACAACCGTATCGCCCGGCTGCTGGACGCAGTGCGCAAGGATCTGGACGCCCACCGGACGGTCGTGCGCATGGCGCAAGCGGCGGCCATGAGCCCGAGAACCTTTCTGCGGCGCTTCACCGAATCCACCGGACAGTCTCCGGGCCATTGGCTGATCGCCGAGCGCATCGCTGAAGCGCAACGTCTGTTGGAGTCCAGCGATCTGCCGATCGAGCGGATTGCAGCGCTCGCAGGCTTTGGCAGCGTGCAGGCGCTGCGCCATCACTTCCAGTGCCAATTGGCGCTGTCGCCCACGGAGTACCGCAGCACGTTCACGCTTGAACCCTGAGGTGGCAGCGAGCGCCGGCGCAGCGGCAATTCAGCGGTTGAAGGTGACTGGTTTGGGCTGTCTGTTTTTCTGCCGAACCACCACCGTGCCCGCGAGCTTGTCATGCCAGCCTTGTTTGCGGCCATCGAAGGCGATCCAGAAGATTCCCAGCAACAATGGCAGCCCACTCAGGAAATAAGGTTCATCGAAGAATTCCGTGGAGATGAGCCCGTTCGGTTTGTAATCTGATGGCAGCGAAGCTGTCATCGGAGAACAAATCGAATGCTGGATTCAAAGTTGTTGCAGGCCCTTGGTGGCTGGGAAGGCTATGAAGTCGAACGTGTGCAGTGGCCCCAGGGCGATAGCCGCACGGTGTCGATCTACCTGAAGCCGCAGGCCACAACCATGTATTGCGAACGCTGCGGCGCGCAGTGCAGCCAAGTTCATGAGACCACGACGCGACGTGTGCGCGATCTGGCTTTGTTCGAGTATCGGGTGGTGTTGCACGTGCCGCGCCGACGTCTTTGGTGCGACAACTGTGGTGGTCCGCGCCTGGAGAAGCTCAGCTGGCTCGGTCGCTACCAGCGCGTTACAGACCGGCTGGCACAGGCTTGCAGCCAGTTGCTTCGCAGCAGCAACATCAAAGCAGTCTCGGCCTTCTTCGATCTTGGGTGGCACACGGTCAAGTCCATCGACAAGGCCTTGCTGCTTGCGACCACTGCGCAGCCGCAATGGGATCGAATCGAGTACCTGGCGATGGATGAGTTTGCGTTGCACAAGGGTCATCGCTACGCCACAGTCGTTGTCGATCCCATCAGCCGGCAAGTGTTGTGGGTAGGGCAAGGGCGCTCACGCGAGACGGCACGTCAGTTCTTCGAGCAATTGCCCGTTGGTGTTGCCCAGCGCATCCGCGCTGTCGCAATTGACATGACTACGGCATACGAGCTTGAGATCAAGGCCAACTGTCCCAATGCCGAGATCGTCTACGACCTGTTCCATGTGGTGGCCAAGTATGGCCGGGAGGTGGTCGACCGTGTGCGTGTTGATCAAGCCAACCAACTGCGCCAACAGCCCTCGGCACGCAAGGTGCTGAAGTCCAGCCGATGGTTGCTGCTGCGCAACCGCAATAAGTTGCACCCGCAGCAAGCAGTGCAGCTCAAGGAGTTGCTGGCGGCCAACCAGCCGTTGATGACGGTCTACATCTTGCGCGACGAGCTAAAACAGTTGTGGTTCTACCGTCGTCCAGCCTGGGCGCATCGCGCCTGGCAGCACTGGTGCGAACAAGCCCATCAAAGCGGTATTGCGGCACTGAGTACCTTCGCCCAACGCTTGCAAAGCTACCTACACGGGATCATCGCCCGATGCCGCCATCCTTTAAACACTAGTGTGGTCGAAGGCATCAACAACACCATCAAAGTCATCAAGCGGCGGGCCTATGGCTATCGCGATCAGGACTACTTCTTCCTGAAGATTCGCGCAGCGTTCCCCGGTAATGCGCGATGAACCGGAAATAAGCGAGGTAGCGACCGATGAATTGGCCGGTGGATGGCGTTTCGCCCGTTCTGGCATCCACGATTTTCGCCGATATGGCCATTTTCCCCGGTGTGGCTTGTTTCGCCACCCAGAAAATAAGGACCGCGAACATGGGCAGCACCCAGGAGAGCAGAAAGTCCATGGGTCCTTTGACCAGACCCTCATCCGTCCAATAGGCCGTACCGTAGACGGCCGTCAACAGCGGCCAGATGATGATTCCAATCAGAATGGTATCTATCACCGATGCGCCTACGCGCGCCCAGAAGCCTACGTATTCCAACTCATCCGATTCCATTTGAACTCCTTCTATTGCGAAACTGCGACGGACTTTTCAACATACAAAGACCCGCACACCTTGAGGAACGCTGCGCGGCACAACGCGCTTGAATCAAGTCAAACGCCATTTCTTTGCCCAAACCCCGGGTAAAGCCATGGCGCAAAAATATCGAAGTAATTAGTAACAATCAATGTAACCAAGTTTCATCCACAGATCGAGACAAGGTCGCTCGCCGGCGGCAAACAATATTCGGACTATTTTCAGCAGTCGGGCCAGACGCACCGATCCAGCGCCAGCACAGCCCACTGTCGCGGCGACATACGCCAGCGGATTTGCGGTATCTGCCATGTCCTTAATGCAGCGTCAACGGCCAGGGGCTGTGGGTGGATGCTTGATTGCACCGGTACTAAGCGCGGCATTTTTACAACATTCCATGGCAGGCGGAATCACCGCCTTGTTAATGAAAATTCGACATACCAGATCTGATCGGGCGCTGTGTCGCGCAATTTTGAAAATCGACTGCTGCGAGCCTCACTGGTTTTGTGTAGGATGCTACTTACATAAAGTAACAACTGCCGATATGCGTCGGCAACATGACCTGCCAATCAAGGAGATCCGCATGACTCCCACTGCCCGCCTCTGGACTGCTCTGATCCTGGGCGCCTCGACCGCCTGTGCCAGCGCCAACGAACTCGGCCTCAGCTTCTGGCGCCCCGGCCAATTGGGCAGCATGGCCGCCGTCCCAGGCAAGCCGGGCTGGTCGCTGCCGCTGGTCTTTGTCCGCCTCGATGTCGATGCCACGGACTCGCGCGAACTGCTGCCTGGCACGCGTCTGACGACGGATGCCAAAGGCACCACCAATGTGCTGCTGTTCATGCCGACCTACACCTTCGAGGGCATGCTTTTGGGGGGCCGGCCCTCGATGGGCCTGGGGATTGGCGCGGGTCATTCGCGCTCGAGGGTGGATGTGACCTTTGCCATGCCCGGCGGCTTTTCGACTTCCGGCTCGCAAAGCGATTCCAGCTCGGGACGTGCCGACCTGTACCCCAACGCGAACCTCAAATGGAACGACGGCTCGCACAACTACCTGGCCTATATCTCGGGCGTGGTGCCTACAGGCTCCTACCGCCAGGGCCGGTTGGCCAACGTTGGCGAAAATCGCCGCGGCATCGATGCCGGCGTCGGCTACACCTATTTCAATGCCAGGCAGCGCCTGGAGTTTTCGCTGGTCGCCGGCGTGACCGAAAATGGCCGCAACCCCGACACCGATTTTCGCAGCGGCAGGAACGCCCACCTCGACTGGGCCACATCCTATCTGGTGACGCCGTATGCGCACGTGGGACTGGTGGGCTATTTCCAGCACCAGCTCAAAGGCGACTCGGGCAGCGGCGCGGTGCTGGGCTACGACAAATCACGCATCAAAGGCATTGGCCCGCAGGCCGGCACCTTCTTCGAGCTCGGCGGCCTCAAGTACTACGTGAATGCCAAGGCGTATCACGAGTGGGGCGCGCGCAACCGCGCGGAAGGCTGGAACTTCTGGCTGACGCTGGCCGCCCTGCTCTAGCCACACCTAGGCCCGCGCCGCGGCGGGTGGGTTGCCCAGCTTCGCCGCCAGCACATGGGCCGTGCGCCGCAGCAATTCGATATCCGTATCCGCCCTGACGCCGCGGCTGAAGCAGCACAGCGTGCCATACACGGAGCCATCGGCCCGCCGCACGGGCGTGCTCAGGTGCGTGCCTATGGGAAAGCCCGGATCTGGCGCCTGGCCCGAAGCCACGAAAGGCGCGGCATCCTGCATCACCTCCGGCAGTCGGCCCTCGACCACATGCTGGCACCAGCTGGCCTCGGCCGGGCCCGACATGCCGGCTTCCAGATGCGGTGTGAAGCCGGGCACGCAATCCATGGCCTTGAAAGTGCGCGTGCCATCGGTGATCTCCGAGACAAAGGCCACATCCATGTTGAGCTTGGCACGGATCAGCCTGAGGACCTCGGGCACCGCGGCCGGCAACTCCGGATCCGCCGAATCGCTGGTCGCAATCAGCAACTCGGAGATCGTCACGTCGAGGTCGGTGGGGTTGTAGTCCAGGATCATGCAGGCCAGTCTATACCGGCAAATGTGTTGGCAATATGTACCTTTGTGACCGAAAGTGACTAGTTCGCGGCCACTGTCGCCAGCTCCCGTGCCAGCAGCTGTGCCAGCTCGGCGCGCCGCGGGGGCAGCATGCGCGGCTGTATCGACGCAATCGAGATCGCCGCAAACGGCGTGCCCTCGGGCTGGGGAATGGCCATGCCTACGCCGCCCACGCCCTGGGTCACGGTGTCGAGCATCTCGGCGCAGCCGCTGCGGCGTGTGCGCGCGAGGGTGCGGCTGAACGCGACGTCGCCCAGCCCTGCGGCATCAAAGGCCGCATGGTGCTGGTGGTGGATGCGCTGCACATCCTCGTCGGCCAGCCCCGCCAAAATCGCCATGCCGCCCACGCCTATGCCTAGCACCCGCGCATCGCCCACCCGAGTGCTGAACACCTTCACGGGATAGGGGCCGTCTTCGCGGTGCAGGCAGATGGTGTAGTCGCCCTGGCGCACCAGCAGATACACGGTGTCGCCCGAAGTGCGCGCCAGGCGCTGCATCAGCGGCTGGTAGGAGGCCACCAGCGGTGCGCGGCGCAGCGAGGCCAGGCCCATCTGCATGGCGTCTATGCCCAGTCGGTAGCGGCGCGTCAGCGGGTCGCGCTCGGCAAAGCGCTCCTCGACCAGGCAGGTGAGCAGGCGGTGGGCAGTGGAGCGCTCGAGCTGGGTTTCGGCAATGACGTCGGTGACGCTGATGCCTTCCTCCTGGTGGCGACCCAGCACGCGCAGCACCAGCAGGGAGCGGCGCATGTTCTGCGCACCCGGAGTTTCACTAGTTTTGCTCACGATGTAGGATTTCCTTGCGATTAATCTCGCGAAGTGAACATCTTATCGAGATCATCGTGGCTCCACTAGCAGGATTGCCATGAGTACTTCGAACCTCCTCACCGAGCAGCTGGGCGCAGTGCGCCGCATCACCTTGAACCGCCCCGAGATGCGCAATGCGCAAAGCCAGCAGATGCTCGATGAGCTGGACGCGGCATTTGACAGCGCCCGCCACGACAGCGCCACGCGCGTGGTGGTGCTGGCCGCCGCCGGCCCGCATTTCTCCGCCGGCCATGACCTCAAGCAGGCCCAGGCCGAGCGCGCCGAGTTCAGTGTCGAGGAACGCTGGGCCTACGAGGAACAGCGCTACTTCAACTACTGCCTGCGCATCTGGGACTTCCCCAAGCCGACGATTGCCCAGGTGCAGGGCGGCTGCATTGCTGCCGGGCTGATGGTGGCCAATATGTGCGATCTGATCGTCGCCTCGGAGGATGCCTTCTTCTCCGATCCCGTGACCCACACCATGGGCGCGGCCTCGCTCGAAGTGCTGATCCACCCCTGGGTGCTGGGGCTGCGCCAGGCCAAGGAGATGCTGTTCACCGGCGAGCGCATCACGGCGCAGCAGGCCAGGGAGTTCGGCATGGTGAATCGCGTGGTGCCACGCGAGCGCCTGGCCGCTGACACGCTGGCACTGGCCGAACGCATTGCCAAGGCACCGCCGTTTGCCATGCAATTGCTGAAGAAATCCCTGAACCGTTCGATGGACGTGCAGGGCATGCGCCAGGCGCTGTCGGCGCACTTTGACGTGCACCAGCTGAGCCACGTGAGCGAGGAATACCGCCAGACCAAGGAGGCCGGGCTGGCCAGCGCCATCCAGGGAGCCAAGGCATGAGCGCGGCACTGAAACCGCTGCTGGAGCCCGGCTCGATTGCGCTGATCGGCGCGAGCAGTAACCCGGCACGCATTGGCGGCATGCCGCTCGATCTGCTGCAGCGCTTTGGCTATGCCGGACAGGTCTATCCGATCAATCCGAAATACGCCGAGGTGTTTGGCAATCGCTGCTACAAGGATGTGGAGTCGCTGCCCGCCGTACCCGACCTGGCGGTGCTGGCGATTGCCGCCGACGAGGTGGTGGAGATGCTCGAGCGCTGCCACCGGCGCGGAATTCGCGCGGCGATTGTCTATGCGGCGGGCTTTGCCGAAGCCGGTGACGCCGGCGTGGCCTTGCAGCGCCGGTTGGAGGCCTTCGTGGCACGCAGCGGCATGGTGGTGGCCGGCCCCAACTGCATGGGCTTGGCGAATCTGAACCTGCAGGCCTACACCGCGTTTGCGTCGATCTTCGTCAACGTGCCGGCGCAGACCGACCCCGGGCGCGTGAGCATCCTCACCCAAAGCGGCAATGTCTGCTCGGCGGTGTTCGGCCTGGTACGCCGGCGCGGCGTGCCGGTGAGCCATTTCATCAACACCGGCAACGAAGCCACGCTCGAATATGCGCAGTATCTCGAGTACCTGGCGCAGGACCCGGCCACCGACTGCGTGCTGGGCTATGTGGAGCAGTTGCGCCATGGCAAGCGCTTCATCGATGCCGCGCTGACATTTGCAGCGCAGCGCAAGCCGCTGGTGATCTACAAGGCCGGCGAAACCGAGAAGGGCTCGGAAGCCGTGCAGTCGCATACCTCCGCGCTGGCCGGCGACCTGGCCGTGTACCGCGCCAGCTTCGATCAGCTGAATGTCATTCGCGGCCAGGACTTTGCGCATATGGCCGACCTGGGCTATCTGAGCGGTTTTCGCCAGCGCCAGGGCGGCAAACGCGTGGCGATCGTCACCATGTCGGGCGCGGTCGGCGCCATCCTCGCGGACAAGCTGACGCTGGCCGGCCTGGAGGTGCCCACGCTGCCCGCCGATCTGCAGGCGCTGCTGCGCGCGGGCGTCCCCGACTACGGCATGGTCAGCAATCCCGTCGATGTCACGGGCAACATCGTGAATTCGCCCGACTTCGTGCGCACGGTGTTCGAGGCGCTCGCGCAGTGCGAAGGCATAGACACGGTGGTGGTCGCGGCGCCCGGTTATCTGCTCGATCGCATGGCCGATCCGCTGCTGGAAGTCTGCGCGCAGCACCCGCGGCTGTTTGTCGCGCTCGATACCGGCGAGGCCCGGTGCCGCGCGCGCCTGTCGGCGGCCGGCGTGCCGGTGTTTGATGATCTGGCGCGCTGCACCCAGGCGCTGGCGCCGTTTTGCCTGTGGCTGTCGCGCGAGGCGGCGACGGCGCGCTGGGCGCAGTTGCACCAGCGCCAGCGCGCGCAGCGCGCCATCGACGCACCGGCCCTGCCCGCGCGTCTCAACGAGTTCGACACCAAGCTGCTGCTGGCGGGCCATGGCGTGCCGTCGCTCACCGGTCTGGTAGCGCGCGATGCCGACGCCGCCGTGGCCGCCGCCGCGCAGATCGGCTACCCCGTGGTGCTGAAGATTCTCAGCGCCGACATTGCGCACAAGACCGAGGCTGGCGGGGTGCGCCTGGCGCTACAGGACGCTGCAGCCGTGCGCAGCGCGGCCACCCAGATCCTCGACTCGGCCCAGGCCTATGACCCGAACGCGCACATCGACGGCCTGCTGGTCCAGCCCATGGCCGCGGGCGGCGTGGCCGAACTGATCGCTGGCGTCACGCACGACCCGGTGTTCGGCCCGGCGCTCACCGTGGGCCTGGGCGGCGTGCTGACCGAGATCTACCGCGATGTCGCGCACCGGCTGCTGCCCGTCGACGCCGCCATGGTGCGCGAGATGCTGGAGTCGCTTCAGGCCTGGCCGTTGCTCGATGGCTTTCGCGGCCGGCCGCTGGCTGATGTCGACGCCGCCTGCGCCGCCATCGCCGCGCTCGGCGACGCCGCCTGGGCCTTGCGCGTCCAGGTGCAGGAACTCGAGATCAACCCGTTGCAGGTGCGCGCCCAAGGCCAGGGGGCCGACGCGCTCGATGCGCTGGTATTGGTGAAGCCGCAGCCGCGTACGGCCGAAGCCCCGGCCGCACAATTCCAACCACAAGAGGAGACAGCATGACAAACAGCCTTTCGATCCGCCGCCGCCTGGTATCCGCGCTGCTTGCCGGCGCCACGCTGGCCTGCGTTGCTGCACCCGGCCTGGCCCAGGCCCAGGAATATCCTGCCAAGCCCGTGCGCATGGTGCTGCCCTTTCCTCCCGGCGGCGTGACCGATCTGCTGGCGCGCGCGCTGGCCGAGAAGATGGCGCAGCGCCTGGGCCAGCCGGTCATCGTCGACAACCGACCGGGCGCGGGCACGGTGCTGGCATCCGACACCGTGGCACGTGCCCCGGCCGATGGCTACACGCTGCTGCTGGCCGCCTCCTCCATAGGCACCGCGCCGCTGCTCTATGAAAAAGTCGCCTATGACGCAGTCAAGAGCTTTGCGCCGGTGACGCAGGTGGCTTCGGTGGTGCACATCCTGGCCATCAATCCCAAGCTGCCGGTGAAGAACGTCGGCGAACTGCTGGCCTATGCGCGCCAGAACCCGGGCAAGCTGAATTACGGCTCCACCGGCATGGGCACCTCCACGCATCTGGAAATGGAGCTCTTCAAGAACATGGGCCAGGCGTTCCTGGTGCACATCCCCTACAAGGGCAGCGGCCCGGCGCTGATCGACATGGTCGCCGGGCAGGTCGACGTGATGTTCGATGCCTGGGGTTCGTCGGGGCCGTTCGTCAAGTCCGGCAAGCTGCGCGCACTCGCCGTGACCACGGGCCAGCGCTCGGCCGCCGTGCCCGATCTGCCCACCGTGGCCGAATCCGGCCTCAAGGGCTATGAAGCCATGCCCTGGCTGGGCCTGATGGCGCCGGCCGGCACGCCGGCGGCGACAGTCAATCGCCTGCACCGCGAAGTCGCGGAAATCCTCAAGGAGCCCGAGGTGCAGGAGAAATTCAGGAACTGGGGCCTGGACATCATCGGCAACACGCCCGCCGAGTTCACCACCTTCCTGCGCAAAGACATCGCGCAGTGGGACAAGGTCATCAAGAGCGCGGGCATCAAGGCGGATTGAGCATGGACTTTGCCCTGACCGAAGAGCAGCAGTTGATCGCGCACAGCGCCAGCGACTGGCTGCTGCACCACTACGATTTTCGCCAGCGCGAGGCCAGCCTGTACCGCGACGGCGGCAATCCCGCCGTCTGGCAGGCCATGGCCGAACTCGGCTGGCTGGGCCTGGTGCTGCCCGACGACATGGGCGGCCTGGCCCTGGGCGTGCTGGAATCGGGCCTGCTGGCGCAGGCGCTGGGCCGGCAACTCGTTGTCGAGCCATGGATAGACAGCTGCCTGGTGGCGGCGCGGCTGCTGGCGCTCACGGGATCACAGGCACAGCAGCAGGCCTGGCTGCCGGGCGTAGTGGCAGGAACGCACAGACTGGCCATGGCCGATGCCAGGCCGACGCTGCGCGCGCACGCGCACGGCGCGGGCTGGGTGCTCGATGGCCAGGTGCGCTGTGTCCCCTCGGCGCCGGGCGCGGCGCGCTGGCTGCTCTGCGCGACGCTGGGCGACGGCGACCCCGCGCTGTTCCTGGTCGATCCGCAGAGCGCCGGCATTGCAATCGACGCCTACAACACCAGCGATGGCGGCCGCGCCGCCGACCTGCGCCTGGCAAGCGTGCAGGTCGACGCCGCGAGCCGCCTGTCCGAAGCTAATGTGCACGATGCCCTGCCGCGCGTGCGGGCCCAAGGCTTGGTTGCGCGCTGCTGGGCCGCCACGGGCGCGATGCAGGCGGCGTTGGAGCAGACCACGGCTTATGTGCAGCAGCGGCGCCAGTTCGGCCAGCCGTTGGCCGCCTTCCAGGTGGTGCAGCACCGGCTGGCCGAAATGGCCGTGGCCTGCACCGAAGCCCAGGCCGGCTGCGAACTTGCAGCGCTGTCGCTGGCCACGGCCAGTGCCGCTGACTGCACTGTGCATACCGCGCTGCTCAAGAGCAAGCTGGCGCGCGCCGCGCGCTATGTGTCGCAGGAATGCGTGCAGCTGCACGGCGCGATGGGGGTCTGCGAGGAGCTGCCGATTGCCAGCACCTTCCGCATGCTGCTGGCCTTTGCGCAATGGGACGGCGACGGCGCCGCCCATGCGCTGCAGGCCGGGCGCGCGCTTCTGGCCAATGGCCGGTTTGCGCAAAGCCGCACCCTCGGACTCTGTGCCACCCCGCTGGAGATTGCCTGATGAATCTGGAATTGAACCCCGCCGACCAGGCGTTTCGCGCCGAAGTGCGTGCCTTCCTGGCCGAACAGCTGACCCCGGCACTGCGCGCCGGCCAGGCCGCCACCAGCGCGATGTACCCAGAACCCGAAGTCTCAGCCCCCTGGCAGCAGGCGCTGCAAAAGCGCGGCTGGCTGGTGCCGCTGTGGCCGCGCGAATGGGGCGGCACGGGCTGGACCGCGCTGCAGCGCTTCATCTTCGAGACCGAATGCGCGCTGGCCGGCGCGCCGCTGGTCCACCCCATGGGCGCGCGGCTGGTCGGGCCGGTGATTCTGCGCTACGGGACTGAAGCGCAAAAGCAGTTCTATCTGCCACGCATCCTGTCGGGCGCCGACTACTGGTGCCAGGGCTTTTCCGAACCCAACGCCGGCTCGGATCTCGCCGCGCTGCAACTGCGCGCCGAGCGTGATGGCGACGACTATATGCTCAACGGCACAAAGATCTGGACCACCCACGCCCACCACGCCAACCGCATGTTCGCATTGGTGCGCACCAGCAGCGAAGGCAAGCGCCAGCAGGGCATCAGCTTCCTGCTGATCGAGATGGCGCTGCCCGGCATCACGGTGCGGCCGATCGCCACCATCGGCGGCGACCACGATGTCAATGAGGTGCATTTCGAGAACGTGCGCGTACCACAGTCGGAACGCGTGGGTGAGGAAAACGCGGGCTGGGAATGCGCCAAGTACCTGCTCGAGTTCGAACGCGGCGCCGGCATCTTCAGCCCGCGCCTGCGCTCCCAGCTCAAGCGCGTGGCCGATGCCCTGGCGGCACGCGACGACGTTCCCGACGCGCTGGCCCAGCGTTTCGGCGAAGTGGTGGCCGATATCGACACCTTCGAATGGCTGGAGCTGCGCACCATGGGCGGCCTTGCGCCCGGTGCCACCCCCGGCCCGGTGTCATCCATCCTCAAGCTGCGCGCCAGCCGCCTCAAGCAGGCGATTGCCGAGCTCGGCGTCGATGCGCTGGGATCGGCTGGCTTGCGCTGGCGCAGCGACCCGGCGGACAGCGCCTTGCGTCCCAGCGTGCTGGTACCCGAACACTGCAACAGCCGGGCATTCACCATTTTTGGCGGCGCGGCGGAAGTGCAGCTGGGGTTGATTGCCAGGACGGTGCTGGGGGTGTGAGCCACCCACCTCGATGCTGTCAACGGACGTCACATCTGCTTGTAGAAATAGCTGGTGCCGTCCAGCCCGCCATCGGCACTGAGCGCGTAGCCGGGTATGCGCCCGGCTTCGATATAACCGTGCTTGCGATACAACGTGCTGGCGGTATCGTCGCAACGCGTATCCAGCACCAGCAAGCTGCGGCCATGTTCGCCGGCCAACGCTTCAATGCCCAGCATCAGTGCATCCCCCAGGCCCTTGCGCCGGTGCCGTGTATGCACCATGAGCTTCTCGATTTCCGCACGGTGCTGGCCATTCTTCTTGCCGCACAGCGCCAACTGCACCGCTCCCGCGAGTTCCACGCCCTCCATCGCCACCAGCAGCAGCCGCGCTCCAGACCGCATATCGGCAGCCACACCGTCCCAATAGGCCTGTGCTTCGTCTGCACCCAACGGGGAAAGGAAACCTAAAGACGCACCGCCCATGACACAGTCCTGCAACAGTTGGGTCAGTGCCTGAAGGTGGGCATCGGGAGTGAACAGCAGTTCTGTTTGGATCATGGGGATAGGCAGGTTAGGGACGGCAAGCCCGGCCACAGTGATCCTCTGACTATGCCCATTCAACAGGGCTAGCGGAATCCCGGGATTCCAATACATGCCGCATTTCCCCGGCGTCGGCTAATCGCACGCGACGCTGCGCGGTCTACAGCGGGCACGCAGGGCGCGTATCTGCGCTTGCACCGCCATCCGTTTACGCCCTATCCTGTCAGGCAGTCGATGGGAGCAGACGATGCACGCTGGGTCAAGGTCACTTGCTGTTCGCCACGCCCCCACCCGCTGTCTGCACTGGCTGCTGAATGCACCGCTGGCGCTTTTGCTGGCCTGGGAGGTGTTGGCGATTGGCTACTTTCCGCTGCTGCCTGCGCCCGCGCGCTGACCGGCGGCGGCCGTGGGCCTGTTCTGTGTCCGGGGGCTGTGGCGCTGCCGTCAGTGAACGCCGCTCACCAATAGCCCAACAGTTTCCACCAGAGCGTGCCGACCAGCGCGAACACCAGCAGCTCGAACACGCACATCACGGCGCCGACGCGCCACCAGTTGCCCATGGTCACATAGCCGCTGCCGAAAATGATGGGCGAGGTACCGGTAGCGTAGTGCGTGAGCGTCATCATGATCGCCGAGCCGGCGGTCATCATCAGCATGAACGGCACCACATACTCCGCCGGAATCAGCTGCGCGCCCACGGTGAGAAAGGCCAGCAGCATGGCGCTGATATGCGCCGTGGTACTGGCAAACAGGTAGTGCGAGAACACGAAGGCCAGCACCAGCACGGCGGCGATCGGCAGCCAGCCCATGCCGCTGGCGACAATTGCGTCCTTCATGCCCAGAGAGAACCAGGTGATCACGCCCAGCTTGTTCAACTGCTCGGCCAGCATCACCAGCGCGCCAAACCACACCAGCGTGTCCCAAGCGCTTTTCTCGGACAGCACGTCGTCCCAGGTGATGGTGCCGGTGATGATCAGTGTGAACAGACCCAGGCAGGCGACCACTGTGGGGTCCAGCGTATACGCCGGGCCGAACAGCATGGCTGGCACGTTGGCCCACAGCAGCAGCATCATGCCGAAAGTGGCCATCATGACCTTCTCGCTGTTGGCGAAAGGCCCCATCTTGGCCATTTCCGTGCGCGCATAGACCACGGCATCGGGCGTGGCCTTGAGTTCGGGCGGCGACAGCAGATAGATGACCAGCGGCATCAGCAGCAGGCACACCAGGCCGGGCAGCAACATGCACAGCGCCCAGGTGGTCCATGTCAGATGGAAGCTCTGGTTCGTGGCCTTGGCGACGAAGTCCACCACCAGCGGGTTGGGCGCGGTGGCCGTGACGAACATCGCCGAGGTGATGGGGTTGGCGTGGTAGTTGACCAGCGCCAGAAAGGTGCCCACCTTGCGCTCCGTGCCCTGGGCGGGATCGGAGTCGAAGGCGTTGGCGATCGATTTCATGATCGGGTGCACGATGCCGCCGCCGCGCGCGGTGTTGCTGGGCGTGAACGGCGCCAGCACGAGCTCGCAGATCGCCAGGCCGTAGCCTATGCCCAGCGTGCGCTTGCCCAGCAGGGCGATGAACATCAGGCCAATGCGGTTGCCCAGGCCGGTCTTCTTCAGCCCGCGCGAGATCAGGATGGCGACGACGATCAGCCAGATCAGCGGGTTGGAAAAGCTGCTCAGCGCGTCGCTGATCGCGCCCTTGGAGGAAGTCGAAGTGACCTGAGAGACCGAGACGATGACAATGGCCATCCAGGCCATCACGCCGATGGGCATCACCTTGAGAATGATGGCCACGATGGTGGTCAGGAAGATCGCCACCAGATCCCAGGCCTGGGGCGTGAGGCCCCGCGGCGTGGGAACCAGCAGCAGCGCCACCAGCACCGCCGTGGTGATCAGCGCCGGCACCAGGCGAAACGGCACTGCTGCCTTGAAATGCGCGAACAACGCGGCAAGCCGTTGGTACATGACCCTCTTCCCCTTGAATCAGCCCGGACTGGGTTCTGTCCGTGGGTTTATAGCATTCAGAGGGGGCTGGCCGCGTCGCGGCGGCGGGCGGCATTGATCCAGATCAAGGGCCGGTGGCGGCGCAGGCAGAATGCGCCCGGTGCGCACCCTCGTGCCGCCCTCGACGGCCCGGTTTTCAGCCGGCTTTGACTTTGCCGCGGCTGCGCCGATTGAGCGCAAACCCTGCCACTGCGAGGGCCAGCACCACGGCCTGCGCCAGCAGCGTTTCCGCCGTGGGATAGACACCCAGGATTTCAATGCGCGGCGCCAGGAACGGATGGACGCCGACCCAGCCCGCCTCCTGCAGCCCGGCCACGCCCTTGCCGATCAACACCACGGCCAGTGCGGCGACCAGCACCGAGGTGATGGAGAAGAACTTGCCGATCGGCATGCGCGCGCTGGTGCGCAGCAGTACCCAGGCGATCACGGCCAGCAAGGCCACGGCGGTGAAGAAGCCGCCCAGCAGCGCGCCGCTGTTGCCATCGGCGGTGAGTGCCGAGTAGAACAGCACGGTCTCGAAGACTTCGCGGTAGACGGCGATGAACGCCAGCGCAAACAAGGCCCAGGCCGAGCGCCGCGCCACCGCGGCGGACAGCTTGTCGTCGAGGTAAGCCTGCCAGCGTCCGGCACTGCTCTTCTGGTGCATCCACATGCCCACGCTCAGCAGCACCACGGCGGCAAACACCGAGCCCACGCCTTCGGTGACTTCACGGCTCGCGCCGCTGATTTCTATCATGTAGGTCGCAACCACCCAGGTGAAGGCGCCGGCGACCAGGGCACTGGCCCAGCCCGCATGCACGTAATTCAACACGTTGCGGCGCTCGGCCTTTTTCAGGAAGGCAATCATTGCAATCACGATCAGCAATGCCTCCAGCCCCTCGCGCAACAGGATGGTGAGGGCACCGATGAAGGTCGTCAGCGGCGAGGCCTGGGCATCGCCCAGCTCGGCGTCGACCTGCGCGAACAACTGGTCGAGCCGCGCTGCCGCGGCCTGCGCCTGTTCGGGCGTGCCGCGCGACACCACCGAGCGGTACTCCAGCATGGCATCTTCGACGGCCACCAGCAGCGACTTGTTGCGTGCGCCGACCATGGGCTCGATGGGCTCGAAGCCGTCGAGATAGGCCGACAGCGCCAGCCGCGTGGCTTCGCTGCGGTTGCCCGCCTGCACCGCGACCAGGCTTTCCTTCAGGCGCTGGCGCGACAGCGCCAGGCCCGTGGGCTTGCCCGCTTCGACCACCCCCGGGTGGGCGCGCAGATAGGCGCTGACATCGCGCGCCGTATCCGCGGGCAGTGTCTCGGCCGCGGCCAGCTCCGTCGTGGTGGTCACCGCGGCGAGGTCGGCAAAGCGCTGGCGCGGTTTCGCTTCCTGCCACAATTGCTCGCCGCGGTTGCGCATGGCGTCGTCATGCGACAGCGTGCCGGCAAAGAAGGCCAGCGCCCAGCGGTCTTCGTCGGGCAAGGCGCCGAAGGCCGGCATCGACGTCCCCTCGACACCTTGAGAGATCACCTGGTGCAAGGCCATCAGACTGCGCGACGCGGCGCGCTCGCGGTCGGTGAAGGCAATCGGACGCGGGTCCAGATTCGCGGCCAGCGGCCCGTCGCCGGCGCCCGTGGCGCCGTGGCACGCAGCGCACTGCTGCGCATACAGCGCCGCGCCGCGCGCGAGATCGGGCACGGCCTTGGGCGCTACGGGTATCGGGTAGGCGGCAATCACCAGCGCATTGGCCGCATGCGCCAGCCGCGCCACTTCGGCCGGCGCGGCCTTGCGTTCGACCGCAACGCGCAGTGCCTGAACGGCGGCCGCAATGCCGTCCCGCGCGGCATGGGCCGGCAGTTGCTGGATCTGTTTGGCGGCATTCGCAGTGAAGTCCAGCATCTCCGCATATTCGCTCTCGCTGACCACGGCGCCGTCGGCGACCGCCCCGCTGTAATCGACGGCCACGTAGTCCAGCAATTGCCACAGCTGGCGCGCATCCGCCGGCGCCGCAGCCGGCTGGGCATGCACTGCCCCGGCCCACATGAACAGGCCCAGAACCAGGCACAAAATTTTTCTCACGATGCAATCCTTGCTACGACAGTCGCCACCGCCGGGAGGCCGAAAACAGCGCATTCCCCGACCGTGGCCCGATCCGACACTTTTGTCCGAAAACGCGAGAGCATGCCCAAATTGGCTTGGCCTTGTCGTCGGCGCTGGTTATGACCGGCTTAGGCCCGGCTCTCAGGCCGCAGGTGCTTGCGGCGCCTGCTGGCGATAGGCCAGGAAGTCGGCCTCGGACAGTGGCCGCGCAAACAGGTAGCCCTGGAACAGCCGGCAGCCCTTGGCGCGCAGGAAGGCCAGCTGGTCGTCGGTTTCCACGCCTTCGGCCAGCACCTTGAGCCCCAGGCTTTCGCCCAGGGAGAGCATGGCCGCGACGATGGAGGCATCGAAGCCGTCGGCAATGACATCGCGCACGAAGGACTGGTCGATCTTGAGCTGGTCCAGCGGCAGGCGCTTGAGGTAATTCAACGAGGAATAGCCGGTGCCGAAATCGTCGAGCGAGAAGCACACGCCCAGCGCCTTGAGCGCCTGCATCTTCTGCGCGATCTGCTCGACGTCCTGCGCGAAGATGCTTTCCGTGAGTTCCAGTTCCAGCTTGCCCGGATCGATGCGGCGCGCGTCCATCAGCGCCAGCGTCTGCGGCAGGAAATCCGGGTGGTGGAATTGCTTGGCGCTGACATTCACCGCCAGGCTCAAATGCGCTGTCCGGCCATCCGCGCGCCAGCGCTGCAGGGTGGCGCAGGCCTGCTCCAGCACCCAGAGACCGAGCTGCAGGATGAAGCCGCTCTTTTCGGCGATATCGATGAACACCGCGGGCGAAACCATGCCTTTTTGCGGATGCTTCCAGCGGCACAGCGCCTCGGCGCCAATGACCTGGCCGTGCAGATCGACCTGCGGCTGGTAGACCAGATAGAACTCGCCGGAATGCAGGCCGGTGCGCATGTCCTGCTCCAGCGTGATGCGCTCGGCCATGACGTTCTTCAGTTCCTGGTCGAAGAAGCGGTAGGTATTGCGGCCATCGGTCTTGGCCAGATACATGGCGGAGTCGGCGCCGCTGATGATCTCGTCCATGGTCCGGCCGTCGCCGTCAAACAGCGCAATGCCCACGCTGACCGACGCGTGGTATTCACGCGAGTCGAACGACACCGGGTCGGCAATATGCGCCAGGATGTCCTGACAGGCTTTCTCGGCCGCCATCCTGGCGCGCGCGTGGTCGGTGCCCAGATGGTTGAGCACCACCACCAGCTCATCGCCGCCAAACCGGGCCACCACATGGCGCGGGTCCAGTGCGGTGCTGGTGCGTGCAGCCACATGCTTGAGCACCTCGTCGCCGCATTGATGGCCCCAGTGGTCGTTGATCTGCTTCAAATGGTCGATATCGATCATCAGCACCGCGCCATAGCCATCACGCGAGGTGTTGTCCTCGATCAGGTGCGGCGCGATGGCCAGGAACTGGCGCCGGTTGGGCAGTCCGGTCAACACATCGAAATAAGCGAGCTGGTGCACCTGCCGCTCGGCGCGCGTGCGCTCGGTGATATCGCGCGAGACCACGATGAAGCTCGGCACCGCACCTGGCAGGCCCTGCTTGCGCGCCACCGACAGCTCGAAACAGCGCGCGTCGCCGGCGACATCCGTCTCCAGCCGGTTGCCGGTGCTGCGCCCCAGCACATGGGCTTCCTTGATGGCGTTGTGCAGCACCTGCGCCGCCTTTTGCGGCAATACGTCCCATACCGTGCGGTTGAGCACCTGGTTCACCGGCAGGTTCAGGCTGGCCTGGTTGCTGGTGCGGATCGCCAGATAGCGCCCGTCGAGATCCATCTCGAACAGCAGATCGGGAATCGCATCCAGCGTGTCATTGAGGTCGGCCGTGGTCTTGCGCAGGCTCGAGGTCATCTCTATGGCCAGCGCACGCGCCCGGTCGCGCGAGGTCAGCAGCAGAAACAGGATCAGCCCCAGCGAGGCGCTCAGCAGCAAGCCGATGCCGGCCACCCAATGGTGCGATGACTTCAGCTTGCGCTCGACATAGCTGGGTGCGGGGATGATCTTGAACGGCCATTTCCTGCCGGCAAAGTCCAGGTAATCGGACTTTTCATAGCGCGATTGCGCGAGATCGCCGCCCTGCGCGGAGGCGCCCTGCGCAGAGGCGCCCTGCGCAAACCCATGGGTGAACAAGGCCTGGCCGGACGCCTCGTTCTCGTAGAAGACCAGCTGCAGGCCCGGCTCCAGGTTGCGGGCAATCGGCTGCAGCACATCGACCAGGCGAAACGGCAGGTCGACCCAACCGCGCAGCACCTGTGCGCCGCCGGCTTCGGGATTGGTCATGTACGCTGACAGATACAGCACGAAGCCGGCAACGACCTTGTCGGGGTCGTCCTGCACCAGGGTGATTTTCTCGGTGGCGATCAGATCGCCGGTTTCGCTGGCCAGCAGCGCCGAGTTGCGCGCTTCGTCCACGGTGAGGATGTCGAATCCTATGGATTTGTCGTTGCCCTGGGCCGGCTCCATGAAGATGATGGGCGCGTAGGCTTGGCGCACACCAAAGGGCTTGATCGCATAGCGGTTGCCGCCATGCTTGTCGCGCAGCAGCGCCTGCGCCTGGGCCGCGGCATCGTCGCCACTGATCCAGCGCGCGAAACCCACACCCTGCAGCCCTGGCGAGATCGACGACAGGCCCAGCGATTCAATGAAAACGTGAAACTCCTGGGCGCTGACGTTGTCCGAACCTTCCATGAACCCCTTGACGCTGCGCGCAATGAGTTCGAATCCATTGAACTGGTTTTGCAGCAGATATTTGATGTTGCTGCTTTCCATGGAGATCGCCGAGCGCAGATCCTGCTCCGCCAACTGGTTACGCGACACCCAGTAGATGGCGGGCAGCACCGCCGCCGCCAGCGTGGTCAGCAGCGCCGCCGCCAGTGCGCGGGTGTTGAAAGCGGGCCGCGCCTCAAAGAAATCCTCGCGCGAGGGCATGCCTGGCGGAGTCGGCTTTCTGGAGGCTCGAGCGCGAAATTTCACTAAGGAATCCTTCGGGATCAAACGATGGGCGCATGCCACACGGCATTACCCCTGCTTGCAATGAGCTCCATATTACGGGAAACCCCAGAACCTTCGCTATTTCATTGATCGCTAATCACTATCCCCCGGTAAATTCCCCAGGGTTTGCTTCACGGCATCCAGCGCTTGTCCGACGCTCAGCGCATGGGCTTCAAATCGACCAGCTCCTGCGCGCGCTGTGCCGTCATCTGTACCATGCAGCCGTTGGCCGACACGCGCGCCAGGCTGCCGCCGTCGGGGTCGAGATAAAAGCTGCAGTTGGCGTCGCGGTACTGCAGCCAAAGCCGCTGGGCCGTCTGCAGCTGTTTCTTGCGTGGCGGATCCAGCGCGACCATCAGCGCGCTGTAGGCGGTATTGAGGCGCTTGTCCTGGCGGCCAAGCTCGCTGACCAGGCACTCGACCATGGCCAGGGTCACGCCGGCCGCTTTGTCCATGCAGGCCGCATGTGGCGTTGACGCTGGGGTGTCTTGCGCCAGCGCCGGCAGCGCGGCGCCCGTGCAGGCCCACGCCAGGGTGGCGCCACGCAGGAATGACAGTGGGAATCGCATGCAATAAGCCTCTCTTGAGACTGCTATCCTACCCGCGCGCGGATCCTGGGTTTTCGACGCAAGGGTATTGTCTGGCGCGTGGCCGGCCTGCGGGTCATGGCGCGGCAACCCATTGCCCTGAGTGCACCTCGACGCGATTGCGCCCCTGACGCTTGGCCTGGTAGAGCATCTCATCGGCGTGCTTGAGCACCTGCGCCGGGTCTGGTCCATGGCCCGGCCAGTGGGCAATGCCAATCGAGATGGTGACATGCTTGACGGGCGACATATCGGCGCGCTCGACCTGCTGACGCAGGCGCTCCGCCACTTGCTGCGCGACTTTGCTGTCGGTGCGCGGCAGCAGCACCAGAAACTCTTCACCGCCGACGCGGCAAAACACATCGCGCTCGCGCGCGCATTCACGCATATGGTGCGCCAGCTGCCGCAGCACGCCATCGCCCACATCGTGCCCATGGGTGTCATTGACCTGCTTGAAAAAGTCGACATCGACGCTCATCACCGAAAATGGCGTGCTGTCGATGGTCCAGGCCTGCAGCGCCTGCTCCAGCGTGCGGCGGTTGCCCAACCCGGTCAGGGGATCGGTCTGCGCGTCCTGGCGCAAGCGCGTGATGTTCTTTTGCAGCAGCCCTATGCCCAGCAGCATGGCCTTCTTGAGTTCGGCCGCCTCGTAATACCAGGACGTGACGCGCTGGATCTCGTCGGCCGTGGCCGGATTGTCCATGGCGCGCGCGCCGCTGGCGAGCTGCTTGAGCGGGCGCGCGATCTTGCGTGCACACCACCAGATGAACAGCAGCGAAACGGCGGCCAGCGGCAGCGAGTTCAGCAGCACCTGCAGCATCAATGCGTCCATGGCCGCCAGCGTCAACTGCAGCGGCCGCTCGGCAACGATGCCCCAGCCCGTCGCGGGCACGATGGCATAGCCGGCCAGCATGTGGATGTTGCGGCTGTTGACGATCTGCTTCCTGCCGGAGATGCCGGCGATCACCTCTTCGATGGCGGCGTTGCCGTCCACGGCCGTGCCTACGCGTTCGGTGTCCGGGTGATAGATCAGGCGCCGCTGCTGGTCCACGACATACAGATAGGAGCCGTCCTGGTAGTAGTGCGAGGCCAGCAGCCGGTTGAGAAAGTTTTCATGCTTGAGGTAGATGGTGCCGGCCACCGCCCCCAGGTAGCTGCCGCTCTTGTCGAACACAGGTTGCGAAATGAAGATCAGCAGATTGCCGGTGGCAGACAGAAAAGGCTGGCTGATCAGCGGCACGCGCTCGGCCGTGGCCTGCGCCGGCCCTGGCGTGTTCAGTTGCCGGCCGACCAGCTTCAAGGTCTGCGGCGAGTTGGCAACCACCTGGGCCTGGGCGTCGATGATGGCAATCGAGTTGAAGCTGTCGGTTTGCAGGAACAGGCGTTCGGTTTCCGCGGCCAGGAAGGCCGGGTTGTTGAAGTCGCTGGCGATCACCCCCGCGGCATATTCGAGCTGCTGCATGACTTCGTCGAAGAAATCCTCGGTGCTGGCGGCGAGCTTGGTCGCATACGCATGGTTGCTTTCGAGCGCGGCGTCGATCAGCTGCTGGCGCTGCACCTGGTAGCTGGCGTGCAGCGCATTGGCAAGGGAAACCAGCACGCTGGCAATCGTCAAGGCCAGGATCAGGCGGCCCAGATCCATTTTGGCGACGGACTTGAAATTCATTGGCAAAGGCGGGATGGGTCTTGGTGGGCAGATCGGCCGGGCCCCAAGCCCGCGCAGCGGTCATTGTCGGTAACGAATCGCTACAACACAAGCCGAGAATATCCCACGCCACCGCCCTTCTCCACCCGGATCTGCGCCGGGATGCGCTGCTTGAGCGCATCGACATGGCTGATGATGCCGATCATCTTGCCACTGGCGTTCAGGGCATCGAGCGCCGTGAGCGCGACTTCGAGCGTGTCGCCGTCAAGCGTGCCAAAGCCTTCGTCCAGGAACAGCGAGTCGATCGAGGTCTTGCGGCTCACCAGATCCGACAGCGCCAGGGCCAGCGCCAGACTGACCAAAAAGGATTCGCCCCCCGACAGCGTGCGGGTGTCGCGCGCGACATCGCCTTGCCAGCTGTCGACGATGTCGAGCTCCAGCGCCCCCGTGGCCTTGCGCAGCAGTCGGTAGCGGCCGTGCAGGCGCAGCAGGTGGCGGTTGGCCAGGTGCAGCAGGTGGTCGAGCGTCAGACCCTGGGCGAACTTGCGGAACTTGTCGCCCTTGGCCGAGCCGATCAGCCCGTCCAGGTGCTGCCACAGGTCGCAGTCCTGGGCCTGCTGCGCGATCTGCGCCAGCAGCGCCTGCTGGCCGGCGCGGCGCTGCGCATCGTCGGCCAGGCGCGCCTGGGTGGCGCCGCGCTGGGCACCGAGCTCGGCGCGCTGGTCTTCCAGCGCCTGCAGCCGCGTGAGCAGCTGCGCCGCAGGCACATCGGTCAGTGCCTGGGCCTCGAGCTCGGCCTGGCGCGCGTGCGCAGCCGCCTGCAAGGTGCGTTGTTGCTGCACCGCGGCCTGCAGTTGCTGCTCCAGGGCCAGCAACTGCGTGCGTTCGGCGGGCGGCAGCAGCGCCTGCAGATAGCCCTGTTCATCGGCCCAGGGGCTGATCGCCAGGGCCTGCTGCCAGGCGCCGGCGCTGTGCGCCGCGGCCTCCGACTGCGCCTGCAGCGTGGCCTGGGCCTGCAGCGCCTGGCCTTGCAGGCTGGCCAGCCGCTGCGCGCTTTGCGCGATCTGCTCGATGCAGGCCGGCAGATCCGGCGCCAGCGCCGGGGCAGGAGTGCTGGACTGGACGGCCAGGCCTTCAAGGTCGGACTGCGCCTGCCAGCGTTCGGCCCACAGCCGCGCCTGGGCCTGTGCGGCGTCGCAGGCTGGCTGCTGCTGCGCAATCTGCGCCGCCAGTTGCTGCAGCCGCGCCTGCGCCGCCTGCCACTCCAGCCACAGGTCCTGCTGGGCCTGCAGCCATTGGGCGGTGGCCTCGGGCGCAGGCAGTTGATCGTGGCCGGCTTCGGCCAGTGCCGCCTGCAGCTGCGCTTGCAGCCCCTGCAGCGCGCCAGCCTGGGCCTGCAAGGCCTGCTGCGCGGCGTCGGCGCGCGCCGCGGCCTGCTGCAGCGCCTGGCGCGCCAGCGCATCGTTGCCGCGCGCGGTCAGCAGTGCATGTTCACACTGGCCCACCTGGTCCGCAGCGGCGCGCAGCTGCTGCTCGGCGCGCTCCACCGCCTGCAGCGTGGCGCCCAGAGTGGCCAGCGATTGCGCGCAGTGGTCGCGGGCCTGCGCCAGGTCCTCGGGCTGCTGCCACGCGTCGGCCGCCGGGGCCTGCGCCGCGGGCAGTTGGCCGCGCAGCGCGTTCCAGGCCGGCAACCAGCGCGTGGCCAGATCCTGCTCCAGCCTGGTCTGCTGCAGTTGCAGCGAACGCTCGGTGCTCTTGAGGCCTTCGAGTTCGGCGGCCGCGGTTTCGCCCTGCTGGCGCAGCGCATCAAGTTCGGCGCGCCGCCCGGCCAGCGCGGCGCGGGTCGACGAGACATCGAGCGCCTGGTAGCTGGCAATCGCCGGGTGCTCCAGCGCCCCGCACAGCGGACAGGCCTCGCCCGGCTGCAGCGCCTGGCGGTGCGCGTCCAGGCTCTGGATCAGCTGCTCGCGTTCGAGCAACTGTTGCTGCGCCGTGACCAGCTCGTTCATCAGTTTCCATTGCCCGCGCAACTGGGCCAGGCCGACGCTGTGCGTTTGCCGGGCCTGGGCACACGCGTCGCGCTGCTGCGCCAGCGTTTGCAGGTGCTGCGCCAGCTGCTGGCGCTCCTCGGCGCGCTCCAGCACGCCTTGCCAGACATGGGACTGCGCCTGCAACGCCTGCCAGCGGGCGCGCAGCGTGCGGCCATCGCCCTGTCCGGCCAGCAAGTCCCGCAATGCGGACTCGGCACTGCGCTGCGCCGCGCCGGCCGCAGCCTGGGCCTGCAGCGCGGGCGCGAGCGTGGCCGCGGCGGCCGCGGCCTGGCGCTGCGCCGTCTGATGCTGCAACTGCAGCGCCTGCAAGGCCTGCTGCTGCGTACTGTGCTGCGCGCTGAGCTCGTCGCGCTGGCGAAACTGCTGGCGCCAGCCGCCCAGGCGTTCGCCCAGCCCGGCGAGCCCGGCCTGGCGCTCGCGCTGCTGCTGCAACGCATGCTGCTCAGCCAGCATGCCGTCCAGCCGCTGCTGCGCGGCCACGGCGGCCTGGCTGGCCAGCTCGGCCGCCTGGCGCTGCTGGTGGGCCTGGGCCAGGCGCTGCGCCTGCTGCGCCGCGGCCAGCTGCGCGCAGTGCGCCGCGCCCGCGGCATGCGCGGCCTGCGCGCTTTGCCAGGCCTGGTGCAGCGGTTGCAGCGCCTGGGCGGGCGCGCTCAGGGCCAGGCGCTGCAGCTCGGGCGCGGCGGCCTCGAGGGCAGCGTCGGCCTGCGCGCAGGCGCTGTCGGCGGCCTGCCGCGCGCTGTCGGCCTGGGCGCGCTGCTGCTGCCACTGCAGCTGGGCCTGGGCGCTGGCGTGCAGCTGCTGCAGCTGCGCGAGCTCGGCCTGCAGGCGTTCGCCCTCGGCCTGCTGCGCGGCACGCTCCGCGTGCGAGAGCAGTTGCACGCCATCGGCCTGGGCGCGCTGCTGCTGCAACTGCTGGCGCGCGGCGCGGGCGTGCTCGAACACCGCCATGGAGATGTCGCCGTAGATCTCGGAACCCGTGAGCTCCTCGAGCAGCTCGGCGCGCTCGTTGGCGTTGGCCGTGAGAAAGGCCGCGAAGCCGCCCTGGGCCAACAGCATGGATTTGGTGAAGCGCCCGAAATCCAGCCCGGTGATGGCCGCGATGCGCTTGAGCTTGTCCTGGCTCTGGTTGCTCAGGATCTGGCCGTCACGCGTGGCCAGCTCGACCTTGGGCGCCTGCAGCGCGCCATCGGCCCGGTCACGCGCGCGCCGCTGGCTCCAGTAGGCGCGGTAGTGCTGGCCCTGGACCTCGAATTCGACCTCGGCCAGGCAGTCGCTGGTGTGGCGCGTCATCAAGTCATTGGCCGAGGCGCTGAGGCTGCTCAGCCGCGGGGTCTCATGGTAGAGCGCGACGCAGATCGCATCGAGCAGCGTCGATTTGCCGGCGCCCGTCGGGCCGGTGATGGCAAACAGGCTGCTGTCGGTGAACGGCGGCTGGGTGAAGTCGATCTTCCACTCGCCCTTGAGCGAGTTGAGGTTCTTGAAGCGCAGGCTGTTGATCTTCATGCCGCATGCCCCTCGGCGCCGGCGCGCATCTGGGCCAGCACCGCGCTGTAGCGTTGGCCGAGCGCGGCCTGCAGTTCGGGCGTGAGCGTTTCCTGGGCCAGGCGGCGTGCAAACACCTGCTCGGGCGTGAGCTCGTCCAGCGACTCATGGCCCGCGCCCACCAGCTGGGCGTCGACGGCGCCGCGCTGGCGCTTGATGCGCAGCAGCTCCAGCGGCAGGTCCTGCAGCAGCGCCTCGACGCGGCTGGCGAGGTCCTTGAGATAGTCATCGTCCTGCACCGTCACCTCCAGCCAGACCGGGCGCTCGCGCCTGCCCGGCTGGGCCGCGGCCTGCAGCAGCGCCGGCAGCGCGGCCAGGCTGGCGTTCACCGCGGCCATGGGCTGGAACACCGGCACCGGCAAGGCCGTGACCGCCTCCAGCCCGGGCGAGCCCAGATCGACCAGCAGCACCTGCTTGGCCTGGCGCGCTTCATCGAAGCCCAGCGCGATCGGCGAGCCGCTGTAGCGGATATGTTCCAGGCCGCCGACTTTCTGCGGCTTGTGGATATGGCCCAGCGCGATGTAGTCGGCCGCGGGAAAGGCATTGGTGGGAAACGCCTCGAGCGCGCCCACATAGATCTCGCGCACCGACTCGTTGCTGCTCGCGCCCACCGTCGTCAGATGGCCGGTGGCAATGATGGGCAGCATGCGCCCCGTTTGCGCCTGCAATTGCGCCTGCAGCGCCTGTGCCTGGACATATACCTGCTGGTAGGTGGCCTGGATCGCGCCTTGCAGCGCCTGCTGCTTCTCCTGGGCGCTCTGGCCGGCCTGGCTTTGCACCACATCGCGCGCACGGATGAAGGGCAGCGCGCAGACAATGCAGCCGGGTTGGCCGTCGCGCGCCGGCAAGGCCACGACATGCGTGGCCGCATCGCCCACGGCCGCGACCAGCGTGGTGTTGAGGCAGGCCAGCAGCGCACGGCTGTCGTCGAGCACGCTGACCGAGTCATGGTTGCCGCCGAGCAGCAGCAGCGCCACGCCGGCCGCGTGCAGCCGCGCCACCAGCTGGCTGTAGAGCGCGCGCGCATAGCTGGGCGGCGCGCCGGTATCGAAGATATCGCCGGCAATCAGCACCGCATCGACCGCCTGGGCCGCGACCTGCTCCAGCAGCCAGTCAATCAGCGCCTGGTGCTCCGCCGCGCGGCTTTTGCCCATGAAATGCTGGCCCAGATGCCAGTCGGAAGTGTGAAGAATGCGCATAGATCGGGAAAAAAGGGCCGCCGCGGCGAAGGCCGCCTCGGCAAAGGCCGCCTCGGCGAAGGCCGCCTCGGCAAAGGCCGCGTGACATGCCGCCATTGTGCCGCGCCGCGCGCTGCGCCGCGGTGGGAACTTGGCCGCGCGCGCGGTTACTCAGTGGCATGCCTTTGCCGCGTTTCCAGGAGCTTGTACCGATGGCCTCAGAACCCCGATTGCTTTCCCCCGCCCTGCAGCAGGCCTGGGACGAAGCCCGGCAGGCGCTGGACGCCGCGCGCCAGCGCTGCAGCCAGCATGGCCTGGACCCAGACGGTACGCGCGCCGAGCTGGAGCGCCAGTTGTCTGCGCTCGAGCTGGCCGATGTCTATGCCGATGTCGAGGCCCATATGCGTGAAGTCCTGCGCGAAGTCCCGAGTGCTGACCGCCGAGCGCCGCACATGCGAGCGCTGCACCTGTACCGCCGTTGAAAAAGGTCCCTCCATGCTCATCTCCTCGAACTCCGTCGGACTGCCGGCAAGCCAGGCGCTGGAGAATGCCGCCAGCGGGCCGGTCACACCCGTGAAGATGGAACTGCTGCGCAGCCTGTTGATCGTGGAAAGGCTGGCGGAGATCGTCGATACCGCGGCGGTTGACACCACGGCGGTCGACACCGCGGCGGTCGATACCGCGGCGGTCGACACCGCGTCGGCCGACCCCCTCGACCAAGCGCTGGATACTTTCTGGCAGGGCATGGTCGATGACGGCGTGCATCGCACGGGCGCGGAGCTGGCCCGGCACAACTACCAGCGCAATCTCGACCATATCGCGCAAAAGGGCAGCGAGCTGATGCGCGCAGTCGATGCCATGCCCTCCGGCCCGCAGCGCCACCAGGCGCAGCAGAAATTGACCCAATTCCTGGCCGATCAGCGAACGCAGATCGAGGGCCAGCACCAGTTGGACCGGTCGGACCAGGCGGTGCCGATCTCGACCCGCCTGTTGCGCTCGCCGGCCGTTATCGTGCGTTCGCAGCCGCCAGCGGATCCTGCGTCGCCCTGATGCAGCGCGCCGCGCAGGCCTGCGCGCTGACTGCGCACTGACTGAGCGCTATAGGCGGCGCAGCCACCAGCCCATCCAGACCACCAGCCGCGGCATGACCACATACGACATCAGCGACACCACCAGCACCGTGACGACAAAGATCCGCGCCAGATAAGGCCACGATTGCAGCAAGGGCCCGAGCAGGCCCAGGCTCACGGCGACCAGCGGAAAGATGCCCAGCCAGCTGACCACCGTCAGCTTCCACTTGGGCGGCACCATGATGGGCGCCGGCAGCGGCGGCGCCGACCAGGTCTGCAGCCCATGCAGCGGCAGGCTGGAGGCCGCACCGCACGCCACGCGCTCAAGCCGCTCACGCCACTGGGCGTGCTCGGGCGCGGTCTGCCAGCGCTGCAGATCCGCGGGCGTCGCAAAGCCTTGCACCAGCTGGTACGGCTCCTGGGGCGTGGCGGGGGGGATGAGGCTGACGAAAACGCAACCGGAAAATTGGCGCGCGACCTCGAGCAGATCCTGCAGCAGCGCCTCGCATGGCGCGGCGTTGCCGGGCGCGGCGTGGCAGCGCAGGACGCAGGCCACGGAATTCATTTCACTCAACTTGCACTCCATCTTCAGGCAAGCGGGTGATTCTAGGCCGCAGGCCATGGGTCAGCAGCGCGCGGCCTTTGGCGCCAGCGCCCTGCTGCACGCCAAGCGGCTGGCGCGGCGCTCATCCGCCGGCGATCACCGCCGGGCGCCATGGCCAGCCATAGCGCGCAAAATGCATTGTTGCCATGCCGGCCACGGCAATGGCGCCGCCCAGCAGCAGCGATGCCGGCAAGGCCTCGCCCAGCCAGAGGCTGGAAAACAGGATGCCAAACACCGGCACCAGCGAGATATAGCCGGCGGCCGCGCCCGCGCCCAGCACCTTGACGCCGTCAAAGAACCAGGCATAGGCCATGGCCGTGCCGCCCAGCGCCAGCGCCGCGAGGCAGCCCCACGAGGACAGGGGGGCCGTCGCCAGCTGGCGCCAGGCAGAACTGCCTTCCAGCGCCAGGCTCAGGCCGCCGAGCATCACGGCGCCTATCATCGACGTGACGGCGGTGGTGGTCAATGCATCCAGGCCCTTGAGCACGACCCGGCCCATCAGGGTATAGGCCACCCAGCAGGCGACGCAGCCAAGCAGCAGCAGCTCGCCGCGCCCGGTGTGCTCCAGCCAGTTGCCCACCGAGCCGCCGCCGGCAATCGCGATCCAGGCACCGACCACGGCCAGCGCCATGCCCAGCAGAATGCGCGCATTGAGTCGCTCGCCAAACAGCAGCGCGGCCAGCAGCAAGGTGGCCGCGGGGTTGAGCGTCACCACGATGGACGCCTTGCCCGATGGCACCAGTTGCACGCCCAGCATGAAGAAAGTCGAATAGCCGAACACCCCGGCGGCCGCGGCGCAGGTCAGCCCCAGCCATTGCTTGCTGCGCAGGCGCAGCACCGGCTGCAGCCCGCCGCGGTAATGCATCCACAGCAGCAAGGCCAGGCTGGCGACGACAAAGCGCAGGCTGGCCGCGGCCAGCGGCGGCATGCTCTGGGCAATCACCCGGCCCCAGGGCCAGGAGGCGCCCCAGAGCGCAGCCATGCCCCACAGGCGCAGGTGGGTGGAACGGATGGAAGTGACGCAATTGCTAGCCATGGACGCCGATTGTGGGCGATCCCCGGGCAGCGCGCAGGCCGGGGTGATGATTTGTGCAGAAGATCCCTAGCTGCGCGCCGCCGCGCCGTTGCGCGTTGCCGCGCGCTGGGCATACTCCACGGTCCGCCTGGCGCGTGGCGGGGCGATCTCGCCCGTGGCCAGGCGCAGGTGGTAGCGCGCGATGTCCAGGTATTCGTGCAGCGCTTCATCGGTCAGCCGGAAGTTGTGTGGCCGGGGCACCAGGCAGGTCTGGGCGCCCAGGTATTCCGCGCGCACCTGCGTGGCATCGATGCCGAAATGCGCGAAATACAGCTGGCTGCGGCGCAGATGCACGCCCGACGACACCAGCACCACATGGTCGGCGGCGAAATGCTGCAGCACATCGCTGGTGAAGCGCGCATGCTGCCAGGTGGAAGTGCTGTAGGGCTCGATCAGCACCTCGTTGCCGTCCAGGCCCAGTGCCAGCAAGGCCTTGCGACAGACCTCGGCCTCCGACACGCCGGTGCGCGCGGGGTCGCCCCCGGTCAGCAGGATCTTGCAGTCGCCGCCCGTGCGCCGGCAATCGCGCTGCAGCGTTGCCGCCTCGACCAGCCGTGCATAGGCGGACAGCCCGGGCTCGACACCGCCGGTGGCGGCAATCGTCTGTGTGCCCGCGCCCAGCACCACGATGGCGTTGCGCTGGCCCCAGGCAGTGGCCGGCTTGGTGTCATAGGAGGTCTGCAGGTTCTCCAGCAGCCAGGCCGGCACATGGCCGCAGCCGATGGCAAGAAACAGCCCGGCCGCAAGTGCATACAGCGATTGGCCCAGACGGCGTCGGCGCATGGACATGCTCAGCGCGGCCAGCAGCACCAGGGTGATCAGCAGTCCCAGCGTCATGCGGACCTCGCAGGCGCGGGGCGCGCGGCACGGGGGACCGGGAATAGAGGGCGGCCGGGGTGGGCCGGGCCGGTGCGGATGGCGGGCATGGAAATCCTCGAGCGGGCAGTGAAAGGCACAACCGGGCCAACAGCGACCCGCTCGAATGATAGCCAAATACAATCAAATAATCAATATCGATTAATTTATTGAAGCATGTGACATTCGCCGGCTTACTGCCCTGCCAGTCCTGCCGCCAGATACGGCGCGGTTTTCGAGGCCGGCTGCCGCGCCACGTCTTCGGGTGTGCCGCTGGCAACGATGCTGCCGCCTTCCGCGCCTGCGCCCGGCCCCATGTCGATCACCCAGTCGCTGCGCGCGACGAAATGCATGTCGTGCTCGACCACCACCACGGTATTGCCGGCCTGCACGAAGGCATCGAGTTGCAGCAGAAGGCGATCGATATCGGCCGGGTGCAGGCCCGTGGTCGGCTCGTCCAGTACATACAGCGTATGCCCGTGCTGCGTTCTTTGCAGTTCGGTGGCCAGCTTGATGCGCTGCGCCTCGCCGCCCGACAGCTCGGTGGCCGGCTGGCCCAGGCGCAGATAGCCCAGGCCGATGTCGCGCAACACCCGCAGCGAGCGCAACACGCCGGGCTCGGCGGCAAAGGCCGCGCAGGCGGCGTCCACCGTCAGGCCGAGCACATCGGCAATCGTCAGGCCGTTCCAGGTGACTTCCAGTGTCTGCGGGTTGTAGCGCGCGCCGTGGCAGGTGGTGCACGGCGCATAGGCCATGGGCAAAAAGGCCAACTCCACCTTCACGAAGCCTTCGCCTTCGCAGGTCGGGCAACGGCCCTTGGCGACGTTGAACGAGAAGCGGCCGGCGTCGAAATGCCGTTCACGCGCCGCCGGGGTCGCGGCAAACAGCTTGCGCACGCCGTCGAACAGCCCGGTATAGGTCGCGAGGTTGGAGCGTGGTGTGCGGCCAATCGGTTTCTGGTCCACCAGCACCAGTCGGCGGATCTGGTCGCTGGCCCCGCCCAGCGTGCCAAGGACGGCAGCGGCCTCGTCGGGCGACGCGCCCGCGCCGGGGTCGTCGTCGCCCGCCCCCGCGTCGGGCGGCAGGTCGGCCAGCCCGCCCTCCTCGGCGGGCGGCGCGTGCTGGCCCAGGTGGGCGCTGACCAGCTCCAGCAGCGCCTGGCTCACCAGGCTGGATTTGCCCGAGCCGGAGACGCCGGTGACCGAAGTCAGGCAGCCAATGGGAAACGCGGCATCGACGCCGCGCAGGTTGTTGCGTTGCACGCCGTGCAGCGTGAGCCACTGCGTGGGGGTGCGCCGTGGGCGCTCGGGCCTGGCTTCGGTGGCAAACAGATAGCGGCGGGTCTGCGATGCCGCCACCTGCGCCAGGCCGGCGGGCGTTCCGCTGTAGAGCACCCGACCGCCGCGCTCGCCAGCCTCGGGGCCGACGTCGACCAGCCAGTCGGCGCGGCGCATGGTGGCGATGTCGTGCTCCACGACAAAGATGGAATTGCCCGCGGCCTTGAGCCGCTCCAGCGCCGTCAGCAAGGCCTCGCTGTCCGCGGGATGCAGGCCGGCCGAGGGTTCGTCAAGCACATAGACCACGCCAAACAACTGCGAGGACAACTGGGTCGCCAGCCGCAGGCGTTGCAGCTCGCCCGGCGACAGCGTGGGCGTGGCGCGGTCCAGCGACAGATAGCCCAGGCCCAGGCCGGTCAGCGCGCCAATGCGGCCCAGCAGCTCCTGCGAGATGCGCTGGGCCACGAGCTGCTTTTCCGCCGACAGGCGGGACGGCCGATCGGCGTGGCCCGCGTCCAGGCCCGCGGCCACGGGCCGCAGCAGCGCTGCCAGCGCATCCAGCGGCAGGTGGGTGAACTCGGCGATATCGAGGCCGGCAAACTTCACCGACAGTGCCTGCGGCTTGAGCCGCTTGCCGTGGCATACCGGGCAGGCCGTGCCGACCATGAACTGCGCCGCCTTGCGCTTCATCATCGCGCTCTGGCTGGTGGCAAAGGTCTGCAGCACATAGCGCCGCGCGCTGATGAAGGTGCCCATGTAGCTGGGCGGCTGCTTGGCGCGCAGCAGCCGGCGCACTTCGGCCAGCGCCACCCCCGCATAGACCGGCACCGAGGGCTGCTCGTCGGTGAAAAGTATCCAGTCGCGTGTCTTCTTCGGCAGATCCCGCCAGGGCACATCGATGTCATGCCCGAGGCTGGTCAGGATGTCGCGCAGGTTCTGCGCCTGCCAGGCGCCGGGCCAGGCGGCCACGGCGCGCTCGCGCAGGCTCAGCGAAGTGTCGGGTACCAGCGAGGCTTCATTGACGTCATAGGTGCGGCCCAGTCCATGGCAATGCGGGCAGGCGCCCTGCGGCATGTTGGGCGAGAATTCGGTGGCCACCAGCAGGGGCAGGCCCGCCGGATAGCTGCCGGCGCGCGAGTACAGCATGCGCACCAGGCTGGAGATGGTGGTGACGCTGCCCACCGAGGAGCGCGCCGTGGCCGTGCCGCGCTGCTGCTGCAGGGCGACCGCGGGCGGCAGGCCCTCTATGCTTTCGACCTGCGGCACGCCGACCTGGTCGATGAGCCGGCGCGCGTAGGGCGCGACCGACTCAAAGTAGCGGCGCTGCGCCTCGGCATAGATGGTGCCAAAGGCCAGCGATGATTTGCCGGAACCCGACACGCCGGTGAACACCACCAGCTGGTTGCGTGGAATGTCGACATCCACGTCTTGGAGGTTGTGCTCGCGCGCGCCGCGCACCTGGATGAAGTCGTGCGCTGGGAGAGATGGTTTCATCAGCCTGTCTGCCGGTTGCCTGGAGTCCGGCCAGTATCGCCAGCCACCGGGGCGGCGGTCCGTAGTCCGGGGCCGGCAATGCTGCGTTCGGCGCGCGCAATTTTCGCGCTCAGGACAGCTTGAGCAGCAGCACGCCCAGCACGATCAAGGCAATGCCCACGCAGCCGCGGCGCGCCAGCGCCTGGCGAAAGAACATCCAGCCGGCGGCCGTGGTCAGCACGATGCCCATGCCGCCCCACAGCGCATAGGCCACCGACAGATCGATGCCCTTGACGGCCTGGGCCAGCGCGGTGAACGAGGCCAGCACGCAGGCAATGCCCAGCAGGCCCCAGCCCTTGCGGCGCCAGCCCTGCGAGGACTTGATGAAGACATTGGCCGCGACCTCGAGCACGATGGCGGCGGCCATGAAGGCGTAGTGCATCAATTGGGCGTTGTGCATGGTTTACTCCTGCGCGGCATGACCGCCGGAATTGACCAGCACCACGCCGGCCACCAGCACCGCCATGCCCAGCAGCTTCAGCCCGCCCAGGCTTTCGCCAAAGAAGCGCCAGCCAATGAAAGCCACGGCGGCCAGGCCCAGCGTTTCCCAGGTGGCATAGGCCGCGGCCATGGGAATATGCTCCATCGCGGTGGCCAGCAGGAAGAACGACAGCCCGATCATGGCGTACATGAACAGCAGCGCGGCCCAACCGGCCTGCTGCGAGACGATTTTCATCACGCTGACACCAACGATCTCGGTGGCCACCGCAGCAAGCAGAAAGATCCAGGGGCGCAATCGCATGGCAATTCCTTGTTTGATCAGCGCAAGCGGCGCTGCTGGCAGAATTATCCAAGTGTCTTTCGAATCGAAAAAGTCGACATTCATCTACCCAATTGATAGATCAAGCCCATGCAGTGGACTCTGGAACAGCTCCGACAATTTGTGCTCACGGCCGACAGCGGCTCGTTCAGCGAGGCCGCGCGCCGCCTGGGCCGGGCCCAGTCGGCCGTCAGCACCGCCATCGGCGTGCTTGAAGCCGACCTGAACATCGCGCTGTTCGACCGGTCGCGGCGCAATGCCCAGCTCACGGAGGCGGGCGAGCTGCTGCTGCTCGAGGCGCGCGAACTGCTGCGCCAGGCGCAGTCGCTGGACCAGCGCGCGCTGTCGCTGAGCGCTGGCAGCGAAGCCAAGCTCTCACTGGCGCTCGATGAAGCCCTGCCCTACGCAGCCGTGAACACGCTGATCCGTGAAATCGCCCAGCGCTTTCCCGACCTGGAGCTGACCCTGCTCAACGGCACGGCCACCGAGGTCGCCGAATATGTCGACCAGCAGCGCGCGCAGATGGCCATCCATTTCGTGCGCGGCGCGATCTCGGCGCGCTTTGACCAGCGCCAGATCGGCACCGTCGCCCAGGGCCTGTTCGCGCCCGGCGGCCACGCGCTGACCCGGCGCCAGCCGCTGCAGCGCAAGGACCTGGTGCAGTTCCGCCAGCTGATACTGCATGCCGACGATGTGCACGAGACCGCCTACAGCCCCAAGGTCTGGCGCTCGGACAGCTTCTACACGCTGGCACAGATGGTCGCCGACGACCTGGGCTGGGCCATACTGCCCGTCAACGTCGCCACCGACGAAACCTACCGCCAGCCGCTGCAGCAGCTTGACTGCCCGTCGCTGGCCCTGCCCCAGCTGGCGGTGCGCGTGCTCTGGTGCCAGGGCTGGCAGCCGGGCGCGAGCGCGCAGTGGGTGCAGGCACGCTTCACCGAGCTGCTGCGCTAGCGCAGACCGTGCAGCGTGATTCAACGGCCTGCCACTGCGGTGCGCGGCAAGAAGGCCGTGACCAGCCCCAGCAGCGGCAGATAGGCGCACTGCGCATAGACCCAGGTGATGCCATGCTGGTCGGCGAGCTGGCCCAGGCCCGCGGCGGCCATGCCGGCAATGCCGAACATCAGCCCGAACATGATGCCCGAGACCATGCCCACGCGGCCCGGCACCGCCTCCTGGGCATAGACCACCAGCGCGGCAAATGCCGACGACATCACCAGGCCGATGGCAATCGCCAGGACTGCCGTCCAGAACAGATTGGCATGCGGCAGCGCCAGCGCAAACGGCGCCACGCCCAGGAACGACACCCAGATCACCGCCTTGCGCCCGATGCGGTCGCCGACCGGGCCGCCGGCAAAGGTGCCCAAGGCCACCGCGGCTAGAAACACAAACAGATAGAGCTGGCTTTCGCGCACCGTGGTGCCGAAGCGCTCGATCAAATAGAAGGTGAAGTAGTTGGTGAACGCCGAGATATAGACGAACTTGGCGAACATCAGGATGGCAATGACCCCCATGGCGCGAATCACCTGCGGCCGCGCCAGGCCCGAGGCCGGCTGGCGCGCCATGCTTTTGGCCTGGGCCTGGGCGTGGCGCAGCGTCCAGCCGGTGATGCGCCACAGCACCCAGATCGCCAGCAGCGCGACCAGCATGAACCAGGCAATCGCCGATTGGCCAAAGGGCACGACAATCGCCGCGGCCAGCAGCGGGCCTATGGCCGAGCCGGTATTGCCGCCCACCTGGAAAGTCGACTGCGCCGTGCCAAAGCGTCCGCCCGAAGCCAGCCGCGCCACGCGCGAGGCTTCGGGGTGGAAGGTGGCCGAGCCCACGCCGACCACACAGGCGGCCACCAGCAGCATCGGATAGCTGCCGGCGCTGGCCAGCAGGCCTATGCCCAGCAGCGTCACCACCATGCCCGCGGGCAGCAGGTAAGGCTTGGGATGCTTGTCGGTGTACAGGCCTATCCAGGGCTGCAGCAGCGAGGCCGTGATCTGGTAGGCCAGCGCGATCCAGCCGATCTGCGCGAAGCTCAGCGAGAAATCGGTCTTCAGCATCGGATAGATCGAGGGCAGCAGCGCCTGGATCAGGTCATTGAGCAGGTGCGCGAACGCGGCGGCGCCGACGATGCGATAGGCGAAACCCGCAGGCGGTGAAAGCGGCGGGGGCTGCATTTCGGCAGCCAGGCTGGCGGTGGAAACGGACATGGGTGGAAACTCGACGCAATGGCGCCCCCGCCCGGCGAAGTGCCAGGCCGACGGTGCGTGCCAGTGGCAAATTCTAGAAATGCCGCTAAAGTCTGTCTTGCGCCATTTGGGCCACAACATTCGCAAAACAGACATGCTGCACACGCCCCGCACCACCTCCCACCCGCAGGAGCTTGCCCAGGTCGAAGGCGGCAACGCCCTGGTGGCGGCCCGCGCGACCGACTACCCCGCGGGCTGGGAGATTCCGCCGCACACCCACGGCAAGCACCAGCTGCTGCATGCGCTGCAAGGCGTGATGGTGGTGCATGCCGACGCTGGCCAGTGGGTGCTTCCGCCCAGCCGCGGCCTGTGGATGCCCGCGGGCATGACGCATGCACTGCGCTGCATCGGCGATGTGCAGATGCGCAGCCTCTTTGTGCAGCCGGACGCCGCGCCGCAGCTGTTCACGGGCTGCCAGGTGGTGGGCATCTCGCCGCTGCTGCGCGAGCTGATACGCGCGGCCGTCGATGTGAGCCCGCCGACGCCGCCCGATTCACGCGACGCGCGCCTGCTGCGGCTGCTGCTGGACGAGTTGCATGCCCTGCCGGTGCTGCCGCTGCACCTGCCCATGCCTACCGACGCGCGCGTGCTGGCCCTGTGCCGGCGCCTTCTGCAACGGCTGGACGACAGCTCGACGCTGGCCGACTGGGCGCAGCAGCTGGGGGTCGACGGCAAGACCATACAGCGCCTGCTGATCGCCCAGACCGGCATGACCTTCGGCCGCTGGCGCCAGCAGGCGCGGCTGCTGCGCGCGCTGGAGCTGCTTGCGGCCGGCGCCAAGGTGATCGACGTGGCGCTGGCCCTGGGCTATGACAGCCCGGGCGCGTTCACCACCATGTTCCGCAAGCATTTCGGGCTCGCGCCCAGCCAGTTCTTCGAGCCGCGCTAGCGCAGCGGGGCCGCCGCGGCGCCGGGGCGCAGCTGCCACAGCCGGCCATCGGCAAAGCGCACTTCATCGGCGACATAGGCGCCGGCCGCGTTCTTGCGGAAGTAATCGTGGATGGTGATGGTCTGGTCGCTGCCGCGCACCTGCAGCAGCAGATGGTCGCCGTGGCGGCTGGCGACGATATCGCTGGGCGCCAGTGCGCTGGCCGCCTGTGCGCTGGCCGCCACCTCCGCGCCCAGCGGGCTGGCGCTGCCCTGCAGGCAGCCGTCATTTGCATTCTCCATTCGCCTCCCTCCTTCGCGCGCCATGCCGGCGCCTGTGCTTGATATTATGATTTTTATATCGGATACTACTTCTTGAAAGTTAAAAACTATCTTGTTTTCCGATGGATGAACCAGCCATGCAAGGCGCAAGGACGCGCCCCTCTCCGACGAAGCGCCACGAAATGCGCCCTTAGGATGAATGCACAACCGTGCCTGGCTTCCCTCGACCCGGCCCCAGAAAGGATTCCACGATGATGTCCCCCGATGCCTTCACCCTGTCGCGCCGCGGCCTGCTGCAAACCGGCGCGGCGTCGCTGGCGCTGCCGGCGCAGCTGGCCAGCACGGCCACGCCCGTTGCGGCACCCGCCGCCGTTGCCGCAACGCCCGCCGAGCCCCTGCGCCCCGGTGTGCCGATGTCGGTCCACCTGAACGTCAACGGCAAGGCCCAGCGCCTGGCGCTGGATCCGCGCACCACGCTGCTGGACGCCTTGCGCGAGCACCTGCACCTGACCGGCAGCAAGAAAGGCTGCGACCACGGCCAGTGCGGCGCCTGTACGGTCATCGTCAACGGCCGGCGCCTCAACTCCTGTCTCACGCTGGCCGTGATGCATGAGGGCGCCGAAGTCACGACCATCGAAGGCCTGGGCCAGCCCGGCAATCTGCACCCGTTGCAGGCGGCCTTCGTCAAGCACGACGGCTACCAGTGCGGCTACTGCACGCCAGGGCAGATCTGCTCGGCCGTGGGTGCGCTCAAGGAAGTCGAGCAAGGCATCCCCAGCCATGTGAGCGGCGACATCACGGCCCAGCCCCTGCTGTCGGCCGCCGAGCTGCGCGAGCGCATGAGCGGCAATATCTGCCGCTGCGGCGCCTACAGCAACATCATCGATGCGATCAGCGAAGTCGGCGGGGTGAAAGCATGAAGGCCTTCAGCTACGAACGCGCGGCCTCGCCCGCCCAGGCGCTGGCTGCGGCCGCGCGCACACCCGGCGCCCGTTTCATTGCCGGCGGCACCAATCTGCTGGATCTGATGAAGCTGGAGATTGAGACGCCCCAGCATCTGATCGATGTCAACGGCCTGGGCCTGGACCAGATCGAGGCCACGCCCGAAGGCGGCCTGCGCATTGGCGCGCTGGTGCGCAACACCGACTTGGCCGCCGACGCGCGCGTGCGCCGCGACTACGGCGTGCTGTCGCGCGCGCTGCTGGCCGGCGCGTCGGGCCAGCTGCGCAACCAGGCAACCACCGCCGGCAATCTGCTGCAGCGCACACGCTGCGCGTATTTCTACGACAGCAACCAGGCCTGCAACAAGCGCCAGCCCGGCAGCGGCTGCGCGGCGCTGGCCGGCATCAGCCGCCAGCATGCGGTGGTGGGTTCGAGCGACGCCTGCATCGCGACCCATCCCAGCGACATGGCCGTGGCCATGCGTGTGCTCGATGCCAGCGTGGAGACGCAGCAGTCCAATGGCGCGCGCCGCACCATTGCGATTGCCGATTTCCACCGCCTGCCGGGCAATACGCCGCACATCGAGACCGCGCTCACGCCCGGCGAGCTGATCACCGGCGTGACCCTGCCCGCGCCTATAGGCGGGCGGCATATCTACCAGAAGGTGCGCGACCGCGCGTCGTATGCGTTTGCGCTGGTGTCGGTGGCGGCCATCGTGCAGCCCGACGGCTCGGGCCGGGTGGCGCTGGGCGGCGTCGCCCACAAGCCCTGGCGCGTCGAGGCCGCCGACCAGGCCCTGGCCCAGGGTGCCAGGGCCGTGAGCAGCCTGCTGCTGGCCGGTGCCCGGCCCACCGAGCACAACGCCTTCAAGATCCCGCTGGTCGAGCGCACGCTGGATTCCGTACTCACCGCTGCCAGGAGCCCGGCATGAAATTCGACACCCCCGCCACCACCAATCCCATCGACCAGCTGAAGATCGTCGGCCAGCCCGTCGACCGCATCGACGGGCCGCGCAAAACCACGGGCACCGCGCCCTACGCCTATGAGCGCCACGATGTCGCGCCCGATGCCGCCTATGGCTATGTGGTCGGCGCCGCCATTGCCAAGGGGCGTATCGTGTCCATAGACCAGAGCGCGGCCGAGGCCGCGCCCGGCGTGATTGCCATCGTCACCGCGAAGAACGCCGGCAAGCTGGGCAAGGGCGACAAGAACGTCGCCCGGCTGCTGGCCGGCCCGAATGTGGAGCATTACCACCAGGCGGTGGCGCTGGTCGTGGCCGAGACCTTCGAGCAGGCGCGCAGCGCCGCCCAGCTGCTCGAGGTGCGCTATGAGCGCGCCGCGGGCAAATTCGACTTGGCCCAGGCACGTACTTCCGGCGCCAAGACCATAGACAAGGACAAGAAGGTCGGCGACTTCACCGGCGCCTACGCGCGCGCCGAAGTGCAGCAGGACCAGATGTACACCACGCCCGATCAGTCGCACGCCATGATGGAGCCGCATGCCACCACGGCCGTCTGGCGCGGCGAGCGGCTCACGGTCTGGAGTTCGAGCCAGATGATCGACTGGGCCGCGAGCGACCTGGCCAAGACCCTGGGCATTGCCAAGGACCGCGTGCGCCTGATATCGCCCTACATCGGCGGCGGCTTTGGCGGCAAGCTGTTCCTGCGCGCCGACACCGTGCTCGCGGCCCTGGGCGCGCGCATTGCGCAGCGCCCGGTCAAGGTCGCGCTGCAGCGCCCGCTGATGGCCAACAACACCGTGCACCGTCCGGCCACCGTGCAGCGCATCCGCCTGGGCGCCACGGCCAGCGGCCAGCTGACGGCCATCGGCCATGAAAGCTGGTCGGGCAACCTGCCCGGGGGCGATCCCGAGGAGGCCGTGCAGCAGACCCAGCTCCTGTACGCGGGCGCGCACCGGCTCACGGGCACGCGCCTGGCGGTGCTGGACCTGCCCGAAGGCAACGCCATGCGCGCGCCGGGCGAGGCGCCGGGCCTGATGGCGCTGGAAATCGCCATGGACGAGATGGCCGAACGCCTGAAGATGGACCCGATCGCGTTTCGCGCGCTCAACGACACCCAGGTCGACCCGGCGAAACCCGAGCGGCGCTTTTCCGCGCGCCGGCTGGTCGAATGCATGCGCACCGGCGCCGACAAGTTCGGCTGGGCGCAGCGCAGCGCCCAGCCCGCCACCCGGCGCGAAGGCAATAGCTGGATTGGCATGGGCATGGCCGTGGGCTTTCGCAACAATCTGGTGATGAAATCGGGCGCACGCGTGCTGCTCGACGGCCGCGGCATCGTCACCGTGCAGACCGACATGACCGATATCGGCACCGGCAGCTACACCATCATTGCCCAGACCGCGGCGGAAATGCTGGGCGTGCCGCTGGACAAGGTGGTGGTGGAGCTCGGGGACTCGCGCTTTCCGGTGTCCGCAGGCTCGGGCGGCCAGTGGGGCGCCAATAGTTCCACGGCGGGCGTCTATGCCGCCTGCGTCAAGCTGCGCGAAGCCGTGGCCCAGCGCGCCGGTCTGCCCCTGGATGCCGAATTTGCCGACGGCATGGTGCGCGCCGGCGGCAAGAGCGTGGCGCTGGCGGATGTCGCCGGCGACAAAGGCTTCTCGGTGGTCGACAGCATAGAGTTCGGCGACCTCGACAAGCGCTACCAGCAGTCGACCTTTGGCGCCCACTTCGTTGAAGTCGCCGTCGATGCCTACACCGCCGAAGTGCGCGTGCGCCGCATGCTGGCCGTGTGCGCCGCGGGCCGCATCCTCAACCCCAAGTCGGCGCGCAGCCAGGTGATAGGCGCCATGACCATGGGCGTGGGCGGGGCGCTGATGGAGAACCTGGAGGTCGACAAGCGCCATGGCTTTTTCGTGAACCACGATCTCGCCGGCTACGAAGTGCCGGTGCATGCCGACATTCCGCACCTGGATGTGATGTTCCTCGATGAAACCGACCCCATCTCCTCGCCCATGAAGGCCAAGGGCGTGGGCGAGCTGGGCCTGTGCGGCGTGGGCGCGGCGATCGCCAACGCGGTCTACAACGCCACCGGCGTGCGGGTGCGCGACTATCCGGTGACCCTGGACAAGCTGATCCGGGAAATGCCCGCGATTTGAGTCGCTTGGGCTGCGCCGGGGGGGCTGCGCGCAATCCCCCGGCCAGCCGCTGCTTGCCCGCCAGCGTCCTACAGATTCTCAGGGGCTGATCCTGCCCGTGGCCAGCGGCCCATGCGGAGGATAGAGCGCTGTAGCCAAACGCCCGGCATCGCTGTTTCCAACCCTGCGCCCAACATGACACAACACCCTCCCGCCCCGCAATTCCAGCGCCTGCGCAGCCGCACGGCCGGCCTGATCCTGATGGCCTTTGCCGCTGCTGCCAGCGCCCAATTGCCTCCTGGCGATGGTCCCGTGCAAGTCACGGCACATGTCGTCGAGCCCACGCCCGTGCCTTTCGAGGACCAGTTGCTGGACCATCTGCGCGTGCCTGCGGGCTTTCGCATTTCCGTGTTTGCCAAGGACTTGAAGAACGTGCGCTGGCTGGCCGTGGCGCCCAATGGCGATGTCTATGCCAGCCGGCGCGAGCAAGGCGATGTGCTGCTGCTGCGCGACACCGATGGCGACGGCCGCGCCGATGAGCAGAAGATCGTGCTGCAGAACGCCAAGTTCGCGCATGGCCTGGCGCTGCGCGATGGCAAGCTGTATCTGGTGACCGACAAGAAGCTGCTGGTGGCCGATGTACAGGCCGATGGCACGCTGTCGCCGGCCAGGACGCTGCTCGACGACCTGCCCGATGCCGGCCAGCACCCGAACCGCACGCTGGCCTTCGGCCCGGACGGCTGGCTTTATGTGTCGGTGGGCTCGACCTGCAACAACTGCCGCGAGCCCAATCCCGAATCCGCCACGCTGCTGCGCATGCGCCCCGATGGCTCGGCGCGCGAAGTCTACGCCGCCGGCCTGCGCAACACGATAGGCTTTGGCTGGCACCCGGCCAATGGCCAGCTGTTTGGCTTCGACCACGGCTCGGACTACCAGGGTGACGACGAGCCGCCCGAGGAACTCAACGCCATCCACGCCAACCAGCACTATGGCTGGCCTTACTGCTGGGGTCCGCGCAAGGTCACCACGACGCAGTTCAACGAGCCGCCGCAGACCACCAAGGCCGATTTCTGCCCGACGACCACCGCCCCGGCCTTGCAATACACCGCGCATGCGGCGCCCATCGGCATGGTGTTCTACACCGGCGAGCAGTTCCCGCGCGAATTCCGCGGCGATGCGTTTGTCGCCTTCCGTGGCTCATGGAACCGCTCCCAGCCCAGCGGCTTCAGCGTGGTGCGCGTGCGCTTCGACGCCAGCGGCCAGCCCCAGGCCACCGAAGACTTCGCCACCGGCTGGCTGATGCCGCAGCTGCCGCCCGCCTTGAACCAGCCCGGCGCGGCGCCCGCGCCTGCCGAGCAGGCCAAGGCCCAGCGCCCGGCGCAGTTCGGCCGCCTCGCCGGCCTGGCCCAGGCACGTGACGGCTCGCTGCTGCTGGCCGAAGACCAAAACGGTGTGATCTACCGCATTCGCCACGGCGCACGTTGATGTCTGCCGCCACCGTCCATATCCAGGAATCCGCCGCCATGCACCAACGCCCCTTCATTCCCGCCAGCAGCGTTCTCGTTTCGGCGCTGGCGCTGTTTCTCACCGGTTGCGCCGCCACGCGCAACTACGACATGCCTGCTGCCGGCGCCGCTCACGCCGCCGCGGCCCACGCCAATGCGCCGCAGGCACGTGCCGCACTGCTCACCCCCAGTGGCCAGCCCGCAGGCCAAGCCACGCTGCGCGAGCTGCCCGGCGGCGCCGGCGTGGAAATTGCCATTGAAGTCCAGGACATGGCTCCGGGGCCGCATGGTTTCCATATCCACGCCCACGGCGCCTGCGCGCCCGGTGCCGACGCGGCCACCGGCCAGGTCGTGGCCTTTGGCGCGGCGGGCGGGCATTTCGATCCGCACAACACGCGCAACCATGGCCGCCCCGGCCAGTCGGCGCACGAGGCACATGCGGGCGAAGCGCCCAATATCAGCGTGGGCGCGGACCGCAAGGGCAGCCTGCGTTTCACCAATCCGCATGTGACGCTGCTGTCGGGCAAGACCACGGTGCTGGGCCGCACGCTGGTCGTGCACGAGCGCGAGGACGACTACGCCAGCGACCCGGCAGGCAACTCCGGCGGGCGCATTGCCTGCGGCATCATCGAGCAGGGCAACTCCGGCGTGGTGCAGGGCCGCGTGCTGTTCGACGGCGCCAACGTGTTCCCCGAAGGCATTGCCGTCGACAGCCGCAACGGCACGGCCTATGTAGGCTCGAGCAGCGAAGGCCATATCTACCGCCTTGCCCCCGGCGCGGACAAGGCCGAGATGCTGCAGATGGGCGGCTCGCCCGGCCGCCAGGCGGCCTATGGCATGAAGGTCGATGCCGCGGGACGCCTATGGGTCGCGGGCGGCCCGGGCAATAGCGTGGCGCTGATCGACCCGCAGCGCGCGGCGACGCTGGCCGTGGTGCAGGGCCCCAAGGAAGGCCAGGCCTTTCTCAACGACCTGGCGCTGACTTCGACCCATGCCTATGTGACGGATTCGTTCCGCCCGGTGCTGTGGCGCATCGACACCGCGCCCGGCGCGGCCATGGCGCTCGAGCCCTGGCTGGACCTGCGCAACACGCCCATACGCTACCAGCCCAACCAGATCAACCTGAACGGCATCGTCGCTTCGGCCGATGGCCGCTGGCTGCTGGCGATCCAGCTGGTCACCGGCCAGCTGTGGCGCATCGACACCGCCAGCCGCGCCGTCACCGAAGTGCGCGTCGAAGGCGGCTCGTTGGTCAATGGCGACGGCCTGGTGCTCAGCGGCGCCAACGATCTTTATGTGGTGCGCAATGCGGACAGCGAGGTGCTGCGCCTGACGCTGGCCCCGGACTGGACCACGGCGCGCGCCGTGCAGCGCCTCTACGACCCACGCCTCAAATACCCGACCACGGCCGCGCTGGCCAACGGCAGCTTGCTGGTCGTCAATGGCCAGCTCGACAAGCAAAAGGACCCGCCGCCGTTCCTGCCGTTCGATGTGCTGCGCGTCGCCGTGCCGCGCTGATCCGCCCCCCTTCATTCCCCCGACCCAAGGAGTCCGCATGCAACAACGTACTTTCACTCCCGCCGCGGCCGTGCTTTCCGCACTGGCGCTGTTTCTCACCGGCTGCGCCACAGGCGACCAGAAAAACCAGGGCAGCGGCCCCCAGGCGCGCGTCGCCCTGGTCACCCCGGCCGGCGCGCCGGCCGGCAATGCCACGCTGCGCCAGCTGCCCGGCGGCGCCGGCGTGGAGATCGCCATCCAGGTCCAGGACATGACGCCCGGCCCGCATGGCTTCCATATCCATGCCAATGGCGCCTGCGCACCCGGCCCCGACGCCGCCACCGGCCAGACCGTGGCCTTTGGCGCGGCCGGCGGGCACTTCGACCCGCATATGACGGGCAAGCACGGCCGCCCGGGCCAGTCGGCACATGAGGCCCATGCGGGCGAGGCGCCCAACATCGCCGTCGGCGCCGACCGCCGCGGCAGCCTGCGCTTCACCAATCCCAATGTGACGCTGGAGCCCGGCGGCAAGACCTCGGTGCTGGGCCGATCACTGGTCGTGCATGAGCGCGAAGACGACTACGCCACCAACCCCGCGGGCAACTCCGGCGGCCGCATTGCCTGTGGCGTGATCCAGACGGCCATGCCCTGACGGATTGGCAGCCTGCCCGACATGCTGCGCTAAGGACCCTCGCCCTGCTGCGCCAACCACGGCGCGTAGGGCGTGTTTTTTGCCAGATGGCGATTGAAGTCCGGCGCGCCGTCCGTCCACCAGGGCGCGCCGCGCTCGCCCAGCCCGAGCTTGGCCTGGTGCACGGCGGCGCGTGCCGCGGCCAGGTGCTTGGCGTCGTGCAGCGCCAGCGCGGCCTTGACTTCGCGCCGCGCCGTGGACAGTGCATGCACCAGCGCCGCGCGTTGGGCGTCGGTCAGATGCGGATTGCTGGCGCGCCACAGGCGCCCGCGCACCACGATATAGCGGCCATCGGGCGTGGTGAGTATGGACATGCTTCTCCTCAAGATCGCCAGACATGGCAGGGCGGCACCGGACCGGTTTCGCCACCGTCCTACATCGCCACCGGTGCGTGCCGCATACAACCACTTTAAACGCCGCAGCGCGCATCCATGGCCGGCCTCGCCGCCACCGATGCGCAGTTTCCCCCTCATTACCGGATATCCCATGGGCCATTCCATCAAACTCTATCCCCGCCATCAGGCCAGCGCCAACGCCGCCTACCCCAAGGATCTGGTGGTCGTGATCACCGGCGCTTCCAGTGGCATAGGCCATGCAACGGCGATTGCGTTTGCCGAACGCGGCGCACGCGTGGTGCTGGCCGCGCGCGATGCCGACACGCTGGCCCCGGTGGCCCAGGCCTGCCGCGACGCAGGCGCGGCCTCGGCGCTGGCCTGGCCCACCGATGTCACCGATGCCGATGCCGTCGAGCAGCTCGCCACGGCGGTGCTGGAGCAGCATGGGCGCATCGATGTCTGGGTCAATGGCGTGGGCGTAGGGGCTGTGGGCCGCTTCGATGAGACCCCGCTGGCCGCGCACCGCCGTGTCGTCGAAGCCAACCTCATCGGCCACCTGAACGGCGCCCATGTGGCGCTGCGCCACTTTCGCGCGCGCGGCCGCGGCACGCTGATCAACATGATCTCCGTGGGCGGCTGGATCCCTGCACCGTATGCGGCCGCTTACACCGCCAGCAAGTTCGGCCTGCGCGGGCTGTCGCAGGCGCTGCGCGCCGAAGTCTTCGATCTGCCCAAGGTGCATGTCTGCGATGTCGCGCCGACCTTTGTCGACACGCCGGGCCTGTCGCATGGCGCGAACTACACCGGCCGCAATATCCATCCGCGCATTCCGCTGGTCGATCCGCGCCGCGTGGCGCGTGCCGTCGTGGCGCTGGTCGAGCGCCCGCGTGCCGTGACCTGGGTTGGGGCGGGCGCCACCCCGGGCCGGCTGGCCCAGGCGATAGCCCCGCAGTGGCTGGGCGCGACCCTGCAGCGCATCACGCGCTGGGCACTGCAGCGCGCCAAGCCGGTGGCGCAGTCCGACGGCAATCTGTTCGCGCCCTCGCAGGGCACGCCCATCGACGGCGGCCAGCGCGCGGCCAACCACCATGCGGCGGGCACCGTCGTGGCCATGGGGGTGCTGGGCGTGGCCATAGGCCTGTGGCTGGGCGGGCGGCGCCGTACGCCGCCAAAGGACCTCGGCCAGTAAGCTGTCAGCGCGCCGGCCCGAAGCCAAAGAACGAGGGCTGGGGCGCAGCCTCGGGCCGGCCTGGCGCCTGCTTTGGCGCCTCCTTTGGCGCCTCCTTTGACGCCTGCTTTGAGGTAGCAGCCGGCGCGTTGGTGCGGCGCGGCCCCTGGTCCAGGTCATCGATCATTGATTCCAGCGCCACCAGCCCTTGCGCCATGGCCTGGTGGTATGTGCCGACTGCGGCCGGCGCGCGGCGCAGTTCGGTCCACGGCGCGTCGCACTCCTCGTAGTCGCTGGTCGCGGTGTTTTCACGCTCGCTCAAGACCCAACAGAAATTTCCTGCCGTGGGTTCCGCGACGTGCAGGCCTATGGAGCGAAGCGATGTGTGCATGCAGCACAGCATAGAGCTTTGGCGCGGTTTGCAATGGGTGCAAGCGCCTACTGGGCATGCAAGCAAATGCCTACAGTGCGGCCGGATGGCGAACCGCACACTTCGTCCACCCGGGCTTCCCGAGCGGAGAAAAAAGCATGGCCAGTCGTACCCTATGGAAAGGCGCCATCAGTTTCGGACTGGTGCATATTCCCGTGGGCTTGCACACCGCGGCGTCGGAGCAAGGCATTGATTTCGACTGGCTCGACAAGCGCTCCATGGACCCGGTCGGCTACAAGCGCGTCAACAAGCGCACCGGCCGTGAAATCGAGCGCGAGAACATCGTCAAGGGCGTTGAATATGAAGACGGCAAATATGTGCTGATCAGCCCCGAGGAAATCGAGGCGGTGTTTCCCAAGACCACGCAGACCATTGCCATCGAGCGTTTCATCGACGCCAGCGAGATGCCTTTCATCTTCCTGGAGCGCCCGTATTACGTGGCCCCGGTCAACAAGAGCGACAAGGTCTATGCCCTGTTGCGCGAGGCGTTGATTGCCACCGGCAAGATCGGCCTGGCCAAGGTCGTGATCTCGACCAAGCAGCATCTGGCGGCGCTGGTGCCTTCGGGCCAGGTGCTGGTGCTGAACCTGCTGCGCTGGGGCGATGAAGTCAAGACGCTGGAGTCGCTGGAGCTGCCCGCCGCCGGCAGCAAGGGTGTGGGCGCGGCCGAGCTGAAGATGGCCAAGCAGCTGATCGCGGAAATGTCCGGCCAGTGGGACCCCGCCGATTTCAAGGACGAATTCCGCCACCAGGTCATGAAACTGGTGGAGAAGAAGGCCCAGGCCGGCGACAGCCATACCGTGGTCGAGCCCGAAGAAGAGTCGCCCACCTCCGGTGAGGTGATCGATCTCACGGCGCTGCTGCAGCGCAGTCTGCGCGGTGGCGCGGCGCCGGCCGGCAAGGCGCCGGCCGGCAAGGCGCCTGCCGGCAAGGCGCCGGCAAAGAAAGCCGTGGCCAAGAAGGCCCCGGCCGGCCGGACCCCGGCCAAGAAAACCCGTTCCACAGCGGCCCCCGCGCCCCAACGCAAGGCCGCCTGAACCTTGTTCCCCGCCCATTCCCATCATTCCAAGGAGCAAAACATGGCAGACGACAAGACCCAGACCGGTGGCCAGGACCGCCAGCGCATCAGCCTCAGCGACGACTACGAAGTGCGCGACTGGTCGAAGAAGTTCGGCGTGACGCCCGAGCAGCTCAGGAGCGCCGTGAATGCGGTCGGCAATGACGCCGAAGTCGTGGAAAAGCACCTGCGCGCGCGCGGCTGACGCGCGCAGCGCCCGTACCCATGGCCAGCAAGACTGCGCCCAAAGACGTGGCGGCGCCTGCACAGGCGCCTGCAGAAGCGCCGCTGGCGCGCTACAACGCCAAACGCGACTTTGGCAAGACGGCCGAGCCCGCGGGCACCGTCGCGGCCCGGGGCGAGGCCTTGCAGTTCGTCATCCAGAAGCACTGGGCCTCGCACCTGCATTACGACTTCCGGCTCGAACTCGATGGCGTGATGCTCAGCTGGGCCGTGCCCAAGGGGCCGTCGTTCGACCCGGCGGTGAAGGCCCTGGCCATCCATGTCGAGGACCATCCCGTCAGCTACAACCGCTTCGAGGGCGAGATCCCCAAGGGGCAGTATGGCGGCGGCACGGTCATTGTCTGGGACCAGGGCACCTGGAGCCCCGTGGGCGATGCGCGCGCCGGCCTGGCCAAGGGCAAGCTGGTGTTTTCGCTCGATGGGCAAAAGCTCGCCGGCCTGTGGGAGCTGGTGCGCATCTCCAAGGCCAGCGACAAGAAACAAAACCAGTGGCTGCTGTTCAAGAAGCGCGATGCCTGGGCGCGCCCGCGCAGCGAGTACGAAGTGCTCACCGCCCTGCCCGACAGCGTGATCCAGAAGCCCCTGGGCCGCGCCGCGCAGCGCGAGGCGCGCCAGGCCCCCGAACCGGAGCCCGAGCCCGGCGCACGCCAGGCGCAACTCCCCGCAACCCTGGCCCCGCAACTGGCGACGCTGGTGTCCAGCGTGCCCGAGGGCGACTGGATCGTGGAAAGCAAGTTCGATGGCTACCGCGTGCTGGTGCGCATCGAGGGCGACGACATTCGCATCTTCACGCGCAATGGCAATGACTGGAGCGACAAGCTCAAGCCCCTGGTCAAGGCGATTGCCGCGCTGGGGGTGACCAGCGCCTGGCTGGACGGTGAAATCGTCGTGCTCGATGACGCCGGCATTCCCGACGTTCACCGGCTGCAAAACGCCATTGACCATCGCACGCGCGCCAAGGACATCGTGCTGTTTGCGTTCGACCTGCCATTTCTGGGCGACAGCGATCTGCGCGCCCTGCCCTTGCAGGCGCGCCGCAAGCTGCTGCAGCAACTGCTGGCAGGCCGCGAAAGCCCCAGCCTGCGCTTCAGCCCGGCCATCGACGCCACACCGGGCCAGTTGCTGAGCGCGGCCTGCAAGCTGGGCCTGGAGGGCGTGATGGTCAAGCAGGCAGATGCGCCCTATGTCTCGGGCCGCACCGAGACCTGGCTCAAGCTCAAGTGCCAGTTGCGCCAGGAATTCGTGGTGGTGGGTTTCACGCTGCGTGCCGGTGCGACGCGCGAAGTCGGCAGCCTGCTGCTGGGCTACCACGAAGACGGCGCGCTGCGCTCGGCGGGCGCGGTCGGCACGGGCTGGGACGGGGCCATGGCGCGCGCGCTGCATGCGCTGCTGGCACCGCTGGAAATTGCGCAGTCACCGGCCGTTGCGGGCAAGTCCGGCGCCGGCCGCTGGACCAAGCGCAAGCCTGGCAGCGAACACTGGGTCACGCCCTCGGTGGTGGTCGAAGTCGCCTTTGGTGACTGGACGCCGGACCGCCAGGTGCGGCATGCGGTGTTTCGCGGCCTGCGCAGCGACAAGCCCGCAGCGCAGGTCATGAGGGAAAGCGCTGTGGCTGTGAGCCCGGCGCCGCCACCGAAAAAAGCCGCCAGGGCAGCCAAGCCCGGCGCAAGCCTCAAGATCTCCAATGCACAGCGCGTCATCGACCCCTCGACGGGCCTGCGCAAGATCGATCTGGTGCGCTACTACGAAAGCGTGGCCGAATGGATCATGCCGCACCTGCAGCATCGGCCGGCCTCGCTGGTGCGCGCGCCCGAAGGCATTGGCGCCGAGCTGTTCTTCCAAAAGCATGCCGAGCGCCAGATCGCCGGCATCACCGAACTCGATGCGGCGCTGTGGCCCGAGCATGCGCCGCTGCTGGCCGTGGACACGCCGCAGGCGCTGCTGGCCGCGGCGCAGATGAATGTCATTGAATTCCATACCTGGAACTCTCAGGTCAGGAACATCGACAAGCCCGACCGCTTCGTGCTCGATCTCGATCCCGGCGAAGGCGTGAGCTGGCCCCAGCTGCTCGAAGCCGCCGAACTCACGCGCGTGGTGCTGACCGAGCTGGGCCTGCAAAGCTGGCCCAAGACCAGCGGCGGCAAGGGCTTGCATGTCGTCGTGCCGATCACGCCGCGGCGCGACTATGCCCCGGTCAAGGCCTTTGCCCAGGCCCTGGCCCAGCACATGGCGCGCGTCATCCCATCGAAGTTCGTGGCCGTGATGGGGCCGCAAAAACGCGTCGGCAAGGTCTTCATCGACTACCTGCGCAATGGCCACGGCCAGACCACGGTGGCGGCCTTCTCGGCACGCGCGCGTCCGGGCATGGGCGTTTCCATGCCCGTGGCCTGGGAGCAGTTGCCCGAGCTGACGGGTGGTGCGCACTGGACCATTGCCACGGCACGCGACCATCTGAGTCTGCGCCAGGACGATCCCTGGCGCGACTACTGGCGCACGAAGCAGACCCTCACGCAGGGGCTGAAAATGCTGGGCTGAGCCCCGCGCTGGCCCCGGCATACTGCTCCAGCCAGGCTTGCACCGCCGCGGCGGGCAGGGGCCGGGCAAGAAAATAGCCCTGCACGGCAGTGCAGCCCGAACGCTGGACCAGGTCGTATTGCGTCTGATCTTCCACACCTTCGGCCACCGCCATCAGGCCCAGGGAATGGATGAGCTGCGCCATGGCCACGAAGATCAAGCCCTCGCCCGCCGAAGTGCTGGCATTCACCACGAAGCTGCGGTCCAGCTTGACCGACGTCAGCGGCAGTTTCGACAGTTGGGACAGGGCGGAATAGCCGACCCCGAAGTCGTCCATGGAGACGCCAAACCCCTGGGCACGGGCCGTTACCAGCGCCTGGGTGGCGGCGGGACTGGCAAAGGCACTTTCGGTCACCTCGATGCAAAAGCGCTGGGCGGCAAGGCCGTGGCGCAACACCAGCGCCGAGATATCGGCCACGACGTCGCCGCTGTCGAACTGGTGGGATGACACATTGATGTTGAGCACCGGGCACAGCCCAGGGTTGGCAGCTTCCCACTGGGCCACCTGCGCCACCGCGATTTCCGTGAGCTTGAGGCCCAGCGGCAGGATGAGGCCGGTCTTCTCCGCCAGCTGTATGAAACGGTCTGGCGGCACCGTGCCCAGCCGCGGGTGGTTCCACCGGGCCAGGGCCTCCAGCGCCAGCACCTTGCGGTCCGAGGCCCGCACGACCGGCTGGTAGACCATGGTCAGCTCGCCATGGCGCAGCAGGGCTTCGCGCAGATCCTGCTCCAGCTCGGCTTCCTGGCGCCGGGCATCGTGCATCGCCGCGGCGAACACCACCGCCTGGTTGCCGCCGCAGCTCTTGGCCATGTACATGGCCGCGTCGGAGGCCTGGCGCAGATCGGTCGGGCCGGCGTTGTCGGTATGCGCGATGCCGATACTCGCGGTCAGGCGCAGCTGACGGCCCTGGATGTCAAACGGCTGCCTGAGCGCGTCCATCACGGCCGCACTCAGCTGCTGCGCCTCGGCCAGGCTGAAGTTGACGACGAAGATCGCAAACTCATCGCCGCCCAGGCGCGCCACCAGCCCCCGGTCCGTCACTTTCAGCAGGCGGCGCGCGACTTCCTTGAGGACTTGGTCGCCTTCCAGCGATCCCAGGGCCTCGTTGACCGTGCGAAAACGGTCCAGGTCGATGAACAGATTGGCCGACGGAAGGCCTTCGGGCGCGCGTATGGCACGCGCCTGCGCCATGCTGTTGCGGGTCAGCAGGCCGGTGAGGCTGTCGTTGGTCGAGGTCCGGTACAGCAGGCGCTCGGTCACGCAGCGGTGGCGGTCGAGCCGGTCGGCGCGACTGGTGCCGACGGCAATCACAATCCAGGTCAGGGCCATGATGGCCATGATCTGATAGACCAGCAAGGGGCCGTCCGCAGGCAAGGGAACACCCGGGCTGTCGATTTTTCTGGACACCAGCCAGCCTATCAGCAAGACCATCACGCTGGCGCTGCCCAGCAGCGTCCTGGCCACCTGGCCGGCTTCGGATGCCGCCGTGAAAGCACGCATGAAACCATGGCGCGGCGTGCCCAGCAGCAAGGCCAGCGCCAGTGCCCCGACGCCCAGGAACGTCATGGGACCAATGGCGCCCCAGAAGTCGGTCAGCCGGCCGAGATGGCACATCAGGCCGATGAACAGCAGCGAAAGCGTGCAGCACGCGAAGAACTGTGACGCGGCGCACCGGCGCTGGCGTTTCAAGACCTCGCCAAAGGCCAGCATCAGCAGCGCCGTCGCGACGTTGCCGGGCATGGCGCTTTGCTGTTCGCTCGCGACGCGTTCTATGACTTCGGCCCCGTATGGCGCGGCCTCGAACCACCTCAGACTCAAGGCGGGAAGGGACAACCTGATGACCAGAAAGCCGATCAAGAGCGTCAGCGCGGTGTTGGTCAGCGTCATCCAGTGCGCAAAGCGCGACTGCACCGGAGCGATGCCCAGCGCCAGCAGGATCAGGCAAAGCGCCGTATGCGGGTGGGTGGTCGGCAGGCCGGCCAGCCACGGCACGGGCGAATGCAATCCAAACGCATAGATGCACAGCACCAGCAGGCCGGTGCCGCCACCGATCCCTGCCCCTATCCAACGCGCGCGTGGGAATGACGGCACCGTCCTCGACCTCGGCGTCCGCAGTCGATTCAGCAATGGAAGCGACTGCGCACCTGGATGCGTAACGAGCATGGAAATCCCCTCTTCGGTCGCCTTGGCACAGGCCGCGACTTTTGCATGAAATCGAGTCGACAGAACAGTGATCGGACGGGCCGCATGCCCATCGCACTGATGACTCAATCTCTGCCTTGGGCATACAGGTGGCAACCAAGGCAGTAGTTGTTGTTGCGCTCGGTCGAGCCGTCATCATAGACGCAGGCCAGGCCCTCCATGGGGCTCAATGTTTCTGCCGCGCTCAGGCGCCGCGCGTCAGGCGTGCATGCACGGTCCCGGCCACGCGCCAGCCGCTGAGATACGCCCCGCCGCAGGTCTGCGCCAGCATGTCGGCCGTGGCCTCGCCGGCGAAATGCAGGCGCTCGCTGCCGGCCTGCGCCAGCAGCGCGCGCGCATTGCCGCCGCCGGTGCGCAGATAGGCATAGCTGCCGTGGAACAGCGCATTGCGCGACCAATCGGTCGTTGCGCTGGCTTGCAAGCGGCGCCCGCCCAGGCCGCCCAGGCAATCCCGCAGCCGCGCCAGCACCTCCTGCTGCGCCGCACGCGCCGGTGCGCAGGAAAGCTGCCGGCCATATTCACCGCCCGCCAGCGCCACGACGAGATTCGCGGCAAACGGACTGAGCACAAACGCCAACGCCTGCTGCGGCGCGAAGCTGCGGCCTTCATACAGCCAGTCGCCGGGCGCGAACCCGGCCAGCGGTGCATCGAATTCCAGCACCACCTTGTTGAAATGCCCCATGGGCAGGGCTTCAAGCGCCGCGAGCGCGCCTTGCCCCAGTGCGGGCGTGAAGCGGATGTCGCCGGCGCGCAGCACGCCCGTCGACACCGTGACGATGCAGTGCGCGGCCGTGATGCGGTGGGCGGCGGTGTGCACGCTCACCGCCTGGGCCTGCTGCGCTATCGCTGTCACGCGCTGGCCCAGCACCACCGGCAGGCCGCGCGCCAGCGCCGCGACGAGGCGCCCCATGCCCTCACGCACCAGCCAGTTGGGCGCCGTGCTTCCCTGGGCGCGCAGGCCCAGCACCGAGGTGTCCTCGGCCGCGCCGCCGGCATCGAGTTCGCCCACTTCGCGGATGGCGCGCTGCAGGGCGCTGTCCGCCGGGTCGGCCAGCAGCGACGCCAGCGCGGCATCCTGGGCGCCCACGCCATCGATGGCGCGGGCCAGCCTGCGCCGCGCCGCGGTGATCGCCGCGCGCTGGGCGCTGCCCATGGGCCTGCCCGCATCCAGAAAGTGCTCGCCCGCGCCGTCGTGCGCCAGCAGCGTGAAGCCCAGCGCGCGCGCCATCGGCGTGAGCGGATTGCGGTCCGCCTGGTGCAGCCAGCTGCAGCCCAGGTCCACGGGCACCGAAAACGCATGCGTCTGCGTCCAGGCGCGCCCGCCCACGCGCGGCCCGGCTTCGAGCACCAGCACGCTGTGCCCGCCGGCCTGCAAGCGCCGCGCCGCGGCCAGCCCGGCCACGCCCGCACCGACAATCACCACATCGACCTGGGGGCGGGCCGAGGCATGCAGGGGAAGTCCGGCACCCAGCGCCAGAAAGCCGCGTCGTGACAGAACATGGGAAGACATGCGCACCACTATCTTGCGCAGACAGCTTCACGGATTGCGGCAAAACCCTGATCGCGGTTGCCGCACCACAAGGCCAGCCGTCAAAGGTAGCGCGACCACAGCATATTGGAGAACTTCCCCTGCGGGTCCAGCGTCTGCTTCAGGCGCCGCAACTGCGCCACTTCGGGATAGGCGCGCTGGAACTGCGCGCGCGTGGCATGCAGCTGGTAGGGCAGGTAATAGCGCCCGCCGTAGTGCAGCGCGGCATCGATCATCGCGCGCGTCCAGGCGCCGGTCTGCGCCTGGGCTTTCTCATGCACACGCTGCTTGAAGTAGACGACCAGTGAAAACACCTCCTGCCTGGCCCAGGGCAGCAGGCTCAGCGTGTCCGCCGGCGAATGGCGTATCGACACATTGAGCACATTGGCGCCATGCTCACGGATGAGGTCGGCCATGTCGCGCACGAACGCCACCAGATGCGGCACGGGAATGAAATACTCCTGCAGCACATAGGTCGAGATGCGGCGCGTGCGCGGCTCGAGTTCGGCCACATCATGGCTGGCCTCATGGTTGCGCCAGACCACCGCGGGCTTGTCCAGCACCAGCGGATTCACCACATGCGCGCGCAGCCCCGGGCCGCAGGGCAGCTCGGTCAGCGCAAAGAGGGCGTTCTGGTGCAGGCCATAGGACTGGCCGCGCGCAATCAGCCGCACCTGGTCGGTCAGCGGCTGGCGCGTGGCACGCCAGGAAATCGCCACCGGTGCATCGAAGCGCGGCGGCAGCAGGTCGGCGTTGTGCAGGATGCAGTCCGGGTCATTGCGCACCGTGCCCAGGAAGAAGTCGGCATAGTCCGCGAGCGCCACCGAAGTCATGCTGCGCTCCATGGGAAGGTTCAACGCCAGATCCAGCTCGACCTCGCTGATCACGCCCAGCGCGCCATAGCCGCCAATGGCCGCGCGAAACAGCGCCGCGTGCTGGGCGCGCGAAGCCTCGACCACCGTGCCATCGGCCTGCACGATCTGCAGCGCGCGCACGGAATTGCCCAGCGGGCCGTTGCCCACATACCGGCCATGCGCATTCACGGCCACCGAGCCGCCAATGGTGAAGTTGGCAAAGCTCTGCATCGTCATGACGGCCAGCCCCACCGGGTCTATCCGCTCCTGCAGATCGCGCCAGGTCATGCCGGCCTGCACGCGCACGGCCCTGGCATTCGCATCCAGCCACACCAGCTGCTTCATGGCGCGCATGTCCAGATGCAGTCCGCCGGCGCAGGCGATCTGCCCGCCCATGCTGTAGCGCCCGCCACCCACCCCGATCTGGCCCGGCCAGTCGCGCACCGCCTGCGCCAGCTGCGCCGTCGAAGTCGGCGCCACGGCCTGGGCGACCATGACGGAATGCAGGCCGGTGACGTTGGCGATCAGCAGTTCGGGCGCGGCCAGCGCCAGCCTCGGGGACAGTGTGAGCAGTCCGGCAGCCGCAAGAGACTGGGCGAGAAAGGTACGGCGTTGTAGATGCATGCAGTCGGCGCAATCCGCAAGTGATACATCGCCCCATCTTGCGTGGATTTGCCCTGCCCGCCCATGGGATGTTCCTGCCCCGGAAAACCGCGATAGCGCCGGTCAGCGCGTGGCAAAGCCGCGGCTCAGATAGCGCGAGCCCTTGAGCCCGAAGCGCCAGGGCAGTTCCACCGCCTTGGAGATGCCTATGCGCGGCCCGGTCAGTACTTCGATTTCAGCCGCTGCATCTCGCGCCAGCAGCGTGAACGGTGGCCGCGCCAGCGGCTGGGCATTGAGCTGGGCATCGATGCCCAGCGCCTGCGCCAGCCGCCCCGGCCCGGCGCACAGCAGGCGCAGCTCCTGCAGCCCGCGGCGCGCGCACATGGTCTCTATGCCATGCGTGGGCTCGAGCGCGCGCAGCAGCACGCCCGCGCCATGGCCGGCTTCGCGGCACACGGTGTTGAAGCACCAGTGCAGCCCATAGGAGCGGTAGACATAGGCGTGGCCCGGCGGGCCGAACATCGCGCCATTGCGCGCCGTCTGCCCGCCAAAGGTATGCGAGGCCGGGTCGGACTGGTCATAGGCCTCGGTCTCGACAATGCGCCCGCCCACGCCATCGACCAGCAGCGTGACACCGATCAACTGGCGGGCCACTTCATGGGACGGGGCGGAAAAATCGATCAAGGCAAGCATGCGAGGCGGCTGGAGTGGTCGGCGCAACCATCTTCGCCGGCCTGGCCGTGCAGGTCAATGCGCGGCAAACACCAGCGACTGGTGCGCCGCGACGCCCGCCATCGTGCCGTCCCCCACGGCCAGCGCCACTGAGCCGCCAAAGCGCGCGGCATCGCCGCAGGCAAAGACGCCGGCCACGGTGGTGGCCTTCATCGCATCGGTCTGGATCACAGCCCCGGTCGGGCCTTCGGTGAATTCGCAGCCCAGCGCGGCGGCCATGGGGTTCTCGACCTGGGAGCGGGGAATGGTGAACAGGCCGGCAAAGCCCAGCGTGCGCCCGTCCTGCAGCAGCACGTCGGCATGGCCGGTGATCTCGCGCACCGCGCCGGCCTCGACCGTGACGCCGCGCGCCTGCAATTGCGCCAGCTGCTGCGCGTCGGGCACAAAGCTGGCATTGAGCAGCAGCGTGGTCGGCCCCCAGTCGGGCAGCAGCAGCGCATGGTGCAGCGACAGCGCCGAAGTGGCCAGCACACCGATGCGGCCCTGCTGCAATTCATAGCCATGGCAATACGGGCAATGGAAGACATGCCGACCCCAGCGCTGCGCCAGGCCCGGGATCTCGGGCAGCGTATCGACCACGCCCGTGGCCAGCACCAACCGTTGCGCCGTGCGTTTCACGCCGGCTTCGATACCGACCTCGAAGCCGCCCGCCACCTGGCGTGCGCCCGTGGCACGCGCGTCCAGCCATTCCACCGTGCCATAGGCCCGCACCTGCTTGCGCGCCACGGCGGCGATGTCCGCTGCCTTGGCGCCGTCCTGGGTCAGAAAGCCATGCGAGTGATCGGCAAAGCGGTTGCGGCGCTGGCCCGCATCGATGACCAGTACCTTGCGGCGCGCGCGTGCCAGGGGCAGCGCGGCGGCCAGGCCGGCATAGCTGCCGCCAATGATGATGGCGTCATATTGCATGGAAAACTCCTTCAAGAAACTTTTGATGTTTCATGATAAGGATTTCACCAAAGTCACGCAACCTATAATGCTTCATGACTTCCGCCCACCGAGCCCCCCATGCGCAGCGATAGCCGCCTGTCGCGCATGCTGCATGTGCTGCTGCACATGGCGCGCCAGGAAGCGCCCTTCACGTCGGAGCAGCTCGCGCACATGCTGGCCACCAACCCCGTGGTCGTGCGCCGCACCATGGCCGGCCTGAAGAAAGCCGGCTATGTGCAATCGGAAAAAGGCCATGGCGGCGGCTGGAAGCTGTCGTGCGATCTGGCCCAGGTGTCGCTGCTCGACATCCACGAGGCTGTGGGCGGGCCGCGCATCTTTGCGATCGGCAACACCACCGACAACCCCGAATGCGGTGTCGAGAAGGTAGTGAACGCGGCGCTGGACGATGCCCTGGCCCAGGCCGAGAAGCTGCTGGTGCAGCGGCTGGCGGCGGTGAAGCTGGGCGATCTGGCCAAGGAATTCGATGTGCTGTGCGACGCCAGGTCAGCGCACGGCCATCACGCCCGCGCTTGAGGCGCCAGGCTCATCGCCGCCGGGCGCCAATGCGGTAGAGCAAGTACATGCCGCTCAAGCCTATGACCGCCCAGGGAAGATACTGGGACAGGGAGACAAATCGCCACAGCGCGCCGTCCCCCACATACCCAGGCGAGTGAAGAAGGGACAGGTGCAGCAGCAGCGAGGCCGCTGTGGCGATCCCGATGCAGGTGAACATCACTTTTTCTGCCCAGGGCTTGAGCGCGTAATGCAGGGCAATCACGGCAAAGGCCAGGTAGCAGGCCAAGGAAAATAACGCCACGCCATCGAATCGCTCACTGCCAACCGGAGTGACCGCGTGGGCCCAGGATTTGAGGGCCGTAATCATTGCGCTAAAGCTGAAAACCATGGGTGATTGTGGCATCGAAGCAGGCATGCCCTGATCGCGTGGAGGCGAACCAACGTCCGGCGCCGAACAGGCCGCTGGGTCATGGCGATGGGTGATAGGGCTGCGCCAGCGCCCAGCGCGACTGCCAGTGCGCCACATATTGAGCCGCCACATCGGGCATGCCGTGCATCACCACCACATTCTCCGAATTGAGCGTCTCGGCCGAGGCCGCGTAATTGAACGAGCCAGTTTCCACCGTGCTGCCGTCGACGATGATGGTTTTGTCGTGGTGGATATGGAAATGTGAATTGGTGCGCAGCTCCACCCCATGGCGCACCACGAAGTCCATGGCCTTGCGGCTGGTCTTGCCCAGATTGCGCTGCTTGTCGACGACCACGCGCACCTCGACGCCGCGCTGCCTTGCCGCGACCAGCGCCTGCATGATGTCCTGCGCCTGGAACGCATAGGCCAGCATCTGGATGCTGCGCTGCGCGCTGCCAATCGTCTCCAGCACCAGCGCCCGGGCCGAGCCTTCGGGCGAGAAGCCGACCTGGATGCGCGGCTCGGCATGAAGCAGGCCGGCCAGGGCCAGCAGCAGCGCCGCGGTGATGCGTCGGAAAATCATGCGCTCATCCCTTCGTCTTCATCCTCCTCGCTCAGCGCCGTTCGGGCAATGCGCTGGGCTTCGTCAAGGACTTCCGCTGAGCACCCTTTGCCCATGAACATCTTGCGTTTGTTGGTGGACAGCGTGCCCTGGCTTTGTACGAGCAACCGAGCCAGCAGATTCATGAGGTTGTTGTTCATGTCGATCTCGCGGTTGAGGCGCGCATAGACACGATCAAACTGATGCAGGAACTGAACTTCCTCATGCAGGTCATGCTGCAGGGCTTCCTGGGCCATTTCCAGCCCGAACTGCACGCAGGAGGTCGCATCCCAGTAGTGATAGATCTCTGGCGCCCCGTCGAAACGGCAGTCGAACTCCATGTCCGAGACTTTCGCCACGGTCCATTGCTCACGCGCCAATGCCGAAAAGGAACAAAGTGCCTGGAGGTAGCGGTCTTCATGGCGTGCCATGGCCATGGAAATGGGCAGCACCAGCCCATTGGGCAGATCGGCATCGCGGCAGGCGATCTTATGGAACAGAAAACGCGACAGGCGGCCATTGCCGTCCATGAAAGGGTGGGCAAAAACAAACCCGAAACTCACCAGCGATCCCAGCACCAGCGGGGGAATGCCGGTTTGCTTTTGGTTGGCAAGATCCAGCAGCCCCTCCATGATGGGCAACAGATGTTCGGGCGCCGGAGGAACGTAGGTCACGCTCATGTCGCGGCGCAGCCAGTTCTGTTGCACCCGGTATTGCACCGCCTGGTCCATGGCCGACAGAACGGTGAGGTTCTGCAACTCCACCAGATAGTCTTCTGTCAACTCCACTTCTTCATGGGCACGTGACAGCAGCCGCGCGAAGGCTTCGGCACGGTTTCCGGTGGGTGTTTCTCGCTCGATGGCAAACGAACCTTCGGTCTCGCTCAGATAAGCCCAACGCACGGCACGCTGCACCATGTCCGGGTCCATGGCGCCGATGAATGCACGCGCCTGTCCGAGGATGTCCTGGGCGAGAAGCGCCTTGATTTCCGGCGTAAGTCGTACGCTGGGGCTGTAATGCGGCGAGCCAATGCCATTGAAATCCACGCGCCAGCGGGTGAATTTACGCGAAGGCCCGGTGAGAAAGACCGCTGGATCGAACAGCGGCCGCGTGGGGCCCGTAGCTTCGGGAGCATCGAGCTTTTGCCGATGGGCCAGTTCCCAGAGGAAGCAGGCCTGCTGCAGATAACGACCGCCCGGGGTCTGGGCAAACTGCTGTACCAAAGGCTGCGCTGGAATTTTTTGCAATGCCAGAACTGCCGCCTGAAGATCCAGGTCTTCATGTTTGAGCGCGAACAGCAGATGTTCCAATGGCGTGGCATCTGCGGCCGGAGCAGCGCTTTCAGGGACTTGCAGAACCTCGGCCAGGCGGACGAACTTCTGCACCGGATACACCCTGGCCGGATACGCGGGCTCAAAGGCGTTTGTACCCAGGGCTTCGCGTAAATATGCGTATCCGACTTTTCGATGATGTGCCATCTGGTCCTCAGAAAATTCTACTTTGGGAGCACGCGTTACGGTTTTCGCTACTTCACCAAAGAAAAAAATATTTTCACCTGTTTTTCTGGGATTTTTTTTATTTTTAACACGCTTTTTCAAGCCACCGCATATCGCCACACCCATTGCAAAAGGGTGCTTGTGCCATGAAAACCCTGGCTTGTCAGCCATCACCGCTCTCGGTGGACGGCACATGAGCGCTGGTCAAAACCCGAAACTGGTCGATATACTGTGGTTAAATACAGTACTCGACCATGACCGCTGCTGCCCCCACCCTCACCTCCCCTGCCGGCTTTGACCGCTGGCAGCTGCCCGCCCATGTGGCGCAGGCCGTCTGGCGTGGCACGGAGGTCGGCGGCCCGGCCGGGCGCACCCTGCCCACGGGCTACGCCGCGCTCGATGCCGCACTGCCCGGGGGCGGCTGGCCCACCCAGGGCCTGAGCGAAGTGCTGCTGGCCCAGGCCGCGCTGTGCGAATGGCGGCTGCTGGCGCCCGCGCTGCCGGGGCTGCTGGCCGACAAAGCCAGCCGCATCTATCTGGTCGCGCCCCCGAAGGCCCCGCATGCCATGGGCCTGGCCCAGCTGGGCCTGGCGCCCGAGCAGCTGATCTGGATCGATGTACAGGGGCCGGCCGACAGCCTGTGGGTCGCCGAGCAGCTGATCAAGTCCGAAGCCGCGGGCGCGGTGCTGGCCTGGCTGCCCCAGGCCCGGCCTGAACAGGTGCGTCGGCTGCAGGTGCAGGCGCTGCATTGCGATGCACCGGTGTTTCTGTTTCGCCCCGAGTCGGCCTTGCGCGACGCCTCGCCCGCGCCGCTGCGCGTATCGGTGACGCTGGGCGCGAGCTGGGGCCTCGATGTGTGCATCCGCAAGCGCCGGGGCCAGGCCAGCGACGCGGTGCTGCAGCTGCGCGCCCTGCCCGGCAATCTGCAGTCGATTCTTCCCCCGCGGCTGCACGAGCTGCCCGCGCCCGGGATGCAGCCACAGGAGGTGCTCCATGCATTGGGCCGCCTTGCTACCCCAGCCCGACTGCGCATCGCCCATTGACGCGGCCTCGCTCGCACTCTGGGCGCTGCAGTTCACGCCGCGCGTGGCGGGCGTAGAGGAAGCCGTGCTGCTCGAAGTCGAAGCCAGCCTGCGCCTGTTTGGCGGCGTCGACCAGTTGCATGCGCTGGTGGAAACCGGCGCCGGCGCGCTGGGCGCACGCGTGGCCTGGGCACCGACGGGCCTGGCCGCGCTGGCCATGGCGCGCCACGGCGTGGAAGATGGCTTTGCCCGCCCACTGACGCAACTGCTCGATGCGCTGCCGCTCGAAGCCCTGAGCGCCGTCGCCCGCCACCAGGCGACACTGGCGCGCGTGGGCTGCCGCACGCTGGGCCAGGTGCGCGCGCTGCCGCGCGGCGGCATTGCCCGCCGCTTCGACGCCGCGCTGCTCACCGCCATGGACCAGGCCTATGGCCTGCGCCCCGAAACCTATGGCTGGGCCAGCGTGCCCGAAACCTTCCATGCGCGGCTGGAGCTGATGTCGCGCGTAGAGACCGCGCCCGAACTGCTGTTTGGCGCGCGCCGCCTGCTGCTGTTGATGTCGGGCTGGCTGGCCGCGCGCCAGCTCGGCGCCACGGCCTTCACGCTGCGCTGGTGCCATGACTCCATGCGCTCGCGCGCCGCGGGCACGGGCGGCGAGCTGACCATTCGCACGGCCGAGCCCACGCAGAACGTCGAGCATTTCTCGCGCCTGCTCTCCGAACATCTGGACAAGCTTGAATTGCTCGCTCCGGCAGGCGAGCTGCAGCTGCTGGCCGCCGAAGTCGAGCCCGTGGCGCAGCAAAGCCGCTCGCTGATTCCCGACCCGGTGCACAGCGGCGCGTCGACGCGGCTGGCGCTCGAACGCATCCAGGCGCGGCTGGGCGACGACTGCATACGCCGGCCACAGCTGACGGCCGACCATAGGCTCGAATGGATGCAGCAGTGGACCGCGGCCGAACAGCGCCGCAGCGCCAGGCCGCAGCCGCTGCACCTGCTGCCGCTGCCGACCTGGGTGCTGGACAAGCCGCTGCAGCTGGTCGAGCGCGACAACCGGCCGATCTACCAGGGCAAGCTGCAGCTGCTGCTGGGGCCGGACCGCGTCGAAGGCGGCTGGTGGCACCGCGCCGAAGCCGATGGCGCCGAGGTGACGACCAATGTCCAGCGCGACTACTGGCTGGCGCGCAGCGAGCACGCGGGCCTGCTGTGGGTCTTTCAGGCGCGGCTGGCCGGCGATGCCACCGCCTGGTTTCTGCACGGGCATTACGGTTGAAAGCGCGCCATGGATCTCTTCCTGCCCGCCTATGCCGAGCTGCGCTGCATCTCCAACTTCACCTTTCTGCGCGGCGCGAGCCAGCCCGATGAACTGGTGGCGCGCGCCAAGAAGCTGGGCTATGGCGCGCTGGCACTCACCGACGAATGCTCGCTGGCCGGCATCGTGCGCGCGCATGTCGCGGCCAAGCAGCAGGGCCTCACACTGCTGATCGGCGCGCAGTTCTGCATACAGCCACGCCATGAGAACGAGGCGCCATTCACGCTGGTGGTGCTGGCGCAGAACCTCAATGGCTACGGCAACCTGTGCCAGTTCATCACCAAGCTGCGCCGCGCTTCGGAAAAAGGCACTTACCACCTGGACCTGGACGGCATCAACGGCCAGGAGCTCGAAGACTGCGTGGTGCTGCTATGCCCCGAGCGCCAGGCCAGCGACGCCCAGCTCGAAGCCATGGGCCGCTGGACGCTGACCGAATTCACCGGCCGCTGCTGGATTGGCCTGGACCTGGCGCGCCGGCTCGACGACGAGCTGTGGCTGCACCGCATGCGCGAACTGTCGGCGCTCACCGCGCTGCCGCTGGTGGCCGTGGGCGATGTGCACATGCATGTGCGTTCGCGCAAGCCGTTGCAGGATGTGCTTACCGCCACGCGCATAGGCAAGCCGCTGACCGAGTGCGGCTACGCGTTGCTGCGCAGCGCCGAGCGCCATCTGCGCAGCCGGCTGCGGCTGGCCCAGACCTTTCCGGCGGACCTGCTGGCGCAGACGCTACAGGTGGTGGCGCGCTGCACTTTCAGCCTCGACGAGCTGCGCTACCAGTACCCCGACGAAGTCGTGCCCGCGGGCCATACCGCCGCCAGCTATCTGCGCCAGGCCACCTACGAAGGCGCGGGCCGGCGCTGGCCGGGCGGCATTGATTTCAAGATACAGGCGCAGATAGAGCATGAGCTGGAGCTGATCTGCGAACTCAAGTACGAGCCCTACTTCCTCACCGTCTACGACATCGTGCTGTTCGCGCGCTCGCGCAATATCCTGTGCCAGGGCCGCGGCTCGGCCGCCAACTCGGTGGTCTGCTACTGCCTGGGCGTGACCGAGGTCGACCCGGCGCGCATGTCGGTGCTGTTCGAGCGCTTTATCTCCAGGGAGCGCAACGAGCCGCCCGACATCGACATCGACTTTGAGCACCAGCGCCGCGAGGAAGTCATCCAGTATCTCTACACCAAATACGGCCGCGACCGCGCCGCCCTCGCCGCGGCCGTCACCTCCTACCGCCCGCGCTCGGCCATCCGCGATGTGGGCAAGGCCCTGGGCTTTGAGCTGGCCACGCTCGACGCCATTGCCAAGGGCCAGCAGTGGTTTGACGGCAGCAGCATCCGGCTGGAGCGCTTCGAGGAACTGGGCATTGCCACCGACACGCTGGCCGTGCAGCAACTGATCACGCTGACCGAACAGTTGATCAACTTCCCGCGCCATCTGTCGCAGCATACCGGCGGCTTTGTGCTCACGCGCGGCTTGCTGTGCCGCATGGTGCCGGTGGAGAACGCCTCGATGGCCGACCGCACCGTCATCGAATGGGACAAGGACGACCTTGACGCCGCCGGCCTGCTCAAAGTGGACGTGCTGGCCCTGGGCATGCTCTCGGCCATACGCCGCGCGCTGGACTTCATCAGCCGGCGCCGCGGCTTTGACTTCAGCATGCAGGACATCCCCGCCGAGGACCCCGCGACCTACCAGATGATCAGCCGCGCCGACACCATAGGCGTGTTCCAGATCGAAAGCCGCGCGCAGATGAGCATGCTGCCGCGCCTGCGCCCAAAGGAGTTCTACGACCTCGTGGTCGAAGTCGCCATCGTGCGCCCCGGCCCCATCCAGGGCGGCATGGTCCACCCCTATCTGCGCCGCCGCCAGGGCCTGGAGCCCGTCACCTACCCCAGCGATGACCTCAAGACCGCACTGGGCCGCACCCTGGGCGTGCCCGTGTTCCAGGAACAGGTGATGCAGGTGGCGATGCTGGCCGCGGGCTTCACCGCCGGCGAAGCCGACGGCCTGCGCCGCGCCATGGCCGCCTGGAAGCGCAAGGGCGGCCTGGAAAAATACTACGAAAAAATCGTCGGCGGCATGGCCGCGCGCGGCTACGCGCCGGCATTTGCCGAGCAGATCTTCGAACAGATCAAAGGCTTCTCGGAATACGGCTTCCCCGAAAGCCATGCGGCCAGCTTTGCGCTGCTGGTCTACGCCTCGAGCTGGATCAAGCGCCACGAACCCGCGGCCTTTCTCGCCGCCCTGCTCAACAGCCAGCCCATGGGCTTTTACTCCGCCAGCCAGCTGACCCAGGACGCGCGCCGCCATGGCGTGGAGGTAAGACCCGTAGACGTGATGCTCAGCGACGCCGACTGCACATTGGAAGACATAGACCACCAGCCAGCCGTGCGCCTGGGCCTGCGCCTGATCGCCAGCCTGCGCAGCAGCAGCGCCCGCGCCATAGAAGAAGAACGCCAAAAGGCCCCCTTCGACAACGCCCAGGAACTCGCCCTGCGCTGCGGCCTGGACCAACCCGAAATGAAGGCCCTCGCCGCCGCCGGGGCGCTGGCCACCCTCTCCGGCCACCGCCGCCAGCAGGTCTGGGACGCCGCCGCACTGCACACCGCCCCCTTGCTGCTCAAGGAAGCGCAAATCGACGAAGCCCAACTTGACCTCCCCGAAGCCCCCGAAGGCGAGGAAGTGCTCTGGGACTACGCCTCCACCGGCCTCACATTGCGCAGCCACCCCATGCAACTGCTGCGCCCGAGACTCGACAAATACAAACTCAAGACCAGCCAACAACTGCGCCGCATCCCCGACGGCCGCGTAGTCCGCACCGCCGGCATCGTGACGCTGCGCCAGCAGCCCCCCACCGCCAAGGGCACGCTATTCATCACGCTGGAAGACGAGCACGGCGTCACCCAGCTCATCGTCTGGAAAGACATCCGCGAAGCCCAGCGCGAAGTCCTGCTGGGCTCACGCCTGCTGGCCGTAGAAGGCCGCTGGCAACGCGAAGGCATGGTCTGCAACCTGATAGCCAAGCGCTTTGCCGACCTCTCCCACCTCCTCGGCCGCCTGCGCACCGAGAGCCGGAATTTCAAATAGGACGGTCGTTATGCATCAATGCAATCTGTTTGGCGACGAAGAAGTGCAAGCTTCGATTCCGGGGTTGGTTTACCAGCCGGAGTTTCTTAGTCGCTATGAGGAGGAGCAGTTGATTGAAATCATCAGCACCATGCCCCTGCATGCGGCCAAGTACAAGCAATATCTGGCGCGCCGGCGTGTGGTGAGCTTTGGCGGCTCCTATGACTTCGACACCAACGAACTTAAACCCGCACGTGAGCTTGATGAGCGGCTGCTGCCACTGCGGGATCGCGTGGCTGCTTGGCAAGGTGTCCCGCCCGAAACCCTGGTACATGCCCTGGTGGCCGAATATGCGCCGGGCACGCCGCTGGGCTGGCACCGCGATGTGCCGAATTTTGAGCGCATCATCGGAATTTCATTGGGCAGCGAGGCGACACTGCGGTTTCGGCCTTATCCCTATCAGCCTGAACTACCGCGGCAGGTGGTGGAGCTTGCTGTACAACCGCGATCCGTCTATGTGATGGAGGGGGAGGCGCGGTGGGGGTGGCAGCATTGTGTGGAGGAGACACGGGGGTTGAGGTGGTCGGTGACGTTTAGGGATGGGCGCCCGGGCTGATAGAAACTACCGTGGCGCCCATTTATACCAACCAACGGTATTGCACTTTTATGCACGAAAATGCACAGCCCAAAAACATGTATACGAAAGCATTGCAATGCCCCCCTGAAGATCCCCGTAGCATGTCAAAGTCAAGGCCGTTGGATTGCACGGGCGCGACGGCAAACTGCTTGCAGCGGAAGTCTTTGAAGGCCCCGGTCAACTCAAAGGCGTGCGACCGCTGAGCGGCAGAGTCGAATTCGGCGAACGCTGGCAAACCGCCCTGGCGCGCGATTTCATGGAAGAACTGGGAGTCGAAATTGAAGTATTCGGAGTGCCCTATGTGATGGAGAACATCTGCAGCCACCACGGCGCCATGGGCCATGAGGTGCTGTTCATTGGCGAAGTGCGGTTCAGCATCGAGGCTTTTGCGGGGCAGGACGTCATCGAATTCTTTGAAGACAGCAGAGCGCCGTGCACGGCGCGTTGGTTTCACCTGTTGGAACTCGGTCTACTTGAGGGACCAGCACTTTTTCCCCCGGCATTGAAGCAACTGCTCGGCTATCTATCTTCATTCACATAGAATTGATTTGGCATATATCACTTGAAATCACACCATTCTCCAACAAAACCACACGCTGAGCACTGGCTATAGTTTCTGGCCGGTGAGCAACGATAATACGGGTCAATTCAAACTTTTTAATTGAATTATTTACAGAATTTTCATTAGAAATATCCAGATGACTGGTTGCCTCATCAAGAACCAAAATCTTCGGATCTTTATACAGGGCGCGCGCCAACAAGATTCGCTGTTTTTGCCCACCAGAAAGGCCAGTTCCAATATCTCCCAACAAAGTGCTATAGCCCATTGGCATGGCAGAAATCTCATCATTAACCGCAGCCAACTCAGCACACGAAATAATTCTCTCATAATCTGGCAATGGATCAAAAAAGCAGATGTTCTCAGCGATGGAACCTGAAAACAAAGTATCATCCTGCATTACCACCCCTAGCATTTTCCTGTAATTCCCCCTTCCTAACTGGTTGATTTCAACTCCTCCAACCAAAATGTGTCCGCTGGTTGGCTCTATTAACCCAAGAAGCAACTTCAATAAAGTTGTTTTTCCGCATCCGGATGCTCCCGTAAAGGCGATCGATTGGCCGGATGGAATAAAAATATTCAAATTTTTTATTATGTAGGGTTCGCTGTCAGCGTAACGGAACGAAAGATTGAAAATTTCTATGGAAGCTTGAATTTTTTCCGACTCCATTTGAATTTCTTTCTTATCTTTTTCTGCTTCTGTCAGCACTATATCGGCTACTCTTTGACCATGGAGTTTAAGCATCTTCAGTTCAAATAGCTTGTCAACCAAGCTGGTCATGCGCTGGCTGAACTGATCTTTATAGCTGACAAACGCAAAAAGCATGCCGATTGAAAATTTACTATCCAGCACCGCCAAACCGGCAAGCCAGACAATTAGCACCCGCTCACAGTTGAATATAAAATCATTTGCAGCCTGATAAGTAATTGAAATTTTTGAAATACGAATTTCAGCATTGAATTGATCGACCAGGGAGTTCATCCAGCCACGCCTGCGCTGACCGGCTCTTCCGAACAATCTAACACTTTGAATTCCTCGAATGGACTCGATAAGATAAGTATTTTGTTTAGCCGCATGAATAATTTGCTCCGCGGTGGCCTCTTTAAGGCGCCCAAACACAGAAAACCTCAGTGCCAAATAAATCACCACAGCCATGATGGACATACAGGCAAGTGAAGTACTATATAAAAACATCATTATCAACGTACCCAAAACCAAAGCGCCATCTATAATTCCTTCAACAAATTGAATAGTAATGCTTTGTTGAATTATTTTTATAGATTCAAATCTTGATATTATATCGCCGGTATGTCTCTTATCAAAAAAATGTAAAGGAAGTTTCAAGAGATGATCAAATGCATTACTAAACCATTGAAAATTCAAATTGGTAGCAAATACAGTAGTTATCCAAGACCTTACAGCAGAAATAATTGTCTGAACAAAAACCAGCAAAAGAAAGCCAATACCCAAAACTTTTACCAAGTCTCGATCACCTGAGATCAACGCTTCGTCGATCATCCACTGCATATAAAAAGGAGTAAGCAAAGAAAAAATTTGAAGTGTAGCCCCAAGGATCAATAACTGAATAACTGAAGTTTTCAGCCCGGTGACTCTTCCGAGCAGCGATAGAAATGTGAATTTTTTTGGTTCCTCTTTTTTTTCAAAATTGCCGTTCGGAAACATTTCAAGTGCAACTCCGGTGAAATGCTGCTCAAACTCCGAAAAATTAATGCACCTTTCGCCAACAGCCGGATCATTTATTTTTATTTTGTTTTTTGCTATAGATTTGAGAACAACAAAATGATTAAAATCCCAATGCAAAATGCACGGCATCTTGATTGCATACAAACAGCTAGACTCCATTTTGACCGCCCTGGTTTGCAATGACAACCCTTCAGCCATTGTCATAAGATTTTTAAGATTCATCCCTTTAAGAGAGACTGAAAATCTTCGTCGAATACTTGCCAAATCAATTTCGTGCCCCCAATAACTTGCAATCATACAAATACAAGCTAAGCCGCACTCAGCAATTTCTGTTTGCAAAATCAAGGGCACCCGCTTTCCAGCACGATACGTAAGACGAGGAAACTTTTCAATGTTCATTTTTATAATGAATTTTTCAATCGTGCATATTGGAAAATCATTTTTTATTATTGCACCTTTCCAGTGATACTGTAGAGTGGCTCAAATATCCATTCATAGAGCCGTCTTTTTTCTAGTTGAATGCTTGCATCGACCAGCATCCCCGATTTGAGAGGCATTTCTTTTCCATAGACTTGGATAGTTTGTTTATCAAGCTTCAAACGTATCCTGTATAACGGCTCACGTTCTAATGCTGACAAATGTGCGGAACTCTGTAGTGGCAGATCTTCTCGATGAATCGATGTATTAGAAATTTCTTTGACAGCCGCGCGATATTGTCCGAATTTTTGATATGGATAAGCATGAAATCGAATAATTACATTCATGCCTGGTTGAATGAACCCAATGGCTTTGGAGTTGAGATAGATTTCAATCTCCAACTTCGCGTGGGCAGGCAACAATGACGCCAGTGATTGATTGGCCATTACGGTCTGCCCAAGATCTGTCGTTATGGACGAAATGCCGCCATTCTGAGGAGCTTTAATAAATATTTCTCGCCGGGATTCACTGTCTGCAAATTCTTGTTCGAGTTCAAATATGCTTCTCTGTATTGAAGCAGCGTCACGTCGAGACTGGATCTGCAGGTCCTGTAGTTCACCCTTGGCAATTTCCACATCTCGTCCAATGACGCTTTTTGCTCTTTCCAGATCTGTCAAACGATGACGTTGGTCTAAAAGATCGGCTTGTTTCTCGTGCAACTGCGCTGTAGAGATATAGTTTGTGGCGTGAAGATCACGAAAACGATTCCATGCCATTTCTGATAGATGGATTCTTTGTTTCTGTAGAATTATTTGCTCATCAAGTCTTTGATTTTCAAATTTCAGATTGGCAAGGCGCTTATCTATGGTCAAAAGTCTTTGTTGAAACTGATGACCTGATCGCCCAATTTCCATATCCAAGCTGTTTTTCCTATCTTTTATAAGATCAGATATTCTTCTTTGCGCTCCAACAGCCTCCGAATTGAATCGCTCATTTGAAAGCACAAAGAGAACATCGCCCGCTTTAACGGCCTGTCCTTCTTTTATTCTTTTTTCCTTGACAACACCATTTTGCGCTGTAACCAGTCTCACCAATCCTGCATCGGGAATGACAATACCAACGCATTGCACTTTTCGCACGGTGGAAAATGTAAACAAAAATACAATAATTATTACTGCAATAAAAAGAAAAATATACGTCAAAATACTGAATGCCATGGGTTGAGCGATAATAATTCCACCATAAATTTTGACACTTGCAGCCTCCAGCGCTTGGCGTCGAAATATAGTACTTGTCGCAGGCGGATTTATTGCCTCATACTTTGAATTTTTGTCTTCTGGCAAAATTACTCACCCTTTTGAAATTTTTGCGTTGACAGAAGCTTTAGAAATATCCAAACACTACCTGGAAGGGGGAGAGAGAAAATACTTTCATTAAAAATCAGATGAACTCATCTAGTCAATCTACAAATTCTCGGGACGCACGTAAAAAATCTTGCTTTTCATATCAAACAAAACAGAAAATCTACTAAAGAAATCATTTCCCAAAATACCATCTGCTTTGAATTGATTAGGCAAATTCAGTATGAACGGATGCAGATTATGGGCTCCAAAAATCGATAGTTCAGTAGTTTGACAAATATCCTCAGGGCCTAAATCGTACTCACATCTGTCGATGACAGTATTTTCATCAACTTCCGTTGATTTGATGATGGAAATGGTTGAGGCAGTATCCAGCACCATTCGATAAAACTTGTCGTTGCCTCCCACCCGAAGAATATATCCCTCTTTTACTTTTTCAAATGGCATCGGTATCCATCCGTCCAGGCCATCCACTATCTCGCAGTCCCCTTCGGTCATCGTCAATGTCTTGGTTGAGAAGTTGATTGTGATTCTTTTTTCTGCAAAGAAGTCCATTCCAATGACCGAAATATCATCGCTTGCCTGCTTCGTCGACAATCCCCAAGGAGACAATGTTTCACCTTTCAGGTTGGAAAATTTCAGCCCATAAACATCGAGTTCAGGCACCAGTAACTCGCTCGATTCATGCAGCTTTCCAGACAAATCCATGGCCTTCACCATCTTTCCCGTATATTTCAATCCACTGACGGTATTTGCCACTTCTTTCGTCAGATGCAGACTGGTGAGTGACCCCGAGTCTAGTAGGAAAGGAATAATTGCATTATTTATTTCAAAACTTATATATGGCATTTTCTCCTTTATATCAATCGGCACGATCACCGTCGTTTTTGCAAATGGTTGCGAAAAAAGCAAAGATAGACAAACAAAAAAGACAAGCTTCTTCGTTTTTTGGAAAAATTTCATCATTTATTCCGAAATTAAAATGCGTGATATTTCCTCAAAGGCTACTCCATTTTTCAATAAAAACTCTGTCATATGAGTCAGCAAACCTTCAATGGATGAACAGTAAACACTTTTGTTTCTGAAGCCGTTTGCTCTTGAATATCTGAAAGCTTCGCTTCCTACGATATCACCACCATCACATATTTTCCCCCAGCAGCATTTCAAACAATCTTCATGTCGTTCCTGAACAGCCACGTTGTGACTGGATATACTGGAAATATTTACAAAATCTGCCAATCGCGTATTGGCAGCATTGGACTTCGTTCGAAACAATTTAGGGAATGTATTTCGGAGGTCATCCGCTGGTCCAATATCTCCGTTGCTTGCAATAGTAAAAGCCAAATTATCGCCAATCATCTTCTCGACCATGACTCTTGTTGACTCGCCTCCAGTCAACCTAGAAAGAAATCTATAAAAATAACGAATTTGTATTTTTTTATTTCCCCGCTCGATCCACGCATCAAAAAGATCACACAAGTATTTAGTCATATTCTTGTATTTTTCTTCATCGAAAGTATCATGATCCTCCATCGGAAGGAGATAATGAATTGACGTAAAGTCAAGATCATCGACAAAATGATTAAAGACTGTTCTTGCATCATGATCCGGATCAATTACGCAAATGATTCCGGAACTATCTTTGAGTCCTTTGATGTTTGATTCTCTAACCAAATTCCATCCTGCAATGGTCTGATCATAGGTGCCTCTTCCTTGATGATCAACTCTGTTTTCATCATGAATTTTCTTGGGTCCGTCAAGACTAATTCCAATTGAAATTTCATGTTTCTTAAAAATACTCAACCACTCCTGATCAATAAGCATCGCGTTGGTTTGTATAACAAACCTCAAGTCAACGTACCTGCCCAGTTGATCTTTGAATAGACTGCACATTTCGTCGAACCGCTGCTTTTTCATCAGCAGAGGCTCACCACCGTGAAAATCTATCTGTAAATATTTTACGTTTGCCTCTTTGACCGCATTTTCCAAGAATGCGATGACCTCCTTGATGGTTTCGTAATTTATGTATACTGGGTGATCCTCGAAATCTTTATTCGTGGAGTTGAAGAAATAACAGTACGTACAGTCGATGTTGCATCTTTCTGTAACTTTAAGAATCACCTCCATTCTTTTCCACTGGGGCGACACAAACTCTTTTTTCAAATTATCTTTTTTTATAAGAGGGTTTGAATCGCGATAGAATTTCACCACTGACTCATTCATAGATTACTCCTGCCATCTTATTAAAAAAAGAGAGGCCAGCAAAAAATCATATGAGATATTTTTGCTGGCAAAAGTTAATTTTTAAAACGCTAGCTTCCACTGAATATTTTTATTAAATCCACCGTGCGGTGACGATTCATTCAATCCACCGTGGATGTCTCCCAAATATTTTTCCTCAATTTCCCTGATGGCATTTGGATTTGCTTCATCCGCAGAATTGCAAGCCCATGATTCGATTTTTTTTGTAAGCTCAGAAAATTTCATAATTTCTCCATAATTAAATAAAATTATCGACTTTTTGTCGACAATCCAATTTAACTATCGAAAAAAAAGGCTGTCAATACCAGTTTCTATGGGTGCACCTTATGAGCGCCCGGCAAGTCTGGTCAGCACCTCTCCCGGGCTGCCCTCGGCATATCGCTGTAGTCGACTGCGGTATTGCATGGGTCGTATCGGTCAGGAGCGCCAACACGAATGACTCGATGCTGTGAAAGCGGTACATGCGCTATAGCCGCACTGCAAGGTCTGGCGCTGCGCCATGCCAATGGCCAGCAGTTTGTCCGCAGACATAGCGCGATGCGTTTGCCATAGACGCGCATGGAGGTGAAGGACAGACGGATATTGAGCCGGATTGCCTGGCGAGCCACAACGGGGGCTGACATCACTGGGTGGTCGAACGAAGGCATACGTGGTGTGCTGGTTTTAGCAAGCTTCGAATTCGATTCGAACCAAAACTTGATAGTTGCCCCGCCTTGACCCCGCGTGGCAAAGCCATCGATTTGCTTGCGACTCGCCCACAGGTCGTTTCACCAAGTCGGGGTTCGGCCCCCGTCAAAACCTTCGCCGAACATCCAATAAACCTCTTAAACGGACGCGGACAATAAGCCGGATTCCGAACCAACATCGCTGGCGCCCTCACCTGCGCCACAAACTTCATCCCATGCACCCGCGTGCGCACAAGGGAACGCGGCACCACGGTAATCCCGAACCGATTGGCCACCATCGCAATGATTGTCAACCGCTGCCGCACCGCGTGGGCAATCTCAGGATGGATGCCAAGATGGCAATCACGTTCGCTGGCGCGACACTCGCGCGAGAGCATCACGAAGCGTTCATGCTCCAGCTGTTTCAGCGCCATGGGCTCGCAGTAGACCTTAGGGTGGATTTCAGGCAGACACGGCAGGAACTCGTCTTCGGCCAGGGGCAGGTATGCCCGTGGGGATGGCAACGCGGCGGCGTTTACAAAGCCGGCGTGGATCTGGCCGAGCAGCCAGCGGGCGCGCCTACCAGTCTTTACACAAACTTCCCCGTAAGCCCCCCATCCACCACCAACTCCGTCCCAGTCACATAGCTAGCCGCATCCGAAGCCAGAAACGCACAAACCTGCGCCACCTCCCAAGCCGTCCCCATACGCCCCATGGGCACCTGGCGTGAACGCGCAGCTTTGACCTCATCCTGGCTGTCCGCAAACATATGGCCCACGTTGGCTGATACGCGCGGGGTGTCGATCAGCCCCGGCACCACGCAGTTCGCGCGAATGCCGTGGCTTGCGTATTCCTGCGCCAGCATGCGCGTCATGTGGATGACGCTGGCTTTGGTGGCGCTGTAGCCCAAGTGGGGATAGCCGAGATAGCGCATGCCTGCGACAGAAGAGATCGATGTGATCACGCCTTTGCGCCGCGCCATCATGCCGGGCAGTACCTGCTGGCTGGCCAGCATCAGGCTTTTGACGTTGACGTTGTGGATGCGGTCCAGGTCTTCGGGCGTGGTTTCCATGAAGCCGCCGGTTTTTCCTATGCCTACGTTGTGGTGCAGCACGTCGGTGTGGCCGTGCTCGGCGTGCAGCTGAGCAAAGCATTCGCTGATGCTGGCGGCTTCGGCCATGTCTACGGTGTAGGCCTTGGCTGTGCCCTGCTCGGCGGCAATCAGGTCCACGGTTTCCTGGGCGGACTCCAGGCTGCGATCAAGCACGCAGACGGTGGCGCCCAGTCTTGCATAGGTAACACACGAGGCGCGGCCTATGCTCCAGCCGGGGCCGACCGAGCCGCCGCCGGCGACCACAACAATCTGGCCCGTCAGGACGATGGACAGCCCTGCCGGGCGTTGCGATTCATTTGTCTTGTTGCTCATGATGCCAACCCCACTGTCATACCGCCACACACATACAGAACCTGCCCGGTGATGAAACCGGCACGTGCATCCAGGAAAGATGCCACCGCATGCGCCACCTCGCTGGGCAAGCCCATGCGTTGCGCGGGAATCGTTTCGAGGATGCGCAGCGTCGAAGCCGCGCCGGGCGGGTTCACTTTCTCGAACAGCTCCGTGGCGATGGGGCCTGGCCCCACGGCGTTGACGGTGATGCCGCTGCCGGCCACCTCCAGCGCCAGCGCCTTGGTGAAGCCATGCAGCGCGGCCTTGCTGCTGGCGTAGGCAATGCGCTGCGTCTTGCCCAGCGCCGCGCGGCTGGTGATGTTGACGATGCGGCCCATGCCTTGCGCGCGCATACCGGGGATCAGCGCCTGCGCGCACAGCACGGAGGCCACCACGTTCACATCGGCCACGGCATGCAGGTCTTGCTTGCTCACGGTCTCTATGGGGTGGGGGCGCACGATGCCGGCGTTATTCACCAGCCAGGGGATGGGCCCGCTTTCGAGCGCCTGCGCCAGCGCGGCTTTGAGGGCGGCTTCGTCGCTCACATCCACCGCGCTGTAGCTTTCCTCGGCCAGCAGCTGCGCCGGGGGCTGCAGATCGAAGTTGATGATGCGGTAGCCATCGGCGGCCAGCCGCTCCACCACGGCGCGGCCAATGCCCCGGCTGCCGCCGGTGACCAGAACACGTTGCGGCATGGCTTACTCCTGGGCTGCGCCGGGGCGCACGTAGGGAATGGCGTGCTCGATGGTGTCCCAGATAAAGCGGCCCGAAGGATCTTTCTGCTCTTCCACGATATGCGCCACCAGCCCCGCCGCGCGCGAGATCACGGCAAAGCCGCGCATGATGGCCGTGGGCACATCGATCTCACCCAGCAGCGCGGCGACGGCGCCCGTGGCGTTGATGGTGATGGGGCGGCCCGCGACTTCATCCACGGCCTTGGACAGGATTTCCAGCGCGCGGATATGGTTGCCCTGGAGATCGGGCTCGGCGCGGCCCAGCTCCAGCAGCTTGTAGGCGCGCGGGTCCACGGGCTTGTGCAGGTGGTGGCCAAAGCCGGGCACCGGGCTTTTGAGGGCCTTGTAGTGGGCCGCGATCTCCTGCGCCTTGGCGGTCAGGTCGGGCGCGGCCAGGATGTCATCGAGCAGGCGCGCGCAGTTTTCCATGGTGCCCACGAACGAGCTGCCCACGGCCAGCAAGCCGGCCGATACCGCGCCCTGCAGGTTCTCGGGCGCGCTCATGTAGATGAGGCGCGTGGCGATGGCACTGGGCGTCAGGCCATGCTCCATCAGCACGATCAGCACCACATCGGTCACGCGCAGATCCACCGGGCGCGGCGTGCGGCCGAGGATTTGCATCAGCATCACTTCCGTGAACGTCTTCTTGCCCATCAGGTCTTCGACGAGATTCGAGTCGCCATAAGTCAGGCTGGTGAGCGTGTGCGTGCACAGGCTGGTGGTGGGGGTTGTCTTGGCTGGGTTGGACATTGCAGGTCTCCTTGGGTTTGAATGGGGGCTCAGGCGCTGGCCAGGGCGCTCTCGCGCACGGCGGTTTTGAGCACCTTGCCGACGGGCGAGCGCGGCAGGTCGTCATAGAAGTGGATGTGTTTGGGCGTCTGCACCGGCCCCAGGCATTCGCGCACAAAGGCCAGCAGCTCGGCCTCGCTGGCCTGATGGCCCGGGCGCAGCTGCACGGCGGCCTGCACGCTCTCGCCCCACTTGTCGTCGGGGATGCCAAACACCGCGCACTCGTGCACGGCGGGGTGCTGGGTCAGCGCGTTTTCCACATCGATCGGGTACACGTTGAAGCCGCCGGTGATCACCATGTCCTTGAGGCGGTCCTTGAGATACAGATAGCCGCGCGCATCGAACATGCCGCGGTCGCCGGTATGCAGCCAGCCGTCAACCAGCGTTTCGGCGGTCTTGCCGGGCAGATTCCAGTAGCCCGTCATCAGCAGCGGCCCGCGCGCCACAACTTCGCCCACCTCCCCAGTCGGCAGCAGCCGGCCTTCGGGCGACATGATGGCCACGTCGCTGAACCAGGTGCTGCGCCCCACGGCCGCCCAGTTGCGCTCATGCTCGAAGTCCTGCGGGCGCATCACGGTGAGGATCTGCGGCGCCTCGGTCTGCCCATAGGTCGTGCCCAGCACCGGGCCAAAGAAGTCGCGCACCGCGCGCACCTTCTCGGGCGGCATGGGCGCGCCGCCATAGATCAGGCGGCGCAGCTGCGGATAGTCGGTGCGGCTGGCGCCCGGCAGGCCCATCAGCATGTAAACCAGCGTGGGCGGCATGAAGCACATGGTGCCGCCGCGGTGCTGGAAGGTGTCGCGCACCACGGCGGCGCCCCCGCCTTCCATGATGACGTGGCAGCCGCCCTGCGCCAGGATGGGCAACACATAGGTGGAGGTGCCGTGCGTGATGGGCGCGGCCATCACATAGCGGTCATGCTCGGTGATTTCCCAGGCATGGATCTGGTTGACGATATTCGCCATCCAGGCGCGGTACGGCTGCATCACGCCCTTGGGCGCGCCAGTGGTGCCGCCCGTGAACTTGATGGCCTGGGTCGCGTCGAGCGGCAGGTCGATCTGCGGGGTGGGTGCATCGGCATGCTGCGCGCACAAGGCGGCAAATGTCACCCTGCCCGGCGACGCATCCGCCGCGTCGCACAGCCACACACGCCGGGCCTGCTGCTCACTGACCATGGCGGCGTAAGCCGCTTCCACCACCACGATGCTGGGTTCCACCGCATCCGTGATGCGGCGGATTTCGGATTGCGTGCTTTTGGGGTTCAGCGGCACCCACACCTTGCCGCAGGCCAAGACCGCCAGCAGCGCGACGATGTGCTCGGCGCTGTTGCTGGCGCAAATGCCCACGCGCGACTGCGGCGTGGGGTCCAGCGCCAGCAACCCGGCGGCGACGGCTCTGACTTGCTGCGCCAGCTGCTCATAGCTGATGGAACGCTTGGGAAGATCGATGGCGACACGATCAGGCCATTGCTGCGCGGCCCGCCAGAAAAAATCAATGGGATACATGGGCTTGCTTTGCTGAGAGAGGACTTACGGAGAAACGGAAAAACGGAGATGGCTCAGAGGCTTGGCCGCGAACAGGGGGAACTCATGTCCTCCCCTGCTCGCACGTTCAGGGCATTACTCCGCCTTGGCGCCCGAGGCTTTCACCACTTCGCTCCAGCTCTTCATCTGGCTGGCGACGAACTGACGCATGTCCTCGCTGCTGCCTGGTGCGGGCGTGGCCAGCATGTCGCTCAGGCGCTGCTTGATCTCGGGCGCCGCCAGCGACTTGTTGAGCGCAGCGTTGAGCTTGGCAACGACGTCTTTGGGCGTGCCCGCCGGCACGGCCAGGCCAAACCACGACTGCACTTCAAACCCGGGAAAGCCCGACTCGGCAATGGTGGGCACATCGGGCAGCAGGCTGGAGCGCTCGCGGCTGGTGATCGCAATAGCGCGCAGCTTGCCGGCCTTCACATGCGGCATGGCCGAAGGTGCGTTGTCGAACATGGACTCCACCTGCCCGCCCAGCAGGTCGGTGACAGCCGGGGCGCTGCCCTTGTACGGCACATGCAGCATGTTCAAGCCGGTCTTCATCTTGAACATCTCGCCTGACAGGTGAATCGACGAACCGCTGCCCGAGGAGGCAAACGTCAGGCCGTTGGGCGCCTGCTTGGCGAACTTGACATACTCCTCCACCGACTTGACCGGCAGGCTGGGGTTCACCACCAGCAGATTGGGAATCTTGGCGATCAAGCCCACGGGCTCGAAGTCCTTGACCGGGTCGTAGCTCAGCTTGTTGTACAGCGAAGCGTTGATGGTGTTGGCAATTGTGAACAGGTACACCGTGTAGCCATCGGCCGGCGCGCGTGCCACCGCTTCCGCGCCCAGATTGCTGTTGGCGCCCGAGCGGTTTTCCACCAGCGCCGACTGGCCCAGTTCCGTGCCCATGCGGTTGGCGACCAGCCGGGCCACCACGTCGGTGGAGCCGCCTGCGGCATAGCCCACCACGAACTTGATGGGTTTGCTGGGATAGCTGCTGTCCGCCCACGCGGGGGCCATACCCAGCAGGGGGGCCAGTGCAGCAAATGCGCAGCACAGCGAACGACGCTTGAATCTTTGTGTCATGGTGTCTCCTTTGATAAGTTGTTCTGCGACTTTTTTCTTGCGTGAAGCCACGCAACTGCATCGCTTGTCGACAATCCTCAAGCCAACGCCACAAAAACCATGAACGCAAACGTCCGCATACCGGACAAAACCACCACGGACAAACCCGTTGCACTCGATGCCAGCCAGACCCTGCTGCGCGGTCTTCAAGTCATGGACGCCATCCTGGCCGCGCCGGCAAAAGGACTGCGTGTGGTGCAGCTGTGCCAGCAAACAGGGCTGGAGCGCGCCACCATCTATCGGCTGCTCGCCACGCTGGAGCAGATGCATTACGTGGTTCGTGTCACGCGCTTTCACTACGGCCCCGGGCCGCGCTGGCAAGGCGCCACCATGGGCCCACCGCAACGCGCGGTGTTGGTCGCACAGCTGCAGCCAGTGATGCAGACGCTGAGCACGCAATGCGGAGAAGCGTGCTTTCTGGTGGTGCGCGATGGCGCGTTGTCGGTGTGCATCGCCCGCAATGAAGGCGCGGTGCCCGGAATGGCGCCCGACATCCAGCTGGGCACGCGCCAGCCCCTGGGCGTGGGAGCCGCGGGCTTGGCCCTGCTGTCCGCCCTCTCGGACCGCGACCGCGATGCCGCCATCGAGATGAACGACTACGCCCTGCCTCTCTACCGCGGCATGACCCCCGACCGCCTGCGCCAGCTGGCACAGGCGACGCGCGAGCGCGGCTGGTCAGTGGTGGGCAACCACGTCACGCGCAATGTGCTGGCCGTGGGGCTGCCGGTGGTGGAGCACACCGGCGATGTGGTGGCGGGGATCAGCGTAGCAGCGTCACATGAACGCCTGCCGAAAGAACGGCAGCGCCAGATCGTGCAGTGGATGCGGCAGGCGCTGAGGGGGCGGGGGTTTTTGACGGATTGAGGGCGTGGCGCAGGCTTTGTCCCATCATCTGTTTTGGCCGACTGATGGCCGCTGCGGCCATTTCCTGTTGTTGAATTTTTATTCTGTGTAACCGACCCTGAGCAGTCTTAGAGCTCGCTCCGAAACAGACACTCAAATGCGGCCCGTAATGCTAAAGGGAAGGAAATTACTATGTCAGGCGCCACCACTTGAGCGCTTGATGTCCTGTGCAAGTTGCCACGCTTTTGCCCGAAGTGAGTCAAAGCGCTCGTTCAGCGCTATATATCCGGGCTTCCAGGCGAACTTTCCATCGCGGGATGTTTGCCCCAGAACAAGGTCGTTGATTGAGCCCATGCCGCCGTGGGCACGCAACAGGTACTCAACACCTGAACCGTCACCGTCGCCCAATCTGTGCGCAGCCGTGCGCATCCACAGGCACCAGTGATGGTCTCCCTCACTCTCCAGTAGCCGAGCAAGTTCTTCAAAGGTAATCAACAATTCCTGAATTTCTGAATCCATAAGCACCTGACTTGCAAACAAATGGTAGTGGGGTCGTTGGCAAACCACAGCATTCGCCCGAAAACTGTTGCTGTCAAATCGAGTCAAGATTGGCAACTGTTGCTGCAAATGATCTTTTTTCGGCAACTTCCCGACCTCTGTAGATCTCGATGTGGCCATCGCTGGCGCCCACTGCGGCACCACCGCCAGGTGCTATGGTCTCCTTTCTACAAGAACAATCGGAGACAGCTATCAACTTGCGACAACTCAAATACTTTGCGCGGGTCGTGGAGGCCGGCAATATGACGCGGGCTGCGGAGCAGCTGTTTGTGGCGCAGCCGGCGCTGGGCATGCAGATCAAACAGCTGGAAGAACAGCTGGGCGTGAGCCTCTTGCACCGCCATCCTCGCGGCGTGTCGCCCACGCGCACGGGCCAGTTCCTGTATGAGCGGGCCTGCGAGGTATTGCGCCTGGTGGACGACACCGAGCGGCATGTGATGGCCGCCGGCCGCGCCGAGCGCGAAGGCGTGGTGCTGGGGGTGACCAATGGCTATATGAACCTGGTGGCGCGCGACCTGATCGTGCTGGCGCGCCAGCAGCTGCCTGGCGTGCGCCTGAGCCTGGCCGAGGAACGCAGCCCGGTGCTGATGGGCGCGCTTGAAAAGCACGAGATCGACCTGGCCCTGGCCTTTGAAGTGCATGAGCGGCCAGGCTTGGTCCGTGTGCCTCTGCTCGAGGAAGAGTTGCTGTTCATCAAGGCGGGCGATGGCTCGGGCGCCACGGGCGCGACCGGTGGAGGCGCGCAGGCGCTCGGCAGCATTGGCTTGGCGGAAGTGCTGAGCCACGAGCTGGTTCTGCCCGGCCCGCGCGATGGTGTGCGCGAGCAGGTGCTGGCCGCCGCCAAACGGCTGGCGCTCGATGTCAAGGTGCAGCTCGACGTTTCGTCCATCTCCACCATTCGCACCATCGTCATGCAGGGCGAGGCCGCGGCGGTCGTGCCCTATGGCAACGTGCGCGACGAGCTGGCGCGCGGCACGCTGATCGCGCGCCGTATCGACCATCCGCGCCTGTGCCGCACCCTGTATCTGGTGCGCTCGCGCAAGCGCGCGGCCATGCAGCATGAAGAGGAACTGGTGGACCTGCTGGGCCGCTGCACGCAGGCCTACCGCCAGCTGCTGGGCCCCTTGGCCACGCCGTTTCCGGCGCTGGACGGGGCGCTGTCCCAGGCATTGGCCGAAGCCTGGGCCGAGAGCCCGTCGAGCGGCCCGGCCTGATGGCCTGACGGCTGGCCCGCGCAGCGCCAGCCGGTTCCAAGCAATGGCAGGCCCGCATACGGTCTGCGTCCATCCACTGTGCGCTAAGAAAAACTTAGGTCTGGCCTGCTGCGATCGTATTGGACGCCAGCGCCCCCGCCCTCTGTAATAGGTCCCATGGATGCAGTCGACGCCGGCACGCATCCTCTACTACAAGGGGACAACATGAGCAGTACAGACAGCGCAGGGCGGGGCCGCCTGGTGGTCATCGTCGGCGGTGGCGCCGGCATAGGCGCTGCCACGGCGCAGTGCCTGGCCAGCCAGGGCTGGCAGGTGGCCGTGGCCGATATCGACGGCGATGCCGCCCGCCAGACCGCGGCACTGGCCGATGGGCAGGCCTATACGGTGGACGTCTGCGAGCCCGATTCCGTGGAGCAGCTGGCCCAGCGCATCGAGCAGGCTCAGGGCCCGGTCTACGGGCTGGTCAGCGCCGCGGCAATCTTCGCACCGCGCATGGCGCCCGAAGAGCTGCCGATGGCGCAATGGGACCGCATCGTCGACATCAGCTACCGCGGCACCTACCTGTGCAATGTGGCCTTTGCCCAGCGCATGGCGCGCAGTGGCCAGGGCGGCGCCATCGTGAACATCTCCTCCATGGTCGGCCAACGCCCCAACCATGGCCATGCCTACTACTCGGCCAAGGCCGCCGTGAACATGCTGACCGAGGGCATGGCGGGCGAATGGGGCCGCAGCGGAGTGCGCGTGAATGCGGTGAGCCCGGGCTTCGTGGGCGTGCCGCGCATGCTGGAGAACATCCGCCAGGGCCAGCGCTATGCGGTTTCACCGGCGGAGGTGAGCGCGCTGGGCCGGCTGGTCGAGCCGGCGGAAGTGGCGCAGACGATTGCCTTTCTGCTGAGCGACCAGGCTTCGGCCGTGACGGGGGCGAATCTGGCGGTCGACGCCGGGGTGCTGGCCTGCAACGGCTGGGCGGTGCACGGCGGCGTGCCGCCCGCGCGCGCCACGTCGGCGCATTGAGCCCGGCCGCAATACAAGAACCAGGAGACAACATGAGCTTTCGTTTTGATCCCGCAGGCCCGGCGCAGCCGCCGCGGCGCAGATTCATGGCCTTCGGCGCGGGCTTGCTGAGCGCGAGCTGCATGCCGCTCGCGGCCATGGCCCAGAGCAACTACCCCAGCCGGCCGATCAGGATCGTCGTGGGTTTTGCCGCCGGCGGCTTGACCGACAGCCTGCCGCGCCTGCTGTCGCAACCGCTCAGCGAGATCCTGGGCCAGCCGGTGGTGATCGAGAACAAGGCAGGCGCCGCGGGCAGCATCGCCACCACCCATGTCGCCAAGGCCGCGCCCGATGGCTACACCTTGCTGGCCTCGGGCGTGGGCAATATCGTCGTGCTGCCGCACACCACGCGCATGCAGATCAACCCGCTGACGGACCTGGAGCACATCACCATGACCGGCGAGGGCGACCAGATCCTGAGCATCCACCCCGATGTGCCGGCCAAGACCTTCGAGGAGTTCGTGGCGCTGTCCAAGGCCCAACCGGGCGCCATGTTCTACGGCAGCGCCGGCATCGGCGGCAACATGCATCTGTACCTGGAGCAGCTGCGCCTGCTGTCCGGAGCGCGGATCGACGCCGTGCAATACAAGGGCGGCAACGAGCTGATGCCCGACCTGCTGGCCAACCGCGTGCAGATGAGCCTGAACGCCCCGCCGGTGGTGGAGGGCTACATCCAGGAGGGCAAGCTGCGCCCGCTGCTGATCTTCGGCCGCGAGCGCAACCCCAAGATGAAGCAGGTGCCCACGGTGCGCGAGGCCGGCATGCCCGAGCTGGAGGCCGCCAGCAACTGGTTCGGCCTGCATGCCCCCAAGGGCACGCCCCAGGCCATCGTGCGCAGGCTCAACGCCGCCGTGGTCGAAGCCTTGCAGCGGCCCGCGGTGCAGCAAGGGCTCAAGACCATGTCGGTGCGCGCCGTGGGCGACAGCCCCGAGCATTTTCGCGCGCGCCTGGACAAGGACCACCGCGCTTTCGGCGAAGTCGCCAAGGCCGCCCACATGCTGGCGAAGTAAACCCTGGAGACCCCAATGCAAGAGCAACACTCCGACGAGGCCACGGCGCTGCTGCCCAGCCAGGATCTGAAGGGCTTTGTCCAAGCCTGCCTGGAGCGGGCTGGCCTCAGTGCCGACGATGCCCAGGCGGTGGGCGACAGCCTGGTGGAAAGCGACCTGCGCGGCACGCATTCGCATGGCGTGATCCGGCTGCCGTTCCTGGTGGCGCGGCTGCGCGACGGTGGCGCCAAGGCCCAAAGTGACCTGCGGCTGATCCAGGACGCGCCGGCCACGGCCCTGCTGGATGGCGACGCGGCCCTGGGCGCCGTGGCCGCCACCAAGGCGATGCAACTGGCCATCGCCAAGGCGCGCACGCAGGGCATAGGCATGGTGGCGGTGACCAACAGCGACTTCATCGGCGCCTGCGCCCACTACGCCATGATGGGCCTGCCCAGCGACATGATAGGCCTGAGCTGGACCAACGGCTTTCCCGGCATGGCGCCATGGGGCGGACGCAGCAACACCATAGGCAACAACCCCATCGCGTTTGCGGCGCCGAGCGCAAGCCACGGCCCCATCGTGCTGGACATGGCCTTGAGCGTGGCGGCCGGGGGCAAGGTGCGGCTGGCGGCCAAGCAGGGCAAGTCGATTCCCAAGGGCTGGGTACTCACGGCCGACGGCCGCGACAGCACCGACCCGGCCGACCTCACCGCGGGCGGCGCGCTGCTGCCGCTGGGCTACAAGGGCTACGGGCTGGCAGTGTTTGGCGAAATCCTGTGCGGCGCCCTCACCGGCTCACGCATCCTGGGCGAGATTCCCGCCTGGTTCAAGGACACCGAAAAGCAGATCGGCAACGGCCACATCCACATCGCCATCGACATCGCGCGCCTGGTCGACCCGCAGCAGTTCAAGACACGCGTGGACGCCATCGTCGGCATGCTCAAGTCCACCCCGCTGATGCCCGACGTCCCCGAGATCCTGGTACCCGGCGAACGCGCCTGGGCCGCGCACCAGCGCCAGCTGCGCGCGGGTATCACCCTGCCGCAAAAAGTCGTGGCCGATCTGCACAGCCTGGGCCAGCAACTGCAGGTGCCGTGGCCAGACGCACTGGCCGCCTGACCGCTCCCCCCCATTTCGAAAGACTCCCTTGAAATCTCTCACCCTTGCACATCTGACCATCAGCGCCACGCCGCTGGAAACCATCGATGCGGCCTGCGCCGCCGGGTTCGGCCGCGTCGGCATCCGCGTCTGCGGCCGCCGTCCCGGCGATGCGTTTGCCACGCCCGTGATCGGCCAGCCGGCCATGGTGCGCACCCTGCGCGAGCGCGCGGCGCAGGATGGCGTGGCCATCTCCAACATCTCGGCCTATCAGTTCTATCCCGACGTCGGTTGGGAGCAACTGGCGCCGGCCATCGACACCGGGCATGCGCTGGGCGCGGGCATCATGGTGGTCAACGGTTTCGATCCCGATCTGCCGCGCTTCGGCGACCGCCTGGCGCGCTATGCCGAGGCAGCGGCGGCGGCCGGCATGCGCGTGGCGCTGGAGTTTCTGCCCTACAGCGCGGTGCGCAGCCTGGCCCAGGCGCAGGCCATCATCGAGCGCAGCGGCGCGCCGGCCTGCGGCCTGCTGCTCGATGCCCTGCATCTGGAGCGCTCGGGCGGCACACCGGCGGACATCGCGGCGCTGCGCCCGGAACAGATCGTCTTTGCGCAACTGTGCGATGCCGCCCTGCGAGCGCCGGACAGCTCCGATGAGGCGCTGATGCAGGAAGCACGCACGGCGCGGCTGCCCGCCGGCAGCGGTGAACTGCCGCTGGACGCCTTCCTCGATGCGCTGCCGGCCGGCACCGAGATCGAATACGAAGTGGCGCGCGCCGACCTGGCCAGCGCCACGCCGCGCGCCAAGGCGCTGGCCGCGAGTGCCGATGCGGCGCGCTTCATGGCGGGCTATGCGCAGCGCCGCCAGGAGCGCGCTGCGGCGCTGGGAGCGGCGCATGTCTGAGACCAACCTGCGCATCGGCGTGCTGGGCTGCGGCATGATCAGCGGCAATCATTTCGAGGCCTGGCAGCGCGTGCACGGCGCTAGCGTGGTGGCGGTGTGCGACCCCGACGCCGGGCGTGCCCGGCAGCGCGCGCAGGAGTTCGGCATCGCCGCGATCTACACCGATCCCGCGCAGATGCTGGCGCGCGAGCAGCTCGACGCCGTGGACATCATCACGCCGCGCCAGACCCATGCCGACATGGTGCTGCTGGCGGCCGAGCACGGCGTGCACGCGCTGTGCGAGAAGCCGCTGTGCCCGACGTTCGCGGAGGCGCGCGCCCTGGTCGACGCGGTGGGCGAGCGCATCCATGTGATGGTCAACGAGAACTGGCGCTACCGGGCCTACTTCCGCCAGATCGCGCAATGGCTGCATGAGGGCCGGCTGGGCCAGGTGACACACGCCCGCATCGCGTTGTGGCGCTCCAACATGCTGCGCCGCGACGATGGCCTGGTGACCTCGCTGACGCGCCAACCCTTCCTGGCGCGCGAGCCGCAGGTGCTGATCGCCGAGTCGCTGATCCACGAGCTGGATGTGGTGCGCGCGCTGTTCGGTGAGATGGAGGTCGTGGCCTGCACCACCGGCCGCGCCAGCGAACACATCGTCGGCGAAGACAACGCCGTGATCCTGCTGCGCTCGGACAGCGGCCTGAGCGTGGTGCTGGATGCCACGATGACCGCGGCGGGCTTTGCCACGCGTGCGCCCGACCGGCTGGAGATCGCGGGCACGCGCTGCAGCGTGGTGCTGGCCGACGGCGTTCTGCGGCTGATGGGGGCGGAAACGCAGACCCTGGAGTACGACGAGGACGAGGTGCGCCAGAGCTGCTTCAACGACTCCATCCAGCACTTCACCGATGGCGTGCGGCGCGGCCAAGGCCCGTTCTGGACCTCGGCGCGCGACCAACTGGGCAGCCTGCGGCTGATGGACCAGGCGTACGCGCTGGCCCAGGCCCCGCGTACCTACCAGACGCCGCGCACGGCCCCGGTGGCGCCCCCCGACATCACCAACTGGCGCGCAAGTGCGCTTTGATTTCCGCAATTTCTCTCACTACTGGACACAGCAATGGCACTCGCTGGCAACGCCCTCGTGGCGATCTGGAACGACATCCTCCCCGCGTCGCGCGACGACTTCTTTGAATGGCACCCGCGCGAGCACATGGTCGAACGCCTGGGCATTCCGGGCTTTCTGCGCGGCAGGCGCTATATCGCCACCGACGGCAGCGTGGAGTTTCTGACGCTGTACGAAGTTTCGCAGCCGCAGGTGCTGGGCAGCGACGTATACCTGGGGCGGGTCACCAACCCCACGCCCTGGTCCGCCCGCGTGCTGCCGGCATTTCGCAACAATGTGCGCGGTGCCTGCCAACTGCTGCTGAGCGCCGGGCATGCGATGGGCGGATTTGTCGCGAGCTTGCGCTTCGAGGCCGAGCCCGGGCGTGAAGCCGCGCTCGACGAGGCCCTGGTGCAACGGGTGCTGCCGGCGCTGATGGAGCTGCCGCACATATGCGGCGTGCACTACGCACTCAATGACAGCGCGCTCACTTCGGGCAACTCGGGCAACCAGCGCGGGCGCGTCATCCACCTGCCCGAACGCATCGTGCTGATCGAAGGCATCAGCGCCGAGCAACTCGGGCGCGTGGTCGCCGCCCATCTGTCGGCCGATGCGCTGCGCGCGCTGGGCGCCCAGGCCGAGGTGCTGACCGGCCACTACCAGCTGGAATACAGCATCCAGAACCTGGCCACCTGAGGCCACGCGCCGCCCTGCCCGCGGCGCTCCAACACATCTCCCCCAAGCCACGCGATGTCTTGCCCACCGGCAAGGCTGGCGCAGCCGTGGGCGGGCAGCAGGCAAGAGGCTTCACAAAACAAGGATTGGAGACAGACATGAAGAATCGACTCATCGCCCTGGCCTGCGGCCTGCTTGCAGCGGGCGCATCGGCACAAACGAACACCGTGCTGTACGGCGAAGTGGACGCCGGCATCGGCCAGCGCTACCGGCAGGATCACGTCGGCGTGGTCACCAACTTCGACGGCATGTCGCGCTGGGGCATTCGCGGCGGGGAAGACCTGGGCGGCGGCCTCGCGGCCAACTTCCAGCTGGAGTCGGGCTCGATCAATTTGACCCACGGCACGATCAACGGCGGCGGCGGCATGAATCGCCAATCCTGGGTCGGCCTGAGCGGTGGCTGGGGCAGCGTGATGCTCGGGCGCACCACCACGCCGCAGAACCGCATCATGGGCGTGTTCGACCTGAACGACACCGCCGACGGCAGCTCGGCCCTGCTCTACACCGGCCTGGCCGCCAACAGCAGCTTTGGCGGCTCGCGCCAGAGCAGCCAGATCCAGTACGCCTTGCCGGCTGGAGGCGCACTGGAAGCGCGGGTGGCGTATGTGTCCAAGGGCGACCGCGGCGGCAGCCCGAACAAGGCTTTCCTGCAAGCCGCTGCCCGCTACCGCGCCGGTATGCTGACCGCAGGGGCGGCGGTGCAGGGAAGGATGAGCGAGGCCGACGGCCATCGCACCGGGTATGCGCTGGGCGCCATGCTGAATCTCCCGCGGGTGGTGGTGAGCGCGCTCTACACGCGGCGGGAAACCACCACGGGCGGCGAGGGCCTGGGGCTGGGTTTGGCGCTGCCGCTGGGCAAGTGGACGCTGGGGGCGCAAGTGGCGCGGGTGCATGCCAGCACCAACGTGCAGCACAAAGGCGCGACTTCGTTGGAGCTTTTCGCGGACTACGCACTGTCGAAACGGACACGCCTGTACGCCAACTTCGGCAGCTTGAACGCACGCGCGCAATGGCTCAACGGCACGACGCTGGACGGTGTCCGGACCCCGGCGGCCAACGGCGAGGCGTTTGCGGTGGGGGTGGTGCACCGCTTCTGAGAACGGAATTACCTCGCCGTTCAAGAATCTGACGCTCGCTCAAAGAGCGGCGTCCTTCAAAACCGTCTCCGCCCACCCAATGAAACTCCGCAACGTCGGCGGAAAATACGCCGGATTCCACACCAGCATTGCCGGCGCCAGCACCTGCTCGCCCTTGATCGCCACAAACCGCACACCGTGCACCCGCGAGCGTGCCAGGGAACGCGGCACCACGGAAATACCCAAGCCATTGGCCACCATCGCAATGCTCGTCAGCCACTGCCTTGCCGCGTGGGCTATTTTGGGGTGGATGCCGGCGCGGGAGAAGATGGCAATCACGTTGTCGTAGTTGGCGGGGGCGACATCGCGCGAGAACATGACGAAGCGCTCGTGCTCCAGCTGTTTGAGCTCCACTGAGTCGCAGTGGGCGTAGGGGTGGTCTTCGGGCACGCAGATGACGAACTCATCCGGGGCCATGGGCAGGAATGCGAGCTGCGGCGGCACGGCCGAGGCATTCACAAAACCGGCGTGGATCTGGCCGCGCAGCAGTTCGTTGATCTGGTCGGCGCTGGACATCTCCCTGAGCACCACGTCCACATCGGGCATCTGCGCGTTGAACTGCCTGACGATGTCCGGCACCTCGCGGTAGATCTGCGAGCCCGTCATGCCGATTTCCAGCCGGCCGCGCATGCCTCTGGCAACGATCTTGGCCACGTTCGATGCGCGCGCCACCTGCTCCAGGATCTGGCGCGCTTCTTCGAGAAAGGCTTCGCCGGCCTGGGTCAGCTCCACATGCTTGCTGTCGCGAATCAGCAGCTGCACCTCCAGCTCCGCCTCCAGTGACTTGATCGCGCTGCTCAGCGGCGGCTGGGTGATGGCCAGCTTGCTGGCGGCGCGGCCGAAGTGCAGTTCTTCGGCGAGGACGACAAAGTAGCGCAGAAAGTGAAGCTTCATATGGGCGTATGTGGGGCCAGCGGACGTCCGATTGTGCTTCAACGATTCACAAAAAGAATCGCACCAGCCAAATTGAGGATTGGACGCGAATGATCATGGCGGGGAAGATGGTCGCACACCGGCTGTTCGCCAGCGGTGCGCATTCCAACTACAACAGGAGACAAGCATGAAACCCATTTCCCGCGTGCTGGCCCTTGCGGCCGGGCTGCTGACGGCTTCGGCAGCGTTCAGCCAGAGCTATCCGTCCATGCCCATCACCATGGTCGTGCCGTTTGCCGCCGGCAGCGGCACCGATGCCGTGGCCCGCATCGTCGCCAAGAAGCTGGGCGAGCGCCTGAAACAGCCGGTGCTGATCGACAATCGCGCCGGCGCCAATGCGCAGATCGCGGCGCAGTTCGTGGCCAAGGCCAAGCCGGATGGCTACACGCTGTTCATGACGACCAATACCTCGCACTCGGCCAATCCCAGCCTGATCCTCAATCTCAAGTACGACCCGATCAAGGACTTCACGCCGGTGGCGCGCGTGGGCGAGCTGCCGTTTGCGCTGGTGGTGAACAAGGATGACCCGGCCAGGACGCTGCGCGAGTGGATAGACAACGCCAAGGCCCAGCCCGGCAAGCTGTCGTACGCCACGCCCAACAGCACCTCGCTGGTGGCCTCCGAGACTATCAAGCGCATTGCCGGTCTGGATGTGCTGTCCGTGCCCTACAAGTCCAGCCCCCAGGCGCTGACCGATCTGATCGGCGGCACGGTGAAGATGTATGTGGTCGACGTGGGCTCGGGCATGGGCATGATCAATGCGGGCAGCGTGCGCGTGCTGGGCGTGACGACCAAGGACCCGCTGAAGTCCATGCCGAACGTGGTGCCCATCGTCAAGGAAGTGCCGGGCTTTGACCTGACCTCGTGGAACGGCATTTTCGGGCCTGCAGGCATGCCCAAGCCCATCGTCGACAAGATCAACGCCGAGCTGCAGGAAGCGCTGGCCGACAAGGAGGTGCAGAAGTCGCTGGCCCAGCTGGGCTTCGAGACCTGGCCGACCAAGACGCCCGAGGAGTTCGCCAAGTACGTGGCCGACCAGCTCGCGCACTGGAGCACGCTGGTCAAGCAGGCCGGCATCCGCGCGCAATGAGCATGGCCGCCACGCATTCCGCTGTTCCCGCCGGCCCGCTGGCAGGCGTGAAGGTGCTCGATCTCACCTCCGTCGTCATGGGGCCGTTTGCCACGCAGATCCTGGCCCAGCTCGGCGCCGAGGTCATCAAGGTCGAGACGCCCGAAGGCGACAACATGCGCCATGTGGGGCCCATGCGCCACGCCGGCATGGGGCCGATCTTCCTGCATGCCAATGCGGGCAAGAAAAGCATAGTCCTGGACCTGAAGCACCCCGAAGGCCGCGAGGCCGCGCTGACGCTCGCTGAAAGCTGCGACGTGTTCATCAGCAATGTGCGGCCCCAGGCCCTGGGTCGGCTGGGCCTGGACTATGAGGCAGTGCGTGCGCGCAATCCGCGCATCATCCATGTGAGCTGCTGCGGCTTCGACCAGGATGGACCCGACGCCGCCAAGCCCGCCTACGACGACCTGATCCAGGGCGCGACCGGCGTGCCCTGGCTGATGGGCCAATACGGCTCGCCCGAGCCGGCCTATATGCCGACCACGCTGGCCGACCGGGTCACGGGCCTGCACACGGTGTATGCCGTCACGGCCGCGCTGTATGCGCGCGCGCAGTCCGGCGTGGGCCAGGCCGTGGTGGTGCCGATGTTCGAAGCCATGGCGCAGTTCATCCTGGGCGACCACATGGCCGGCCTGAGCTTCGAGCCGCCGATCGGCGGGGCCGGCTATGCGCGGCTGCTCACGCCCCACCGCAAGCCTTATCTGACCAGCGACGGCATGCTGTGCGTGCTGATCTACAACGACAAGCACTGGAAAGGCTTTTTCGACGCCATTGGCGAGGCCGAAGGCCTGGCGCGCGACCCGCGCTTTGCCACGCACAGCGCACGCGCCGCGAACATCGACGCGGTCTACGCCGAAGTCGCGCGGCTGATGCGCACGCGCAGCACGGCGCAATGGCGCGCGCTGCTCGATGCCGCCGATGTGCCCAACATGCCGATGAACAGCCCGCAGGACCTGCTGGCCAACCCGCAGCTGCGCGCCACGGGCTTTGTCAGCGACACCGTGCACCCGACGGAAGGCGCCATGCACACGCTGGCCCATCCGACGAAATGGTCGGCCACGCCGCCTGCGCGCAGCTTCTCGCCCGCGCCGCGGCTGGGCGAGCACACGCGCCAACTGCTCGAAGACGCCGGCTACTCGGCCGAACGCATAGACACGCTGCTGGCGCAAGGCGCCTGCCGCGTCGCCCCCTTGAAAGAAGAAACGACATGAACCCACGTTATCTGGTCCGCACCGCCGATGTGCCGGCCTACCAACCCGCCAATCACCACCACACCTTCAACCAGCGGCTGATCGGCCCAGAGACCGTGGGAGCCCAGCAGATGGAAGTGCTGCTGGGCACGCTGCACAAGGGCGGCGGCGCCCTGCCCCATGCCCATCCGGGCATCGAGCAGGCCTGCCATCTGCTCGAAGGCACGGCCCATGTCGAGGTGGCGGGCGAGGCCTTCGAGATGGTGCCTGGCGACACCTGTTTTTTCCCGGCCGACGAAATGCATGTGTTCACCGTCACCAGCGACACGCCGGTCAAGCTGCTGGTGATCTACAGCCCGCCCTATGGCGAATCGCCGGACAAGGTGATACGCCCCGCGCACGCTGCCGCCTCGGAGTCCGCCACATGAATTTCGCCCTGACTCCCGACCAGGAACAGATCCGCGACGCCATCGAGCGTGTCTGCGCACCCTTCGATGCCGACTACTGGCTGCGCAAGGACCAGCAAGGCGGCTTTCCCGAAGACTTCCACCAGGCGCTGGCCGCGTCGGGCTGGCTGGGCATTGCCATGCCCGAGGCCTATGGCGGCGCCGGCCTGGGCATCAGCGAAGCCGCGCTGATGATGCACACCATCTCGGCCACGGGGGCGGGCCTGTCCGGCGCCTCGGCCGTGCACATGAACATCTTCGGGCTGCACCCGGTGGTGGTGTTCGGCACCGACGAGCAAAAGCAGCGCTGGCTGCCGCCGCTGATCGCCGGCACGGACCGCGCCTGCTTTGGCGTGACCGAGCCCAACACCGGCCTCAACACCCTCAAGCTCAAGACACGCGCGGTGCGCGATGGCGACCATTACGTGGTGCACGGCCAGAAGGTCTGGATCAGCACGGCGCAGGTGGCCAACAAGATGCTGCTGCTGGCGCGCACCACGCCCATCGAGGAATGCCAGGGCACGGAAGGCCTGAGCCTGTTCTATACCGACATGGACCGCAGCAAGGTCGAGGTGCATGAGATCGAGAAGCTGGGCCGCAAATGCGTGGACTCGAACCAGGTGTTCATCGACGGCCTGCGCATTCCCGTCGAGGACCGCGTGGGCGAGGAAGGCAAGGGCTTCAGCTACATCCTGCACGGCCTGAACCCCGAGCGCATCCTGATCGCCAGCGAGGCCGTGGGCCTGGGCCGCGCGGCCTTGCAGCGCGCCGCGGGCTATGCCAATGAACGCGAGGTGTTTGGCCGGCCGATCGGCCAGAACCAGGGCATACAGCACCCGCTGGCCAAGTCGTGGATGGAGCTCGAAGCCGCGCACCTGATGGTGCAAAAAGCCGCCTGGCTCTACGACCAGCACCTGCCCTGCGCCGCCGAGGCCAACAGCGCCAAGTACCTGGCCGCCGAGGCCTGCTACCACGCCTGCGAGAACGCGATCTTCACCCATGGGGGCATGGGCTATGCCAAGGAGTACCACGTCGAGCGCTATCTGCGTGAGTCCTGGATTCCGCGCCTGGCGCCGGTGAGTCCGCAGCTGATTCTCTGCTTCATCGCGGAGAAGGTGCTGGGCTTGCCGAAGTCCTACTGAACCCAGGAGACCCCATGCCCTTTCAACACCTCGAAGTGGAAATCCAAGGCCCCATTGCCACCCTCTGGCTCAACCGCCCCGACGTGCGCAATGCCCTCGATGAAGTGCTGCTGGCCGAGATCACCCAGGCAGTCACCGAACTGGAACGCAACGATGCCGTTCGCGTGCTGGTGCTCGCCGGCCGCGGCAAGGTCTTTTGCGCCGGTGCGGACCTGAACTGGATGAAGCGCATGGCAAGCTACAGCGATGCGCAAAACCAGGCCGACGCCATGGGCCTGGCCACCATGCTCAAGACCGTGCATGGCGCCGGCAAGCCCGTCATTGCGCGCGTCCACGGCCACGCGTTTGCGGGCGGCATGGGCCTGGCGGCAGCCTGCGATGTGATCGTGGCCGAACCCGCGGCCGAATTCTGCCTGTCCGAAGTGCGCATAGGGCTGATTCCCTCGACCATCTCGCCCTATATCCTCCAGGCCTTGGGCATCCAGGCCGCCAAACGCTACATGCTGACGGCGGAACGCATCAGCGCCCAGGAAGCGCATCGCCTGGGGTTTGTGCAGGCATTGTCCGGACCCGGCGCAATCGACCAGGCCGTGGCGCGTATCGCGCAGGCATTGGTCGCCGCAGGCCCCAAGGCGCTGACTCAGACCAAGGCGCTGATCAATGCCGTTGCCAACCGCAGCATGGACGAGGACCTGATCACCGAAACCGCCGGCTTGATCGCCAAGGTCCGTGCCTCCAGCGAGGGCCGCGAAGGCGTGGCGTCATTTCTGGAGAAACGCCCGCCCGGCTGGCTGCCGCAGGGGCCTGGCATTTAATCCCGTGCTTGTTCAGGATGTCGGATTTCCAGGGTCGTTCGCAGCGTGCGCTCCAGCTCGCCCAGACAGACAGGCAATCGATTCGGCAGCCTGAGCTCCAGCAACTCCCCGTTGCCCAACTGCCAGTCAAAGAAATCGGAGAAATCCTGGCGCGCAAGCGCACGGATGGTCTTGGCGACAAACCCATGGGCGACGAGAACCACGACCTTGCCTGGGTGGCCTCCGATCAACGCATTGAGATGTGCCGCGACACGCGATACGACGTCGGCGACGGACTCTCCATGGGTCGGTGCGGCGTTCCATTGCCGCGTTATGTTCCTGGACCAACGATCCGGATATTGCGCGCGCGCCCGGCGCCTTAGCGCTTCTTCTCCGTATAAAGCTCCAGTACGCTGGCCTGCATGCGGTAGCCACTTTGCCCCATCTCGGTCTTTTCCCGCCCGGTGCGCAGCACGCCGGTGAGCCAGACGGCGTCCATGGACTTGGCCAGGCGCGAGGGCTTGTCGAGCTTGACGTGGATGATCTGGTTGGCGGGCGGCGGCGGCGTGTGGATGCAGGCGCCGTAGTACGGCACCAGCAGGAACTCGCGCAGGCCGTCGCGGCCCTCTTCCAGCGGCACCACATAGCCGGGCAGGCGCACGGCGCGGCCGTTCATGGCGGTGTTGACCGGCGCCTCGTCCCAGATCTTGCGCATGCGCGCCAGCAGCTGCTGGGCGCGCGGGTCGGAGTCGGCGAGCTGGTCGGGATTCACGCCCTCGAAGCCGGCGGCGGGGTCCCAGCCCGCGGGCACCAGCGCATCCCAGGAGATGGTGGCCGGCGCGGCCATGCCTGCGGCAGCGCGGGCAAATGCGGACGGCGCCGTTGCGAGCGGCAACAGGCCTGCAGTGCACGCGGCGAGCCAGCGGCAGGCCTGACGCCGCTGGAGGGAATGTGAAGCAGAAGTCATGGGGCTTTCCAGAAACAGACGGGGCCGGTGGCGGCGTCAGCGGCCAAAGGGCGAGGCTGCCATGCGCGGGCCGGAGAAGCTGCGGATTTCGTGTTCGTGGTCGTCGTGCGGGGCCACGCCTTCGCGCGAGCGGCGCAGCCAGACCTGCGCGAGGGTGGCGTCCTGCGCCACGCCGTGGCCGCGCGCGTAGTTCTGACCCAGCGTCCTCTGCGCCTGCGGGTTGCCGGCCAGCGCCGCCTCCTGCAGCCAGCGCAGCGCCTGGGACAGGTCCTGGCGCACGCCCAGGCCGGCCTCATACAGCCGGTAGAGTTCGTACTGGCTCTTGGAGGCGCAGGCTGCGTCGCTGCGCGCGGTCTTGAGATACCAGGCATGGGCCTGCTTGGGGTCCTTGGGCGCGCCGCCCGTGCCGTCGCGGTAGAAGTCGGCGACCATGCATTGCGCGGTGATCGCGCCGGCGGCTGCGGCCTGGTTGAACCAGCGAAAGGCCGGCGCAGGATCGCGCGCTGCGCCGAGACTGCCATTGAGGTGCGCAAACGCCAGTTCGAGTTGCGCCGGTGTGTGGCCCTTGGCGGCCGACTGGCGCAGCAGGTCCAGGGCACGCGCCAGATCCGCCGGCGCACCGGTCTGGCCGCGGTAGTGGCGGCTCAGCGCATGCAGGGCCGGGCCATGGCCGCTGGCCGCCGCTTGTTCATAGAGTTGCAGACTGCGCGCGCGGTCCAGTGCCACGCCCGCGCCCTGGCTGTAGCGGTTGGCGAGTTCATAGCGGGCGGCGGACGAGCCCTGCTGTGCCTGGGTCTGCAGTTGAGGGAGGCTGGCGGTCGCGGCGGTTTGCGCGCCGGCCATGCCGGTGCACAGCGCCAGCCACAGCGCCGGCAGTGCATGGCGCAACGCGCCGAGTGGCAGCAAGGGGTAGGCCATAGGAATGATGCGGAGCAAGAAAAAACAAAAAGAGACGCCCCGGCGGCCCGCGCTGCGCGGCCCCCGGGCTGTGGGAGCGGGCATGCGGCGGACATTCCCACCGCATGCCGCCCGGGTCAACGGAAGGTCTGCGCCGGGTTGCCGGCCGGCACCACGATTTCACTGGCCGGCGTCAGCGAGATCGTCACGGTGTTGCCGCTGGTGATGCGCGCCAGGATCTGCTGCGCCTCGGCCAGCGTCGCCACGCGCTGGGTGCGCAGCGTTTCCGGCGGATGGAACGTGCCCTTGGCCGCGTGCACCGACTCGACCGGTCCGCCGTTGTAGGTCACATCGCGGCCCAGGCCCGGGCTGAACTGCGTGTAGCCCTGCGGGATGAAGCCCTTGTAGCCCGGATCCTGCACATCGATCGCGACCTGCACGTAGTAGCCCGTGGGGTCGTTGACATAGCGGTCGGTGGCGGTGACTATGCCCTCGGCCAGCAGCGGCAGGGCCGGGTTCTTGTTCTGCGCGCCGACAAAACCCTGGATGATCTTGCCGCCGTCGAGCAGCTTGGCCGAGACATTGGTCAGGCCGTTCTCGCGGCCGGGCTTGAACGGGCCCGAGGTCTCGATGCTCTTGTAGCTGGCGTTGTTGGCATCGCTGGCCGCATACGAGGCCACCGAGCGGCGCTTTTCCAGCTGGTTGGAGAATTCGCCGGTGATCTTCTGGCCGTTGACCAGGGGCGAGTCATGCACCTTGCGGTTCATGGCATCGAACATGGTCAGCTGCTTGGAGACATTGGCAGGATCGCGGTTGTAGGCCTTGAGCGCCTGGAACACCTCGACGATGGGGAACTGGTTCGCGTGCTGGGGCGAGACAAAGTCCACATCGAGGTTGTTCTGCAGATAGCTGAAGCCATGCTGGAACGACAGGCGCAGCCAGCCGTTGGCCGGCGTCGGGCTATTGAGCCCGTTGAAGCCGTAGCCGCCGTGGTAGCCAAAGGTGTAGAACTTGTTGTCGGTCGGGTTCTTGACCTTGAACAGCATGTTGGTCGTGCCCGGCGTGTGGCCCGGCGCCCAGAGCACCTTGATCTGCACGTTGCCGTAGTCATACCACTTGTCGTACTCATAGAAGTTGTTGGTACGCGCACGGATCACGGTTTCCGAGGCGGGCAGCGCGCCTGCGATGCTCCAGGCGTTGCCCTGCAGATCGCTCTTGACGCCTTCGACGTCTTCACGCGAGGCCCAGAGATTGACCGGCTTGCCGGCGTTGTCCATCATCTTCAGCTGCTCGACCACCGTGCCATAGTGATCGCTGTGGCCGTGCGTGAGCCAGATGTCGGTGACCGAGCGCGGGTCAACGCCCATCAGCTCCATGTTCTTCCAGTACTGGTAGCCGCTGTTGGGCCAGCCGGCATCGATCTTGATGACCTTGTCATCCGAAGGATCATTGGGCGTGCCCATGTCGGCCTTGAGGATGTACGAAGCGACCTCGTTGTCACCCACGTAGTACATGGTGTTCTTCACCATCTCGAAGGGCTCGGTGCTGCGCGTATACGGTGCGGCGGACACGCCCGTGGCGTTGATGCTCATATAGGGTTGGCCGGACACCGGGTCGTTGCCCTTGTCGGCCAGCATCGGGCTTTGCGAGGGCACTTCCCAGACCGGCTTGCCGTCCGATTTGGACTGCGGCGTGAAGTACCAGACGGCCTTGACCTTGGCGGTCTCGGCGCCTTCGTAGTTGTCGTCGAACAGCACATAGACGGCCTGGCGCGCGGTCGTCGCGTAGTCGTAGTTGGCGGTGACCGGCAGATCGGCCAGGCTCGAGACGCGGCTCTTGCTGTAGTCCGAGGTGTCGACGTTGTAGATCTTGGCGTCGGCGGCCAGCGTATAGGTTTCCTCGTAACGGCGGATGGGCTGGGCATACGCGCGGCCGGCCTGGTCGGCGGTCACGGTGCTGCCATCGCCCACGGTGATGGTGCTGTCGGTCTTGTTGTAGACCCAGCCCGCGGCGACCATGCGCCCCGGCGTGCCATCGTGCCGCGTCACGGCCGCGCCGAATTTCTTCAGGTTGAACTGGGCATTGGTGGATTTGCCCTTGGCCAGGATCACATTGAAGGTCTTCTCGGCCTGGGCCGCCATGGCCACCCGCCCGCCTTCGCCGGGAATCCAATCCACCAGATTGCCTTCCACCAGATTGGCCTGCAGCGCCGCGGCCACATCCGAGGAAATCGACGGCGTGCGCAGGAACTCGACCCCGCTGGCCGTCAGCACCGGCACGCTGAGGATCTGGCCGCCGGCCGCGTCGGATGTGACGCTGGCCGCGCCATACACCAGGCCGGCATCGCGGAAGTTCTTCACCACGGGCACCGTGGGCTCGGGCACAGGGCCGGGGCCCGGGCCGGGGCCGGGCCCCGCATTGTCATCCTTGCCACCGCCGCTGCCGCCACAGGCAAACAGTGCCGCGGTTGCCAGCGCCACCGGCAGCAGCCGCCATTTGATCCGTACCATTTTCATGTTGTCTCCTTCTTGGTTTGGGGAAATCGGTTCTGAATCCACGGCATGCGTCTGCGTGGCAGAGGCTGCAGAGGCATCAAAAGGTAACGTTAACATTCCAAATTAAAGCGATTGTTAACGTTATCCGGCCGAACTTACTCGGTGCAAACCCGAAGAAATGGAACTTCTACAGCTGCCTCTGCATCAGGCGGTGGCGTGACTTGTGCGTGGCGCTGTCGAGTGCGCCGGCAGGCAGGGCTGGGGCAGGATGAGCCGATCGCCAGATATCCATCGGCCACAGCCATGGCGCCCGCACCTGCGCGGCATCGACGGCTTTTCAGGGCGCCTCGACGCCTGCGCAAGCCTGCAGGCGGGCATCCTGCGTGTCATACCGTGCCGGCGCCAGCAGCGCCACCAGGCCGCAGCCCAGGGCGCCCTGCCAGTGCAGATAGTCATGCCCGCTGAAGTACTCGCGCTGCGTGACCGCCAGGCCACGCGCCTGTAGGATGGCGGCGAACTCACGGTTGGTTTCCAGAATGCCGTCGCGCCCGCCGCGCCCGCTTTCGTAGCGGCCGGCGTCGAGGTAGAAGCGCACCGCCGGCGCGGGTGCAGGCAGGGTCTGCCAGGCGCGTTGCATCCAGCCGGGCTGCTCGCCCGGCGGGGCCCACCAATACGAGCCCGACAGGCTCAGCACATTGCCGAAGAGCTCGGGATGGCTCAGTCCCAGATAGAACGAAACCAGGCCGCCATAACTGCTGCCAGCCACCACGGTGCGACGCGCGGTCTGCGCCAGGCCCTTCGCCCGGGCCCAGGGCATCAGTTCCTCGGCAATGAAGCTTGCAAACAGCGGATTCGGCGGCAGTTCGGTATCGCGCGCCTCGGGGCTGGCGTTGCCGACGATCACGGCGGCCACGGGCGGCAGCAGGCCGTCGGCCACCAGGTTGTCGAGGATGCGCGGCGTGGGCACGTCATGCACATAGGCATGGGCGTCAAACAGCAGCAGCAGGGCCTGGGGCTCGGCGCCTGCGGGCACATAGGTCCAGACATCGCGGCGGTTGCCGAGGATACGGCTGTCCACGTCGTGGCGCGTGAGCGTGCCGCGCGCCACGCCCGCACGCGGCCTGACCCAGGCTTGCTGCGGCGCGCGGGCCAGCACCAGGCTCGAACGCCCCTGGTAGCGGTCCTGCATGCCGCTCCCCCCTTGCAGCGGAAACGGCTGACGGTTGAGTGGATCGCGCTGCAGCGTCGCCAGCACCATGCGCCGCTGCTGCCCGGCCTGAGCCGCGGGCAGTTGCGGCACATCGGGTGCGAACGCATAGCTCAGCCGCGCGCGCGCATCCATCACCGCCGAGGTCCACCAGACATCGCTGCCCGCCAGCCGCTGCAGCGGATTGTGGTTGCCGCGCGGATGGCCGAACAAACGCACATTGGTGTTGCCCTGGTCGCGCCAGACAAACGTCACCAGCAGCTTGCCATCGGACCAGGGCTCGACCCAGGGCGTGCCGCGCTGCTGCGCTTCGCGCCAGAACGCTGCCGTGGCCCGGCTGCCTGCGCCGTGTGCCAGCGCCTGCTTCAGCGCCTGCAGGCGCGGGCCCATCTCCTCGGGCTCGGCCGCCAAGGCCTGGGCACCCGCACTGGGCCAGCTGTTGAGCACCCGCAGATCAAAGGCCAAGGGCTGGGCCGAGGGCGCGGCGGCCGTGACCCATAGCTGCTCATGCTGCGCCCCCTGGCTGTACCAGGTTGCGGTCTGCACCCCGCGGCCGTTTTCAGCGAGCCGGCGCAGATGCCGGCCCTGCGTATCGCGCAGGTCCAGATGCAGGCCACCGCCCGTGAACTGGATCTGCACCACATGCCTTGCCGGCAGTTCCAGCGCCAGCGGCTGGGCTGGCTGCTGCAACTGGCCCTGCACGCCGCTCAGGGTGGCAGCGGCGTGCCGTGCCGCCACCTTGCCGGCCTCAGGACCGGGCTGCGCCAACGCCGCCGTTGCGCTGAAACCGAGAACGCCAGCCAGGGCCAGCAAATGGGAGGGCGGCTGCAAGAGATGAAAAGGAAGGCGCATAGGAGAGCAAAACCGGCAAAAGCCAAAATATGTCAAATGAGAATCATTATTGTATTTATTCTCAAGAAACAGTTGCCATGCGCTCCGTACGCGCGGCCCATGCCTCTGATGTGTGTCTCACGCGTCTTGTGCCGACGCATGATGAGGGCGATGCACGCTGAAGAGTGTTTCGCCAGCGCCGGCATGTCCGGGCATCGCATATGCCGCATCTTGCGGACCCGGCCCGCTGTCACCGGCCAGAAGTGCGCGGCCCCGGCGCCGACTCAGTAATTCACGGGAATCGGCAGCAGCCGGATCTCATCGCCACACGGCTGGATTTCATACACCATCACGCTGCAGGTATCACCGTTGCGGTAGGTCATGACTTCATAGTCCTTGCCGGCTTGCGGAATGAAACTCACGGTGTCGTTGAAGCCACCGCGCGGCTCGAAGATGAACTGCACCCCGGCGAAAGCCATGGCTGACGACGCCGCGCCGAGGCAAGCATTTCCGACCTGCAAGGGCCTGCCCCCGGGCGCCACGAACTCCCGGTAGCAGGCTCTGGAGAAAATTCCGTGGCGCTGCTTCAGATTGCGGGTGTTTTCGCTCTTGGCCATGCCGATGCTCTTGTTTTTGCCAGCGCCGGGCATGGCCCCCAGCCTAGCGGCCAGACTGCGGCCGCCCACCTTGATCTTGACCGCGCCTTCCCCGCTGCGCCGGCCGGTCTGCACGATGATGATCGACGGGTGGTCGTCATGGCCAAACAGGCGGATGCGCGCCGACTCCTGCGGCACATAGCGCTGGCGCAAAGCCGGCAGCGTGATTCTGACGCCGCGCGAGATCATGCCGGCCCATAGGTTGATCAGCCGTAACTTGTCATTGCCATGCATCATCACCTCCATGAAGTCAAAAGGCGGGCAGTATCCGAGTTGCTTTGCTGACTCCGTGACGCATCAGGGATGGTCATTCGCGCAATCTACTTATAGAAGTCTTTTAATAGATGGAAACTATTTAAAGAATGGGCATTTTCCCTGAGGGTGTGCGGATGCGCCGCGCAACGCCGCGCAACGCCGTGATCGCCCGCGCCAGCAAGCTGGGCTGCGCCTAGGCAATCGCAGCGCTGCGCAGCAGACCCGCGGTGCCCGCAAAATGGCCTACCGCAGAGTGGGTCAGGCCTGTGCGCCGGCCGCGGCAAAGCTTCCATGGCGGCACATGGCCATGAAGCTCTTGCGCTCGTTCAGCCTGACGCTGCACAGGGCGCCGCAGGCATGCCGTGGGCGGCGCGCGCCAAGGCATCGGCCGCGGCATTGCGGTGGCGCGGAATCCACTGCACCTTCACCTGCACAAACAATGGCAGCAGCGCGCGCGCCTGCTCGTAGACCGCGGCCAGGCGCTCGATGCGCTTCGGTTTTGCCAGACTCAGCTGTTCGGCCAGGATGCTGTTGTCGGTGTGCAGCAGCACCGCGCGCGCCCGCCGTGCATGCAGCCACTGCAGCGCGTGGATGGCGGCCAGCGCCTCGGCCTCGTTGTTGCAGCCTTCGTGCATCAACGCCTGGCTGAAGCTGTGCGCACTGCCATCGGGCGCATGGGCAATGCCGCCAATGCGCATCTTGCCGGGGTTGGGAAAGGCGCTGCCATCGATATAGACCGTCCAAAACTGCATATCCATGCCGTGAGGTTACACGGGAAAGGGCGCCCCGCAGTGCGCGCCAGGCGCGGCATGCAGCCATGGCGATGACCGCTCTTTTCCTACAGCCTCGCCCCACAGCTCGCCACTACAGTGGTTTTTTGATTTTGAAAGCGCCCGTGCCATGAAGAAAACCGACAAGAAGACCACGGCTGCCGTGGAAAAGACCCTTGCCAAGCAAAAGGACATCCAAAGCCAGCAGGACGCGGCGGACAAGAAGTCCAAGAAACCCAAGTCGGCCGCCACGGCCGCAGCCCCCGGCCCGCACCGCAAGGAGCCGACCGCACCCATGAGCCGCCAGCACCTGGAAAAACCCGGCAAGGAAGGCCAGATGCAGCAGCAGCCGCGCTATGAGGCGCCTGGCTACCAGGGCAGCGGCAAGCTCAAGGGCATGAATGCGCTGATCACCGGCGGCGATTCGGGCATTGGCCGCGCGGTGGCTGTGCTGTTTGCACGCGAAGGCGCGAATGTGGCGATTGCCTATCTCAGCGAGCATGAGGATGCCCAGAAGACCAAGGCGCTGATCGAGGCCGAGGGCACGCAGGCGCTGACGATCTCCGGAGATGTCAAGGATGCGCAATTTTGCAACCAGGCCGTGCAGCAGGCGGTGCAGGCGTTCGGCGGCCTCAACATCCTGGTGAACAACGCCGCGTTCCAGGAGCATGCGGATTCGCTCGAAGACCTGACCGACGAGCGCATCGCCGAGACCTTCCACACCAACATCTTTGGCTACATGCACATGGCCAGGGCGGCCCTGCCCCACCTGTCCAGCGGCGACTGCATCATCAACACCGGCTCGGTGACCGGCCTGAGCGGCAGCAAGAAGCTGATTGACTATTCGGCCACCAAGGGCGCGATCCACGCGTTCACCAAGGCCCTGGCGTCCAACCTGGCCGACAAGGGCATACGTGTCAACGCGGTCGCGCCGGGGCCGGTCTGGACGCCGCTCAATCCCGCGGACAAGAGCGGCGACGATCTGGCGCAATTCGGCGCCGACACCGACCTGGGGCGTGCGGCGCAACCCGAGGAGCTGTCGCCGGCCTATGTGTTCCTGGCCGCGCCCTGCTGCTCTAGCTATATCACCGGCATCGTGCTGCCGGTCACGGGCAGCGTTGGCGCGTAGCTTGCGCTTTGGCACAGACCTCGGCAGGGGTCTGTGGCTGGCCAGAACAGCGTCACTTTGACGCTACACTTACCTGCCGAACGGTAGACATATCGACAGTGTCGGGCCATGGCAGGTGACAGCCCTTGCCAAAGCCCTGCCTGCCCGCCACGCTCAGGCCGAAACCGGCCGGCCGCGGGCAAGCCCAGGCCAAGTTGCATGGTCAAGCCTGGGGGTCACCTATACTTTTCCCTCCAATAAAACAAATGGGAGCACGATGGCTACTCGTCGTCCAAAAGAAGACAAGGCCGCAGCAGTGGAGGAATTCCGCCCGCGCGTCGACAACCGCCCGGAGCAGATCATCGGCATTGCCTGCCGGCTGTTTGCCCGCCGCGGCTACGAGGGCACGTCCCTGCGCGATATCGCGGAAGAAGCCAAGATCACCAAGGCTGCGCTGTACTACCACTTCCCCAACAAGGAAGCGCTGTTCCACCGCATCGTGCTCGATTCGCTGCGCACGCTGATCGATGTGGTGCGCGCCGCCGTGGACGCCGCGCCGACGCCGCTGGAGAAGGTGCGCCAGTACATGCTGGTGTCGGCCGACTTCATGGACGCGGACCGCGACTCCTGGATGGCCGGCTCAAACGCGTTCTGGATGGGCGCCGAAAGCGAGCAGCGCACACTGACCATCGCCCTGCGCAACGAATATGAAACGCTGCTGCGCGACTGCATTGCTGCGGCCATCGCGGCCGGCGAGTTCAAACCGCACAATGTGGCGCTGACCGGGCGTTTCCTGCTGTCGTCGCTGAACCAGATGACGCGCTGGCACAACCCCAAGGGGGCGATGTCAACGCGCGAGGTCATCGAGGAATATCTGGACATGGCACTGCACGGCTTGAAGGCCACAGGGCGCCAATAAGACACCGGCTGGTGACTAGCGCGCTACCGCCACATGGTTGCGGCCCTTGCGCTTGGCGGCATACAAGGCCTTGTCGGCCATGTCCACCAGCAGGGTGCTCGATGAATCCAGCACGCAGAGGCTGGTGCAGGCAATGCCGATGCTGACGGTGATGTGCACCACGCCGGTCAGTTCGTTGCCCAGCGCCATGCCCGCCACCTGCTGGCGCAGGAACTCGCCCAGCTTGGCCGCGCTCGGGGCGTCGGTTCCCGGCAGCAGGATGGCAAACTCCTCGCCGCCATAACGCGCCAGCAGGCTGCCCGGGCGCCGGACCACATGCGTCAGCACCGTGGCAAAACTCTTGAGCACTTCGTCGCCAAAGGGATGGCCGTGGGCATCGTTGAGTTGCTTGAAGTGGTCCACATCCAGCATCAGCAGCGACAGCGGCTTGCCCGAACGACGCGATGCCTGCCATTCGCTTTCCAGCATCTCGTCGAAGCGCCGGCGATTGGCCAGGCCCGTCAATGCATCCTTGACCGCCAGCAAGCCGAGATGCTGGGTCAGCTGGCGCAGCTCGTCCTGCTGGCGGCGTGAGGTGGTGACATCGACATGCGAGAAGAAGCTGCCGCCATTGGCCTGCGTGCCGCGCAGCTCGACGATGCGCACCCAGCGGTCTTGCGGCAGCGCCAGCACATAGGGCGCACCCGAAAATCGTTGCTGCTCCTTGAGCACCGCAAGGCCCTTGGAATAATCCGCTATCGGCTCCGCGCGTTCCCAGGTCTGCGCATAGATCGAGTCGAAATGGCGTGCGCCCAGGCTGTCCACATCGGGCAGGCCATAGAGCACCAGAAAGGCATGGTTGGCCCACAGGGCACGGTCCTGCTCGTCCACCATCAGAATGCCGTCGGCCAGGCTCTCCAGCGCCCTGGCGGTATCGGCGGAGATCTGGCCGGGCAGCGGCACCAGGCGCGGATTGATCCGGTCCTGCATGCCCGTCAGCAAGGGCGCGGTCTTGCGCCATAGCCGGATCCGGCCCAACGCGCCCAGCGACACCGACGCGGCACGCACGCGATAGCCGTGGTGATCGAACTCGAAGGCGCGCCGCTGCAGGTGATGACGCTGAATGCCTTCCTCGATATAGCGCTCCATCGACGGCAGCTCCTGGGCGCTGAGCCGGCCCAGATAGAAGCGCCGCAGATTCTCCCGATAATCCTCGCCTTCGTACACATGGCCCGCGTGCTCGGGAAAGAACTGCAAGAAGGTGTCGTTCCAGAGCAGCGTGCGGTGCTGGGTATCGAAGACGCAGATGGCCACTTCAAGCTGGTCGAGGGCGCGTGCCACCAGGCGGAGGATGGGGATCAACGGTGTTCAGGAAAGAGAAGAAACTGCGGGATTATCGGTGAAGAGATCAAAAGCCAGCAGGCAAGACTGGAAAATGACGGCGGCTTGGAACCGCCGGCGCGGTCAGCGCGCAGCGCCGCCAGGCCACTCCAGCACCATGGCCTGCACCCGCAGATCGCAGCCCTCGCGCAAGGCCGCCAAGGGACCTGCGGCCCGAAAGCCCAGCGACCGGTACAGATGCAGGGCCGGAGAGTCGGCCACGGTCACCGCCAGCCGAACCTGGCGCACGCCTTGGCTTCTCGCCCAGTCAAGCGCCTGCGTGAGCAGCCTGCGGCCCGCGCCCATTCCACGCACTGCCGGGTCCACCCACATCTGGTAGATGTGGGCAACGCCAGCCTCCTCGGTGGACCGCTGGCACCACAGCAGGCCGCAGACCTCACCTTCCTGGACGGCGAAAAATCCCCGACCGGCCTTGCCGCTGGCGGCGGCTGCCGTGCGGGAGCACCAGATGTCATCGGCCCATGCCGTCTCCTGCTCCCAGCTGCTGCCAAAGGCCTGGGGCGCGTCTTGCAGCGCGCGCAGGCGAATCTCGCGGTACTGGTGCCATTCGTGAGCGGCAATCGGGCGAATGGAAATCAAGTGCGTTCTCCCTGGCAGGCCTGCGACAGAAATATTGTCACATGCCATGGCCGCTGCCGGCGTCTGGCAAAGCGCGGCCGCTGGCCGGCTGGCAGTTTGGCGCAGACATGGCGGTGCCGAATACGGCACTGATCCCGCAGGCTGGAGCACCGTCCGCGCGCCACCCGCGGGTTCCTGTGCATCGACACCGTGCGCCCCGTCTAGGGTTAGCCCCCATTCTTCTACTTACCTGCCGAACGGTAGAATTATTTCACCAGGAAGGTCCACGCTCTTGCCGGGGCATGCGCAATGCATGCCATCGCACTTTGAAAAGGATAGCCGCAGCATGTTGATTCGACATTTACGCCTCGGTCTTGCCGCCCTGTTCTGCGCTGTTGCGGCGCAGGCGCAGCCGGTGCAGAACTTCCCAACCAAGCCGGTGCAGATCATCGTGCCCTACGCCGCGGGCGGGGTGACGGACATCCTGGCGCGCATCGTGGCGCAGCGCCTGTCCGACCGCTGGAAGCAGCCGGTGATCGTCGACAACCGGCCCGGCGCAGGCACGGTGATCGGCACGGCGGCCGCGGCCAAGGCGCCGGGCGACGGCCACACCTTGCTGATCACCGCCTTTGGCTTCACGGCCAATCAGGTGCTGGTGCCCAACCTGCCCTACAACCCGGCGGCGCTCGCGCCGCTGGCGATGCTGGCCGACTCGTACAGCTATCTCTATGTCAATGCCGCGGTGCCGGCCAACAACATTCCCGAGCTGATTGCCTATGCCAAGGCGCATCCGGGCATGACGTTTGCCTCGTCGGGCAATGGCTCGAGCCCGCACATCGCGGCCGAAGGCTTTGCCGGGCGCACCGGTATCGACATCGTGCATGTGCCCTACAAGGGCAATGGCCCGGCCATCAATGACCTGGTCGGCGGCCAGGTGCAGGCGCTGTTCGACAGCTCGGCGACGATGAGCTTTGTGCAGACCGGCAAGCTCAAGGTGCTGGGCATTGGCAGCACCGAGCCGATCAAGCGCTCGCCCGGCCTGGTGCCTATCGCCAAGTCCGGCGTGCCGGCACTGGCCGACTTCACGGCCAGCGGCTGGTTCGGCATGTTCGTGCCCTCCTCCACGCCGCAGGCGCTGCAAAAGAAGATCTATGCCGATGTGCAGGCCGTGCTGGAAACCAAGGAGATGCATGACGCCATCTACAAGACCGGGCTGGAGCCGGCGCTGATGACGCAGCAGGGCTTTGACGACTATCTGAAGAAGACGCTGGCCACCTGGGCGCCGGTGATTCGCGAACGCAAGATCCGCCTCGATTGAGCTGCACCCCATGACACACACCACCACTTCCATTCCCGACATGCCGGCGCTGGGCCGCCTCGCCGGCCGGCGCATCGTCGTCACCGGCGCGGCCTCGGGCATTGGCGCGGCCATTGCCCAGCTGTTTGTTGCCGAGGGCGCGCAGGTCGCGTCGCTGGACCGCAATGCCGAAGGCATTCAGCACGGCGTTGCGCTTGCGGCCGATGTTTCCGATGAGGCCTCGGTGGCGCAGGCCGTCGAACGCGCGGCGCTGGCGCTGGGCGGCATCGACGGGCTGGTCAACGCCGCCGGCATCGCCAATGGCGAACTGCTGAGCGAAGTCAGCCTCGAAGACTGGCGCCGCGTGATCGATGTGAATCTCACAGGCAGCTTTCTGCTGGCGCGCGCCTGCTACCCGCATCTGCGCGCAGTGCAGGACAGCACCATCGTCAATTTCTCTTCCGGCCAGGGCCTGCAGCCCTTCATGCGCCGCGGCGCGTATGCGGCGTCCAAGGCCGGCGTGATCTCGCTGTCCAAGTCGCTGGCCATGGAGTGGGCGCCGATCCGCGTCAACACCATCTGCCCCGGCGCGGTCGACACGCCCATGGTGCGCAATGGCTACGACCCCGAGGTGCTGCGCACGCAGGTCGGCGCGCGCTATGCGCTGGGCCGTGTCGCCGAAGCCGTGGAGATCGCGCGCGCCGCGCTCTATCTCACGGGCGGCGAATCCTCCTTCACCACCGGCGTCGCCCTTGCGGTGGACGGCGGCCGCAGCTACCACTGACGCGTGGCGCCCGACTCTTTCTCCCCTGCTCCCATGACACAGAACCCTCACCTCTCCAGCGCCACCGATCCCTACGCCGCATTCCGCCAGGAACTGCTGGACTTCACGCAGCAGCCCGAACTCGCGCCCCTGAAGGAAAAGGTGCGCAGCAACCAGAAGATGTCGCGCGCCGAATACAGCGCCTGGCAGAAAGCGTTGCATGCGCGGGGCTGGGGCGCGCCCAACTGGCCCGTCGAATACGGCGGCACGGGCTGGGACCTGCAGCAGCGCTACCTGTTCGAGGAAGTCACGGCCCAGGCCGACTGCCCACCGGCCTACCACCATGGCATAGGCCATATCGGGCCGGTGATCATGCATTTCGGCTCGGACGAGATCAAGCAGCGCTTTCTGCCGCGCATTCTCGATGGCAGCGAGCACTGGTGCCAGGGCTACTCCGAACCCGGCGCGGGCTCGGACCTGGCGTCGCTCAAGACCAGCGCGGTGCGCGACGGCGACGACTATGTGCTCAACGGCCAGAAGATCTGGACCTCGCACGCGCATGAAGCCGACATGATGTACACGCTGGTGCGCACCTCGACCGAAGGGCGCAAGCAGGCCGGCATCTCGCTGCTGCTGGTGCCGCTGGACACGCCCGGCATCGAGATCCGCGAGATCCGCACCATCGACCAGTGGCACCATGTCAACGAAGTCTTCCTCAACGATGTACGCGTGCCGGTGAAGAACCTGGTCGGTGTCGAGGGCGAGGGCTGGAAGTGCGCCAAGTTCCTGCTCGACCGCGAACGCCTGTCGCCGGCCACGGTGCCGCGCCTGGCGCGCCAGCTGGAACAGGTGGCCGAGCTGCTCGCGCAGAAGATGCAGTCCCACCCCGGCCTGCCCAGCATCCACGCGCTGCAGGAGCGGCTGTTCCTGGCCCAGGCCTCGACCAAGGGCGCGCGCCAGATGCTGCTCAGCGCCATCCAGGAGGAGATGCAGGGCACGCTGGCCTCGTCCAAGTCCTCGGCCTTGAAGCTGCATACGTCCGAGCTGTCGCAGCAGATCGTCGGCATCGCGTTCGACATTGCCGGCCCCGAATACGCGGCGCGGCTGGTGCCCGAAGTGGCGGCACCCGATGGCAGCGACGACCTCGACATCGAACGCCAGCTGACCCACACCTATTTGTTCTACCGTTCGCGCACGATTGCCGGCGGCACCAGCGAAGTGCAGAAGAACGTGATTGCCCGCGACCTGTTTGGAGCCTGAGATGACTTTCCAAGTGACCCCGATGTTTCCCGGCGACCTGTATGACTCGACCGACCGCATGGCCGGCGCGGGCGCGGCCGACTGGCGCCAGATCCTTGAACTCGGCTGGCAGGGTGTGCTGGTCGGCGAAGACCATGGCGGCGTGGGCGCGACGCTGGCCGAGTTCTCGGCGATTGCCGAAGCCGCAGGCCGGCATGCGCTGGCCCTGCCGCTGATTGCGCGCTGCGTGGTGGCGCCCATGCTGCTGGCTGCGGCCGGGGCGTCAGATACGGCGCGCACGCTGCTGGCGCAGCTGTCCGCGGGCGAAGCCTCGGTCTGTCCGGTGCTGGGCAGCGCGGTGCAGGCCGCACCCGACGGCAGCGGCGGGCTGCGCCTGCACGGGCGGCTGGCGGGCGCCGACCTGAGCGCCGAGGCCAGCCATCTGCTGTTCGATACCGCCACGCAGTTGGTGCTGATCGAGACCAGCGCCCTGCCCGCGCCGCGCTACTACAAGGGGCTGGACGGCCGGCGCACCGCCGATTTCACGCTCGAAGGCGTGCGTGTTGACGCCAGCCAGGTGCTGCTGCAGGGCGAGGCCGTCGCCGCCGCCGTGAAGACCGCCACCGATACCGGCGCCGTGATGACCAGCGTGCAGACCGTGGGCGCGCTGGGCGCGATGGTAGAGCAGACCATCGACTACCTGTCCACGCGCAGCCAGTTCGGCGTGCAGCTGTCGACCTTCCAGGCGCTGCGCCATCACCTGGTGGAGATGTATGTGGCCTATGAGAGCGCGCGCGGGCTGGTCAAGGACGTGACCGAAGCGCTGTCCGAGGACCCGACGGCGAACCCGCGCGATGCCGCGCTGACCAAGCTCTATCTGGCCGACGTGGGCCGGACTGTGGCAGAGTCGGCGATCCAGCTGCATGGCGGCATGGGCATGACCACCGAAATGCCCGCGGCGCGCCTGGCCATGCATACGCTGATGTGCAATCTGCAGTACGGCGACCGCTCGCACTACCTCGATGCGCTGTCGGCGCAGATGTCGAACGATGTCGCCGCATTGGCTGCCTGAAACCCGCAACGCTGTCCCCATGCAAACAATCCATTCCCTCTTCTTCCCTGAATCGGTGGCACTGATTGGCGCCTCCTCCGACCCGGAGCGCATTGGCGGGCGCGTGCTGCGCTTCATGCGCGAAGGCGGCTACCAGGGCACCATTTATCCCATCAACAAGGGCGAGCCGTTGGTGCAGGGCCTGCAGGCCTATAAGAGCATCAGCGACGTGCCAGGCCCGGTGGACCAGGCGGTGATCATCATTCCCGCGGCCGGCGTCGAGACCGCGCTGCGCGAGGCCGTGGCCAAGGGCGTGAAGTCGGTGCAAATCCTCACCGCCGGCTTTGCCGAGATCGACGAGGCCGGCAAGGCGCTGCAGCAAAAGCTGGTCGATATCTGCCGTGCAGCCGACGTGCGCATGCTGGGCCCGAACTCGCTGGGCCTGCTCAACCTGTCCAACCAGTATTCGGCGACGTTTTCCACCGCGCTCAACGGTCTGCGCCCAGTCAAGGGCCATATCGCGCTGGCCACGCAAAGCGGTGCCTTTGGCTCGGCCACCTATGGCATGGCCTCGCTGCGCGGCCTGGGTTTCTCCAAGATCATCGCCACCGGCAACGAGGCCGATGTCGATGTCGCCGAGTGCATCGACTACCTCGCCGACGACGCCGAAACCCGCGTCATCTGCGCCGCCGTCGAATCGTGCAAGGATGGCAATCGCCTGCGCCAGGCGCTGCTCAAGGCCGCCCGGGCCGGCAAGCCGGTGCTGATCATGAAGGCCGGGCGCACCGAAGTCGGCGCCTCGGCCGCGGCCACGCATACCGGCTCGCTGGCCGGCAACGACACGGTCTATGACACGGTGTTTGCCGAGTGCGGCGCCTATCGCCCGCAGTCCATCGAGGAGATGCTCGACATCGCCTATGTCTGCGCCGTGACCGGCCAGCTGCCCAGCAACTCCGAAGTCGCGATTCTCACCGGCTCGGGCGGCATCGGCATTCTGATGGCCGACCATGCCAGCGACCATGGCCTGGCGCTGCCGCCGCTGTCCGAGGCCGGCAGCGCCGCGGTGCGCGAAGTGCTGCCGTTTGCCGTGGCCGCGAATCCGCTGGACACCACGGCCCAGGTCACGGCCGTGGCCAGCGGCGTGACGCGCACGCTCGATGCATTGCTGACGCATTCGACGTACGGCACGGTGTTTGCCTATCTGGCGCATGTGGGCCTGTCGCCGGTGCGCTTCCAGTCGACCAGCGACGAGCTGATTGCGCTGAAGAAGAAGTTCCCTGATCGCGGCATCGTGATGGTGATGCTGGCGACCAAGGAAGTGGCCGCCGCGCTGGACGCCCATGGCATTCCCACCTTTGCCGACCCCTCGCGCGCGGTCCTGGCCCTGGCCGGCGCGCGCCAGCTCGCGCGCCGCCAGGCGGCGCTGTATGCGCCCTCCACCGCACAGCGCTCGGCGCAGCCGCTGGGCGATGTCTCCACCGAAGCCGCGGCCAAGAAGGTGCTGGCCGAGGCCGGCCTGCCCATGCTGCCGGAAAAGGTCTGCACCAGCGCCGAAGACGCCGCGGCCACGGCCACGGCATTCGGCTTTCCCATCGTCGCCAAGATCTCCTCGCCCGACATCGCGCACAAGACCGAGATCGGCGGCGTGATGCTCAATCTGCAGGATGCCGATGCCGTGCGCCACGCGCATGGCGAATTGCTGCGCCGCGCCAAGGCGGCCGCGCCCGAAGCGCGCATCGATGGCGTGCTGATCACGCCCATGCTCAAGGGCGGCGTCGAGACCATCATGGGCATCCATATGGACCCGACCTTCGGCCCCATGGTGATGTTCGGCTCGGGCGGCACGGCCGTGGAACTGTTCAAGGATGTGGCCTTTGCCTCGGCGCCGGTGAACGCCGCGCGCGCGCGCGAACTGGTCGATGCCGTGCAGTCGTCGCGCCTGCTGCGCCAGTGGCGCGGCGGCCCGCAATACGACGAGCAGGCGCTGGTCGATGCGATCTGCCAGCTGTCGGCGTTTGGCCAGGCGCATGCCGATGTGCTTGAAAGCATCGATGTGAATCCGCTGGTGGTGCGCGAAAAAGGCGCGGTGTGCCTGGATGCGGTGATTACACTGCGCTGACTCCCGGAGACACGACATGACCCAGAACCTCGAAGAAAAACTGCAGGCCCTGCTCGACCGCGAAGCCATTCGCGAAGCCATGTATGCCTATTGCCGCGGCATAGACCGCGGCGACGCAGCCGCGCTGCGCTCGGCCTATTGGGAAGACGGCACGGACCGGCATGGCGCCTATGCCGGCAGCGCCAGCGGTTTCATCGAGAAAGCGCTGCAGTCGCGCCGCAGCGGGCTGCGCATGATCCACCAGGTCAGCAATATCTCCATCGTGCTTGAAGGCGCGCAGGCCGCGGTGGAGAGCTACTTCCAGGCCTTTCAGTACGACACCGATCCGGCCACGGGCCGTCTGCGCGAGACCTTTCTGTGCGGCCGCTATGTTGATCGTTTCGAAAAGCGGGGCGATGAATGGCGCATTGCCGCGCGCACCGTGGTCTATGACTGGATGAAGGAAGCGCCGGCGCCCGAGGGCGACGAAGCCACGCGCTTTGGCGTGCGCGCGCCGCAGGGCCAGATGCAGCCCGCTGATGCCTGGTACCAGCTGCTGCGCGAGCCGCCCTTCGCGCGCTGATTCGCCTGGACCCCCAGCCCTGGCCCTACGGCACACGCAGGCCCAGGGCTTTTTTAGCGGCTAAATTTCGCGCGCGTGCCGACGGAACCAAAAAAAAGCGGGACTGCATTGCAGCCCCGCATCAAACGGCAACCGTCACCGGCCGCCTCCCTGCCACAGGGGTCAGGCCTCGGCCGACTCCCGCAGATGCTCGAACACAAAACCGCGGTAGCCATCGCGCACCGCCGCTGAAGTGAGTTCGCGGTATTTCATGAAGCCGCCGGTGAACAGCGTCAGGCCCAGCGGCTTGTCCTTGACATTGGCGCCCACATACCAGGTCTTGGCCTTGGTCAGCAGCGTGCGCTGGGACAGCTCGTAGACCAGGTCCATCCAGCCCTCTTCCGCTTGCGCCGTGGGCTCGATGCTGGCCAGGCCATTCTGTTCCATATGCACCATGGCCGCGGCAATCCAGTCGACATCGTGCTCGCTGATGCGGATGATATTGGCCAGCGCCGCCGGGCCGTTGGGGCCGGTGGTCATGAACAGGTTGGGAAAGCCCTCCATCATCAGGCCCAGATAGGAGCGCGCGCCGTCCTTCCACTTGTCGTTGACCTTGCGCCCGTCCTTGCCCACCACGTCAAAGGCCAGCAGCGCGCCCGTGAGACCGTCGTAGCCGGTGGCGAAGATCAGCACATCGAGTTCGATCTCACCCGATTGGGTGCGCACGCCCTTCTCGGTGATCTCGACAATCGGGTCCTTGAGGCAGTCGACCAGATGCACGTTGGGGCGGTTATAGGTCTCGTAGTAGCTGCTGTCCAGGCAGGGCCGGCGCGCAAAGATCGGGTAGCCGCGCGGCTTGAGCGCCTCGGCCGTGGCCGGGTCCTGCACGACTTCGCCGATCTTGCCGCGCACGAACTCCGCGACATGCTCGTTGGCTTCTTCGTTGCTCATCAGATCGGAGAAGGTGCCCAGCATGGCCAGGCCGCCGTTCTTCCAGGCGTCTTCGAGCAGCTGGCGGCGCTGCTTGGGCGTGACGCTGAAGAACGCGCGCGTCGACTGCGGCCGCACGCCGCCCACGGCGCTGTTGCGCGCCGACTCGCGGATGCCGGCGTAGTGGCGCTTGACCTCGGCCACATACTCGGGCGCGAGGTTCTCGTTGCGCATGGGCATGGTGAAGCTGGGCGTGCGCTGGTAGACAAACAGCTCGCCGGCCTCCTTGCCGACTTCCTGCACGATCTGTATGCCGGTCGAGCCCGTGCCTATCACGCCCACGCGCTTGCCGGCAAAGCTGATGGGTTCGTGCGGCCAGCGCGCGGCGCGCAGCAGCTGGCCTTGGAAGCGCGCGATGCCGGGGATTTCCGGGTCCTTGGGCACGGACAGCGGGCCCGTGGCCATGATGCAGTAGGTGGCTTCGAGCGTCTCGCCCTGGTCGGTCTTCACCGTCCAGAGCTTGCGCTCCTCGTCCCAGACTGCGCTGGTGACGCGCGTGTTGAACTGGAAATGCTTCTTGAGGTCCAGCCGCTGGGCGACGAAGTTGATATAGGCCAACAACTCGGGCTGGGCCGCGAACTGCTCGGACCAGGTCCATTCCTGCTCGACTTCGGGCGAGAACGAGAAGCTGTAGTCGATGCTGGGCAGATCGACGCGCGCGCCCGGATAGCGGTTCCAGTACCAGACGCCGCCCAGGTCGCCGCCGGCTTCGAAGCTCTGGATCTTCAAGCCCATTTCACGGAACCTGTAGGTGGCGTACATGCCGCCAAAGCCGCCGCCGACGATGACGACATCGAGGCGGCGTACCGATGTTGGGTTGTTGTTTTGCATAGCTGTCTCCTGTATTTTCTTGGGAAAACAATGCGGTCTAAACCGCCAGCGTGCCGCCATCCACCGGCAGCGTCACGCCATTGATATAGGACGCCAGCGGCGAGGCCAGAAACACCGCCGCGCCCGCGAGTTCCTGCGGCTGGCCCACGCGGCCCGAAGGGATGCGCACCATGAAGCGCGCCAGGCGCTCGGGATTGGCGCGCGTGACATCGGTCATGGGCGTCTCGATCACGCCGGGTGCCAGCGCGTTGACGCGGATGCCGTCCGGCCCCAGATCTGCGGCCATGGACTGGGTCAGCATCTTCACCGCGCCCTTGGAGGCGGAATAGCCCAGCGCCCCGGCCTGGGCAATGAAGGCCGCGCCCGAGGCGATGTTGATGATGCAGCCGCGCGTGGCGCGCAGCGCCGGCAGCCAGGCATGGATCACATTGAAGGTGCCCAGCAGATTCACATCGACCACGCGGCGGATATTGGCGTGGGCCTGGGGACTGTCCAGGCCTTCGCGCAATATCACACCTGCGTTGTTGACAACGATGTCGACGGCTCCGATGTCGTCGCCCACGGCCTGCGCCAGCGCCGCAGCGGCATCGGCATCGGTCACATCGAGCGCAAAGGCCCAGGCCTGGCCGCCCGCGGCATGTATCAGCGCCAGCGTGTCGGCGCAGCGCTGCTCGCTGATATCGGTGACGATCACGCGCGCGCCGGCGCTGGCAAGGCCCTGGGCAATCGCCTGGCCTATGCCGCTGGCCGCGCCCGTGACCAGCGCCAGCCGGCCCTCGAGCAGGCGCGCGCCCTGCAATGCAGCCATCACGGCTTCACGGCTGGTCGCGCTCATGGCTGCTCCTTGCCGGCCGCGCGCAGCGAGCGGCGCTCCAGCCAGGCATAGAGTTCGCCGACCAGGCCCTTGCGAAACGACAGCACGACCACCACGAACACCAGGCCCTGAATCATCAGCACCCATTCGGCATAGGACGCGAGATAGTGCGACATCGACACGATCAGCACTGCGCCGGCAATCGGGCCCAGCAGCGTCTGCATGCCGCCCAGGATGCAGATCAGCAGCGCTTCGCCCGAAGTCACCCAGGTCAGGTCATTGAGCGTCACCACCTGGAAGGCCACGGCCTTCACCGCGCCGGCCAGGCCGGCCAGCGAGGCCGACAGAATGAACACCACCAGCTTGTAGCGGTTGGCGCGCAGGCCCAGAGAAACAGCGCGCGGCTCGTTGTCGCGGATGGCGCGCAGCACCTGGCCAAACGGCGAGTTGACGATGCGGTAGATGGCAAAGAAGCCAAAGCCCACCAGCGCGAACACCACGAAATACATCACGTAGTTGTTGCTCAGGTCGATAAGGCCGAACATCGCGCGCCGCGGCACGTCCTGCAGGCCGTCCTCTCCTCCGGTGAACGGCATGCGCAGCGCGAAGAAGTAGATCAGTTGCGAGAACGCCAGCGTGATCATCGAGAAGTAGATGCCCTGGCGCCGGATCGCCAGCGAGCCGGTGAGCGCGCCGATCACGGCGGCCAGCGCCACGCCGCACAGAATGCCCAGCGCCGGGTCCAGCCCCCAGACCTTGATGGCCTGGGCCGTGACATAGCCCGAGGCGCCAAAGAACATCGCGTGGCCAAAGGACAGCAGGCCGCAGTAGCTGACCAGCAGATTGAGCGCCGCCGCGAGCAGCGCAAAGCACATGATCTCGATCAGGAACTGCGGATAGAGCACGAAGGGCGCGACCACCAGCAAGGCGATGAAGGCCGCGAGCAGCAGGCGCTGCGTGGCAGGAGAAAAGTATTTCATCGGGCCTCCTGGCCAAACAGGCCGTTGGGACGGATTGCCAGCGTGATGATCATCACGATGAAGATGACGACGCCCGCGGCGTCCGGGTAGACCAGCTTGGTGAGGCCCTCGACCACGCCCAGGCTGAAGCCGGTGATGATGGAGCCGATGATCGAGCCCATGCCGCCGATCACCACCACCGCGAACACCACCACGATCAGGCTGTTGCCCATCAGCGGATTGACCTGGTAGATGGGCGCGGCCATCGCCCCGCTGAAGCCGGCCAGCGCTACGCCCAGGCCGTAGGTCAGCATCAGCATGCGCGGCACGTTGATGCCGAAGGTGCGCACCAGCGCCGCGTTCTCGTTGGCCGCGCGCAGATAGGCGCCAAGCTTGGTGCGCTCTATCACCAGCCAGGTGCCCAGGCACAGCACCAGCGAGGCCGCGATCACCCAGACCCGGTAGGCCGGGATATAGCTGATGCCGATATCAAAGCCGCCCGAGATGGGATTCGGATAGGGCTGGCCCGTGGCGCCGAACTTCCAGCGGAACGCGCCTTCCATCAGCATCGCCAGACCGAAGGTCAGCAGCAGCGCGTAGACATGGTCGACGCGGTACAGCCGGCGCAGCATCAGCCGCTCTATCACCAGCCCGAAGCCGCCGACGATCAGCGGCGTGATGATCAGCGCATACCAGTAACTGATGCCGAAGTACTCGAGCAGGCCCCAGGCCACGAACGCGCCCAGCATGTACTGCGCGCCATGCGCGAAGTTCACCACATGCAGCAGGCCGAAGATGATGGCCAGGCCCAGGCTCATCAGGGCATAGAACGAGCCGTTGATCAGGCCGATGACCAGTTGCCCGACCAGGGCCGACATGGGAATGCCAAAAATCTCATCCATGGTGGACTCTCCTGTACAGCGCCGCGCCGCAGCGCGCGAAAGTGTGTGGTGCGCGCTTCATAGTCCCAGCAGCCCCTCGATGCGTGCCAGATCGCTGGCGATGTCTTCACGGCGGAAGTGGTCGACCACCACGCCTTCGTCGATCACATAGAAACGGTCGGCGACCTTCGAGGCAAAGCGGAAGTTCTGCTCGACCATCAGCACCGTGAAGCCGCGCTCCTTGAGGATGCGAATGGTCTGGCCGATCTTGGCGACAATCACCGGCGCCAGGCCTTCGGTGCATTCGTCGAGCAGCAGGAACTTCGCGCCGGTGCGCAGAATGCGCGCGATCGCCAGCATCTGCTGCTCGCCCCCCGAGAGCTTGGTGCCCTGGCTGTGGCGGCGCTCCTTGAGATTGGGAAACAGCGTGTAGATCTCGTCGACGCTCAGGCCCCCGGGCCGCAGCACCGGCGGCAGCAGCAGGTTTTCCTGCGTGCTCAGGCTCGAGAAGATGCCGCGCTCCTCGGGGCAGTAGGCGACGCCGAGCTTCGCGATGGCCTCGGGCAGCATGCCTATGGTCTCGCGGCCGTTGATTTCCACGCTGCCGCGGCGCTTTTCCAGCAGGCCGACGACGGCGCGCAGCGTGGTGGTCTTGCCCGCGCCATTGCGCCCCAGCAGGCACACGACTTCACCCTGGCGCACTTCGAGGTCCATGCCGTGCAGCGCCAGGTTCTCGCCATAGTGGCCGACCAGGCCCTTGACCGACAGGCATAGCGGTGCGGTATTGGCTTCAGTCATTGGCGCCTCCCACATAGGCTTCGATCACCGCCGGGTCGCGCGAGACTTCGTCGTAGCTGCCTTCGGCCAGGATCTGGCCCGACTGCAGCACGGTGACGCGGTCGCACAGCTCGGCAATGACCTTCATGTTGTGCTCGACCATCAGAATCGTGCGGCCCTTGGCCACGTTGCGGATCATCTCCATCACCGGGCCAATGTCCTCATGGCCCAGGCCGGCCATGGGCTCGTCCAGCAGAATCATTTCCGGGTCCAGTGCAATGGTGGTGGCAAGTTCCAGCACGCGCTTGCGGCCATAGGGCAGCTCCACCGCCGGCGTCTGCAGCCAGCGCGTGAGCCCGACCATCTCGATGAGTTCCAGCGCGCGCGCATCGAGCACCTTGAGTGCGCTGTCGCGGCGCCAGAATGCCCAGGTCATGCCGGCTTTTTGCTGCAAGGCCACGCGCACGTTTTCCAACACCGTCATCTGGCCGAACACGGCCGAGATCTGGAACGAACGCACCAGGCCCATGGACGACACGGTGGCCGGGTCGCTGTCCGAGATCTCGCGGTCGTTGAACAGAATGCTGCCCGTGGTCGGGCGCAGAAAGGTGGTCAGCAGGTTGAAGCAGGTGGTCTTGCCCGCGCCGTTGGGGCCGATCAGCGCGTGGATGCTGTGGCGGCGCACGCGCAGGTTCACGTCCTTGACGGCATAGAAGCCGCGGAACTGCTTGCTCAGGCCCGTGGCCTGCAGGATGTAGGACTCCATGAGCGGGCTTTCAGAGCATGGCGTGCGTCACGCCGCCATCGACCAGGATGGACGTGCCCGTGACCCAGCTGCTGTCGGGCGACGCCAGGAACATCGCGGCATTCGCGATGTCCTCGACTTCGCCCAGGCGGCGCAGCGGCGTGCGCGCGATGCGCACCGCGATCTTGTCGGGGTCCACATTGCCCTTCATGCCTTCGGTGGGCACCGAGCCCGGGCACACGGCGTTGACGCGGATGCCGCGCGGCCCCAGGTCCACGGCCGAGGAGCGCGTAAGCCCCAGCACGCCGGCCTTGACGCCGCCATAGACCATGGCCTCGGGCACGCCCAGAAAGGCCGCGGCCGAGGCGATATTGATGATGCTGCCGCCTTCGCTCATGGCTTCGGAACCCACCTGAATGCCCCAGACCACGGAATTGAAGCCCGTGCCCACCATGCGCGTGAGCATTTCGGGCGTGATGGCCGAGATCGCGCCGTAGCGCACCCAGATCGCGTTGTTGACCAGAATGTCAAAACGGCCGTGCGCCTCTTTCATCGACTGCACGGCGTGGACGAAGGTCTCGCGCTCGGCCACGTTACCGCCAAAGGCCATGGCCTTGCCGCCCTGGGCGCGGATTTCCTCGGCCGCGGCCTGGGCCAGGTCTTCGCGCAGATCGAGCACACCGACCACGGCGCCGGCCGCGGCCATCGCATCGGCAATTGCCCGGCCAATGCCGCGCGCGCCGCCCGTGACCAGCGCCACTTTTCCTTCGAGTTTTTGCTTCATTGCTGTCTCCTTGGGTTCTTGATTCGTTCACGCCTGGTCGGCAAAGCGCACTTCGCGCAGCCCGCGCGCACCTGTGCCATGCACGGCAAACAGCGCGCCCGCATCGGGGTGGTCGTCCTTGAGCGCATTGCCGCTGTTGCTGATGCTGGTGACGTAGAGCACGTCGAGATCGGGGCCGCCAAAACAGGGGCAGGTCACATGGCGCACCGGCATGTCGATCAGGCGATCGAGCCGACCGTCAGGGTGGAAACGCGCCATCTGGCCGGTCTCGACCAGCGCGGTCCAGAGGCCACCTTCGCTGTCGACGGTGGCGCCGTCGGCGGCGGAATGGAGCGGCGCGGTATCGACCCAGACCGTGGGCTCGCCAGCGCGGCCGGTGGCGAGTTCATAGGGGTAGCGCATGATCTTGCGCGTGCGGCTGTCGGTGTAATAAAGCCACTGCCCATCGGGGCTGAAGCAGATGGCGTTGGAGATCTGAAAGCCCTGGTCGAGTTGCTGCACGCTGCCGCGCGCGTCGACCTGGTAGAGCGCGGCCAGCGGTTCGTTGCGGCCCATGACCAGCGAGCCGCAGACAAAACGCCCGGCGCGGTCGCAGCGGCCGTCGTTGAGACGGATGCGCTCGGCGACATGCGTGACGCCGGCCAGCGGCGTGACTTCGCCCGATGCCAGATCAAGATAGCTGAAGCCATGGGCCAGCGCCACCAGCAGCCGGCCGCTGGTGCACAGCGCTATCGAGCCTATGGCCGTGGGCAGCAGCCATTCGCGGTACTCGCCGCTGGCAGGCACCAGACGGCGCACCAGCTGCGCATGCGAATCTATCCAGTAAAGGGCCTGGGCCTGGTCGTCCCAGAGCGGGCACTCGCCCAGTTGATCACGGGTGGCGGTGACGATATCGATACGGGTCATGGCAAAACCTGGCAAGCAAAGGGCGCGGCGCGCCGAGAACCGGGCCCCGGCGCGCTGGCCGGGGCACCGCCTATCACTTCTTCACGAAGTCGCAGCCGCCTTCGGCCAGCGGACGGAAGACCTTGTCGCCCGGGATTTCCTCGCCGACCTTGTAGAGGTCGTTCTTGCCCTTGGACTCGGCCGGGGTCTTGACCTGGATGGCATAGGTCGGACGGATCAGCTGGCCGTCCTCGCGGATCATGGCGTTCTTCATGGAGAAGTCATTGACCGGCGTGGCCTTCATCTTGGCCATCACCGCCACGCCTTCATCCGTGCCCGCGGCCTGCACCGCCTTGAGGTAGTGCATGGCGGCGCTGTAGGCACCGGCGTGGATATAGGTCGGCACCACGCCCTTGTTCTTTTCCATGAAGCGCTTGGCCCAGGCGCGCGATTCGTCGTTGCGGTCCCAGTAGTAGGGCGCGGTGATCTGCAGGCCCTGGGCGACCTCCAGGCCCATGGCCGAGACGCTGTTGATGGTCATGCCGAACACGCCGACCTTCTGGCCGTTGCGCGCCAGCTTGTATTCGGCGGCTTGCTTGAGCGCATTGGTGAGATCCAGGCCGGCATTGAGCACCACAATGGCCTGGGCCTTGCTGGCCTGGGCCTGCAGCAGATACGACGAATAGTCGGACGCGCCCAGAGGGTGGCGCACCGAACCGACGACCTTGCCGCCGCCGGCTTCGATGAACTTGGTGGCATCGGCCTGCATGGCCGCGCCAAAGGCGTAGTCGACGGTGATGAAGAAGAAGGTCTTGACGCCCTGCTTGAGCAGCGCCGTGACGCCGGCGTTGGCGAGCTGGTAGGTGTCGACGATGAACTGCACCGTCATGGGCGAGCACATCTTGCCGGTGAGGTCCGAGGACACGGTGCCGGCCACCAGATACGGTTTCTTCTTCTCCTTCATCATGCTCGACACGCCAAACGCGATCGACGAGGCCGAGCCGCCCAGGATGGTGTCGAACTTCTCGTTCTCTATCCACTGGCGCGCCATGTTGATGCCGACATTGGGCTTGTTCTGGTCGTCGGCCGTGGTGACTTCGATCGGCTTGCCCAGCACCTTGCCGCCAAAGTCCTCCACCGCCATGCGCACCGCCAGCGACGAACCCGGGCCGCCATTGCCCGAGTAGGTGCCGGTCTGGTCGGCCATCACGCCGATGCGCACCACGTCGTCGCTGATCTGCGCCTGTGCGGGCAGACTTGCCAAAAGCGCGCTGCCGGCCAGCACCGCAAGACGGGATGTCACCGAAATCGAAGGAAATGCTTTCATGTCTGTCTCCTGGTAGTTATGGAATGCGCTGACTGTCTACAAAACCTGGGGCTGCGACTACGCGAAGCGAGCAAGCGTGGGGCACTACTCAGACGGGGTCGGTACTGAGCCTGTGCCCCTTGAACTGCTCGCGCAACTGCGTCTTGAGCAGCTTGCCGGTCGCGGTATGCGGCAGGCCGTCGACAAACACCACGTCATCGGGCAGCCACCAGCGCGCAACGCGGTCCTTCATGAACGCGGTCATTTCGGCCGCGGTAAGGGTTTCGCCGGTCTTGGGCACCACGATCAGCAGCGGGCGCTCCTGCCATTTGCTGTGCGCCACGCCGATCACCGCGGCTTCCTGTACCTTGGGGTGGCCCACGGCCACGTTTTCCAGATCGATGGAAGAGATCCACTCGCCGCCCGACTTGATCACGTCCTTGGTGCGGTCGGTGATCTGCACAAAGCCGTCGGTGTCGATCAGCGCCACGTCGCCGGTCGCAAACCAGCCGCCTTCGCCCAGCGCCGCGCCGGGCCGGCTGCCGTAGTAGGCCGAGACCACCCAGGGGCCGCGCACCTTGATCTCGCCCACGCTCTTGCCGTCATGCGGCAGGCGCTTTCCTTCGGGGCTGAAGATGCCGACTTCGATGCCGAAGATTGCGCGCCCCTGCTTGGCCTGGATGTCGAAGCGCTGCGCGGGCGGCAGCTCCTGCTGCGCGGGCAGCAGATTGCCAATGGTCGCCAGCGGGCTGGTTTCGGTCATGCCCCAGGCCTGGATCACAAAGGTGTCCAGCAGCGTGCCGAATTTTTCTATCATGGCGCGCGGCGCGGCCGAGCCGCCGACGACCACGCGCTGGAGCTTGAGCTGCCTGAGGTCCAGCGCGTCGCGTTGGCTTTCGATGTACTGGAAGAAGCCCAGCCACACCGTGGGTACGCCCAGCGAGAAGGTGCAGCCCTCCTTGACCATGTGCGCATAGAGCCGCTCGCCGCTCACGCCCGGCCCGGGCAGCACCAGCTTGGCGCCGCACATGGCCGCGGCATAGGGGATGCCCCAGGCGTTGACATGGAACATGGGCACGGCCAGCAGCACGCTGTCGCGCGTCGACAGCGCCAGGCCGTCGACGGTGCAGGCCGTCCAGGCATGCAGCACCGTGGAGCGGTGGCTGTAGAGCACGCCCTTGGGGTTGCCCGTGGTGCCCGAGGTGTAGCACAGCGAGGAAGCCGTGTTCTCGTCAAGCTGCGGCCAGTCGAAGTCGGGCGAAGCCTGTTCGATCAGGTCTTCGTAGCACAGCAGATTCGGCAGATCGACATCCGGCAGCTCGCTGCGCTCGCACAGCGCGACAAAGCCCTTGACCGTGGGCAGCTGGTCGGCAATCGCCGCCAGCTGATCGGCAAAGCCCAGATCGAAGAACACATATTCATCGGCCGCGTGGTTGATGATGTAGCTGATCTGCTCGGCAAACAGCCGCGGGTTGACGGTGTGCGAGATCGCGCCCATGCCGGCCACGGCGTAATACAGTTCCAGATGGCGGTGCGTGTTCCAGGCCAGCGTCGCGATGCGCTGGCCGGGCTGCACGCCCAGACCGGTCAAGGCATTGGCCAGGCGCTTGGCGCGATGGTGCACCTCGCCCCAGCTGGTGCGATACACCTTGGTGTCGGAAACGTGCGAGACGATTTCCACCTGGCCATGGTGCGTGGCCGCATGCTCTATCAGCTGCGAGATCAGCAAATCCTGCTGTTGCATCAGACCCAACATCGTCATCTACGCTGCTCCTGGTTGTCATTGCCAACGCCCTGCCCCGGAAGCTCGAATCCGCTGTGCTCCGGGCCAGGCGCATCTTGAATTTGTTTGCTTACATGCCGACAGGTAAGTAAACAAAGAATAGCAGTTCCCTTTGTTTCCGGCACCCGCAAACCGGCCTGAAAACCTAGGGACAAACATGCTTGCCGGCGGCATTTTTTGCGGGTATTTGCAGGCGCAATTTCACACGGGCCGACCGGCTTGCACTGCCGCCAAGGTGACTTGCGGGGGGTGGCGGCAACGGTTAGCATGTGGCGTATACCTACCTTTCGGCAGGTAAGTGCAAGCCATCAGACGATCACAACAAGGAGACTTTCATGGACCTCAACACCATCACTTTGACCGTGGACGCCGGCGTGGCCGTCGTCACGCTGAACCGCCCGCCCGTGAATGCGCAGAACATCGAGCTGCGCGAGGAAATCACCCGCGTGTTCGACCTGCTGTCCGACCGCGACGACGTGGCCTGCATCGTGCTGACGGGCGCGGGCAAAGCCTTCTCCGCGGGTGCCGATATCCGCGAGCGCCCCAACCTGGCGGGCGTGGCCGGCGCTTACGGCGCGCACAACCGCCGCGTGCGCGAGTCGTACTACGCCGTGGTCGAATGCTCCAAGCCCATCATTGCCGCGATCAACGGCCCGGCGCTGGGCGCGGGCTTTGGCCTGGTGATGGCGTCGGACATCTGGGTCGCGTCGGAAGATGCCTATGTGTCCATGCCCGAGATCAATGTGGGCCTGGCTGGTGGCGTGACCTTTCTGCAGAAAGTCTTTGGCCAGTCGCGCGCGCGCCGCATGTTCTATACCGGCATGAAGGTCTCGGCGCAGGAGCTGTACCGCCTGGGCCTGGTCGAGGCCTGCCTGCCGGCCGACGAACTGATGCCCTACTGCATGGAAATGGCGCGCGACATCGCCTCCAAGAGCCCGATCGCCATGCGCCTGGCCAAGGAAGCCGCGCGCATGACGCTGGTCATGCCGCCCCGCGATGCCTACCGCTACGAGCAGGGCAATACCGTGGCCCTGTCCAAGACCGAGGACTCCAAGGAAGCGCAGCGCGCGTTCCTGGAAAAACGCGATCCGGTCTATACCGGCCGCTGAGCAGAGGCCCGCGCCCGCCCTGCCCTAGAGCCGGTAGACGCGGGCCGCCGTGCCGGCGAACAGCGCGGCCTTTTCGCTGGCGCTGGCGCCCTGCGCCAGGCGCTTGAAGGCATTCCACAGGGTGCGGTAGCTGCAGCCGGTCTGGTCCATGGGAAAGTTGCTTTCAAACATGCAGCGCTGCACGCCAAACGCCGCGATGCAATGCGCCACATACGGCGCCCAGGCCTGCGCCAGCCTTGCCGAGTCGACCGGGCGCGCCGCCTCCTGCCAGCCAAAGCCGCAGCGCGGCATGGCCAGGCCACCGAGTTTCACCACCACATTTTCATGCGCCGCCAACGCGGTGATCTGCGCGCGCCAGTCTTGCAGCACCGCAGCGCGCTGCCCCGCATACGGCCCGACGCCCAGCGGCCCGCCGCAGTGGTTGAGCACCAGCGTGGTCTGCGGACAGGCGGCGGCCAGCCGCGCCACGTCCTTCAACTGGGTGTGATAGACCCAGACATCGAGAGTGAGCCCCATGGCCGCCAGCACGCGCGCTGCCTGCTGCACCTGCGGCTGCAGCAGCACTTCGGCCGCACCCGCGCCGGGCGGATGCAGCGCCGCATCGCCATGCCAGGTGGCACGGGCGCGCACGCCGCGAAAACGGCCCTGGCCGGCGGCAATATGCGCTTCCAGCACCGGCGTGACGCGATCACCCCGTTGCAGATCGGCCCAGCCGACAATGCCGGCGCACAGCTGCGTGCCGCCCTGCCCCGCACCGCCATGCTGCGCGACGAATTCGGTTTCGCCCACGGGCCGCAGCGCCGCGGGGCCGTCGCTGCGGTAGTGGGACATGCAATCGACGAACACCGTGGCGCGCACGGCATGGCCGCTGTCCACATCGGCCTGCAGTTGCGGCAGTGCATAAGTGAATTCCGGCGTCTGCCAGAGGTGGTGATGGGGGTCGATGATGGCGAGGGCGGGGTCCAGCACGTCCTCTTGGTGCAAGGCCAGCCACTCGGGGCGCAGTTTTGGGAAATAAGAGGACATGGAATCAGCGACAGAACCAGCGCAATGGAAGGGATGGCCCAAGAAAAAGCCGGAGCACAGGCCCCGGCTTGGTTGTCAAACCCCAAGATCAGAACGCGTGGCGGATGCCCAGATGCAGCGCATCGCTGTTGCCATTGCTGCCTGGAGCCGCCTGGCTGGTCGCACCCGTGAGCGCATAGGCCGAGCCATTGCGGTTCTTCACGCGGCCATAGTCGGCGTACAGGCTGGTGCGCTTGGACAGCGCGTGGATATAGGCCACGCCAAACTGCGTGGCATCGCGGTTGAGCGGGCCGCGGTCGTCGACATGGATCATCTGTGCCAGCACGGTGTTGCGGCCAAACGGCAGGGCCACGCCCAGCGAGGCGCTGCGGTCGTCCTGGCCGGCGTAATAGCCCACGGTGGGGAAGCCGGCGAAGCCCAGGTTGTTGTCGGCCGCGGCCTGGGTCGCGGGCGTGATCGCGCTGCTGGGGTTCTTGAAGGTGGCAAACGAGCCAAACAGCTTGGCGACGCCAAAGTCATAGGCCAGGCTGGAGTTGAACCACTTGACGCTGCTGTCGTCGGCAATGTGCTTGTGCACCGTATACGAAGCCGCGCCACTGAGCTTGCCGCTGGCGTAGAACAGCGCGGCGGCAGTGCTTGACCCCGTGCTCGAGCTCAGGCCGCTGCCGGCGGGCCGGTTGGTCTCGCCCGGGGCATACGACACTTTGCCGATGAAGCCCGACATCGATGGCGTCTGGTACCAGATGCTGTTGTTGACCCGGCCCGAGGCCGGCTGAATGCCCTGCAGATTACCGCCGCCGCCCAGGCCAAAGGCATCGCCCACGGCCTGCACCTCGGAGCTGATGGCCGTGACCGTGCGTCCCAGGCGGATTTCACCGAAGTTGCCGGTCAGGCTGACCAGCGCGCCGCGGCCAAAGGCCTTGGGGCCCGCGCCCTGGTTCTGGCCCAGCGTGCCGGCGTCGGAGTTCAGGCCCATCTCCAGCAGGAAGTTGGCGCGCAGTCCGCCGCCCAGGTCTTCGCTGCCCTTGAAGCCCAGGCGCGAGCCGTTCATGTGGCCGCTGTCCACGCGCCACAGCCGGCCGCCGGGGCTCGATACATAGCCGATGCTGGTGTCGATCAGGCCATAGATGCTGACGCTGCTCGACGGCGTGGCGGCCAGGCCGCCTGCGGGACTCACGATCTGGCGCAGCTCTTCCTTTTGCGCCTGCTGGGCCAGCGCCGGCACGCCGGTGCACAGGCAGGCGGCGACCGCCAGGCTCAGGGGCGATGGGCGCAGTGCGCGCGATGGGTTCAGTTTCAACAAGATCTGTCTCCTCGTATGTGTCTACGTTTTTGCGGACCCGCAAAGGCGGCTCCAGGCTTCCGTCGATTTACTTGTCGGCCGGCAAGTAATGATAAAAATGAAGTGCAGATCTTGCGCCAGGGAAAACGCGCGTGGCCGGTACGCAACGGGCAAAAAAAAACCCTCCATCAGGAGGGTTGGAAAAAGGCAGCGCCGCTGCGCTGTGCGCGGCTGTCAGACGTGGACGGCCGCCGCGCGCTTGGCGAGTTCGAGCTTGGCAATGGCATTGCGGTGGACTTCGTCCGGGCCGTCGACAATGCGCACCGTGCGCTGGTGGGCATAGGCTTCAGCCAGCCAGAAGTCCTGGCTCACGCCCGCCGCGCCATGCGCCTGGATGGCCCAGTCGACGACCTTGCACGACATATTCGGCGCGACCACCTTGATCATCGCGATCTCCGCGCGTGCTTCCTTGTTGCCCACGGTGTCCATCTTGTAGGCGGCATTGAGCGTCAGCAGGCGCGCCTGGTCGATCATGCAGCGCGACTCGGCAATGCGCTCGTGCCAGACCGACTGCTCGGACAGCGGCTTGCCAAACGCCACGCGCGCGTTCAGGCGGTCGCACATCATCTCCAGCGCGCGCTCGGCGGCGCCGATCGAGCGCATGCAATGGTGGATGCGTCCGGGGCCCAGGCGCCCCTGGGCGATCTCGAAGCCGCGGCCCTCGCCCAGCAGGATGTTGGCGACCGGCACGCGCACGTTCTCCAGCAGCACTTCCATATGGCCGTGGGGCGCGTCGTCGTAGCCAAACACCGACAGATGGCGCAGCACCGTGACGCCCTGGGTGTCGCGCGGCACCAGCACCATCGACTGCTGCGCATGGCGTGGCGCGTCGGGGTCGGTCTTGCCCATGACGATGAAGATCTGGCAATGCGGGCTGCCCGCGCCCGAGGAAAACCACTTGCGGCCGTTGATCACATACTCGTCGCCTTCGCGCTGTATCGTGCACTGGATGTTGGTCGCATCCGACGAAGCCACGGCCGGCTCGGTCATCAGAAAGCCCGAGCGGATCTCACCGCGCAGCAGCGGCTCGAGCCACTGCTCCTTTTGCGCCTCGGTGCCGTAGCGCTCTATGGTTTCCATGTTGCCGGTATCGGGCGCCGAGCAGTTGAACACTTCGCCGGACCACATCACGCGGCCCATGATTTCGCACAGCGGCGCGTAGTCGAGGTTGGAGATGCCGGGCACGCCGCGGTGCTCGTGCGGCAGGAACATGTTCCACAGGCCGGCGGCGCGCGCCAGCGGCTTGAGCTCCTCGATCAGCGGCGAGATCTGCCAGGCATTGCCGGCGCGGCGGAACGCGTCCATTTCACGCAGATAGCGTTCTTCATTGGGATAGATGTGTTCGTCAAAGAAGGCGTTCAGGCGCTGCACCAGGTCGCGGGTTTTGTCGGAGGGTTCAGCAAACATGGGGTTCCTTGTGAAATGGCAGGCAGCTCGCCCGAGCCGCCCTGATGAAAAATATTGGAGCATTGCCGCGCGGCAAACACCGTCCCGGACGTGACGATGCGCGCGCGGCGCCGCCGGCTGCAGCCGCTGCTTCAGGCCATACGCAGGCCCGCGCCGCGCTGCTCGGGCTCGGGCCGCTGCGCTGGGGCCGGCGCCGCGCTGCGCAGGCGGTGCTTTTCCATGGCGTCCTGCACGGCGGCGCGCACCTGGCGGTCCAGGCCGTCCTGCCCCAAGGCGCTGCGCCGCGCCAGGTCATTGAAGTCGGTCATGCCCTGCAGACGATTGAGCGCGGCCAGCTGCTCGGCCGTCAGGGCCGTGCCGGTGCGCAGGTGCTCACGGTACTTGTGCGGTGTGATCGCCGCCAGCGTCTCGGGGAAACGGTTTTCGCCGGCGGCGAAGATCGGCAGCAGCACCGTGCCGCCGGTCGCCCGGGCCGCCTCCTGGGCCTTGGCCTTGCCGGGGTTGGTGCCCTGGGTCAGCTCGAGATGGCGGTCGTCGTCGGCCGCCATCACCACCGGTTTGTAGGGAAACCGGGCCTGCAGCGCTTTGGCCACGGCGGGCAGATTGCCGGGCTCGAGCGCTGCCACCGCGGCAAAGCCCAGCGACTGCGACAGGCTGCTGGCCGTGGCGTAGCTTTCGGCGATGACCAGGGCCGGCGCGCGCGCCAGTGCGTCCAGGCCGCCCACCGCGTGGAAGCAGCCGTCGCGGCGGCTGTCCTTGGCAAAACGCTTGCTGCCGTTGTCCTCTATGGTCTGCAGCGACCACTGCCGACCGTCGGCATCGACCAGCGGCACGCAGGTGCGTTTGCCTGCGCGGTCGGTGAAGACGCCGGCCTGCGGGGTGATGCCCTTGGCCAGCATGTAGGGCGTGGGCTGCGCCGCGGGCAGCATCTGGGCCAGCTGCAAGGCCACGCGCTGCGCCGCTTGCTCCTGCATCTGCCGGCGTGCGGCGGCGCGGGCCTGCGCCGGGCCGCCGGCTTCGCCCGGCAGGCAGTCCTGGTCGCCAGGCCCGCGCCGGCCGGCCTGGGACTTCCACTGCATGTCTATGCCCGTGCGCAGGTTCTTGATGTAGCCATTGGCGCGCGCGTCGAGGTGGCCGATGTAGAAGGCTTCGCCTTCCCCCGGCGACACCCCTTCGAGGGCGATGCGGTGCTTTTGCCCATCCATCAGCGGATGCTCGCCGCTGACCACGCAGCCCATGGCGCGCAGCGCCAGCGCGAATTCCTCCTGCGGGCCCAGGGCCGGGTCCGGCTGCTGGCGCGCCGGCTGCCAGCGCGCGAGCTTTTGCGCATCGGCGTGCGGGCCGACAAACCAGGACTTGGCCGCCGGGTCCCAGGCCGCGCCCGCAGCCTTGGCCGCGCGGCGTTCGCCATAGGGCACGGCCAGGTAGTCGCGATCGGGCTGCAGCGTGCGCTCATGCGGCGCCGCTGGGCACGGCTGGCGCCAGCGCGCAAAGGGCGCGGCATCCACGCCGGCGGGCACGAACCAGGCATGGGTCTGGCGGTTCCATTTGGCGCCCAGGGCCTTGGCTTCCTCCTTGTCCTCGAACGGCACATGCAGGAAGGTGGCATGCGGCAGCGGGTCATCGTCGCCTGCCGGCAGCGGCGCGGTCTGCGGGGCATCTTTCGCTTGGCTCATGGCATTCGCTCCTTTGGCTGGGCGAGGCGAGACTCGCCGTGGCGCGGCGCTGGCATGCATGGTTTCATGCGTCCGGGGCCGCATCTGGGGCGGGAGTATAGGCGCGGCAATTCGTTATAACGAAATGCCGCTTGGCGATATCCACGCGATGGAACATGGAATTTGTCGTGGACCCCGACCTGGCCACGCGCATTTTTAGCCGCTAAAGAAATGCGGCTGCGGCCGGCCCTCTGCAACGCGTCCCGCAAGGTCGGCGATGATGGGCAGCCGCGCTTGCCGGTGACTGCGCCACCCCACCCCATGAAACCTTCCATTCCCGCTTCTCTCATCTCGGTCGAACAAGGGCTGCAGACCGCCGGTGTCGGCAAGTTCCAGTACCGGTTGTTTGTGATTTTCGGCCTGGTCTGGCTGGCGGACGCCATGCAGGTGCTGTCCATAGGCTTCAGCGCGCCGTCGATTGCCAAATCCTTTGGCATCACTGTGCCCCAGGCCTTGAACACCGGCACGCTGTTCTTTGTCGGCATGCTGATCGGCGCCTTTGCGTTTGGCCGGCTGGCCGACCGCATTGGCCGGCGCCCGGTGCTGCTGCTGGCCGTGGTGATCGATGCCTGCGCCGGCGTGGCGTCGGCCTTCGCACCCGACCTGGCCTGGCTGCTGGTGCTGCGCTTTCTCACCGGCATCGGCGTGGGCGGCACGCTGCCCGTCGACTACACCATGATGGCCGAGTTCCTGCCCAGCCAGCGCCGCGGTCGCTGGCTGGTGCTGCTCGAGTCGTTCTGGGCCGTGGGCACCATCTTGCTGGCCGTGCTGTCGCTGATTGCCGTGTCCTGGGGCAACGATGCCTGGCGGTTGATCTTCTTCGTCACCGGCATTCCGGCGCTGATCGGCGTGCTGCTGCGCTTCTACATTCCGGAGTCCCCGCTGTTTCTCAACCGCAATGGCCAATCGGAACAAGCCCGTGCGGTGCTGCAGCGCGTGGCGCACGCCAATGGCCGCCAGGTCGTGATCCCCGCCTTGCAAGCCGAGGCGCAGCAGCGTCGTTCGGCCTTGGCGCTGTTTTGCGGCGAACTGCGCCGCCGCAGCATAGGCCTGCTGCTGGCCTGGGCGCTGATCTCGATTGCCTACTACGGCGTTTTTGTCTATCTGCCGATCCAGCTGTCGAGCGCCGGCTTTGGCTTCATGCGCGGCCAGGAGTTCCTGGTGCTGCTGGCCCTGGTGCAGCTGCCGGGCTTTGCGCTGGCGGCCTATGGTGTCGAACGCTGGGGCCGCAAGCCGACGCTGATCGGCTTTCTGCTGCTGAGCGCCGCCGGCTGCCTGCTCTACAGCCTGGGCACCACGACGCCCGTCGTGGTCGGCTCCACCTTGCTGCTGAGCTTTGCGCTGCTGGGCACCTGGGGCGCGCTGTATGCGTTCACCCCCGAGGTCTACCCCACCAGGCTGCGCGCCAGCGGCATGGGCCTGGCCGGCGCGGTGGCGCGTTTTGGCGGGCTGCTGGCCCCGGCCATCATCGCCCCCATCATGACCACCCACTTCACGCTGTCGCTGTTTGTGCTGTCCGGCGTGCTGGTGGCCGGCGCGCTGGCGATTGCCTGCGTCGACGTCGAATCGCGCAACCGCGTGCTGGACTAAGCACTCACCTGCTGCACAAACCCCTGTACCCGTTCCAGCACCTGCGTCGCGCATTCCCGGTGCGGCACATGGCCACAGGCCAGCGACTCAACGCTGACCGGCCCCGCCGCCAGCGCCGCGATCCGCGCGGGCTGGCGCGCCGAGCCGAATTCATCATTGGCGCCCTGAAAGGCCAGCACCGGGCAGCGCACGCGCGGCAGCACCGCATCCAGGCTCCAGTCACGGAATTCGGCGCAAAGCCAGGTCTCGACCCAGGCATCGAGCACCCAGCGCGCCTTGCCCGGGTGGTATTTCTCCAGCCGCTCGATCTGCCCGGGCGCGGCAAATGCATCCCGGGCGGCGCGGATGCCGTCCAGCGTCAGCTCCTCGACAAACGATTGCGCCGACTCGGTGATCACCGCCGCGCAACGCTCGGGATGGGCGGCCGCAATCGACAGCGCCATGCCCCCGCCCACGCTGTGGCCCAGCACCATGAAGCGGTCGATCGCCAAGGCCTCGAGCACGGCCGCAAAGCCGGCCTGCGCCTCGGTGGCGACAAAATCCGCCTGCAGTTTGCCGGGATGCGGCTCCGATTGGCCGAAACCCAGCCGGTCATAGCTGATCACCGCATGCCCCGTGGCGCGCGCCAGATCGGCAGGAAAGCTGCGCCACAGTTCAGTGCAGCCCAGGGAATCATGCAGCAGCACAATGGGTATGCCGGGCACCGGCTTGGCATCAGCGGCCCAGCGCCGCACATGCAGATGGCCGGATGCGGACCGGATCCACGCGTCCAGCGCGATCATGCGCTACGCGCCCTGCGGCCCGAAGGCCGCGCAAGTCTGCGATGGTGAGTCATAGGCAACTCCCTGATATTGGAGCCCCATGTTAAGCACTGTGGCCGCGAGCGTGCGTCCGCGGCGCGACTCAGTGCAACGCCGGCGCGCAACAGGCCAGGCCCTTGCCCCAGGCCAGTTCGCCGGATGCATGCTGCCGCGCCAGCCAGGGCAGGCCCGGCGTTGTCGGCAGCGTGGCGGCTACGGGGGCGTGCAGGCGGGTGCGCACACTGACGCTTCGGGCATAGGGAAAGCGTTTCAAGGCGTCGGCGACGGCTTCACAGGTGCTGGGGGAAAACGCCGCATAGGAAAAATCGCCGACCTTGATAACGCAATACCGCATGGAACTCCTTGTTGATCTCACATTTCGCTGCCGACCCGTTATCGGCAGGTCTGTGTCAAAATGAAACAAAGAATCGATTCTCGCGGCTGGCGAGTCATCCAAAGACCGCAAAAAGCCCGCAGCAGCGGGCTATCTCAGGCGACTTGGCGCGGCTCACGGCATTGCCTGCGCCCGCCGCTCAGCTCGCCAGGGCTCAGAAGCTTTCCCAGTCGCGCTGACCCGCGCCGGCGTCTGCGGGCTTGACCGCGGCGTCGAGGCGCGCCGGGGCCTTGGCAGCAGCAACGCGCGCGGGAGCAATGCCAGTCGAAGCCGCCACCACCCGCCGTGCGCTGGGCGCTGCAGCCTGCGCATCGCCGGCGCCCAGTGTGAACACCGACACCGCCTGGACCAACTCGCGCGCCTGCACCGTGAGTGCGCTGGCCGCTGCCGCCATCTCCTCCACCAGCGCCGCGTTCTGCTGCGTGGTCTGGTCCATCTGCGTCACGGCCTCGCCCACCTGGCCCACGCCCGCGCTCTGCTCGCTGCTGGCCGCGCTGATCTCGGCCATGATGTCGGTCACATTGCGGATCGCCTTGACGACTTCGTTCATCGTCGCGCCCGCCTTGTCGACCAGCACGCTGCCCTGCTCCACGCGCTCGACGCTGGCCGTGATCAGGCCCTTGATTTCCTTGGCCGCCTCGGCACTGCGCTGCGCCAGGCTGCGCACCTCGCTTGCCACCACCGCAAAGCCCCGGCCCTGCTCGCCCGCCCGCGCGGCCTCGACCGCGGCGTTGAGCGCCAGGATATTGGTCTGGAAGGCAATGCCGTCGATCACCGAGATGATGTCGGCAATGCGGGCGCTGCTGGCATTGATGCTCTTCATGGTCGCTATGACCTCGGCCACCACCGCCCCGCCCTGCGTGGCCACGGTTGAGGCCTCCACGGCCAGCTGGTTGGCGCTGCGTGCATTCTCGGCGTTCTGGCGCACCGTCGAGCCCAGCTCCTCCATCGAGGAAGCGGTCTGTTCCAAGGCCGCCGCCTGCTCCTCGGTGCGCGCCGACAGGTCGTTGTTGCCCGAGGCAATCTGCACGCTGCCCGAGGCCACGCCTTCGGCATTGCGCCGCACCGCGCCCACGGTGTGCGCCAGGCTCAGCTGCATCTGCTGCATGGCCCGCAGCAGCTGTCCGCTCTCGTCCGTGGAATGCACCTCGATCTCGGCGCTGAGATCGCCGCCGGCAATGCGCTCGCAGACGCCGACCGCGCGCCGCAGCGGACCGACGATGGAGCCGATGATGCCGATCGCCAGCACGATGCCCAGCAGCACCGCGATGCCGGCGCCGATCAGCAGATCGCGCTGCAGCGCATCGCCACTGGCCTCGGCGCGCTCACCCGCCTGGCGGGCCAGCCCTTCCTGCAGCGTCAGCTCATGATGGATATCGGCATGGTATTCGCGCTGCGCAGGACGGTAATTCTCCTCCAGCCAGGCAATGGCTTCGTCGCGGCGTTCCTGCTGCAGCAGCGCCAGGTATTGGTCGCCCGAGCGCACGAACGCCGCGCGCGAGGCCTGCATCTTGGCCAGCTGGGCCTGGGCTTCGCGCGTGTCGATCAGCGTCTCCAGCGTCTTGAACTGCACGGCGGTCTCGGCCTTGGCCGCAGCAATGCGCTCCAACCACGACTGCCTGCGGTCGCTGGAGGCGAAGATCGCCAGATTGCGCACCAGGATGGCTTCCTCATTGACCTGGTCATAGACGATATTGAGCGATTTGCTCAGCACCGCCCGGCGCTGCAGCACATCCGCGAGTTCGGCACGCTGCTGCGCGGAGCGCCACAGGCCGATCGATGCCAGCGCGATCAGCAGCAGCACCATGATGCTGAAGGCCACGATCAGGCGGGTCGAGATTTTGAAGCGGTTCATTGTTTTTTTGTCCTCAAGGAGAAGTTCGGGCGGCGTCGAGACCGTGCGGCTGCCGGCAGGCCGCTGTACCGCGGCAGGCGCGCCGCGCCCCGCAAGATGGGGGCTGTCTGGCACGGCGCAGGCAAGGCCGGTGTCTGGCGATGAAGGGAGGGGGGAGCCGCGCTCTACGCGCGCAGCGCTTGACAGCCTGTCAGCGTTGCAAGGGTGGGGCCGTGCAGGCATGCGACACAGGAAGATGGAATGCCGATCACAGACAACGCGCTCATGGGGAGGAATTTCTACAAGTTAACTACTGTTACAAGTCTAGTAGACCTTGTTACAAGGAATTTCAATGCCTATAGCTTTTCCTGTAGGACGTGGCCTCAGCTGCATGCCGGCTCAAAAGCCATAGAGCAGATTGAAGGCCAGATGGGCATGCGCGGTCTGAAAATGTTCCGGTTTGCGCAGGGGCGCGGCCACGAACAGCTCATACGAAAAGCCACGGCCCGTGCCGCGCACGCCCAGGGCAGCGCCGGTCAGCGACCGCCCCGCGAGGTACCGGGCCGAAGGCCCACTCACGCGGCCGGTGTCGAGCGCCAGGAACAGCTCGGCGCCGGCTTTCAGCGGCAAGGCGATTTCATTGCGCCAGTAGCGCCCGCGCTCGGCCAGCAGCGTGCTCTCGCCGTCGAAGCCGCGCACCGTGTAGCGTCCGCCGATGCCGATCCTGTCCTGCGGCGTGAGCGGCGTGCCATTCCACTGGCCATGCCAGGCGCTGGCCAGGCGCAGGCGCTGACCGGCCAGCGCCAACGGCCAGTTCAGCGCCAGATCGACGGTATGCAGTCGCATGCGCGCGCTGCCTTCGCCCCAGGGCTCTTCGGGTGCGGGCAAGGCGCCGAACGCGCCCGTGCCCCGCTGCGTCGCCAGCTGGCCCTCGAACACCGCCGCGCCCAGGTAACTGCGCTGCGCCAGGCTCAGCGCATGGCCCGAGGTGCGGCGGCGCTGGACCTCGATCTCGGTGTCGTCCACGAAGCTGGCCGAGGCGCGGTGGAATACGCGCAGACCGGCCGTGGTGCGCGACGACGCGCTGCGGTGGATCACGCGGCTGAGCCGCGCATCGAGCTGGTCGGACTTGCCGCTGTAGTTGTAGTCCTCATAGGCACCCGCCACCTTCTGGTGATAGCGGCTGGACGACGCGGTCAGGCCCAGCAGCCAGTAGCCCAGCGGCACGGAGTAGTGCAGCGCAGCGTTTTCCGTGCCCCGGCCCGCGCCGGTTCGCAAGGCCCGCCCCAGACTCAGATACGCCAGGTCGTTGCGCCGCAGCGGGTTGTCCCAGGACAGCGTGGCCGTGCCTTGGAGCCTGCCCGTCGAGCGCGTGCCGCCATTGTCCAGCGCCAGGCTGGCGCGCCAGGGGCGGGCCTGCCGGTAGCTGACCAGCAGATCGCTTTGCCCGGGTTCGGCGCCCTCCCCTTCGGCCGGCACGATCTGGATATCGGCGTCGGCCGTGGGCACGCGCTTGAGGTTCTCCAGGCCCTGCTCGATGTCACGCAGCTGCAGCAGCGCGCCGCGGGGCGTCGGCAGCGCACTCAGGAGGGAGGCCGGGCCTGCGCTGTCGGGGCGCCAACGCACGTCACGCAGCACCCCGGGCAGGAAGGCCATCTCCAGCACCCCGCTTTGCAGGTTCTGCGGCGGCACCAGCACGCGCGAGGTGAGGTAGCCGCGCACCACGAGTGCGTGCTGCAGGCGCGCCAGAATCACTTCCACCCCCTGGGCGCCAATGCAGGGCTGGCGCTGCAGGTCCTGGGCCGCCGCCTGCAACCAGCCCAGCTCCTCGGACCGCGCGCCCGTGATGCGGATTTCATGCAGAGGAAAGCATGGCGACTCGTTCACCGGCATTTCCAGCGCCGCCGGCGCCGGCGCCGGCTGCAGCACATCGACATCGGGTGACAGGCGTTCGCGCAGCGCCTTGTCGCGCTCCTGTTGGCGCTGCAGTTGCTGCTGCTCGAGCAGCCTGGGCCCGGGCGCCAGTGCCGGCTCCGGTGCCTGCGCCACGGCGACGCCGCAGCAAGCCAGTGCGGCAAGGGAGATGGCAGGACTCAGGCGGTGGGGCATCGCGGGATCTCGCTGGTGGTGATCGGGCAGGTCCGCCCAGCGTAAGGCCTCGATAGCTATTTTCTTGCCAGAATTCATCCATAGTAGTTGTTGACTCAATCCCTGCGTGCCCAGCATGGCCTCGGCTGTTAAGCTGGCAACGGGCCCCAGCCCGCATGGAGGGTGACGATGCAGCCTGATGCCATTGACTTGCATATCCTCGAGCACCTGCAAAGGCATGGCCGCGCCAGCGCCAAGGCGGTGGCCGAGGTCGTGCATCTTTCGCCGCGCGCGACGCTGGCGCGCATTCGCGCGCTCGAAGACCAGGGCCATCTGCGCGGCTACCACGCCGAGCTCGACCGCGCGCTGCTCGGCGCCCATGTCGCGGTGTTTGCCGAAGTGGCGCTCAAGGACCAGCGGCCCGAGGCCGTGCGCCTGTTCGAGCAGCATGCGCTGGCCTGCCCCGAGGTGCTGGCCTGCCATCTGGTCAGCGGGCGCTTCGACTATCTGCTGCGGTTTTGCTGCCGCGATCTGGCGCATTACCAGGCGCTCACCAATGACTGGCTCGAGCACCCCCAGCTGGGAATAGAGAAGATCGTCACCAGCACCGAGCTGAAAACGGTCAAGGAGTTCAGCGGCTTCGCGCTGTTTGCCGCGGCGCGCCGAAGGAGCTGAACCAGGCTGCGCCTTCAGCCGTTTCGGCGGCGTGGCAACGCTTCTTGCGCGTTTGTGGTGAGCGCAGGCGCCATAGACTGGACGGGTGGCCGCGCCGCGGCAAACCGCAAGAGGCACGAGATGACCAAGTACCTGGGCGTTGCAGACCTGCAGCGCATGATCTCCGAAGTCGGCGTCGAAGTGATGCTGGCGGACATGGCCGGCCTCATCGGCGACGATTTCCGGCGCTGGGAACACTTCGAGAAGTCGGCGCGTACCGCCAACCACTCGCCGCAGGGCGTGATCGAGCTGATGCCGATCTCGGACGAGAAATTCTTCGCCTTCAAGTATGTCAACGGCCATCCGCGCAATCCGCTGCGCCAGCTGTCGACGGTGATGGCGTTTGGCGTGCTGGCCGACGTCGCCACCGGCTATCCGCTGCTGCTCAGCGAGCTGACCATCACCACGGCGCTGCGCACGGCGGCGACTTCGGTCGTCGCGGCCCAGCGGTTTGCGCGGGCCGACAGCCGCAGCATGGCGCTGATTGGCAACGGCGCGCAAGCCGAGTTCCAGGCAATTGCCTTCATGGACGCGCTCGGCATCCGCGAGATCCGCGCCTATGACGTCGACCCCGAAGCCACCGAGCGCCTGATGGCCAACCTCGCGCCCTATATCCGCTGCGGGCGGCTGCGCGTGCGGCCCATGGCCTCGATCCGCGAGGCCGTGGCCGGGGCCGACATCGTCACCACGCTCACGGCCGACAAGACCCGCGCCCGGATTCTCGCGGCGGACATGATCACGCCCGGCATGCATATCAATGCGGTGGGCGGCGATTGTCCCGGCAAGACCGAGCTGGACCCGCGCATACTGGAGCGCGCCACGGTGGTCGTGGAGTATGAACCGCAGACCCGCATCGAGGGCGAGCTGCAGCAGATGCACCCTGACTTTCCGGTGGTGCCGCTGTGGCGGGTGCTGGCCGGGCACCAGGGCGGGCGCACCCACGCCAGCGAGATCACGGTGTTTGACTCCGTGGGCTTTGCACTCGAGGACCTGTCGGCGCTGCGCTATCTGCACCAGACGTCGGATCTGCTGCAGCTGGGGCAGGCGCTGGAAATCGTTCCGCGCCTGGTCGACCCCAAGAACCTCTACGGCAGCGCGCTGGGCCTGGCACCGGCGCTGGCCGCGGCCGGCTGACGGCGGCTGCGATGGACACCGCCATGGACCATGCCCGCCCCACGGTGCATATCGTCAGCGCCGCCATCGGCGAAGGCGCGCGTGACGCAGGGTGCAAGTACGGCGCCAGCGCGCTGCTGGCCGCCGGCCTGGCCCAGGCCCTGGTCGCTGCCGGCTGCGAAGTACATGCCGGCACCAGCGTGACTTCCGACCCGCTGCAGGCACGCGATCGCATGGACACCGTGGCGCGCTTCAACCGCGCGCTGGCCGACGCCGTGCTGCCGCTGGCGCGCGGCGGCGTGCGCAGCGGCGCGCAACTGCTAGTGCTGGGCGGCGACCATTCCTGCGCCATCGGCAGCTGGAGCGGCGTGGCCCAGGCGCTCGCGCCCCAAGGCCGGCTCGGCCTGATCTGGGTCGATGCGCATCTCGACGCGCATACGCCCGACTCGTCGCAATCGCATGCGCCGCATGGCATGCCGCTGGCCGCGCTGCTGGGCCATGGCAGCCCGGCGTTCACCCAGCTCTTTGGCTGGAGCGGAAAAATCCGCCCGCAGGATCTGGTGATCATTGGCGCGCGCAGCTATGAAAGCGCCGAGCGCCAACTGCTGGAGTCGCTGGGCGTGCAGGTGATCTATATGGAGGAGGTGGCACGCCGCGGCTTCGAGGCCTGCTTTGCGCAGGCCCGGGCCACGGTCTCGCGCGGGTGCACGGGCTGGGGGGTGAGCATCGACATCGACGGGCTCGATCCCGCCGATGCGCCGGCCACTGGCACGCCCGTGGCCGGCGGCATTGCGCTGGCCCAGGCGGTGGCAGCGCTGCGCGGCTGCCGCGGCGATCCGCGCCTTGTCGCCCTGGAGATTGTGGAATACAACCCGCTGCAGGATTTCGGCGGCCAGACCGCGCGCGCCGTGCAGGCGCTGGCCGTGGCCGGGCTGGGCACAGAAATCAAGGCCGGCAGCACGGCCTTGCTCACCCCGGCCTCGTGAGCGATCAGATGCTGTTGTGCACCGGAATGGCGCCGGCGTGGATGGCGCTGGTCAGTTCGGCTTGCACCTGATCACGGCTCTTGCCCTGGGCGGCCACCGGCGCGGGGTAGTTGCCCGGCACCAGCTGATTGGCTCTGAGGCCGGTCACGCCATCGACAGGCACATCGCCGTTGCGTCGGGCCTGCGCCAGTTCTTCCATGACCTGGGCGCGCGTCTTGCCGGACTGGGCCTGCGCCGGGTAGTTGCCGGGCGCCACTTCATTGGCCTTGAGGCCGGCCTCCTGGTTGGCCAGCAGGTCGCCGTTGCGCTGGGCCTGGGCCAGCTCGGCCATGACCTGGTCGCGCGTCAGCGGCGCGCCGATATCGGCCGCCATGGCCGAGCCTGCGGTCCAGGCGGCGACGGTGATGGCGATGACGGAGAGGGTAGTGCTTTTCATGATGTTGGTCCTTTGTTGGTTGACTTGGTGTGGAGAGGGAGCTGCTGCTTTCCGGTCCATGGGATGAACTTTAAAATTTCTGACTTAAAAGATAAACAGCACAAAAAGAATCCATGTGTTTCTAAAAATGAAATAATCGAGTTTTGACCAACCGGGGGGGGACATGGACCGTCTGCTTTCAATGCGGGTGTTCGAGCGCGTGGTGAACGAAGGCGGCTTTGCCGCCGCGGCGCGCGTGCTCGACATGTCGGCGCCCGTGGTCACGCGCCTGGTCGCCGATCTCGAGGACCATCTGGGCACGCGCCTGCTGCAGCGTTCCACGCGCCGGCTGTCGCTGACCGAAGCCGGACAGAGCTATCTGAGCCGCGTGCGCAACATCCTGCAGGACATCGACGAAGCCGATGCCGTGACGCGCTCGCAGAGCACCGAGCTCGAAGGCCTGCTGCGCGTGCATGCGCCGCCAGTGCTGGCCAGCTATGTGCTGGGCCCGCTGCTGACCGGCTTTCGCCAGCGCTACCCGAAGATCCAGTTTGACATCGAGGTCGAGTCGACCAACGAGCCGCCGTTCGAGGAGTTCGACATCACGCTGATGGGCGCGGATGAAAGCTTCAATGGCGAGATCGTGGCGCGCAAGGTGCTGGAAACCGAGGCGATTCTGGTCGCGTCACCGGCCTATCTGCAGCGCCGCGGCGAGCCCCGGCAGCCCGAGGACCTCGTCGACCACGACTGCCTGCGCCTCAAGCCCACCAACGGCCGGGTGCGCGCCTGGCGCATGTGGTGCGTGGCGGACGCCAGCCATGCGCGCGAGATCAGCGTCAACCCGGTGATTGCCGCCAACCACACCGACACCCTGCTGCGCGCCGCGCTCGACGGCGCGGGCATCACCTCGGTGGCCATGGACACCGTCGTACCCCACCTCACGCGCGGCGAGCTGGTGCGCGTGCTCAGCCCCTGGATCACCGGCCGGCTGATCATGTACGCCGCCCTGCCCAGCCGCAAGTTCATTCCGCAGCGCACGCGGGTGTTTCTCGACTATCTGGTCGATCAGGCGCGCGCGCAGGCCGACAGCGCCATGCAGGCCTGCGCGGCGCGCCACGGCTGAAGACAATGGCAGTCGAAACAACCTTCATCAGCCGCCAAACCGGAATTATTTAACTAAATATTGATATTTACATCAATAAATTGCAGATAAATTTGATTTCTTGATATAAACATCAAATGCAAAATATTCAAGAGCTTGGTGAAGCGGTAGCCATACGTCGCCGCAACCTCAAGTTGAAGCAATCCGACGTCGCCGCCCTAGCTGGCATCACAGCAGAATCGCTGTCGCGCTTTGAGCGCGGCAGGTCCGCCGAGTTTGGTGCGCGCAAGCTGCTCGCGGTGCTGGCGGTGCTGGGCGCCGAACTGGATGTGGTCGAGGAAGCGCATTCAGGCAACCTGGATGCGCTTCGCCGCGAGCGTGCCAGCGCCGGCTGAACATCACAAGCTCCCCATGAAGCTGTCTGTCTACGTACTGGGCCGAGAGGTCGCCACTTTAGCCCCGGTGGGTGACTTCAAGAGCGTGCTGAGCTACCACCCCAACGTGGCCGCCAATGACTTCGTGTCGCTCACCATGCCGGTACGCACTGAATCCTATGTATGGGACGACCAATTGCCGCCGGTGCTGCAGATGAATCTGCCCGAGGGTTACCTGTTGCAGGTGCTCCAGGAGCAATTCGGCCCGCATATCGGCGCCAGTCCAACCGCTTTGCTGTCCGTCATCGGGCGCAACATGGTGGGTCGGCTCCAGGTTGCGGCACCGGGCGCGGCCTTGGACCAGCCAGCCAAACCCGTGGAGGTAGCAGCGCTGCTCAAAGGCGACAACTCGGAGGCCGCCTTCGCAGCTCTGGTACGCGAGCATGCGACCAGCGGTGTGTCGGGCGTCGTGCCCAAATTTCTGGATGCGCAGGAAGACACCGACACGCCATTGGCTCTGCACCAAAAGGCCAGTGTGATCACCCGGCGTCACATCATCAAGGGCTCCAGCGCCAAACTGCCGTTTGTGGCGTTGAACGAGCATCTTTGCATGCAGGTCGCGAGCCGGGTCACAACTACCGCCAGGACCGAAGTGTCGGACGACGGTCAGGCCTTGGTGGTGCATCGCTTCGATGTGGACGCAGAGGGCCAGCCGTACTGGGGCATGGAGGACTTCTGTAGCCTGCTGGGACTGCGCCCTTCCGCCAAATACGACACCACCTGGGAACGTATCGCCCGCGCCGTTCGCGACCATGTGCCCGGCCAACAGCGGCTGCAAACCTACCGCCAGTTGGCAACTACTTTGCTGCTGACTTACGCGCTGCGCAATGCCGATTGCCACGCCAAGAATCTGGCCTTGCTCTACACCAGTCGCACCGATGTGCATCTTTCTCCCGTTTATGACTTGCTCACCACCAATGTCTATGCGGACTTCCAGCACAACCCGCCGGCGATTGAATTCATGGGCAAGAAGACCTGGACGCCGGGGAAAAACCTGCAGAACTTCATCGCCACCACGTTTGGTATCCAGCCCAGGGAGCAGTTGCGCATCGTGCAGAGCATCTGCGATGCCGTCGCGGATGTGGGCCCACTGGTGCGCCAGGCCATGGTCCAGCACCCGGGCTTTGAGGATCTGGGCAAGCGCATGCTGTTGAGCTGGGCCGAAGGCGTACGCGGCCTGCGCGATGCGCGGGTTTACGCATTGGGAGACTGGACTGCGGGCCCAGCCTTTGAAGGATTCACCAATCCGCCCAAACAAAAATCCGAAAGCACGAAGATCGGGCGCTCGCCTTTGCAGGGAAAACGTTGACTGCGGCGCAAGCGCGCACCGGCGTCAATGGCAGGCGCAGGCCTCGCCATGGGCCGCGCCCACCAGTTCCTTGAGAATGCCGCAGCCCTGGTGCACGTGATCACCGCTGCAGGCGCGGCGCAGCTGCAATAGCTGGCGCTCCAGCGCCTGCATGCTCAGCAGCCGGGCGCGCACGCGTGCCAGTTGCGCATCGACCAGCTGATCGACATCGAGGCAGGCGGCGCTGGGCGCATCGGTGGCCTCCAGCAGACGCCGCACATCGGGCAGGGGAATGTCCAGCGCACGGCAGTGGCGGATGAAGGCCAGGCGCTCGAGGTGCAGCGGCGCGTAGTCGCGGTAGCCGTTGTCCCGCCGCGCGGGCTCGGGCCACAGGCCCTGCTTTTCGTAAAAGCGTATGGTTTCCACGTCCACGCCGGTGGCGCGCGCCAGTTCCTTGATTTGCATGCTGGTCTCTCCGCACAGGTGGTTGACACTGTAGCAGCTACAGGGTTTTCAATACAGCAAATCACTTCTGGAGAACCCATGTCCGCCCATTGCTGCCATCACGAAACCCCGAAACCCGAGCAGGTACAGAACCTGGGCCGCATGCGCCGCGTGCTCTGGATCGCGCTGTGGGTCAATGCCGCGATGTTCTGCGTGGAGATCGCCAGCAGCCTGGGTTCGGGCTCGCTGGCGCTGTTTGCCGATGCCATAGACTTTGGCGGCGATGCGCTGAACTACGGCGTCTCGCTGGCGGTGCTGGCCTCGGCGCTGGCCTGGCGCGCGCGCGCCGCCCTGCTCAAGGCGCTGTGCATGCTGGGCTTTGGCGGCTACATCCTGGCCAGCGCGCTGTGGGCGGTGTGGAGCGGCGGCGCGCCGCATGCCGCGACCATGGGCGTGGTCGCGCTGCTGGGCCTGGCCGCCAATCTGGCCGTGGCCTGGATGCTGTATGCGTTTCGCGCAGGCGATGCGAACATGCGCAGCGTATGGCTGTGCTCGCGCAACGATGCCATCGGCAACCTCGCCGTGCTGCTCGCGGCGCTGGGCGTGTTTGGCACCGGCAGCGCCTGGCCCGATCTGCTGGTCGCCAGCCTGATGGCGGCGCTGGCGTTGCACGGCGGCTGGAGCGTGCTGCAGCAGGCCCGGGCCGAACTGCGCGCGCCCGTCCAGGCCGCGTGAGGCCCGTCAGGCGGCAATAGCCTGATGCGCGCGCAGCAGCACCGGCACGGCCTTGGAGGTCGGCGTGCCGGCGCCAATCGCCGTGGCCGCCAGCGGCACCAGCGGATTGGTTTCCGGGTAGTAGGCGCCGATATTGCCGCGCGGAATGTCATAGGCCACGAGGCGAAAGCGCTCGGCGCGGCGCGGCTGGCCGTCGTCCCAGGCGGACAGCAGATCGACCCAGTCGCCATCCTGCAGGCCCAGGGCGCGGATGTCCTCGGCATGGATGAACACCACGCGGCGCTGGCCGAACACGCCGCGGTAGCGGTCGTCCAGGCCATAGACCGTGGTGTTGTACTGGTCATGCGAGCGCATGGTCATCAGCGAGAACACCTGCTCATCGGGCAGGCGCGCCGTCGCCTGGTGCAGCGGCGTGTCGCACGGCACGGCATGCGCCACAAAGCCGGCCTTGCCGCTGGCCGTTTTCCAGACGCGCTCGCTGGCGGTGTTGCGCAGCCGAAAGCCCCCGGGCGTGGCCACGCGGGCATTGAAATCGTGGAAGTCGTCGAACACCTGCGCAATCAAGTCGCGGATGCGCGCGTAGTCCTCGATCAGCCACAGCCAGCGCGTGCGGCTCGCGGGCAGCGTGGCCGCGGCCAGGCGCGCGACGATGGCCGGCTCGGACAGCAGCCGCTCGGAGGCCGGCGCATTGATGCCGCCCGACAGGTGCACCATGCTCATCGAATCCTCCACGGACACGCTTTGCGCGCCGCCGGCCTGCACATCGATCTCGGTGCGGCCCAGGCAGGGCAGGATCAGCGCTTCGCGGCCATGCACCAGATGGCTGCGGTTGAGCTTGGTGGCCACATGCACCGTGAGATCGCACTGGCGCAGCGCGCGCCAGGTGGCGTCGGAGTCGGGCGCGGCGGCGGCGAAGTTGCCGCCCAGCGCAAAGAACACCCGGCCCTGGCCCGACAGCATCAGGCGAATGGCCTCCACCGTATCCACGCCATCGGCGCGCGGCGGCGCAAAGCCGAAGACCTGCTCCAGGCGGTCGAGCAGCGCGGCCGGCGGCTTTTCCCAAATGCCCATGCTGCGGTCGCCCTGCACATTGCTGTGGCCGCGCACCGGGCAGGCACCGGCGCCGGGCCGGCCCAGATTGCCGCGCAGCAGCAGCAGGTTGACCAGCATCTGCACCGTGGCCACCGAATGCTGGTGCTGGGTGATGCCCATGCCCCAGCAGACAATGGAGCTTGCCGCGCCGATATAGACCTCGCCCGCGGCGCGCATCTGCGCTTGGCTCAGGCCCGATTCCTGTTCCAGCCGTGGCCAGTCCTCGGCCTGCAGATCGGCGGCGAGCGCCGCAAAACCCGTGGTGTGCTCGGCGATGAACGCCTCGTCGAGCACGCCGCCGCGCATGGCTTGCTGCTCCAGCACATGCTTCATCATGCCCTTCACGGCGGCCAGATCGCCGCCCGCGCGCACCTGGAAGTAATGCGTGCTGATGGGCGTGGCGCCCAGCGTCGCCATCTCCAGCTTGCTTTGCGGATCCTGGAAGCGCTCCAGCCCGCGCTCGTGCAGCGGATTGAAGCTGACGATGCGCGCGCCGCGCTTGTGCGCCGCGCGCAGCTCGCCCAGCATGCGCGGGTGGTTGGTGCCGGGGTTCTGGCCGAAGATGAAGATCGCCTCGGCCTGCTCGAAGTCATCGAGCGTCACCGTGCCCTTGCCGACGCCGATCTGCGGCCGCATGCCGTTGCCGCTGGCCTCGTGGCACATGTTCGAGCAGTCGGGAAAGTTGTTGGTGCCGTATTCGCGCACAAACAGCTGGTAGAGAAACGCCGCCTCGTTGCTCGCGCGCCCCGAGGTGTAGAAGATCGCCTGGTTGGGGTCGGGCAGCGCCTGCAGCTGCTGCGCGATCAGCGCGAACGCCGCGTCCCACTCCAGCGGCAGATAGCGGTCGCTGGGCGCGTCATAGCGCATGGGGTGGGTGAGCCGGCCCTGGTCCTCGAGCCAGAAATCGCTTTGCGCCAGCATCTCGGTGACCGTGTGGCGCGCGAAGAAGTCCGGGCCGGCGCGCCGCGCCGTGGCTTCGGCGGCCACGGCCTTGGCGCCGTTCTCGCAGAATTCGAAGCTCGACGCATGGTTGCGGTCGGGCCAGGCGCAGCCCGGGCAGTCAAAGCCATCCGGCTGGTTGGCCGACAGCAGCGTTCTGGCGCCCTTGACGGCAATGTCGTGGTGCAGCAGCGCATTCTTGACGCTGCGCAGCGCGCCCCAGCCGCCCGCGGGGCCGGTGTAGAACTCGATTTTTTGCTTGTCCATAGGTCTCTTGTCTGGCAGTGATCGCCGGCGTCTCGCGCACAGTATCTGGCACAAATGCGGCTTTTGCCGGCGCGGCGCTGCAAAGGCCCGCGTAACCGGGCCCGGTTTGCCCGGATGTGGCGCCACAGATGGGAAAATGCCGCATCCGGCAGCCGCGCTGCGTTCGCCCGCCCGGCACCGTTCACCCACCCCGCCATTCCAAGGAACACACCATGAAATCACGCGCCGCCGTTGCCTTTGCCGCTGGCCAGCCCTTGCAGATCGTCGAGATCGATGTCGAGCCGCCGCGCAAGGGCGAGGTCCTGGTCCGCATCACCCACACCGGCGTGTGCCACACCGACGCGTTCACGCTGTCGGGCGATGACCCGGAAGGCATCTTCCCCGCCGTGCTGGGCCATGAGGGCGCGGGCATCGTCGTCGAAGTCGGCGAAGGCGTGACCAGCGTCCAGCCCGGCGACCATGTGATTCCGCTGTACACCGCCGAGTGCAAGGAATGCCTGTTCTGCAAGTCGGGCAAGACCAACCTGTGCGTCGCGGTGCGAGCCACCCAGGGCAAGGGCGTGATGCCCGATGGCACAACGCGCTTCTCGTACCAAGGCCAGCCCATCTACCACTACATGGGCTGCTCGACCTTCAGCGAGTACACCGTCGTGGCCGAAGTCTCGCTGGCCAAGATCAGCCCCGACGCCAATCCCGAGCAGGTCTGCCTGCTGGGCTGCGGCGTGACCACCGGCCTGGGCGCGGTGAAGAACACCGCCAAGGTCCAGCCCGGCGACAGCGTGGCGGTGTTCGGCCTGGGCGGCATCGGCCTGGCCGTGCTGCAGGGTGCGAAGCAGGCAAAGGCCGGCCGCATCATCGCCATCGACACCAACCCCTCGAAGTTCGAACTCGCGCGCACCTTTGGCGCCACCGACTGCATCAACCCCAAGGACTACGACAAGCCCATCCAGCAGGTCATCGTCGAGATGACGGGCTGGGGCGTGGACCACTCGTTCGAGTGCATAGGCAATGTCAACGTGATGCGCGCGGCACTCGAATGCGCGCACCGCGGCTGGGGCCAGTCGGTGATCATCGGCGTGGCCGGCGCGGGCCAGGAAATCTCCACCCGTCCGTTCCAGCTGGTCACGGGCCGGCGCTGGCTGGGCACGGCCTTTGGCGGCGTCAAGGGCCGCTCGGAGCTGCCGGGCATGGTCGAGGAAGCGATGCGCGGCGACATCCAGCTCGAGCCGTTTGTCACCCACACCATGCCGCTGACCGACATCAATGAAGCCTTCGATCTGATGCACGAAGGCAAGTCGATCCGCTCGGTGGTGAACTACGCCTGAGCCGTAGCCCGTCTGCAACCGCCCGTCGCGCTGGTCGCCCGGGCGGTTTTTTTACGCCTCCAGGCGGCGCGGCGGCGCCGTGCTCCAGACAATCAGCCACAGCAAGCCGGCTTGCAGCGGCAGCCGCGCCACCAGCAGCCAATAGGGCACGGCCGGAAAATCCGCGGCGTTCTGCAACATGAAGATGTTGGCCGGCGTCAGCGCCAGCGTCAGCAGCGCCAGGCCCCAGCCGGCGCTGCGGCGCGTGCTGCGCCACAGAATGCCCACAGCGCCCAGCAGCTCCAGCACGCCGGTGAGCAGCACCGCTTCGCGCGGCCAGGCAATCCACGGCGGCACGATGCGCATCTCGGCCTCGGTGAACGCGAAATGGGCGATGCCGCCGAGGAAGAACCAGAGGAAGACAAAGCCCAGGCCGGCCTTTCGGCCCAGGCTCAAGGGTGCGGTCGCATGCATGGTGGCGTGGGTGGCAAGTGGCGGGCATGCCAGTGTGCGGCAAAACCGCGCCGGCCAGGGCTTCGCCGTGCGGGTGGCGCCGCGTGCGCCGCGCCCGCGCCTAGAACTTGCCGCGCAGCGTCAGCACCGCATTGCGCGCCAGCCCCTGCATATTGCCGGCATAGACCGAGCCCACGGTCTGGTAGTAGCGCTTGTCGAGCGCGTTGTTGACGTTGAGGCTCAGGCTCCAGCGCGGATCGATCTGGTACTGCAGCATCAGATCCCAGACCGCATGGCCGGGCTGGGTGAAGTCATAGGGCTGGGCGCTGCCGTCCGCGGCCGTGACCGAGCCCGAGACGAACTGCGTGCTCTGGATGCGGCCCGCGCCGCCCACGCGCCAGCGCGACCATTCGCCCGGCAGCGTATAGGCCGTGGCCAGCTTGAACAGGTGGCGCGGCGTGATGCTGCTGTAGACGATGTCCTCGGTCCTGTCCCGGGTCTGGTTGAAGGTATAGCCCGCGGCAAGCTGCCAACCGGCCGCCACCTGGCCACCGACCTCGACATCGAAGCCGCGGCTGGTGACCTTGCCCTGCGGCAGATAGCAGCAGCTCGCGCCCCACAGGCTGTAGTTCTCGGGATAGCGCTCGTCGAGCACGCCCGTGCCGGTGCGCTCGACATGGAACAGGCTCAACGTGGCGTTGAGCTTGCCGTCCAGCAGCTCGCCCTTGAGGCCGGCCTCGTAGCTCCGGCCCTTGATCGGCGCCAGGGCCGCGCCCGGCAGCGGGCCCGACATCAGCAGCGCCTGCGGCTTGAAGATCGACGAGTAGCTGGCATAGGCCGACCAGCGCGCGTCCAGGTCGTAGATCACGCCGCCATAGGGCGTGAGCTTGGACTTTTCCTCGAAGGACTTGGCCGACCAGGGGCGCGTGCTGCCCGCCGTGTCGAGGATGTCGGACATGGTCTGAGCGAACTTGTAGCGGCTCACGCGCGCGCCGGCAACCAGGTGCAGGCGGTCGGTGGGGTGCAGGCGCAGCACGCTGTAGCCGCCGATCTGCTCCTGGCCCCAGGGATCGTAGCGCTCGCTCATGCCGAGGTTGTACTGGCCGAACTGCGGGGTCCAGGGCTGCAGGTCGAACACATTGCCGCCCACGGTGCCGGTGTCGGCAAAGCTCAGGTTCTGCCAGTGGCTGCGCACGCGCTGCCAGTCCAGGCCCAGCAGCAGTTCATGCCGCCGGCCCAGTGCGGAAAACGGGCCGCTCAGGTTGAAGTCGACCAGGTCCTGGGTGTTCGAGGAGTCGAGCGCGCCGCCGCGCCAGACCGGGCCCGTCAGGGTCCGGGGATCGACCGGTCCCGTGAGGCTGTTCCACAGCCGGTTCTGGTCGGTCTGGGCATGCGCGGCGTTGAACTTGAGCTGCCACTGGCTGTCGAAGCGGTGGGCCAGCTGGGCAAACACTTCCTGGTTCTTGTAATGGAAGAACGACCAGTCGTTGGAGAACGCGGTGCGGCGCGGCAGACCGAGGCTGCGGCCGTCGGCAAAGCGCGGCAGGCCGCCGTAGTCGCCGGTCTGCTTGACCTTGCCATGGGAGGCGCCCACGGTCAGCAGGGTGTCGGGCGTGAGATCGGCCTCGAGCACGCCGTACAGCGAGGGTTTCTCCAGGCTCAGGTGGTCGAAGTACGAGTCCGCGTCCTGATAGGCCAGCACCGCGCGGCCGCGCACGCTGCGCCCGGCGTTGAGCGGGCCGGTGACATCGATCTCGGTGCGGCGGTGGTTCCAGCTGCCCAGCGACAGCGACACATCGGCCTGGGCCTGGGCCAGCGGCTTCTTGCGCACCAGGTTGATGATGCCGCCTGGATCGCCGACACCGCCGAGCAGGCCCGAAGCGCCGCGCATCACCTCGACGCGGTCATAGAAGGCCATGTCCTGCTGGGGCTGGTAGGTATAGGCGCCCAGCGCCAGCGGCGCGCCGCCGTCGATCTGCATGCTGGTGATCTGGAAGCCGCGCGAGAAATAGCGGCCCGAGTTGTCGGCGACGATCACGCCGGGCGTGAGCGCCAGCGCCTGCTCCACATCCACGACCTTCTTGTCGTCCATCAGCTGGCGCGTGACCACCGACACCGACTGCGGGATCTCGCGCAGGGACTGGTCGGTCTTGGAGGCAATGCTGGTGATCTGGTTGGTGTACGCGCCCGTGCCCTCGGTCGTGCCGCTGGCCGCGCGGCGCGCCTGCACGCGGACTTCGGCCAGGGACAGCGCTGCTGCCGCGGGCGCCGGCGCCGCGCCCGACGTGGCGTTGGCCTGGCGCTGGAACACATAGACGCCGTTGGGCTGCTGCACGGCACGCACGCCCGAGCCTTCGAGCAGGCGCGTCAGTCCGTCGCGCACGCCATGGCGGCCCTGCAGACCCGGGCTGCGCAGCCCGGCCACGGTGTCGGGCGGGAAGGCCAGCACCAGGCCGGCGTCCTGGCCGAAGCGGTTGAGCGAGTCCTCCAGCGGGCCGGCGGGAATGTTGAAGCTGCGCATGTCGGCGGCCTGCGCATGCGCTGCGCCGGACACCAGCAGGGGCGCGGCCAGCCAGGCGGCGCTGCCCAGCTGCGCCATGGCAAGGGCGAAGGCGCTGGGCAGGAAGGTCGAAGGGAATGGGCGGCGGTAGGCCATGGAATCGTCCTTGGAGGTGATGGGGGAGCAGCCAGATTGCTGCTCTTTCCCTGCCTGTCGCAGGCGCCGCTAAAACAGCTCAACCCGGCGCGATTTTTTTTATCCCGCCTGGCGCGCCACCAGCCGCACCTGCACCACCTGCCGACCCCAGAAGCGCGTTTCAGTCTCGATGTCCAGCCCCAGCGTGGCGCCGAGCGACTCCAGGATCTGCGGAATCTGCGCCACCGGATAGGCGCCCGAGACGCGCAGATCGGCCACGGCCGCGCTGCAGCCGATGGGATGCGGGCTGTAGCGGCTCAGCTGCGCCAGCAGCTCGGCCAGGCGCAGGCTCTTGGCCACGATCGTGCCCTGCACCCAGGCGCTTTCGGCCGGGGCCACGGGCTGCGGCGCCTCGAGCGCCTGGGCGGTGAAGCCCGCGCCCTGCCCGGCTTGCAGCACCCGCGCTGCCGCGCCGCCCGCGGCCGGGGTGATGCGCACCGCGCCCGCGAAGACCCGCACCTGGGCCTGGTCGCCCTCGGTATGCGCGCTGAACTGCGTGCCCAGCGCCTCGGCCAGGCCTTGCGGCAGCGCCACCACGAAGCGCCGCCCCGGGTCCTTGGCGGTGGTCACGAAGATCCGGCCGCGCAGCAGGGCCAGGCGCCGCTCGGTGGCGCCGAAATGCACATCGACCGCGGTGTCGGTGTCGAGCAGCAGCTGCGTGCCATCCGCCAGCACGATGCGGCGCTGCTCGCCCGGGCGCGTGCGGTGGTCCGCGGCCCATCCCTGCCAGGCACGCTGCGAGCTGCGGTGCCAAGGGGTGTGCTGCTGCACGCTGTAGCCCACGCCGCCGCAGACCATCAGCACCATCAGTGCCTTGACCGCGCGCCGGCGCGGATGCGGCGCGGCGCCCAGCGTGGCATGCGCCACCGACGCCATGCCCGACAGGCCGCCCAGCCGGCGGTGCAGGCCCTCGACGCGCTGCCACGCGAGTTCGTGCGAGGCATGCTGGGCGCGCCAGGCGTCCAAGGCCTGGGCGGCCGCAGGCGATGGCGCCGACTGCAGCTGCAGCATCCATTCCACCGCGCGCCGCGCCACCGCACGCGAAATCTCCGCCTGGGGCTTGGCCGCCATCATGCCTCCAGCGCAAACAGGCAGTGCATGCCGGCCTTGACCAGATGGCGTTTCACCGTGGCCAGGGAAATGCCCAGTTGCGCGGCGATCTCGGCCTGCTTGAGGCCGTCGAGCTGGCTCAGCAGGAAGGCATGCCGCACCACGGCCGGCAGGCCGTCAAGCAGACGGTCGATCTCGACCAGCGTCTCCAGCAGGATGGCGCGCTCTTCGGGCGACATCGCCAGCGCCGGCGCGCAGTGGCGCAGCGCGTCGAGGTAGGCGCGCTCGAGCTGCTGGCGGCGCCAGTGGCTGAACAGCATGCGCTGGGCGACGGTGGTGAGAAAGGCGCGCGGCTCGCGCGCACCGACCGGCTCCTCGCGCGCCAGCAGGCGCACGAAGATGTCATGGCACAGATCGGCGGACTGGTGGGCGTCGCCCAGGCGTTTGCGCAGCCAGCCGCTCAACCAGCGGTGGTGTTCGTTGTAGAGACTGGCGACTTCGCGGTGGGCGGCGTCCACGGTGGCGGGCATGCGATCTGAGGGGCGGGTGACGGCCAGCGGCCGAAGATCGGGAATGATAACCGTTCCCATTACCGCCCCGACCCAAATCACCCGGACCGCGCCGGATGTGCCCGGCCCTCAGCCCGAGGTCTTCATGATCACCAGGCCGGTGACGATCAATACCGCGGCCAGGATGCGCATCGGGCTGGCCGCCTCGCCCAGGGCGACGATGCCGACGACAAAAGCGCCCACGGCGCCTATGCCGGTCCAGATGGTGTAGGCCGTGCCCAGCGGCAAGCTGCGCATGGCCAGGGACAGCAGCCCGAAGCTGATGATCATTGCCACCAGGGTGATGGACGCATAGCCGATCTTGGTGAAACCTTCCGAGAGCTTCATGGTGTAAGCCCAGACGATTTCAAACAGACCTGCCACCACCAGATAGATCCAAGCCATAGGGCCTCCTGAAAAAGCCGGGTCGTCCCGGCGATGAAGATGGCCAACAATGGCTGAGGTCGTCCTCAGGTGGGGGATTGTAGTCAGTTGCCCCGCTGCGCCAAGCCGACGAATCGGGCAGCTGAGCGCAGCCTTCAGTGCGCGCGCGGCAGGCGCTCACGCCGGCATTTGCGCAAGGCCAGCAACGCATGCCCGTCGGGTGTCAGGCCATAGATGACGGCGTTGCGCACCGCGCCTTCGAGGGTGCGCAGCGTGCCGGCCACCAGGCCGTCGCGGTGCAGGTTCTCGAAGGCGCAGATTTCCTCGGGCAGATGCAGATGCAGGGGCTGGGCGTGGGCCGCGGCCTCCAGAAGGCGGTATTTCATGCTTCGCTTTCGCTGGGCCGCGTAGAGGGCAGCGGAGACTGAAAGTCAAGAGCGTGGTGCTACGGCGCCAAAGACAGGGAACCCCAAGCTTACCCGCTCCCGGCGAAAGCGCAAGCACATTTCCTGCGTCTTGGCTATCGGCCGCAGACCCGAATGCATGAAAGCCTTGTTTCAGACTGCGGCCAGGGCCGCACACAGAAACTCCGCCGTGGCACGCACCCTGGCCGTGCGCTGCAGATCCGGGTGCATCACCTGCCAGACTTCATAGTCGTTGGCGCGCCGGCGCTCGGGCCAGATGCGCACCAGGCCCTCGCGCTCGCCCATCCACACCGGCATTTCCCCCAGGCCTATGCCCGCGGCCACGGCCTTGCGCACCAGCAGGCTGGACGTCACCGACAGCGCCACCCGGGCCTGGCGTGCCGCCACGCCGGCCATGGTCAGCGCCACGCCCTGTTCGAGATACGGGCCGTAGACCACGAGCTGGTGGCCGCGCAGCTCGTCCTCGTCGCCGGGCATGCCCAGGCGCGCCAGATAGCCGGCGCTGGCAAACACGCCCACCGGCCAGGCCACCACGCGGCGCACCACCAGCTCCGGGTTGTCGGGGCGGACATTGCGAAAGGCGATGTCGACCTGGCGGCGGCTCAGGCTCAGCAGCTGGGTGGAGACCTGCAGGTCGACGCGGATCTGCGGCCAGCGCTGCTGCAGCTGCTCTATGGCCGGCAGCAGCACATCGATGGCAATCGAATCGGTGCTGGTGACGCGCACCAGCCCGCCGGGGCTGTCATCCTGGCCCTCGACCTTGCTGCGCAGCTCCAGCGCCGCGCTTTCCATGCGCCGTGCGGCCGCCAGCGCGGCCTCCCCGGCCGCAGTCAGCAGATAGCCTTCCTTGGCGCGCAGAAACAGCTTGGCCGCGAGCTGGGCCTCGAGCGCGTTGAGCCGCCGCCCCACGGTGGCCTGGTCAATACCCAGGCTGCGGGCCGCGGCGCGCAGCGAAGGCGCACGGGTCAGGGCCAGAAAGATGCGCGTGTCGTCCCAGTTCATGGGCCGTAGTGTGCTGCAAATCTGCATCAGCACAGAGCGAAATTGCTGCAATTGCATGGCCTTGCGCAGGCGTAAGCTTGCCGCCTGACAACCGATCAAGGAAAGCCAGCATGCAAACCATTGTTTATGACGATTTCGGCGGCCCGCAAGTGCTGCTGACACGCGACGCCCCCGCGCCCGAAGTGCGCCCCCACGACCTGCTGGTGCGCAATGCGTCCATTGGCGTCAACCGCGCCGACATCCTGCAGCGCAAGGGCGCCTATGGCCGCGCCTACTTTGGCGATGGCGACACCATGGGCCTGGAGATTGCGGGCACGGTGATCGCCATCGGCGCCCAGGTCCAGGGCTTTGCCGTCGGCGACCGGGTCATGGGCATTGTCGGCGGCGGCGCCTATGCCGCGCTGTCGCGCATCGACCACCGCCTGGCGATGCAGGTGCCCGCGGGCCTGGACCTGGTCGAGGCCGGTGCCGTGGCCGAAGTGTTTGTCACCGCGCACGAGGCCATGCTGCATCTGGCGCGGCTGCAGGCCGGCGAGTCGGTGCTGATCCATGCGGCCGCGGGCGGCGTGGGCTCGGCCGCGGTGCAACTGGCCAAGGCCACGGGCGCGCGCGTGTTTGCCACGGCCAGCGGCGACAAGCGCGACGCCGTGCTGGGCCTGGGCGCGGATGTGTTCATCGATCACCGCAGCGAGGATTTCGCCGCCGTGGTGGCCCAGGCCACCGAGGGCAAGGGCGTGGATGTGGTGATCGACTTCATTGGCGGTCCGTACCTGGAGCGCAATGTGCGCTCGCTGGCCATCGGCGGGCGCCTAACGGTGGTCGGCCTGCTCGGCGGGGCCGCGGGCGCCAGCCTGCCGCTGGACCTGCTGCTCTACCGCCACCTGCAGATCTTCGGCACGGTGATGAAATCGCGCCCGGCCGAAGTCAAGCAGGCCATGGTGCAGCGCTTCGCGCAGCAGTGGCTGGGCGCATTTGCCGACGGCCGGCTGCGCCCGGTGATCGACAGCCGCTTTGCGCTGGCCGACGCCGCCCAGGCGCACCAGCGCATGGAAGCCGGGCTCAATGTCGGCAAAATCCTGCTGCTGCCGGACCCCGCGCCGCGCTGAAAGCGCCAGGCCTACCTGGCCATCTGCTGGCCGCGCGCGTCGATGACCATTTCGCCGTCTTCCTTGGCAAACGCGCCCCGCTGGGCCTGCGGCAGGATCTCGAGCACGCGCTCGCTGGGCCGGCACAGGCGCGTGCCCAGCGGGCTGACCACGATGGGCCGGTTGATCAGAATCGGCGCGCGCAGCATACAGTCGATCAACGCGTCGTCGCTCCAGTGCGCAGCGGCCAGGCCCAGTTCGGCATAGGGCGTGCCGTTTTGCCGCAGCACGGCGCGCACGCACAGGCCCATGGCCGCGATCAGCTGCACCAGCGTGTCCCGGTCCGGCGGCGTCTGGAGGTACTCGATGACGACCGGCTCGGCGCCGCTGTGGCGGATCAGCGCCAGCACATTGCGCGACGTGGCGCAGGCGGGGTTGTGGTAGATGGTGATATCGGACATGCGCTTTCTTTCAGGCAGACAGGCTCAGACGCAGGGCCAGGGCCGCGAGGGTGAGGACCAGCACCGGCAGCGTCAGCACCGCGCCGACCTTGAAGTAATAGCCCCAGCCGATCTTCAGGCCCTTGCCGGCCAGCACATGCAGCCACAGCAGCGTCGCCAGGCTGCCGATGGGCGTGATCTTCGGCCCGAGATCGCAGCCAATCACATTCGCGTAGACCATGGCCTCGCGCACCGCGCCGCTGGCCGTGGCGGCTTCGATCGACAGGGCGCCGATCAGCACGCTGGGCAGGTTGTTCATCACCGAGGACAGCAGCGCCGAGAGCAGGCCCATGCCCATGGCCGCGCCCCAGATGCCGCCCTGGGCGAAATGCTCGAGCAGCACGGCGATGTAGCCGGTCAGGCCGGCATTGCGCAGGCCATACACCACCAGGTACATGCCCAGCGAGAACACCACGATCTGCCAGGGCGCGCCGCGCAGCACCTGGCGCGTGCTGATGACGGCCCCGCGCCCCGCCACGGCCAGCAGCAGCGCCGCCCCCACGGCGGCCACGGCGCTGACCGGCACGCCGCGCGGCTCGAGCACGAAAAAGCCCAGCAGCAGCCAGGCCAGCACGCCCCAGCCGGCGCGGAACGTGGCCCGGTCGCGGATCGCGTCGGCCGGCGGCTTGAGCTGCGCCAGGTCGTAGCCGGCCGGAATGCTGCGCCGGAAATACAGCCACAGCACGCCCAGGCTGGCGAGCACCGCCACCAGATTGACGGGCAGCATCACCGACGCATATTCGTTGAAGCCGATCTGGAAATAGTCGGCGGAAACGATGTTGACCAGGTTGGAGACCACCAGCGGCAGACTGGCGGTGTCGGCAATGAAGCCCGCGGCCATGACAAAGGCCAGCGTCGCCGCGGGCGAAAAGCCCATGGCCAGCAGCATGGCCATGACGATGGGCGTGAGGATCAGCGCCGCACCGTCATTGGCAAACAGCGCCGACACCGCAGCGCCCAGCAGCACGATCAGCGCAAACAGCCGCGTGCCGCGGCCGCCGCCCCAGCGCGCGAAGTGCAGCGCCGCCCATTCAAAGAACCCGGCTTCGTCCAGCAGCAGGCTGATGACAATGATGGCTACGAAGGTGGCGGTGGCGTTCCAGACGATGGACCAGACCACGGCGATGTCGGCCAGCTGCACCACGCCCAGCGCCAGCGCGACGGCCGCGCCCAGCGACGCGCTCCAGCCTATGCCCAGCCCGCGCGGCTGCCAGATCACCAGCACCAGGGTGGCGACGAAAGTCAGTACGGCGCTCAGCATCACGCTTCAGCCTTGGCAGCCGGCGGCCACGGGAGCGCAGGCCAGGCCCTGGCAGCAGTTTTCGCTCAGATAGGCCAGCAGCCCGTTCATTGCCGCAAACGCCGCGCGGTACCGCACGTGGCGGCCCTGGCGCTGCTGGCTCACCAGTTCGGCATGCGACAGCTCCTTGAGGTGGAACGAGAGCGCGTTGGCGGCAATCTCCAGTTGCGCGGCAAGCACGCCGGGCGTCAGCCCCTCGGGGCCGGCCACCACCAGCGCGCGAAAGATGCGCAGACGGGCTTCATGCGCCAGCGCGGACAGGGAACGGATGGCTTGGGCTTCTTGCATGGGCAAATAATACAACGATTGTTGAACTATTGAATTGTTTGCTGCCGATGCCATCGGTTTTTAGCGGCTAAAACTGCGCCCTGCGGGCAGCGCGCGCTTGGGCCCAGGGCCACGCCATGGCCGCTTTTCCCTAGGCGAGGCGGCATGCCGTCCGACCTCCTGCAGGGTGGCGGATCGCTTAATTTCATCCTCGGAGCCGCTCGCGCCAGCGCGCGTTCGGCGCCGCCCCCTCCAGCACAGATCGAAATCGCTCGCCGATCTGCCATTGCCCTTTCGGAAGCAGTACGCATGAACCAGCTCTTTGAAGCCTCTGACCTCTTTCTCCACCAGTCCATCACCGATATCCATTGTGCGTACGAGCAGAATCTCGCCGCCTGCACCGTCACTGCGGTGAACCAGGCCCAGGACCAGACCACCACCAGCATCTGGCTCTACCCGCTCGATGGCGCGGCCCCGCGGCGCATGACCACCGCGGGCGCGCATGACAACACGCCGCGCTGGTCGCCCGATGGCCACCAGCTGGCCTTCATCTCCGGGCGCAACGGCACGCCCCAGGTGTTCGTGATCGCCAGCGATGGCGGCGAAGCGCGCCAGGTCGGGGTGCTCCCGGGTGTGGCCACGGGCCTGGCATGGACCCCCGATGGCCAGTCCCTGCTGGTGCCGGTCTCGCTGCGCGTGGACCCCAATCTGCGCGGCGCCCGCCCCGCGCCCGACGCTGCGCCGCCGGTCGAGGGCGGCCCCCAGGTGGTCTGGCGCCTGAACCACAAGGCCGATGGCCTGGGCTACACGCTGGACCACGAACTGCATCTGTTTGCGCTCGATGTGGCCAGCGGCCAGGCGCGCCAGCTGACCGACGGCGCCTTCAACGTCCCCAGCGCCATGTGCGCACCCGATGGCCAGCGCATCGTGCATGTGCGCACGCGCCCCGGCGATCAAGCCCACCGCACCGACCTGTGGATCATGGACATCGATGGCGCCAATGCGCGCCAGCTGACGACCGAGCACGCCCAGGTGCTGTTCCCGGTCTGGTCGCCCGATGGCCAGTGGATCGTGTTTTCCGGCACGCTGGACGAAGGCGATGCGCAGGTGCGGCTGTGGTGCGTGGCGCCCGACGGCGGCGCGGTCCAGCCCCTGGGCGACGACGGCCTGGAGATCGCCGGCGAAGCGGCCGCGGTGCAGTTCTCGCGCCAGGACAGCACCCAGGTGCGGGCGCTCGTCGTGCACCGCGGTGTGCAGGCCGTGGCCGAGATCAGCGTGCCGCAGGGCGAGATCCGCTGGCGGGTCGAGGGCGAACGCCAGCTCGCGCAGCTGGCCGCGTCGCGCGACTTCCTGGTCTATACCGCCGAAACCATGGTGCGGCCCCTGGAGCTGTACTGCTGCCGCCGGGATGGCACGCAGGAGCAATGCCTCAGCGACCTCAACCCCTGGTGGCGCGAGCGCCCCCAGGCCCGCGTCGAGCGGCGCCAGTTCGAGGTGCCCGACGGCAACGGCGGCACCGAACGCGTCGACGGCTGGCTGGTACGCCCCGAAGGCGTGAAAGGCGCCACGCCGCTGCTGGTCGATGTGCATGGCGGGCCGGCCAGCTTTGCGCTGTTCGCCTTCGCGCCCTCGGCCTACTGGGCCATGCTCTGGTCCCGGGGCTGGTCCATTCTGGCGCTCAATGCCGTGGGCTCGGCCAGCTATGGCCGTGACTTCGCCGAGCGCCTGCGCGGGCGCTGGGGCGAGATCGATCTGCCCCAGCATCTGGCGGCCGTGAAAGCCTTGCAGGACCAGGGCCTGGCCAACGCCCAGGTGGCGATTGCCGGCAAGTCCTATGGCGGCTTCATGTCCAGCTGGGCCGTGGGCCATACCGAGGTCTTCAAGGCCGCGGTGCCGATGGCGGCGCTGACGCAGCTCGACATCCACTGGGGCAGCTCGGACAGCGGTCATTACGTCGACCACTACGCCATGCGCGGCGAGGATGCGGCGGCGCGCGAACGCATGCGCGCGCACTCGCCGGTGGAGTTCCTGCATGGCGCCAGCACCCCGACCCTGCTGCTGCATGGCGCCAGCGACGAGCGCTGCCCCAGCAGCCAGGCCGAAGCCGCATTCACGGCCTTGCGCCGTGGCGGCAACCAGAGCAGCGAGCTGGTGTTCTATCCGGGTGAAGGCCACAAGTTCACCAGCGGTGGCAAGCCCAGCTACCGCGTGGATGTGATGCAGCGGCTGGTGGACTGGGTGACGCGCTGGGTGCAGTAGGCCCTGCCAGTCGCGCCCGCCGGCTGCCCCAAGGCTGCCGGTGGGTGACATGTAACAGCCTTGTACAAATACCCAGTACTTTCGTGGCTGGACTACAATGTATACAGGTTCATGCCTTCAGCGACCATGAGACACCCCGGCTGTCTCACGCTGCTCCAGGCCGAACATGCTGCCGCGGGGCACTGCGGCGGTTCTGCCCGGGATTTCAAGGGATCCCCGGCAGCTTGTCTCTGGTGGCTGCCATCAGGGTCCGTGCGCACACTTTCGAACCCTGATTGGTCGCTCTTGAGTCCACAACTTCAATGCATTCTCTACCATAGCCAGCTGGCCCCGGAGGCCTCGCTTTCCTGTATTTCCGACATCATCAAGACCGCGCGCAGCTTCAATGCCAACCATGGACTCAGCGGCGTGCTGGTGTTCGATGGCCAGCATTTCCTGCAATACCTCGAAGGCCCGCAGCAGCCCCTGTGGGATCTGCTGGTGCGCATTGCGCAGGACCCGCGGCATGTCAATTTCAACCTGCAGTACAAAGGCACCGTTCCAGGCGAGCGCCTGTTTCGCAGCTGGTCCATGGGCTATGCGCTGGTCGATGATGCCGATCCGCTGGCCGAACTGGGCGCGCTGGTGGGCGAGGCGGCATTGGAAAAGCTCAAGGCCATGGTGCCCACCCTGGACATTGCCTGAAGACGGCGTGGCGCTGCGGTCTCAGCGGCCCTTCGGTGGCAAGGCCATGACCACCCCGCCGCCCACCGCATAGCAGCGCAGCGTCTGCGCCGGCAGTTCCAGCGTGCTGCCGGTGAATGCGCCAAAGGCCGGCAGGATCAGCCAGTTCTCCCCCTCGCAGAAACACGCCAGCCGCAGCCGGTCCAGCCCGCGCCCGCGCAGCTGCACCGCGGGGTGCAGGTGGCCGGCCAGCACCATGGCCCCGGCCACCTGCTGCGGGTGATGGCAGGCGGCAAACGGGCCGACGCGAAACGGCTCATCGACGATATCGAAGCGCAGCGCGGCGGGCGGATCGCCCGCGTGGCTGTCGTGGTTGCCGCGCACCAGCAGGCAGTGCAGCGCCGCGTGGCGTTCGCGCCAGGCCAGCACCGGATCGATCACCTGGGCCTGCTGCGCCGTGGCCGCGTGCAGGAAGTCGCCCAGCACCACCAGGCTGCGCGCGCCCAGCGCGATGACCAGGCCGCTCAGGCGGTCCAGATTGTCGCGCGTGGTGCCGGCGGGCACGGGCTGGCCCAGCGCGCGAAAGCTCGCGGCCTTGCCCAGATGCACATCGGCCACAAACAAGGCGCGCTCGCGTGGCCACCACAGCGCGCGCTCGGGCAGCAGCACCACCGCTTCGCCGGCCAGGGTGATGGGCAGCGCGCCCGTCATTGCGCCGCGCCCGGCGTGCGCCGCGTGCGCCCGGCGCGGCCCCCGGTTTTTCGCCCCGGGCGCGACGTGCTTTCGCTGCGCGTCTCCAGCGCCAGCGCCGCATCGATGGCCCATTCTGGCGACTCGCGGTCGGCAAACACCTGTTCCGCGGACGCATGCGCCGTGCCCACGGCGTCGCCGCCCGCGCTGCGCTCGAGCTCGGCCACCATGCGTGCAATGCGCTGCGCCAGGGGCTCGTTGCTGAGCTTTTCGCGAAAGCGCTCGACCATCAGCGGGAACGCCAGCGGCGTGGGCTTGCGCAGCGCATGCACGCGCAGCGTCTGCGCCTGCATGCGCTCGAGCGCCGCGGCCAGCTGGCGCACATCGAGCTCCTGTGTCAGCAGCTCCTGCTCGGCCTGGGCCAGCAGGCCGTTGCCCGGGTCGTAGCGCTGGAACACCTCGTAGAACAGCGTGGCCGAGGCCTGCAGCTGGCGGTTGCTGCGGCGCTCGCCGGGGTGGCTCTGGAAGATCAGGCCGGCAATGCGCGCGATCTCGCGAAAGCGCCGGCGTGCGAGTTCGGTGGCGTTGAGGCTGGCCAGCACTTCGGCCAACAGCTCCTGCGGCGGCGGCAGCGCCAGCAACGCCGGCAGCCGCTCGGCCCAGGCTATGGGCTTGGCGCTGAGCAGCTCGAAGCCATAGTCGTTGAGCGCGATGGAAAAGGTGCCGGTCTCGGGCTGGGCCGCGCGCCAGGCAATCAGGCTGGCCAGGCCCAGATGCACCTGCCGGCCCGCAAACGGGTAGACAAACAGATGCCAGCCTTCGCGCGACTTGAGCGTTTCGGCAATCAGCGTGTCGGGCGTGGGCAGACCCGACCATTGCTTCTGGATCGCAATCAAGGGCTGCACGCATTGCATCTCGGGGCTGTCGAAACGGCCTTCATCGGCGGCCTGCAACTCCAGCAGCACGGCATCGGCCAGCGTGCTCGACAGCGGCATGCGCCCGCCGTTCCAGCGCGGCAGCGCGGCGCGCCCGGCCGTGGCCTTGCGCACAAAGGCCGTCATCTGCTCGACGCGCACCAGCTCCAGCAGCCGGCCGCCGAACATGAAGGCATCGCCGGGCTTGAGCCGCGCGATGAAGCTTTCCTCGACCGTTCCCAGCCTGGCGCCGCCCAGGTACTGCACGCTGATCGAGGCATCGGCAACGATGGTGCCGATGTTCACGCGGTGGCGCCGCGCCAGGCGGGCATCGGGCACGCGCCAGACGCCCTCTTCGTCGGGCACCACGCGGTGGTAGTCGGGATAGGCGGCCAGCGAGGGACCGCCCTGGTGCACGAAGTCCAGGCACCACTGCCAGTGCGCGTCGCTCAAGTCCGCATAGGCCACGCTGCCGCGCACTTCGGCCAGCAGTTCGTCGGGCCGGAAGCCGCCGCCCAGCGCCACCGTGACCAGGTGCTGGACCAGCACATCGAGCGGCGCACGCGGGCTGGTGCGCGCCTCGATCTCGCCCGCATGCACTGCGGCGCGCGCGGCCGCGGCTTCGACCAGCTCCAGGCTGTGCGTGGGCACCAGCGTGATGCGCGAGGACCGGCCCGGCGCATGGCCGGCGCGGCCCGCGCGCTGCACCAGCCGCGCCACGCCCTTGGCCGAGCCGATCTGCAGCACGCGGTCCACGGGCAGGAAATCCACGCCCAGGTCCAGGCTCGAGGTGCAGACCGCGGCCTTGATGCGCCCTTCCTTGAGGCCCAGCTCCACCCATTCGCGCACGCTGCGGTCGAGCGAGCCATGGTGCAGCGCCAGCACGCCGGCCCAATCAGGCCGGGCCTCGAGCAGCGCCCGGTACCAGCGCTCGGCCTGGGAGCGCATATTGGTAAACACCAGGCAGCTCGCGCTGTCCTCTATGGCCTGGATCACCTGCGGCAGCATGCGCAGGCCCATGTGGCCGGCCCAGGCAAAGCGCTCGGCGGCCGCGGGCAGCAAGGTGTCGATGACCAGCGTCTTGTCGGTCTCGCCCTGCACCATGACCGGCGCACGCTCTGCGGGCCAGGGCGCGCTGCCCAGCAGCGTGCGCAGCGCTTCGTTCAGATTGCCCAGCGTGGCCGACAAGCCCCAGGTCATGAGCGCGGGCTGAAAGGTACGCAGCCGCGCGAGCGCCAACTGGGTCTGCACGCCGCGCTTGTTGCCCATCAGCTCATGCCATTCATCGACCACGGCGACGCGCACCTGTCTCATCAGTTCGCGCGCATCGGCGCGCGCCAGCAGCAGCGTGAGGCTTTCGGGCGTGGTGACCAGCACCGTGGGCAGGCGCCGGTCCTGCGCGGCGCGCTGCGCCGAGGTGGTATCGCCGCTGCGCAGGCCGCTGCTCCAGCCGGGCGCCAGCGCCTGCATCGGCGCCTCCAGCGAGCGCAGCGTGTCGGCGGCCAGCGCGCGCATCGGCGTGATCCACAGCACGGCCAGCGGCGGCGGCTTGGCCTTCGCGCCTTCGGGCGCGACTTCGGCGCGCAGCGCGCCCAAGGCGCCCAGCCACACGGCCAGCGTCTTGCCGCTGCCGGTGCTCGAATGCAGCATGCCGCTTGCGCCGCGCGCCATCTCGGCCCAGACCTGGCGCTGGAAGGGAAAGGCCTTCCAGCCGCGGTCCGTGATCCACTGCTCCAATGCCGGATCGACGGATGGATTCCTGGGCAGGCGTTTGCGCGCCGCCATCAGCCGCCGCCCGCCAGCAGTGCCTGCAAGGTGGCCAGCGTATCGGCCTCTTCCACCGGTTTGTCCTCGCGCCGGCGCAGCATGCGCGGAAAGCGCACGGCGATGCCGCTCTTGTGCCGGCTGCTCTTGGCGATGCCTTCGAAGCCCAGCTCGAACACCATGCTGGGCGTGACGCTGCGCACCGGGCCGAAGGTCTCGAGCGTGGTCTTGCGGATCACGGCATCGACGGCGCGGATCTCGGCGTCGGTCAGGCCCGAATAGGCCTTGGCAAACGGCACCAGCTGGCGCGCGGGATCGTCCTGCGGGCCGTTCCAGACCGCGAATGTGTAGTCGCTGTAGAGGCTGGCGCGCCGGCCGCTGCCGCGCTGGGCGTAGATCAGCACGGCATCGACCGACAGCGGGTCTATCTTCCACTTCCACCACACGCCCACATCCTTGGTGCGGCCCACGCCATACTGCGCGTCGAGCCGCTTGAGCATCATGCCCTCGACGCCCAGCGCGCGCGCCTGTTCGCGCTGCAGCGCCAAGTCGTACCAGGTGCCGCCACGCAGCAAGGGGCTCAGCTCCAGCTGCGGGTGGGGGCAGGCGGCAGCGAGCTGCTCCAGCCGCGTGCGGCGCTGGTGCTGGGGCAGCGCGCGCAGATCGGCGCCGCCCTCTTCCAGCAGATCGTAGACGCACAGCACCACGGGCAGCTCGCGCAGCAGCTTGGCGCTGAGCGCCCGACGGCCAATGCGCTGCTGCAGCTCGGCAAACGGCTGGGCCCGGCCATCGCGCCAGACCAGGATCTCGCCATCGAGCACCGTGCCGTCGGGCAGGTTCAAGCCCATGGCCTGCAGCTCGGGGTAGCGGTCGCTGACCAGTTCCTCGCCGCGCGTCCAGACCGACACCTGGCCATCGCGCTTGACCAGTTGGGCGCGAATGCCATCCCATTTCCACTCGATGAGCCAGCCGTCGGCCGGGCCCAGCGTGGCATCGAACTGCGCCAGCGGCAGATTGAACGGATGCGCGAGAAAGAACGGATAGGGCTGGCCGCCCTGCGCACCCGTGCCATCGGCATCCACGGGCGCGATCAGCGCCTCGTAGTCTTGCGCCGTGGGCTGGGCGCCGATATGCGTATAGCCCATCAGCCGCTGCGCAATCACCTTGGCATCGATGCCGCTCACGGCCGCCAGCGCCTGCGTGACCTGCAGCCGCGACACGCCGACGCGGAAGGCGCCCGTGATCAGCTTGAAATACACCAGCCGCTGGGCCGGCGCGAGCAGGCGCCAGTGGCTTTGCAGCAAGGCGGCCAGTTCTTGCGGCGGCTTGCCGCGCAGCGGCAGCAGATGCTGCTGCATCCAGTCGGCCAGCGGCAGCTCCAGCGCTTCATCCGGCTCGGGCAGCAGCAGCGTGATGGTCTCGGCGAGATCGCCGACGGCGCTGTAGCTCTCGTCAAACAGCCATTCGGGCAGCCGCGCCGCAATGCGCGCCTGCTCGCGCAGCAGCCGCGCGGGCACCAGCTGGCGCGGCTTGCCGCCCGCCAGGAAATACACCGCCCAGGCCGCGTCACGCGCGGGCGCGGCGCGCAGATAGCGCTGCAAGGCGGCCTGCTTGGCCAGGCTGGCCGTCGAGGCATCGAGTTCGCGGTAGAGATCGGCAAAGGCTTTCATGCGGATTCGGACGCGGCGTCGGCCGGGCCCTCGGGCGCAGGGGGCGTGTCGGGTGCCTCGGCTGCGTCGGCAGCGCGCGGGGAGGCGTCATCGGCTTCGTCATGGTCCCCATATTCCGTGGTGAAACCCTGGGCCTGCAGGCCTTGCTCGGTGAGCCAGCGCACCATCACTTCGACGCTGCCATGGGTCACGAAGATGCGCTCGGCGCCGGTCGCGCCTATGGCCGACTGCAGCCCTGGCCAGTCCGCGTGGTCGGACACGACAAACCCGCGGTCGACACCGCGCCGGCGCCGCGTGCCGCGCAGCTTCATCCAGCCGCTGGCAAACGCATCGGAAGGATTGGGAAAGCGCCGCATCCAGCTGGTGCGGCCGGCCGAGGGCGGCGCGATCACCAGTGCCCGGCCCAGCGTGGCCTTGTCGAGCAGCGGGTCGCTGGCGTAATGCGTGGGCGGCAGTGCCACGCCAGCCGCGCGGTAGATGGCATTGATGGGCTCGACGGCGCCATGCGCGACGATGGGCCCTATCGATGCATCGACGCCATACTGCAGCCGCTGCGCCTTGCCCAGCGCATAGGCGTAGAGCACCGACGCGCGCCCGGCCTCGGCATTGGCGCGCCACCAGGCGTTGATCTCGGCAAACAGTTCGGGCTGCGTGGGCCAGCGGTAGATCGGCAGGCCAAACGTCGATTCGGTGATGAAGGTATCGCAGCGCACCGGCTCGAAGGGCGCGCAGGTGCCGTCGTCTTCGAGCTTGTAGTCGCCCGACGCCACCCAGACCCGGCCGCCATGCTCGAGCCGCACCTGGGCCGAACCGAGCACATGGCCGGCCGGGTGCAGCGACAGCCGCACGCCATGGTGCTCTATCACCTCGCCATAGGCCAGCGTCTGCAGCGTGATGTCCTCGCCCAGGCGCCGGCGCAAAATGGGCGCGCTGTCATGGTGGGCCAGGTAATGCGCGCTGCCATAGCGCGCATGGTCGCTGTGCGCATGGGTGATCACCGCGCGCTCCACCGGCCGCCAGGGATCGATGTAGAAATCGCCGGGCGGGCAATAGAGCCCCTCGGGGCGGGCAATGATCAGGTCCGCAGCATCTCGCATCCTCAGGATGCTATGCGGGCGCCGCCAGCCAGGCTGTAGGACGGTGGCACGAAGCTCGACGCCAGGTGAGCCTATGCGGTTGCGGCTTGGTCCATGGTCGACATATCCACCACAAACCGGTACTTCACATCGCTCTTGAGCATGCGCTCATAGGCGTCATTGATCCCGGCCATGGGAATCACCTCGATGTCCGCGACGATGCCATGCTCGGCGCAGAAGTCGAGCATCTCCTGGGTCTCGGCAATGCCGCCGATCAGCGAGCCCGCCAGGCGACGGCGCTTCATGATCAGGCCGAAGACCGTGGGACTGGGGTGGGCGGTGGCGGGCGCGCCCACCAGCGTCATCGTGCCGTCGCGCTTGAGCAGCGCCAGGAAGGGGTCGAGGTTGTGCGAGACGGCGACGGTGTTCAGGATGAAGTCAAAGCTGTTGGCATGCGCGGCCATCTGCGCCGGGTCCTTGGACACCACGACTTCCCGCGCGCCCAGGCGCAGCGCGTCGGCGGTCTTGCCGGGCGAGGTGGTGAACAGCACCACATGCGCGCCCATGGCGGCCGCGATCTTCACGCCCATATGGCCCAACCCGCCCAGGCCGACGATGCCGACCTTCTGGCCCGGGCCCACCTTCCACTGGCGCAGCGGCGAATAGGTGGTGATGCCGGCGCACAGCAGCGGCGCGACGGCGGCCAGATCGGCTTCCTCGTGCGAGATGTACAGCACGAATTTCTCATGCACCACGATATGGTCGGAGTAGCCGCCCAGGGTGTTGGCGCGCGATTCCTGCTCCGGGCTGTCGTAGGTGCCGGTGAAGCCGTTTTCGCAGTACTGCTCCAGGCCATCGGCGCAGGACGCGCAATGCTGGCAGCTGTCGACCATGCAGCCCACGCCGACGATGTCGCCGACCTGGAACTTGGACACCCCGTCGCCAACGGCCGTCACCCGGCCGACGATTTCATGGCCGGGCACGCAGGGGTACTTGGCCGGACCCCATTCGCTGCGCGCGGTGTGCAGGTCGGAGTGGCACACGCCGCAGTGCAGGATGTCGATGGCCACATCGCGCTGCAGGGGCGTGCGCCGCTCGAAGCTGAAGGGCGCGAGTGGCGTGGTGGCGGACTGGGCGGCGTAGGCATGGGTGAGGGTCATGGTCGTTGGCCTTCGGTGATGGAGGACGGGCCGGCCGCACTGCGCAGCCGGCCCTGGCATGGTAAACCCCAGCGCCCGGACCGCAAGTCTTTTAGCGGCTAAAGCCGCCCTCCCCTGCCCCGGCCCTCACTTGCGAAGCACGCGCCGCAAGAAGAACGCAAACAGCGCCGCGAAACCGATGAGCCCCAGCCACATTGCCGGCGCGAAGCCCTCGCCCACCAGCGCCAGCGGGCTGTCGCTGCCGCTGAAGCCGATCAGCGCCGCAATCAGCAGCCCCATCAGGCTTTCGCCGACGATCAGGCCCGAGGCCAGCAGCAGGCCGCGCTCATGCGCCGCGTCAAGCCATTGCTGCCCATGGCGTGCGCCGTGGCGCTGGATGGCGCGTTGCAGCAGCCAGCCCAGCAGCGCGCCCAGCGCCAGCGTCATGCCAATCGTGGGCGGCAGATAAATGCCCAGGCCCACGGCCAGCGGCGGCATCGCGCCCTTGCCGCTCTTGCGCAGCGAGACATCGGCAAGGATCACGACCAACCCCACCGCCGTGCCCAGGCCCAGCATGGTCCAGTCCAGGCCGCCGCTGAAGATGCCGTTGGCAATCTGCGTCATCAGCGTGGCCTGGGGCGCGGCCAGGGCCTGGGCCGGGTCCATGCCCTCGCGCGGCATCGCACCCGCGAACCCATAGGCGTTGTAGAGCAGTTCGAGCACCGGCGGAATCACCATCGCCCCGACCAGCACGCCGATGATCAGCACCAGCTGCTGGCGCCAGGGCGTGGCGCCCACCAGGTAGCCGGTCTTCAGATCCTGCAGGTTGTCGTTGGAGATGGCCGCCATGGCCAGCACCGACGACACCATGAACAGCACCAGCGCCACGCCCAGCGGGCCGGCCACGCTGGCCGCATACATCGGCACCAGCGCATGCAGCGCCAGCAGCGACAAGCCCATCAGAATCGTGGCGATGATGCCTATGCCCGAGATCGGGCTGGCCGACGAGCCCACCAGGCCCGCCATATAGCCGCAGGCCGCGGCCACCAGAAAGCCGAACACGCCGGCAAACACCACGCACAGCGCCGACAGGCCATGGCGGGCCAGCGCCGACAGCTGCGGCATATGCTGGGCAATGAAGTAATCCACCACGCCAAACAGCACGCCCAGCGCGGCCAGGCCGATCAGCAGCATCCAGCTGCGCGGCATGTCGCGGTCGGTTTCAGCGCTGGCCGCGTCGGCCGCCTCGCGGCGCGCGGGCTGGTTGCGAATCGCCTGCACGATGGGCTTGGCCAGCGTGCCCACGGTCCACAGCGCCGAGATGCCGATCACGCCCGCCCCCAGAAAGCGCGCCTTGCTGCCCCACAGCTGCGTGGCCAGCGCCGACACCGCCTGGCCGGCCTCGGGCACGGCCTGCGCCGTGAGCCAGGGCACGACAATGCCCCAGCACAGCACCAGGCCCAGCAGCACGGCCGCCCCCGCGGCCGCACCCATCAGATAGCCCGCGGCCAGCAGCGCCGGCGAGAAGCCGGCGGCAAAGCGAAATGCCACCGATCCCGCGGGCAGCCAGACATTGATCGCATCGCCCAGCACGCGAAAGCCGCTGCTGAACAGGCCGAACAAGGCTGCCAGCCCCGTGCCCCAGCCCAGCTCGCGCAGGCCGCTGCTGCGCGGTGCACCCTCCGCCTGGTGGCGCTGGGCATCGCCCACGCGCAGCACCTGCGCCGCCGCCACCCCTTCGGGATAAGGCAGATGCGGCGACTGCACCACCATCACGCGGCGCAAGGGAACGGTGTACAGCACGCCCAGCGTGCCGCCGGCGGCGCAGATCAGCGCCGTCTGCCAGAACGGAAAACCCGTCCACAGGCCCAGCATCAGCAGGCCCGGCAGCACGAAGATCACCGACGACAGCGTGCCGGCTGCCGAGGCCTGGGTCTGCACCAGATTGTTCTCCAGGATGTTGGAATCCTTGAAGCGGTAAAGCAAGGCCATGGAAATCACCGCCGCCGGAATGGCAGAAGCAAAGGTCAACCCGACCTTGAGGCCCAGATAGACGTTGGCGGCGGTAAAGGCCAGGGTGATCAACGCCCCAAGCAAGACGCCGCGCAGCGTGAACTCGCGCACTTGTTGTATGTTTTTCATGGGGCGCAATGGTACGGCGTGGCAGATAGTCCCGCCTGGCTATGGCGTTGAACCCGTCGGCCACGCCCGCGCCAGTCTGGCTGCACATGGCATGTCTGCGCCAGTACGCACGGCTGTGCCTGCGAGCCGCATGGCGCCGGCGGCGGCGGCGGCGGCGGCGGCCTGGAGGGTATGGGCCCGCGAGGTCCCGTACGAGGATAGACCCAAGCCCGCAAACTGTATAAAGAAACAGTAAAATTGTGGGTTGATCGCTTCCAAGTAAATCCAGACATGTCCATAGAACTCGAGCCTGAAGAAGTCGCCATTTTCGAAGACCGCCTTTGGCACCACAAAGGCTGGGAAGCCCGCGTCATCAAGAATGAAGATGACGATGGCTGGGCCGTGGCAATGACCCAGGACGGCCAGGCGGAACCCGCACTGGTCGGCCCCTGGACCATGGGGCGTGACAAGAAAAGCCCCAAGCCACTGGACGTGTCGGCCTTTAACACGCTGGTGAAGACCGCCAGCGAAGTCATTCGTCGCAATGAACAGCACCAGGCAGCGCTGCTGCACAAGGCCATCGAGATCGAAGCGCGCGGATCGCGCGTGACGGTGGCCCTCGACATCGAGCCCGATGAGGAGAATCCGTCGGCGACGCTGACGGCCACCGCGGCCGACGGCAGCGAGTTGGCCAAGGTGGCAGTCCGGCCGGACCACCAGCTCACACGGGCCTGCGCGCAGCGCTGGGCGGAGGCCGGCTACCCGCGCCAGCGCGAGGACTGACAGCGCGCAAAGCGGCCATCGCCTTCTGCCAGCGGCGCATCCGGGCGCACGCGGATAGGCCCGGGCGCAGGCAGCCTGTTTCTTGGGTGCCTGGTGTGGATCAGGGACCGGGGTGGAGTCTTTTCGTTTGCCGGCGCAAAAACGCCCTATCGCACGGCGTAATCACCTACATGCACACGGGCGCTTGTTTCTTTCCTGAGGGTCTCAGCCAGGCCCACACTGGGCATCCGGTCGAAGGGCTTTCCCTCCGTTTCCCAACCAGCAAAAGAGAAGCACCATGTTCAAGAACACCATCAAGACACTTTCACTGGGCGGCGCGGTATTGGCACTGGCTGCCACGAGCGCTTTTGCGCAGACCCCAGCCAACAGCACGGTCAACAGCAACCAGACCCCGGCCACGGTCGGCGTGACGCCACAAGCAGCGAACGAAGCCAACCAGAAGGCCGTTCAGCGCCCCGACACCGCCACCCTGGTGCGCACCGACGATACGGCCGCGCAACAGGCCCGCGATGCCGCCAACCGCGCACAGAACAGCACCACCATGGGCAACACCACCAACAGCACGGACACCGGCACCGCCCCGCGCCGTGCGGCCCGCGCCGACCGCAACTGAGTTGCCGGCCTCCCATTAGTCCACCCCAATCACTGAACGAACAGGAACTTCCATGAACTACAACACCAACACCCCCCAGTCCTCCACCGATCCCCTCGTCACCGGTCTGTTCCGTGACCGCGACAGCGCCGAAGCCGCCTACAACGCGGCCTTGGCACGCGGTTACTCCAAGGACGATGTGAATCTGGTGATGTCGGACGAGACGCGCACCCGCCACTTTGCCAACGACACCACGACCGGCATTGAAACCGAGCTGGGCAACAAGGCGGCTGAAGGCGCGGGCATCGGCGGCGCCATTGGCGGCACCCTGGGTGCAGTCGTGGCGGCCGTGGCGGCCGTCGGCACCACGCTGGCACTGCCGGGCGTCGGCCTGGTGATCGCCGGCCCATTGGCCGCGGCCATTGCCGGTGCCGGCGCGGGCGCTGCCAGCGGCGGCATCATTGGCGCGCTGATCGGCTGGAACATCCCCGAAGAGCGCGTGAAGCACTACGAAGCCGGTATCAAGGACGGCGGCATTCTGATGGGCATGCGCACCAAGAACGACGAAGATGCGACCTACCTGGAAAATGAATGGAAGCAAAATCGTGGTGAGCACGTCTACCGCTAAGTTCGCCTAGTCCCGCGCTGATTGCGCGGGATATGCTGAGCGGCCATTTCTGCGGAAATGGCCGTTTATCGTTGGGCCGCTCTTTTTCTTGTTTTCAAGGTTCTGCCGCCATGCCGTTTTCTTTGCCGTTTCCGTGGATGTCGCGTATTGCCATGGCGCTGTGCCTGAGCGCGGCGGCACATGCCAACGCGGCTGCAGACGCCGCCGCTGCGGCCAAGGGATTGAGCGCCGAAGCGCAGCAGGTGGCGCAATGGATCAGCCGCACGCAGGACAACCAGCGGCTGCCGTACCTGCTGGTCGACAAGCGGGCCGCGCGCGTGCATGTGTTCAGCGCGGCGGGCAAGCTGCAGGCCTCCTCGCCGGTACTGCTGGGACTGGCACGCGGCGACCATTCGGTGCCGGGCATTGGCGAGCGCCCTATGTCCGCCATCGCACCGCACGAGCGCACCACACCGGCAGGCCGATTTCTCTCCGAGCCGGGGCACAACCTCAAGGGCGAGGACATTGTGTGGATCGACTACGACGCGGCGGTTTCGCTGCACCGCGTGCGCACCGCCAATGCCGCCGATCGCCGGCTGCAACGCCTGGCGACTGCCACGGTGGCGGACAACCGCATTTCCTATGGCTGTGTGAACGTGCCGCAGCAGTTCTACGAGCGCAACGTCGCGCCCGTGTGGGGCAAACAACCCGGGGTGATCTACGTGCTGCCCGAAACCCAGTCCGCGGCGGCCTTTTTTGGCTTTGACACTGTGCATGCACGTTGAGCGCACTGCGTGCGATGAGCGCATGCCCCCTACCAGGAAAACACCCTCTCCATGAACCACTCCAGCTTGGGCAAGGCGATCCCAGTGCTCGCGTCGCTCGACATGGCCCGCACGCTCGACTTCTACGCGACCGCCCTGGGTTTTCAGACCCGGCATTTCGAGGGGTCCGGCTATGGCATCGCGGTGCGCGGCGCAACGGAGCTGCACTTCTGGGCTTGCGGCGACAAGTACATCGCCGAAAACACCTCCTGCTATATCCGTGTGGCGGACATCGAGGCTCTGTACCAGGAACTCCGGACCCGATTGCCGTCACTCCAGCCCGTGGTTCATACCGCTTGGGGCATAGATGAACTGTATGTGTTCGATCCCGATGGCAATCTCATCAAGTTCGGCCAGGAATCGTCGGCGCCGCAACACCCGGCAGTGGCGGAATAACGGCGGACGTCGGCGTCCGGTCCCAGGGCGCGATATCGCCACCGAAGCGCTGCGCCAGAAAATCGATCAGCTTGCGCAGGGGCAGCGGCTGGTGCCGGCGCGAGAGGTAGACGGCTTGGATGTCCAGCGGGTCCAGCGTGTATTCGGGCAGCACCACCACCAGTTGCCCGCGCGCCAGTTCCTCGGTCACATAGTAGGTGGGCAGCATGGCGATGCCCGCCCCCGCGAGCGCGCCGGCACGGATGATGGAAGTCTCGTTCGCGGTCAACACCGTGGAAGTGGCTACCGTGGTGGTCTGGCCCGCCCGGCGCAGCTGGTACGCGGGCGCGAAGCCGGCACTGTGAACGACGCAGCGATGGTGGGCCAGGTCCTCGGGCTTGGCGGGCACGCCGGCGCGCGCCAGGTAGGCCGGCGATGCGCACAGGACCGAGTGGCAGACCGCCAGCCGGCGCGCGACCAGGGTTTCATCGATGCGATTGCTCAGGCGGATGGCCAGGTCGATGCGGTCCTGAACCAGGTCCACGGTGCGGTCGACCATCATCAGGTCGATCTCGGCCTTGGGATGCAGCTGCTGGAAGTCCACCACCGCGGCCGTGAGCTGGGCTTGCGCGAACGATGGCGACGAGGTGATGCGCAGCCGGCCCTGGACCTCGCCGCGCTGGCTGGCCTGCGCCTGGACATCCTGCGCCAGCGTGACCATTTCCCTGAAGCCCTTGATCGCCTGTTCGCCCGCATCGCTGAGCGCGAGCCTGCGCGTGGTGCGGTGCAATAGCCGAACGCCCAGCCAGCGTTCCAGCCCCTCCAGATAGCGGCTGGCCATGGCCCGGGACATGTCCAGCGCCTGCGCGGCCGCGCTGACGCTGCCCCGGTCGACGATTTCTATGAAGACCCGCATCGCCGTCAGTCGGTCCATGGATTTGCTCGATTCAGTTGACAGTCATGAAAGATAAATGGAGTTTATCTGCTTCATTCGATCAAATAAAGTCCATCCATCGACAGCGCATCGCTGCCGCCCAGGAGAACCCTATGTCCACCATCGCCCGTAAAGTCATCCATCTGGCCGCTGTCGCTGCGGCCGTTTCCGCCACGCTGGCCAGCGCGCAAACGGCGCCCCTGGACCTCCAGGTCTACCACGCCGATGCCAACAGCTTCCATGCCAATGCCGTGCTGGTCACCGGCAAGACCGACGCCGTGCTGCTGGACACCGGTTTCTCGCGTGCAGATGCGCTGCGCATCGCCGCCATGGTGCTCGACAGCCGCAAGACGCTCAAGACCATCTACATCAGCCAGCCTGACCCCGACTACTACTTCGGCATCGACGTGCTGAAGTCCTACTTCCCGGACGTGAAGGTCGTCGCCACGGCCGCCACGGTGCAGAAGATCCAGGCCACGCTGCCAGCCAAGATCGCCTTCTGGGGCCCGAAGCTCGGCGCCAACGCGCCCCGGTCCGTGAGCCTGCCCGAGGTGCTGCCCGGCCACACGCTGATGCTGGAAAACCAGCCGCTCGAGATCCGCGGCGCGGACGACCGTCTGCCGCACCGCAGCTATGTCTGGATTCCCTCCATCCAAGCCGTGGTGGGCGGCGTCAACGTCTTCGGCGGCCTGCATGTCTGGACCGCCGACGCCGCCAGCGCCGAAGACCGCGCGGCCTGGAGCAAGAAGCTGGAGGGCATCGCTGCGCTCCAGCCGGCCGTCGTCGTGCCCGGCCACTCGGCGGCGGGCGCGGCGCAGGATGTGTCGCAGGTCGCCTTCACGCAGGGCTATCTGCAGCGCTGGGATGCCGAGCTGAAAAAGGCCAGCGACAGCGCCACGCTCAAAGCCGCGATGCAGGCCGCCCACCCGAACGCCGGCCTGGGCATTGCCCTGGACATAGGCGCCAAGGTCGCCACCGGTGAAATGAAGTGGTAACTTCATCCCTACAAGGAAATGCCATGAACCCATTCAAGCTGCCCGCCAGGTCTGTCGTCTATGCCATGGATGCCTACTGCGGCTGGTGCTGGGGCTTTGCCGAGCGCCTGCGCGAGTTCGAGGCCGCCCACCGCGATCGCGTGGCGTTCACCGCGATCAGCGGTGGCCTGTTCGTCGGCGCGCGTGCCCAGCCCATCGCTCAGTACCCGCATATCGCCGAAGCCAACGCCCGCATCGCCGACTTGACCGGTGCGGTTTTCGGCCCGGCCTACGACGCCTTGCGCAAGGACGGCCAGCTGGTGATGGACTCGCTGGACGCCGCTGCCGGCCTGGCCGTACTGCGCGCCCAGGCCCCCGAACGCGCGGTGCACTGGGCCCATGAGTTGCAAGCCGCGTTCTACGCCCAAGGCCTGAGCCTGTCGGACCCGGCAACGATTGCCGGTATTGCCGCGGCCCAGGGTCTGGATGCGGCGGCGGCGCTGCGCGACCTCGAAAGCGGTGCGGGACGGGCCCAGGCGCAGGCCGACTTTGCGCTGAGCCGGCTGCTGGGTGTGGCGTCCTATCCCACGCTGCTCTTCGTGGACGGCAACACCGCGCATCCGCTGCCGGCCACCGGCGCCTCGCTGAGCGCGCTGAACCAAGCGCTGGACGCGCTGCTGGCCAGGTTGCCGCGCTCCGGCGCCCGGGATTTTGCACAGTGACGGCTGTTTAAGGACGAGCAGCGCCATCGCCGCGGCCGGAATGCTGGGCGGCGTGCTGCTCAATGCCTGGGGGCCGCAGTCTTTCCCCTGGGCCGTGGTCGCGCTGACGCTGCTGGCGTTGGCGATCACCCGATCAGCGCGCGGACATGGCTTCTCGGCCGCGCCGCGCACCAGCCATGCCCAGGTCAAAAGCGATTGACGAAGCCGAAAATCGCCGACCAGGCCATCTCCAGCAGAGCCCAGGCGGAATACAAGCCCCTGAGCAGCAGAAAAAGCGCGGCCACCACCACCACTGAAACGATGATGTAAACCGCCTTCATACGCTGAAGTCTCCCGCAAGACCCCATGCGGTGTTCCGCCCGAGCTGCAGGATCCAAAAGGCGGCAGCCGCATACCGGCCAAGGCCAGTGATTGCCACGGCGCTCAGCCCACCGGCCCGCGCACGCCATAGGTGCGCCAGGCGCCCTCGATCTGCGTCTGCTCCGACGTCTCGTTGGGGTGAAGCCAGTAGCTGGGCGCCAGAATCGGCGCCGTGGACAGCACCTTCACCACGAAGACGCTGCGCACGGGAAACCGCGGCCCGGCCTTTTCCAGCACCGGCGCGGCCCAGCGCGCGAACGCGGGCGCATCCGCCGGGATATCAAGCGCAGTGCCGGAAAGCTTGAAGCCCTTCTGCGCGAAGATGTCGACCAGGCTTACGCAGACCTGCGGGTTGCTGGCGATATTCGCCGCGCTCTGCGGCGAGGCGATATTGGCGATGACCAGATGCTGGTCGTCGAACACCGCGAAGATCTCCTTGGGCGAGACATTGGGCGCGCCCTGGCCATCGGCCGTGGCCAGCCAGCACAGCACGCTCTTGCGCGTGGATTCGATGATGTCGGGAGTGAGCATGGGAGGTATGGGTGAAATACGGCCCTTGTCGGCGACCACCCCGACCCGGCCCCTTGACGACGATTCACCGTGCCTTCAGGCAAAATCCAGATGATAGTGGCAAGCCTGGCGTCAGGTCTGCCGGCAAGCCCACCTTGAAGAATGGAACAGCATCAATGGCACTGACGAAAAAGGGCGAGTTCTGGTACGGGACGACGTCCGGCGACACCCAAGCCGAGCTGCGCAGCTACAGCCTTGCGAATCGGCATGAGGCCGTCCGGTTTGCCTCGTCCAAATGCGATTGCGGGTGCCGGACTTTTGCGCTGCAGACAGATGAAGAAGCCGGCGTGGCAATCCGTACCTGCACCGACTGCGGGCAGGAACACCTGATGGGCGACAGCGCCGACCACCTTGCAGAGGCCGTGCCCGAGGCGCACGAGTGCGTGTGCGAAAACGAGGCGTTCGAGCTGGTGTCCGGCGTCTGCGTGTACCAGGGCACCCATGACGTGCGCTGGTACTACCTCGCTTGCCACTGCGTGGAATGCAATCTGGTGGGGGTCTTCGCAGACTGGAAGTGTGAAGCGGGTGATGCGGCGGCCTTCCTCGCCAAGGTGTGAACGCGCGCCCCCCGCAAAGATCCTGCTTGCCGGCTCGAGCGGCCAAGGAGTGTCATGAGGTGGTTGGTAGACTGGGCAGTATCAATGACGGCAATCGCTGCAAAGCAGTCATAGGGCAATGAGCTTTGGCCAGCGGATGGGGGTGGAAAGCTGCCAACTACCACTGGCCCCAGCCCCCATCAGCGCAGCGCTTGGGCAACCGCCTCGTTAAACACCTTCGGTTGGTCCAGCATCACAAAGTGCAAGCTGTTATCGACGCGAACCAGCCGTGCATCGGCCAGGCCCTGGTAGGCGGATGAGAACAGCGCATCGACCTGGGCCGCCGGTCCATAAGAGGGATGGTGGGCGTAGACAACGGTGGTGGCGGCCTGGATGCGCGGCAGTTCGGGGCGCAGGTCGGTGGTCGCCAGTTCGAAGGCGGCCTCGGCCACGGTCTTGCGGTTGGAGTCGCGGCCCCAGGCGGTCACGGCGGCGCGGCTTTCGGTGCTGGTGGTCAGGCGTGCGGCGCTGGCTTCCTGCATCGCGGCAAGCTGCTCAGGCGTGGCCTTGAGCCAGGCATCGCGAAAGGCCTGCGCGCCGGGTGTCGCGCTTTCCACCGTCGCCAACGGGCTGAAAAGAAGACTGTAGAACGGCAGCGCATCGACCACCACCAGCCGGCCCACGGCGGCGGGATGGCGCGCCGCGAGCATCAGCCCGACCTCGCCGCCCAGCGAATGGCCCATGACCGCGGGGTTCTTGAGTCCATTGCGCTCGATATACGCGGCCAGCGTCTGCGCCAGGCGCGCGGCCAACGGCAGTGCAGCGGGTGCGGGGGCGCGGCCCGCAAACCCCGCAATGTCGATCAGATGCACGCGGTGGCGTGCGGACAACTGCCCGGCCAGCGACGCCCAGACCCTGGGGCTTGACGCCAGGCCCGGAATCAGCAGCACATCGGGGCCGCGGCCCTGGACTTCGGCGCCAAAGAGGTCGGTTTCCTGGTCGTTGGCGCCGGCGGTCGCAGCCATGGCGGGCGCCAGCAGCGCGGCGAGGACGGCGGTGCGTCGGGAAACAAAGCGGTCGGTCATATCGATTTCAAATGCAAGGTGTCGCCAGCATACCGGCGCGCGCGCCGGGCGCCGTCGATCTGCGCGCAGCCAATGCGTTTGCAGCTTTTTTGCGCGAAGACGCAGACTCCAGCTTCTCGCCCCTGTGCCAGCCACCGCCGAAGTGGCTGCCCGCTGCGCCCGTTACGCCCGGATGCAATTGAGTTCGCCACTCCTCGGCCTCAATGCGCGCTCGTCCTACGGATAAATCGCCGGGTGAATCTAGGCTACTTATTCCCCCATCCCCCACGAAAGATCCCATGACGAAAGAACGCAAGAGCCCGGGTGCGAGCGGCCCGAGTGCCGACAAGGCCGCAGCCCGCAACACGGACAGCGCCCCATCGGCGATGGGCACGGGTGGCGGCGACGCGCTCGCCGTGCAGGCGGTAGAGACCAACGATCTGGCCGCGGCCCGTCCCTACAACCCCAACAAGGCCGGCGAGCATGGCTTTGACAATGGTGTGGCACCGGGCGTCGGCGCCACGGCCGAGCCGGCCTCGCGCCTGCCGGGCGCCAGCACGCTGTCCGAAGGCAATGGCAATGACAAGACCGGCGGCGTGGCGCCCGAAGGCGTCAACGCCACGATCGCACCGCTGGACCGCGTGCGCGTGGACTCCGCCGGCCAGGTGCTGACCACCAACCAGGGCGTGCCGATTGCCGACAACCAGAACTCGCTCAAGTATGGCGTGCGCGGCCCGGTGCTGCTCGAGGACTTCATCCTGCGCGAGAAGCTCACGCATTTCGACCATGAGCGCATTCCCGAGCGCATCGTGCACGCCCGTGGTTCGGGCGCGCATGGCTTCTTTGAAGCCTATGAAGCGCTGACCGACCTCACGCGCGCCGCACCCTTCCAGGAAGCGGGCAAGATCACGCCGGTGTTCGTGCGCTTTTCCACCGTGCAGGGCGAACGCGGCTCCAAGGACACGGCGCGCGATGTGCGCGGCTTTGCCGTCAAGTTCTATACCGACGAAGGCAACTGGGACCTGGTGGGCAACAACATGCCGGTGTTCTTCATCCAGGACGCGATGAAGTTTCCCGACCTGGTGCATGCCGTCAAGCCCGAGCCGCACAACCAGATGCCCCAGGCCGCGAGCGCGCACGACACCTTCTGGGACTTTGTCTCGCTGATGCCCGAGTCCACGCACATGCTGATGTGGGCCATGTCGGACCGCGGCATTCCGCGCAGCTATGCCACCATGCAGGGCTTTGGCGTGCACAGCTTCCGCTTCGTCAACGCCGCGGGCGACTCGGTGTTCGTCAAGTTCCACTGGAACCCCAAGGCCGGCACCCACTCCCATGTCTGGGACGAAGCGGTGAAGATCTCGGGCGCCGACCCGGACTACCACCGCCGCGACCTGTGGGAGCGCATCGAGGCCGGCGCCTTCCCCGAGTGGGAGCTGGGCGTGCAGGTGTTCACCGAGGAGCAGGCCGAGCAGTTCAGCTTCGACATCCTCGATGCCACCAAGCTCATCCCCGAGGAGCTGGTTCCCGTGCGCCCTATCGGCCGCATGGTGCTCAACCGCAACCCCGACAACTTCTTTGCCGAAACCGAGCAGGTCGCGTTCTGCACGGCGCATGTGGTGCCGGGCATCGATTTCTCCAACGACCCGTTGCTGGCCGGGCGCATCCATTCCTATGTGGACACGCAGATCTCGCGCCTGGGCGGGCCGAACTTCCACGAGATTCCGATCAATGCGCCCATCGCGCCGGTGCACAACAACCAGCGCGACGGCATGCACCGCCAGGCCATCCACCGCGGCCGGGTGTCGTACGAGCCCAATTCCCTGGCCGGCGGCTGCCCGTTCCAGGCCGGCGCCGCGCAGGGCTTTGTGTCGGTGCCGGCACGCATAGAAGCCAAGGAGTCGCAGGGCAAGGTGCGCGCCAAGCCGGAGAAGTTTGCCGACCATTACACCCAGGCCACGCTGTTCTTCGACAGCCAGACGCCCGTGGAGCAGGCGCATATCGCTGCCGCCTTCCGCTTCGAGCTGAGCAAGGTCACGGTGCCGGCGATCCGTGAACGCATGGTGGCTTCGCTGCGCAATGCGTCCGAGGACCTGGCGCGCCAGGTGGCCGAGGGCCTGGGCATGGACCTGCCTGAAGCCATGCCGCGCGCGCTGGCCCAGCCGCCCGCGCCCGAGGTCACGCACTCGCCATCGCTGTCGCTGTTCGCGCGTCCGGGCGACGGCTCCGTCCAGGGCCGCAAGGTGGCGATCCTGGTGGCCGATGGCATCATCGGCAAGAGCGCCGTGGCACTGCAGAAGGCCTTGCTGGATGCCGGTGCGGTGGGGCGTTTCGTCGCGCCGCGCATCGGTCCGGTGAAGACTTCCGACAAGGTGGCGATCGATGCCGATGCCTCGCTGGAAAACGAGCCGGGCTTCCTGTTCGATGCGCTGGCCCTGCCCGATGGCCAGGCCGGGGTCGAGGCCCTGGCCGCCGATGGCCACACCATGGAGTTCATCAAGGACCATTTCCGGCATTGCAAGGCCATCCTGGTCATGCCGGCTTCCACGGTCTTGATGCAGAAGGCGCAGGTACCGCCCACCCTGCCTTCGGGTGATGGCGACCCCGGTCTGTTCCTGGGCGGCGCGGCGGACAACTTCGCGGCCTTCATTGCCGGCATTGCCCAGCACCGCCACCCCGAGCGCGAGACCGATCCGCCGGCGGTCTGAACACCGCGCGCGCGTTGGCCGTCGAAAAGATGGTTTCACCATAGATCGCCACGGCTGCGGCGCGCAAGCCGTGGCGATCATTTTGAACGCCACGCAAGCCCCCGGTGCGAGGCCTGGGATCACTGGACTCCTGTGGTCTGATGGCGTCACAGCGGGCGGCGACGTTGACCCAGTAGCGCGGGTGGATATCCGCTTTCAATACGCATTGCCTGCATCGCAGACTGAAATATTTCTGTAGGAAAAGCACTTTTCAACCAACGGCTGCCTCAAATCCTGGAAACAAAGGTGGAAAAAAAGGGTTCATCGAAGAATTCCGTGGAGATGAGCCCATTCAGTTTGTAATCTGATGGCAGCGAAGCTGTCATCGGAGAACAAATCGAATGCTGGATTCAAAGTTGTTGCAGGCCCTTGGTGGCTGGGAGGGCTATGAAGTCGAACGTGTGCAGTGGCCCCAGGGCGACAGCCGCACGGTGTCGATCTACCTGAAGCCGCAGGCCACAACCATGTATTGCGAACGCTGCGGCGCGCAGTGCAGCCAAGTTCATGAGACCACGACGCGACGTGTGCGCGAACTGGCTTTGTTCGAGTATCGGGTGGTGTTGCACGTGCCGCGCCGACGTCTTTGGTGCGACAACTGTGGTGGTCCGCGTCTGGAGAAGCTCAGCTGGCTCGGTCGCTACCAGCGCGTCACAGACCGGCTGGCACAGGCTTGCAGCCAGTTGCTTCGCAGCAGCAACATCAAAGCAGTCGCGGCCTTCTTCGATCTTGGGTGGCACACGGTCAAGTCCATCGACAAGGCCTTGCTGCTTGCGACCACTGCGCAGCCGCAATGGGATCGAATCGAGTACCTGGCGATGGATGAGTTCGCGCTGCACAAGGGTCATCGCTACGCCACAGTCGTTGTCGATCCCATCAGCCGGCAAGTGTTGTGGGTAGGGCAAGGGCGCTCACGCGAGACGGCACGTCAGTTCTTCGAGCAATTGCCCGTTGGTGTTGCCCAGCGCATCCGCGCTGTCGCAATTGACATGACTACGGCATACGAGCTTGAGATCAAGGCCAACTGTCCCAATGCCGAGATCGTCTACGACCTGTTCCATGTGGTGGCCAAGTATGGCCGGGAGGTGGTCGACCGTGTGCGTGTTGATCAAGCCAACCAACTGCGCCAACAGCCCTCGGCACGCAAGGTGCTGAAGTCCAGCCGATGGTTGCTGCTGCGCAACCGCAATAAGTTGCACCCGCAGCAAGCAGTGCAGCTCAAGGAGTTGCTGGCGGCCAACCAGCCGTTGATGACGGTCTACATCTTGCGCGACGAGCTAAAACAGTTGTGGTTCTACCGTCGTCCAGCCTGGGCGCATCGCGCCTGGCAGCACTGGTGCGAACAAGCCCATCAAAGCGGTATTGCGGCACTGAGTACCTTCGCCCAACGCTTGCAAAGCTACCTACACGGGATCATCGCCCGATGCCGCCATCCTTTAAACATTAGTGTGGTCGAAGGCATCAACAACACCATCAAAGTCATCAAGCGGCGGGCCTATGGCTACCGCGATCAGGACTACTTTTTCCTGAAGATTCGCGCAGCGTTCCCCGGTAATGCGCGATGAACCAAAAAAAGCGGGGCGCAATCAAGAATGGTTATCAATTGCAACCTACAAATATCACTGGCCAAGTTACAACATCCTCTCACCAACTCGAAAAATCGGGTTGAATTCCTAGGTATTATTCGTGTTAATTTTATGACACCATGTAATATCAGCGAGAAGCGATGAGATTTCAAAAGAAATGGACTGTCCTGGCAGTCACCGTGCTAATGGCAGCATGCGGAGGCAGTAGCAACTCCGACCCATCAGAGACGAATCCTCCACCGATCACCACCGAGCCGACCGCGCCGCAGCCAACTCCCGCCGAGATCGCCGACCAAGCCATCGATGCCGAAGTGGCGTTTATCATGGCGCGTATGAGCCTGAGCGAGAAAATCGACTATCTTCGCCAGATTGGAAAGAACTGGGTTCATCCCAATCCCACGCTGGGCATACCCGCAGCTTGGGGACTGGATTCGCCGAACGGTATCCGCATCGACCAAGATCTGGTCGGAACGCAATATCCGTCACAAAAAATCCTGGCTGCGACCTGGAACATCGAGCGCGCCAAGGAGTATGGGCTGGCGATCGGCTATGAAACCCGACAAGCGGGCGGTCACATCACGCTCGCTCCCACGCTGAATATGTATCGCACCCCGTACAACGGCCGAAGCTCGCAGGCCATTTGCGGCGAGGACCCTTTTCTGTGTGCAGCGCTGGCCCCGGCGGTCGTCAATGGCATCCAGATGCAAGGCATGATGGCGTCCGCCACGCACTTTGTGGCCAACGAGCAGGAAGCAGACCGCAAGAACGTCAATATCGTCGTGGACGAGCGCACGCTGCGCGAAGGCTATTTCCCGCCGTTCGAGTCCGTGGTGAAGAATGCCGACGTCGCCAACATCATGTGCGCCTTCACCCATGTCAACGGCGACATCGCCTGCGAGAGCAAATGGCTGCTCAAGGATGTGCTCAAGGGCGAGTGGAAGTTCAAGGGCAGCGTGGCATCCGACTTCGATTCGATCCGTGATGCGCGCAAGGCACTGCTGGCCGGGGCCGATCTCGACATGGGATCGGGCAAAACCATGCTGCCCGAGACGATTCAGCGACTGCTGCAGTCCAAGGAAATCAGCGAACAGGACATAGACGAAGCTGTTCGGCGCAATTTGCGCGGTGTCGTGCGCTTCAAGACCGCGTCTCACGTCGCCGGCACAATTGACCACAGCCATGGCAAGGCCGCGGCTCTGGCCATCGCGCGTGAAGGCATTGTGCTGCTGAAGAACGAAGCGAATATGCTGCCGCTGCAGAAGAACGCACGCATTGCCGTGATCGGCAAGCCTGCCAATGGCCGCCCTGCGACCACCTTTGGCGCAGCCTACGGTGCACCGGCTTCCTACATCACGGAAGTTCAAGGCCTCAAGGAAGCTGCGTCTTCGGCGTCGAATATCGACTACTTCCCCGCGAACAACCTGAGCCCCCGCGATAGCGTCTGGTACCACCGTGACGCCCAAGGCGCATTGGTTCGCGGTGTGCAGGCGCAATACTTCAGCGGCGCAAGCTTCTCGGGCACACCCACGGCGCAGCGAGTCGAGCCCGGCCTGGACATCAATTTCTTGGCGGGAATGAACATCACCAATCACGGTGTGACGAATTTCTCGGGCATCAATATCGCTGAGAACCAGCTGGCGGCGCGCTTCACGGCGGTGGTGAAAGCGGAAGTCACGGGTGAGCATGTGCTGAAGTTCCGCGGTGACGGCCCTTATCAGGTGAAGGTCAATGGCCTGCGCGTGGTCAATAACACCTTCCCGGTTTCGCTGGATGGCCTGACCAATATCCATCCTTCTTCGGTGGCCTTGGACTTCGTCGCTGGCCAAACCTACGACGTCGAGATCGAATTCAAGCGCTCTTCGAAGCCATGGACTTTCGAGCCCATCGGCGGTATCCAGGGCTTCCAGGCCAGCTGGGCGCCGTTGGTGCCCACGGCCGATCTGCGTGGCTATGATGCGGTGCTAGTTTCCGTCGAACGCTCCTACGAGCAAGAAGGCGAAAGCATGGACACGGAGTTTGCGCTGCCGGATCAGCAATCGGTACTGCTGCAAAATGTGATGAAGGCCAATGCCAACACCATTGTGGTGGTGCATACGGGCGGTGGTGTGGACATGCTGCCCTGGGCCGACAAAGCCAAGGCCATTCTGTTTGCCGGCCATACCGGTGAGATCCAGGGCAAGGCGATTGCCGAGATCCTCTACGGCGACGTGAACCCATCGGGTCGCTTGCCATTCTCCTTCGACCGCAATATCAGCGACAACCCCAGCTATGCCTCGTATAGCAAGGTCAGCGATTACGTGGGTGCCAACAGCAAGAAGGAATTGATCTATTCCGAAGGCATCGACTACGGCTACCGGGGCTATCTCAAGAGCGGTATCAAGCCCCTGTTCCCGTTTGGTTTTGGCCTGTCGTACACCACGTTCAGTCTGGCCGGGATTGCGCTGGATGACGCCGAGGAACTGCGCAATGGGCGCGATTCAAGCGTTCAGGTGAAGGTCGGCAATACCGGCAAGGTCGCCGGATACGCTGTGCCTCAGCTCTATGTCACTCGTCCGGATGGAAGTGTTCGCACGCTCAAGGGCTTTGCCAAAGTCTGGCTGAATCCGGGCGAAACCAAGACGGTGTCCATCGGACTGAATATTCGCTCTGTGGCCAGCTTCGATACTGCCGCCAAGACCTGGACAGTGGAGCCTGGCAGCTACAAGGTGCAAGTGGGTCAGGACGCTCAAACGATGGTCCTGAGCACGGATCTTCGCATCGATACACGCCTGACGCAGTCGGCAGCGGCATCGAACCCCCTGCCCGACCGGGTCAAGAGCCTGACAATGGTGAGCTCGGACCGTCGCTTCTAAAACCTGGTGAGGCCGACACAAAGCCGCTTGCGTTTGCGCGCAGGCGGCTTTTTTCATGCTTGGCGGTCGCTGTTTCCACCGCCGATGACGGCTCGAGCCAGCGCCGCAAGTTGGCAACCGGTGGCGCGGACGGCATCATCGGCCAGAGTGCCTTCGGATGCCTTACCGCTGCGCGACCAGGTCTGGTAGATACGTCCGACAAGGTGGTGATCGACACCGACGCCCTGCGGGAAAAAGACCCCGGCTTCCTGCCGGATACGCTGGCCCTTCCCAATGGTCAGGCAAGCGGGCAGGCGTCGGGCGGCAAGAGCCGGTGCGCCGTTGGCCTTGAAGCGGCCCTGGCCTACTTCTTCTCCGGCCCCATCACATAGTCCGGCAGCCAGGTGGCGATCTCGGGAAAGACTGTGATCAGCACCACGCAGACGATCAGGCAGAAGAAGAACGGGATGGCAGCGCGGGCAATCGTGTTGCTGTCCTTGCCGGTCATGCTCTGCAGCACGAACAGGTTGAAGCCCACCGGCGGCGTCACCTCGGCAATCTCCACCAGCAGCACCACGAAGATGCCAAACCAGATCAGGTCAAACCCGGCCATCTGGATCATCGGCAGCACCACGGCGCTGGTCAGCACGATCATCGAGATGCCATCGAGCGCCGTGCCCAGCACCAGATAGATCACCACCAGCGCGCCGATCAGCGCGTAGGGGCTCAGCTGCATCGCATCAACCCACTCGGCCAGCGCGCGCGGAATGCCGGTGAAGGCCATGGTCTTGGTCAGAAACGCCGCCCCGGCCAGGATGAACATGATCATGCAGGACAGGCGCGTCGCCCCCATCAGCCCGGCCTTGAAGTTGGCCCAGTTCAGGCTGCGACCCGCAGCCGCAATGGCCAGCGAACCCAGCACGCCATAGGCCGCGCATTCGGTCGCCGTGGCCCAGCCCGCGATCAGCACCCAGACGATGAACACGATCAGCAGCGCGCAGGGAATCAGCGAGGCGCTGGCGCGCAGCTTCTGCGCGAACGTGGTCTTGGGCTCGGGCGGCGGCATCAGGTGCTTGTTGCGGATGCTCCACCAGGCGATGTAGCCGCAAAACAGCGCCATCAGCAAAAAGCTGGGCAGAAAGCCGGCCAGGAAGATGCGGATGATCGAGGCATCGGCCGCGACCGCGTAGACCACCATGGTGATCGACGGCGGAATCAGTATGCCCAGCGTGCCCGCCGTGGCCAGCGAGCCCAGTGCCAGCTGCTCGTTGTAGCCGCGGCGCTTGAGCTCGGGCAGCGCCACCTTGCTGATGGTCGCGCAGGTCGCGGCCGACGAGCCCGAGACCGAGCCGAACACGCCGCAGCCCAGCACGGTGGTGTGCATCAGCCGGCCTGGCACGCGGTTGAGCCAGGGCGCGAGGCCCGAGAACATCTGCTCGGACAGCTTGGTGCGAAACAGGATCTCGCCCATCCAGACGAACAGCGGCAGCGCCGCGAGTTCCCAGGAGACGTTGGACTCCCAGAACGCCGAGAACAGGTTCATGCCCGGCGGCGTGTTGGTGAAGAAGGCCTGGCCTATCCAGCCCGTGAGGCCCAGCGTGATGCCTATCCACACCCCGCTGGCGAGCAGCACCAGCATCGCGACCAGCAGCAATGCGCCAATGGAGATCAGCATGGCAGGGCCGTCCTTTCAGGCACAGACAGGGCTGCGCGGCCGACGCGGTCGGCGAAGTCATTTGCGTTCATCAGAGCCCTCATACATCGCTGGAGAAGTCACCCGCCGCATGGCGTTCCTCGACCACCGTGACATAGCGCGGCTTGAAGCCACGCGCCACGCGCTGCAGTTCATCGACCACGGCCAGCCACAGCAGCGCCGCGCCGACGACGAAGCTCAGCTGCGGAATCCACAGCGGAATCACCACCAGGCCGCCGGCCATGTCCTTGAAGACATAGCTGTCCCAGGCAGAAGCTCCCGCCCACCAGGCCAGATAGCCGGTGGCCACCGACGCAATGGTCAGCGACAGCAGCTCGAAGCCGCGGCGCAGCGGCGGCGAGAGCTTTTCCAGCAGCAAGGTGACGCGCACGAAGTCGCCCTCCTTGAACGCATAGGCCATGGACAGAAACGCCGCGCCGGCGCTGAGCCAGGCGACGACGTCATTGAAGCCGCCCACGCGCCAGCCCAGCATGCGGCCCACGGACGCGGCAATCATCAGCACGAAGATCATGAACACGCAGAATGCGGCCAGCCCGCAGGCGGACGCGAACAGCCGGTCGAGAAAGCGGCGCATGCTTATTTCCGGTAGGCGTCAACGATGGCCTTGCCATCGGCGCCGGCCTTCTTGAGCCAGTCCGCCAGCATGGTGTCGCCCATCTTCTTGAAGTCGGCGTTGAGCGCGGCGCTGGGCTCGATGATGTTCATGCCGCGCGTCTTGAGCTGCTCCAGGTACCAGGCGTTCTTGTCCTGGCTCGCCTTCCAGCCGCGCGTCTCGGCGGCGGCCGCGGCCTGCATCACCGCGTCCTGCGTGGGCTTATCCAGGCTGTTGAAGGCGCGCAGGTTGACCATGACGATGTTCTTGGGCAGCCAGGCCTGGACGTTGTAGAAGTTCTTGATGTGCTCGTAGGTCTTGGAGTCATAGCCGGTGGAGCTCGACGACATGTACGAATCGACCACGCCCGTGGCCAGGGCCTGGGACAGCTCGGCGGCCTGGATCTGCACCGGCTGGGCCTTGGCGAGTTCGGCCAGGCGCAGCGTCGCCGGGCTGTAGGCGCGCCACTTCAGGCCCACCATGTCGGCCGCGCCATTGATCTGCTTGTTGGCATACATGCCCTGGGGCTGCCATGGCACGGTGTAGAGCAGCTTGATGTTGCTGGTGGCGAGCAGCTTTTCCAGCGCCGGCTTTTGCGCCTGGTACAGCTTGAAGGCCTGCTCGTAGCTTTGCGCCAGGAACGGCACGCCGTCGAGGCCAAACAGCGGATTTTCGTTCTCGAAATTGTTCAGGATGATTTCACCGGCCTGGACCTGGCCGCTTTGCACCGCACGCTTGATTTCGGGCGCCTTGAACAGTGACGCATTCGGGTGGGCCTGGATCTTGAGTTTGCCCGCGCTTTGTTTATCGACATCGGCGATAAACTGCATCAGGTTCTCGGTGTGGAAATTGGACACCGGATAAGCCGAGGGCAGATCCCATTTCGTCTGGGCCAAGGCGCCCGCGGCGACGCCGGCCAAGCTTGCAGCAATCAGGCATTTCTTCAACATACCAACTCCCGGTTCGTGAATAAAATAAGAGAACAAAATGGGCATTGCAAATTACATGCCATCTTATTTTGTTGAACAATCAAGTAGATATTGGTGAAAACACCGAGCTTGCAGCGGTGGCCGCACCAAGCCCGGGCAGCGTGCATTCAAGCTGGTGCGCGCCGGCCTTTCCAGCGCTGGTTCGGCGCCAAGTTGGCGCAAGTCGACCAACGCCTGCCTCCTTGTGGGTGGCGCCCGCGGCGGGCCCAATGCCCGTCACGCCCGCAAAAACCGGGATACTAATGGCGTGTCCAAACCGCATCCCACCATGACTCTTGCGCGCCCCAGCGTTTCCGAAAGTCTCAGCGACCGCGTTGCCGAACAGCTGCGGCTGAAAATCGTCCAGGGAATTCTGTCGCCCGGCATGCGCCTGTCGGAGCAGGCGCTGGCCGAGGAACTGGCGGTGTCGCGCAACACCTTGCGCGAGGCCTTTCGCATGCTGACCAAGGACGGGCTGGTCAAGCACATGCCCAACCGCGGCGTGTTTGTCGCAGTGCCCTCGATCGCGGCGCTGATCGATATCTACCGCGTGCGCCGGCTGATCGAATGCCAGGCGCTGCGCAACGCCTACCCCCTGCATCCGGCCAAGCGCCACATGCGGCGCGCCGTCGAGGCCGGCCAGCGCGGCAGCGCGCAGTCCGACTGGGCCGTCGTCGGCACGGCCAACATGGACTTCCACATGGCCATCGTCGAGCTGGCCGACAGCGAACGCCTGAACCAGATGTTCGCGCCGGTGCTGGCCGAGCTGCGGCTGGCCTTTGGCTTCATGCAGGATGCGCAGTTCCTGCACGCGCCCTATGTGGACATGAACCGGCAGATCCTGGAGATCGCCGAAGCCGGCAACTATGCCCAGGCCGCCGACACGCTGCACGAGTATCTGGTGCACTCGGAGCGCATCGTGCTGGCGGTCTATGCGCGCAGCCTGTCGAGCGAAGGGCGGCGCGAGAACTGACGACCGCGCCCTAGGCCAGCGCCGGCGGCATGCGCGCATGCCAGTCGGTGGCCTGCTCGCAGGCCCAGCCTATGCGCAGCGCCAGGTCTTCCTGCTGGCCGCGGCAGACGATCTGCAGCGAGGTGGGCAGGCCCTGGGCGTCGAAGCCATTGGGCAGCGACAGCCCGCACAGATCGAGGTAGTTGCCAAAGCGCGTGTAGTGCGCCGGCGCCTTGGTCTGGTCCACCGCGCTCAGCGGCAGGGCCGTGGTCATGGTGCTGGGCGTGAGCAGGGCATCGATGCCGTTCATGGCAAGCGCGAACTGCTGCTTCATCACGTTGCGCTGCTGCATGGCCTCGAGATAGGCACGCGCGCTGATGTCCCTGCCGGCGGCGATGCGCGGGCGCACATCGGGGTCCAGCGGCGCGGCCGGGTCATCGATCAGCGCATGGTAGAGCGCATAGCTTTCGGCGGCCATGATGCGCAGATTGAACGCCGCCACGTCCTCGAAGCGGAACGGCAGATCCAGCGTCACGATCTCGGCGCCCAGCGACGCCAGCACGCGCAGCGATTCGTCATAGGCCTGCAGCACCTCGGCCGACGCATAGGCGCGCTCGCTGTCGGGCATGCGCGCCAGCCGCAGGCCGCGGATGCCGCGCCGCAGCCCGGGCATGGGGTCCACATAGGACAGCCCGGTGGTCAGCGGATCGAGCGGGTCCTGGCCCTGCATCGCGGCGTAGAGCAAGGCCACGTCCTCGACGCAGCGCGCCATGGGGCCGGGTGTGTCCAGCGTGGGGCTCAGCGGCTGTATGCCATGGCCGCTGATGCGGCCTATGGTGGTCTTCAAGCCGGTGATGCCGCACCACGATGCGGGCATGCGTATCGAGCCGCCGGTGTCGGTGCCCACGGCCCAGGGCACGAGCCGGGCCGCGACGGCCACAGCCGAGCCGCTGCTCGAGCCGCCGGGCGTGCGCGGCTGCTGCAGGTCCCAGGGGTTCCACGGCGTGCCGCGGCGCGTGTTCGTGCCCCAGCCGCCCATGGCGAATTCCACGGTATGGGTCTTGCCCAGAACGATCACGCCCTGCGCCATCAGGCGGCGCGCGAGCGTGGCGTTGCGCGTGGCCAATCGGTCTTTCCAGACTTCACTGCCGCCGGTGAAGACCCGGCCTTCGACCTCGATCAAGTCCTTGAGCGCGATCGGAATGCCATGCAGCAGCCCCACCGACTGGCCGGCGCGTATCGCGGCTTCGGCGCCCTGCGCGGCCAGCCTGGCCTCCTCGGCATGGACGGCGACAAACGCCTGCAGCTGGGGCTCGCGCCGGGCGATGTTCTGCAGGCAGGAATCCACCAGTTCCACCGGCGAAATCTCGCGCTGCGCGATCAGCCGCGACAGCTGGTGTACCGGCAGGGCGGCAAGTTGCTCCTGGCTCATGCGTTGACTCCTTGCATTTCAAAACCATGATTGTCCAGCGCCTGGGCCAGCGCGCTCTCCTGCGCGGCCGACAGCGCGGTCAATGGCGGGCGCAGCGTGCGCCAGGAATCGACGCCGCTGAAGCGCGCGACCGCGGTCTTCATCGCCGGAATCATGTTGTGCTGCTGGAAGATGGCGCGCGTGGCGTCCAGCGCGGCCTGTTGCGCGTCGGCGCCCTCTTCCCGCCAGCTGTTGTACAGATCGACCATGGGCGCGGGGTTCACATTGCCCGTGGCCGTGATGCAGCCCGCGCCGCCCGCGCGCAGCGTGCGCAGCAGAAACACTTCGCTGCCGGCGAACACGTCGAAGCCCTCGGCGCCAAACGCGCGCTGCACGGCTTCGGTGTTGCTCCAGTCGCCCGAGCTGTCCTTGATGCCGGCGATGGTGCCGGGATAGGCCTTGAGCAGGCGCTCGATCAGCGCCAGGCTGATCGACACCTGGGCCACGGGCGGGATGTGGTACAGATAGACGCGCAGCCGGCTGTCGCCCACGCGCTCTATGACTTCGGCATAGCTGCGAAACAGGCCGTCGTCGGAGACGCCCTTGTAATAGAACGGCGGCAGCATCAGCACGCCGCCCACGCCCGCGGCCGTCGCGTGGCGCGTGAGTTCGACGCTATCCGTGAGCGCGCAGCAGCCGGTGCCGGGCAAAAGACGTGCGGGCGGCGCACCGGATTCGAGCAACGCATCGAGCAGTTCCTTGCGCTCGCCCACCGATAGCGAGTTGGCTTCGGAATTCGTGCCGAATACCGCCAGCCCCACGTCCTGACCCAGCAGCCATTGGCAATGGCGCACGAATTCGGCAGTGTCGGGCGACAGGTCGGCCTTGAACGGGGTCAGCACCGGCGAGTAGATGCCTTGAAGATGGTGTGGCTTGGCCATGTTTTTTGTCTCCTGATGAACGAAATGGGTTAGCTGTGCCCCAGCACGGGGCGCGGGGCGTAGCCGCGGTCGAGTTCGGCGATCTCCTGGGGCGTGAGCGCCAGGGTTGCGGCGCGCACCGCCTCTGCGATCTGCTGCGGCTGGCTGGCGCCGACAACGGGCGAGGTCGCGCCCTTGTGCAGCAGCCAGGCATAGGCCAGCGTCGCGGCGCTCACGCCTTTGTCCGCGGCCAGCGCCTGCAGGCGCGCGCGCGTGGCCAGGTCTTCGGGCCGGCCGTAGAAGCGCTGCGTGGTCTGGTCGGCGGCGGCGCGCGCCGAGGTCGCCGCGCCATCGCCCTGGGCGGCGAGAAAGCCGCGCGCCAGCGGGCTCCAGGGCAGCAGTGCCACGCCCTGGTCCTGGCACAGCGGGATCATCTCGCGCTCCTCCTCGCGGTAGACCAGGTTGTAGTGGTTCTGCATGCTGATGCAGCGGCTCCAGCCGTGGTCGCGCGCGGTCTGCTGGATCTTGGCGAACTGCCAGGCCCACATGCTGCTCGCGCCCAGATAGCGCACCTTGCCCGCCTTGACCACGTCATGCAGGGCTTCGAGCGATTCCTCCAGCGGCGTATGGGGGTCGAAGCGGTGGATCTGGTAGAGGTCGATATAGTCCACGCCCAGGCGCTGCAGCGAGGCATCGACCGCATGGAAGATGCGCTTGCGGCCCAGGCCGTCCTTGTTGGGGCGGCGGCGAAACTCGGCCGCGCCATCGCCTTCGAAAGCCAGGTCCACGGGGTTGAACACCTTGGTCGCGATCACCGCCTCCTCGCGCCGGCTGCCCGGGAAGAACTGCGCGAGCAGCTTGCCCGTGACCACTTCGCCTTCGCCGCCCGAGTAGGTATCGGCGGTGTCGAAGAAGTTGATGCCCAGCTCCACGGCCTGGCGAAACAGCGGGCGCGCACCCGCCTCGTCGAGCATCCAGGAGCGCCACGCGGGCGCACCGAAATTGAGCGTGCCCAGGCAGATCCGCGAGACCTCGAGGCCCGAGTTGCCGAGATGAACGTATTGCATGCGCGCCTTTCCTGACTGCTCGCCGGGTGGCAGGATTACTGCGGCTCTACGCCGGCCGCCTTGAGAATCGCGCCATAGTTGGCCGAATCCTTGCGAACCATGTCCGCCATTTCCTGGGGCGTGCCGCCAATGGGGTCCAGGCTGAACTCGGCGAATTTCTTGCCCATCTCACCCTTGAGGGCCTTGTTGAGTTCGGCGTTCAGGCGCGTGATGATCGCCGGCGGCGTGCCGGCCGGCGCCGTCAGGCCGATCCAGGTGATGGAGTCGAAGCCGGGCACGCCGGACTCGGCCACGGTGGGCAGATCGGGCACCAGCGGCGAGCGCGTGGCGCTGGTGATGGCCACGGCGCGCAGCTTGCCGTTGCGCTCCTTGGCGTAAGGCAAGGCCGTGGGCGAGGTCTCGAACATCACCTGGATCTGGCCGCCCAGCAGGTCGTTCATCGCCGGCGCGCCGCCGCGGTAGGGCACATGCAGCATGTCGAGATTGAAGGCGGAGGCGAACTGGCGCGCGGCGATGTCCTGGCCGGTGCCGATGCCGGCGTTGCCGATGACGATCTTGCCGGGCTGGGCCTTGGCGAGCTTGATCAGGTCCTGCACGCTGTGGACCGGCACCGAGGGATGGACCAGCAGGATGTTGGGCTGGTTGACCAGGCGGATCACCGGGGTCAGGTCCTTTTGCGAGTCAAAGCCCGGGCGCTTGTAGAGAAACTGGTTGGCGGTCAGCACGCCCGAGCTGCTGACAAACAGCGTCTGGCCGTCGGGCTTGGCCTGGGCCACCGACGTGGCGCCGATATTGCCCGAAGCGCCGGGGCGGTTTTCCACCAGGAAGGTCTGGCCCAGGGCTTCACCGAGCTGCTTGCCTATGGTGCGCGCCACCATGTCGACGCTGCCGCCCGGGGGGAAGGGCACGACCAGGGTCACCGGGCCCTTGGGATAGGCGGGCTGCTGGGCGCTTGCCAGGCCGGCGACGGCAAGCAGGGACAGCGCCAGCAGGCTGCGGCGGCCGAGGGTCTTGACCGAGGTGGAATGAAGGGACGACATGGTGGAGCTCCTGAGGGTGAAGGGGAAATCGGTCTGCTGTCGAACGGCTGCTGCGCCTTACGCGCCGCCCTTGGCCGCCTGGATGGCCTTCTCGATCACCTGGGTCGAGCCCATGATGTCGGGGTATTTCTCGCCGGCGTCGATGCGCGCCAGCGTCGTCTTTTCGTCGCGCATCATCTGCAGGGCGCGCGTGGCGCTGGCCTGGATGTCGGCCGCGGGCAGCACGAGAATGCCGTTCTCGTCGGCCAGGATGGCGTCTCCGGGCACGACGCCCACACCACCGCAACTTACGTGCCCGCAGAACTCGCCGCCCAGGCCCAGCGTCTTGACGGTGACGGCCGAGGTGCCGCGCGACCAGACCGGCACGCCGTACTGGCGCAGCTCGCCCAGGTCGGTGACCAGGCCGTCGACAATGATGCCGACGACGCCTGCGGCGCGCGCCGCATAGGCCACGGCGCCGCCGAGCGCGGCAATCGATTCGTCGCCGCAGCGGTCGATGACCAGGAAGTCGCCGGGGCGGGCCTGGCCGACGGCGTAATGCACCATCGCGCCGTCCATGCCCGGTGCGCACACCGTCACGGCCGTGCCGGCGACGCGGCGGTCCTGGAAGTGGGCCTTGATGGCCGGGCTGACGAAGCCGGTGTAGCGAAAGTGGCCGATGACCGCGGGCTCGGCCTGCACCAGCAGCGCCAGCAGATTGGGGTCGATGGACTTGGGCAGGGCATTGAGTACGTACATGGCTGGCTCAGAAAATTGAATGAGCCACCAATTTATCAGCGGGCTTTTGGGAAGAAAAACGCGTTATTTGAGCAATAGTTGATAAACTTTTTGAATGATGCGCACCACTCTTCGCCAAATCGAAGCATTTCTCTGGACGGCCAAACTCGGCAGCATCCATGCCGCGGCCGAGCACCTGAACTTCAGCCAGCCGGCGATTTCCAGCCGCATCAAGGAGCTGGAAGCGGCGCTGAATGTGCAGCTTTTCACGCGCAAGAACCAGCGCGTGCAGCTCACGCACGAAGGCCGAGACGCGGTGACGCTGGCCGAAAGAGTGCTCAGCGCGGCCCAGGATTTCGAACGCCTGGGCCGCATGGGCCCGCCGCTCGAAGGCGTGCTGCGCCTGGGCTCGGACGAATCGACGGCGATGGTGGCGCTGTCCGAAATCCTGCGGCAGTTGAAGCGCCGCCATCCGCGGCTGGTGGTCGAGATCACGATAGACGTGGGCAGCGTGCTGCGCGAGAAGCTGCGCAAGCGCGAGATCGATGTGGCGCTGCACACCTACTCCAGTTCCGCCGCGCATGTCATCGACCAGTTGCTCGGCTGGGTCGATTTCGCCTGGTTCGCGGCCAGCGAGATGCCGCTGCCCGATGCCCCTTTCACGCCAAAGGTGGCCGCGCAGCTGCCATTGGTGACGAATTCACCGCCATCGACGCTCAACTCCATCGTTCACCAATGGCTGCGCAGCGCCAATGTGGAGTTCGAAGGCATCAATTCCTGCAACTCGCTGTCGCTGATGCTGCGCCTGGTGCGCGAAGGCCATGCGATCGCCGTCCTGCCCTTGCCGGTGCTGCGCGAGCACCTGGCCAGCGGCGAGCTGCGCTGCCTGCCCGCGTCGCCGCCCATTCCCAACATCGCGTATTACGCGTCCTACCTCGCGGGCGAGGACGACCAGGGCACGTCCATCGTGGTCGAGACCGCGCGCAACGTGCTGATTGAAAAGCGTTTCTTCGTGCGTCTGCCGGACGGGGAACTGCTGCCGCCGATCTGAGCGGCGAACGCGCGTCTGTGCTCAGGCGCAGCCCCGCTCAAGGCGGCGGCGCACGCGGCGCCAGCAGCACGAAAACGCACAGCGACAGCGCCAGGCTGGTGCTCAGGATCAGGCCCAGCGCGTCGTAGGCCGTGCGCTCCAGCGCCGCGCCCACGCTGACCGCGAGCGCCGCGCAGCCCATCTGCAGAAAACCCAGCAGCGCCGAGGCCGCGCCGGCCTGGCGGCCAAAAGGCTGCAAGGCGATGGCCGTGGCCAGCGGGTTGACCAGGCCCATGCCCAGCAGGAATGCCGTCAGCGCGGCGCAAAAGAAGTGCAGCTCCTGGGGGCCCAGCCAGACGGCGATGCCCGCGGCCAGGGCCAGGGCAATGCCCGCGCGCGCCGCGCGCAGCGGACCCCACAGGCGCGCGAGCCGCGGCGCCATGAAGCCGGCGCCAAACACGACGAACACGGTCGCCGCAAACAACAGCCCCAGCGCCAGCGGCGAGAAGCCAAAGCCCGCCATCAGAATGGCCGGCGCCATGGCGAAGAACGCGTACAGCGCACCAATCACCAGGGCCACGGCCAGCGCCGGCGCGATGAAGCGCCGGTCGCGCAGCAGTTGGCCGTAGGTTCCGGCCGTGGCCGCCAGGGACAGCGGCGAGCGCCGGTCGGCGGCATGCGTCTCGCCCAGCCGCGTCGCGTAGTGGATCGCCAGCACCACGGCCAGCACTGCCACCAGCACGAACGTCGCGCGCCAGCCCAGCCAGCGGCTGAACGCGCCGCCCAGCAGCGGCGAGAAACCCGGGGCGGCGGCCATGGCGACCATGGTCAGCGAGAGCGCGCGCGCCAGCGCCGCGCCGTCAAACAGGTCACGCGCAATGGCGCGCGACAAGACGGAGGTCGCGCACACGCCCAGGGCCTGCACCACCCGCCCGCAGATCAGCTGCGGCAGGGTCGTTGCCAGCGCGCACAGCGCACTGCCGGCGACAAACACCAGCAGGCCGCCCAGCACCAGCCGGCTGCGGCCAAAGCGGTCGGACAGCGGCCCGACCACCAGCTGGCCCAGGGCAAACGCCAGGAAGAAGCTGCTGAGCGTGGCGCTCAGCTCCTTGACCGACACGCCCAGGTCGGCGCCCATCGCGGGAAAGGCCGGCAAGATGATATTGGTGGCCAGCGCGCCCAGCGCCGCCAGACCGGCCAGCAGCCACAGCAGTTCACCCGACAGGCGGCCGCCGCGGCCCAGTGCCCCCGGCGCGGCGGGCGGCGGCGCAACGTCCTTGGCGATGTCGGCGCTCATGCCGGCACCTGCGCGGCGCGCGCCCATGGCGGCGGGGCAGCGCGCGGCGGCGTGCAGCTTGCGGGGAGACGGGCGGATGGGGAGCATCCGGGCAGCAGGTGGACGATTTTCATGTGGTACATTGTAGCTACAACCATTGTATATACAACTTATTTCCAAGGAACGGCCCATGCATGTCGATCAGCGAATAGCGGCCCCGGGCAAGGCGCCGCCAGCGCCGTCGCGCAGCGCAGCGCCCGCCAGCGCCCGCGTGCGCGCCATGCTGCACGATCCGGTGCTGCCCACCCTGCTGCGCATGAGCTGGCCGAACATGCTGATGATGCTGGCCCAGGCCTCGACCGGGCTGATCGAGATGTGGTTTCTGGCCAAGCTCGGCACCGATGTGCTGGCCGGCGTCGCCGTGGTCGTGCCGGTGCTGATGCTGATGCAGAACATGTCGCAGGGCGCGCTGGGCGGCGGCATCTCGGCCGCCGTGGCCCGGGCGCTGGGCGCGGGCAACGCCGCGCTGGCGGATGCGCTGGCGCGCCATGCCGTGGTGTTGAGCGCGGCCGTGGGCCTGGTGTTCAGCGTGCTGCTGCTGGCGTTCGGCGCGCCGCTGTTCCATCTGCTGGGCGCGCGCGGCGCAGCGCTGGACGTGGCGCTGGACTACGGGCAGGTGGTGTTTGCGGCGCTGGTGCTGATGTGGGTCATGAACGCGCTGGCCAGCGTGGTGCGCGGCACCGGCAACATGCTGCTGCCCGGCGCCGTGATCTGCGGCGGCGCGCTGCTGCTGATTCCGATCTGCCCGCTGCTGATCTTTGGTCTCGGGCCGGTGCCGGCATTGGGCGTGGTCGGCGGTGCCTGGGCGCTGGTGGCCTATTACGCCGTCGGCAGCCTGGTGCTGGCCTGGTATTGCGCGGGCGAGCGCAACCCAGCGAAGCTGCGCGCCGGGCCGGTGCATTGGGCGCCGATGCGCAGCATTCTCACGGTGGGTGGCCTGGCCTGCATCAACCCGCTGCTGACCAACGGCTTGATTGCCTCCACGGCCGCCATCGTCGGCGCGCATGCGGGCTCGGCGGCCCTGGCCGGCTATGCCACGGCCGCGCGGCTGGAGTATCTGCTGATCCCTATCGCGTTCGGCCTGGGCGCGCCCATGGTCGCGCTGGTCGGTGCCAACCTGGGCGCAGGCCAGCCCGAACGCGCGCGCCGCATTGCCCTGGTCGGCGGCGCCATCGCCTTTGCGATCGGCGAGACCGTGGGGCTCACGGCGGCGCTGTGGCCCGAGGCCTGGCTGCGGCTGTTTGGCAGCGACGAGCGCATGCTGGCGACGGGCGCGCACTACCTGCGCATCGCCGGCCCGTTCTATGGCTTCTTTGCCATGGGCATCGCGCTGTACTTTGCCGCGCAAGGCGCGGGACGCTTGAAGTGGCCGCTGCTGGCGGGCGCGCTGCGCCTGTTCCTCTACGCGGGCTTGGGCTGGGCCACCCTGGAGGTGACGGATTCATTGACCGCGTTCTTCGCCGTCGGTGCAGCGGCCATGAGCGTTTACGGCTTGCTGATTCTGTGGTCGGTGGCATCGGGCAGCTGGTTTGCCAAGCACAGGCGATCGGCGCTTTGACGGCTTTGCCATGAAAGAACGCCGGCCGCGATCTGCTCGCGGCCGGCGTTCTGGCGCTCAACCTGTGCGGCGCCGCTCAGGGCTGGACGCTGTCGCCCAGCACCACGCCTTCACGGCGCGGATCGGCGCCGCCTTGCAGCAGGCTCTGGCCATTGCGCTGCACGCGCATGATGGTGCTGATGCCGCTGGACTGGGCATTGGTGGACACCGTATGGCCCAGCGCGCGCAGGCCGGTGATCAGCGGGTCATCGGCGCCGCCGTTGGCGGTGTTGATGTTCGGATGCTCGCCGCCCAGCGAAGTGGTGGCGCTGTTGCTGGCGCCGAAGTCCACCAGCGAAGTCGCCTGCTGTGCGTCCAGGCCCCAGTCCAGCGCGCCGACCACGGTCTTGACCACGTACTGGATGATGGTGCCGCCGCCCGGCGAGCCCGTGCCCATCACGAAGTCACCGATGCTGCCGTCGGCCGCCTTGTGGAACACCAGCGTCGGCGCCATCGAGCTGCGCGGGCGCTTGCCGGCTTCGACGCGGTTGGCCACGGGAGCGCCGCCGGCGTCGGTGGGCGTGACCGAGAAGTCGGTCAACTGGTTGTTGAGCAAGAAGCCCTGCGTCATGTGGAACGAGCCCATGCCGGCTTCAACGGTGGTGGTCATCACCACGGCGTTGCCCTGCTTGTCGACCACGGTGAAGTGCGTGGTGCCGCGCTCGTTGAGCGCGGTCACGCCCAGGGCCGGGGTGCCGAAGTCGCCCGCCGTGGCCGTGCCCATGCTGCGCGTCATGCTGATCAGGCCGGCGCGGTTGCGCAGATAGCTCTTGTCCAGCATGGTGGCCGGAGAGCCGCCGGGCAGCGGCACGAAGTCGGTGTCGGCCACGTACTTGTCGCGGTCGGCATAGGCCAGGCGCTCGGCTTCGCTGACCAGGTGCACGCCCATCACCGTGGGCTTGCCGCCTTCGATGTCGATGGCGGTGGGCTTGTGGCTGGCCAGGTCGAAGTTCTCCAGGATGCCCAGCGCCGAGGCCACGGCAATGCCGCCCGACGACGGTGGCGACATGCCGCAGACCCAGTAGGCGCGGTAGGTGGTGCAGACCGGATCGCGGCGCTTGGCCCGATAGTTGGCCAGATCGCTGAGCTCGGTCAGGCCGGGCGTGATGGCGACGACGGGATTGCCGCCGCTGCTGGCCTTGATCTTGGCCACGATGCCCTCGGCCACGGGCCCGGTGTAGAACGCGTCGGCACCGCCGTCGGCAATGGTCTTGAGCGTGGCGGCGTAGGCCGGGTTCTTGATGGTCGTGCCCAGCGCCTTGGGGCTGCCGTCGGCATTGAAGAAATAGGCCACGGCTTCCGGGTCGCGCGACAGGCCGGTGGTGGCACCGGCAATGGCGCTGGCCATGCGGCCGCTGATCAGGAAACCGTCGCTGGCGAGCTTCTCGGCCGAGCCGAACAGCCCCTTCCAGGCCAGCTTGCCATGGTCCTGGTGCGCGAGCTCCAGCATGCGCACCGCGCCGGGCGTGCCTATGGAGCGGCCGCTGGCGCGCGCGCCGCCGGGCAGGGGCGCCGTGCGGTCGGCATCGCTGACCCAGCGCAGGTAGTTTCCGGTGGCGGCGGCCGGCGCGGTCTCGCGGCCATCATAGGCCTGGACCTTCTTTTGCGCGGCATCGTAATGCAGCATGAAGGCCCCGCCGCCCAGGCCCGAGGACTGCGGCTCCACCAGGCCCAGCACCATCTGCACCGCCACCGCGGCATCGACCGCCGAGCCGCCCTGCTTGAGCACCTCGCAGCCGGCGCGCGAGGCCAGCGGATTGGCCGTGGACACCATGTACTGCTTGGCATGCACGGCCGTCTTGCCCAGGCGGTAGCCCGATGCCGGTTCCGGCGCGGCCGGATCGCCCGGCAGGCCCGAGCCCACGACCACCGAGCCGCTGCCGCTGGCCACCTCGCACGCAGTATCGGGCGTGACCACCGGCGGGTTCACGACCGGCGGGTTCACCACCGGCGGGGTGCCGTTGTCGGCAGTGTCGGTGCCATTGCCGCCGCAGGCGGAAATCAGCAGCAGCGACGCGGCCAGCGTGGCGCTCAAACGCCAGCGCGGACGCAGGGTGGAAGTGGCATGTTTCATGGTCGGACCTTTATGGACTTGGGGGGGAAGGCACCTGCCGTGTGATCTGCGGCGGCTTCAGCATAGGCAGCCAAACGGGCCGGCGCCGCCCGCAGCGAGACACCTGCGCGACAGCCGCGGCTGCGTGGCATGGAACTTTTTCAATACTTTTGTTACGCCTTGCCCCTCCGGCCGGCGCCCCGGCTGCGCTGTTCCACCCGCGGGCACCGCGCAGCCCTGCGCGAGCTACCGCAGAATATGTAACCACTAGGGGTATTCCCGAGGATTGGCCTGCGTGGCGAAAAAATCCTGCGACCAAGCAAGAATTTCGCCGCTGCCGGGTTTATCTTTCGCAGGCACGCGTGCCCACCAGGCCGCGCCCCATCGCCTCGCCAATACCCGGAGACAAAAAATGACTTTCACCCGCCGTTCCTGCCTGACCCTCGCCGCCGCCGCCCTGGCGCTTTCCACCCAGGCGGGCGCGCAACAGGCGCGCGAAATCAAGATCGGCTATGCGCTGGCGCAGAACTCGCACTTTGGCGCGGGCGCGCTGGCCTGGGCCGACGCGGTGGAGAAATCCACCAACAATGCCTTCAAGTTCAAGCACTTCGCCTCCAGCGCGCTGGGCGGCGAGCGCGAGCTGATCGAAGGCCTGACGCTGGGCACGGTGGAGGCCGTGGTGGTCTCCAACGGCGCCGTCAGCAACTTCGTGCCCGAGGCCGGCGTGATGGACGTGCCCTTCCTGTTCCGCGACACCGCCCACGCGCGCGCCGTGCTCGACGGCAAGATCGGCGAGGACCTGCTGGCCAAATTCCGCGCCCGCGGGCTGATCGCGCTGGCCTGGGGCGAGCAGGGCTTTCGCCACCTCAGCAACAACAAGCGCGCGGTGGTCAAACCCGCGGACGCCCAGGGCCTGAAGATCCGCGTGACCGAGAACCAGACGCATATCACCGCCTTTCGCCAGCTGGGCATGTCGCCCACGCCCATGTCCTGGCCGGAAGTCATTGGCGCGCTGCAGCAGGGCACCATCGACGGGCAGGAGAACCCGGTGTCGGTGTTCACCTCGGCCAAGCTGTGGCAGGTGCAGAAATACCTGTCGCTGACCAGCCATGTCTATGCGCCGATGGTGCTGATCGTCTCGCCTTCGGTCTGGTCCGGCCTCAATGACGCGCAAAAGAAGGCGTTTGCCGAGGGCGCGCGCGCCGGCAGTCTGGCCTCGCGCAAGTTTGTCGACGACATCGAGAAAAGCGCCGTGGAAGAGATCAAGAGCCACGGCGTGCAGGTCACCACCGCCGTCGACCAGGCGGCCTTCCGCACTGCGCTGGCCCCGGCCTACAAGCAGTTCGCGACCAAGTTCGGGCAGAAGACGCTGGACGCGATTGCGGCGGTGAAATAAGCGCCGGCGGCGTGCGCAGCGCGCGTGCGGCTCAGTCCCGGTATCCGGCCGCGTAGCCGGTGCCGTGGATGGTGTGGATGAATTTCCTGTCGAATGCCGCGTCGATCTTTCGGCGCAATCGTCCCATCGCCACATTGATCACGTTGGCGCGCAGGGCATGCCCCGGCCCCCAGACCTTGTCCAGCAGCTGCTGGCGGCTGACGGGCTGGCCGCGCTGCCTGGCCAGGCACAGCAAGGTGGCAAATTCCTGCGGTGTCAGCGGGATGGTCCGCCCGCCGCGCTCCACGCTGCTGTTGGACAGGTTGATGACCAGGTCACCAAAATCGAGCTTCGAAGCAATCTCCACGGGCGCGGTGCGCCTGCCCAGCTGCAATGCCACCCTGGCCATGAATTCCTCGAAATCCACGGGCTTGACCACATAATCGACTGCACCAATATTCAAATGGTGAATCTTGCAGGCGATTTCTGCATTCACGGATGTCACGATCACCGGCGCATGGTGCATGCGGCTGAAACGCTCGATGAATTTCGAAGCCGCGCCACTGTCATTATCTATATTGACGACAAGCAGATCGCATTGGCCCGAATAAGCGCGCTCACGGGCCTGCGCACAGCCATCGAATCGAATGGAGCCGTGGCCCATTTGCAAAATCATTTTCTCCAGTCGGCATGCAAATGGCAGATCCTGGTCGACAATGATAATTTCCATGGTCAATGCTTGTGATATTTCCGCATCAGGCCAGCGCCTGATCCAGGAATTTCTTTTGCTGCTGCGCCCAGCGTGTGCCGATTCTTAAGGCATCGCGCTGCGTGGAGTTGGCTTGCGAGAAAAACAGCTGCTCCTTCAGATTGATTTTCTGAAACACCCGCCTTTGCTTCAAGGCCCTGGCACGCAGTGAACCTTCGAGCAGATCCGCGATTTCTCCGTGCGGCGCAAACTCCATGGCGGCATTGCGAATGGTTTCAATCGCTTTGCGGGACGCGGCCGGCACGGCGCGCGGCTCGGACAGGTTGCCCTTTCTGATATGCGGATTTTTTTCCACCACCAGGCCCCAGGGCCGAATCGCGGTCGAGGGATTGATGGACAGGGCCTCGAGTTTGGTCAGGCCGAAATGCCGCGCCAGGCGCAGCCGGGTCGCGAGCAGCGGCGCGATCTGCTGCACTTCCTCAATGCCCGAATCCGCCTCCTGCTCGCAGCCGGGGATGCTCAGCACCAGCGTCTTGATGATGCCGTTGGCCAGGCTGTCGCCATGGATGCTGGATTCGTACAGCAGCGACAGGCCTTTTTCCATGTGCTCCAGGCTTTTGGCTTCCTTGAGCGTCAACGCCCCCAGGCGCCGCTTGGCTTCGGCAATGCCCGAGCACGCCGCCTTTTCCAGGAAGAACCGCGCCAGCGTGGGGTTGGCCACGGAACTGCGGTAATCCGAGCACAGATGGAACAGCTCCATCCAGGCTTCGCAGCGGCCATTGTCGGCCGCCTTCAGCAGCAAGGCCGTGGCCTTGCGCAGGTTGATGGACCGCTGGCCCACGGCGGCGGCGATGAAACCGGTCTCCCGCCCGGCCAGCATTCTTCCCAGCAGATAGCAGGCATTCCGGTCGCTGCTTGCCGCGGCATGCTCCAGGCTCGATTCCATCAGGCCGCGGGAGATTTTCCCCAGCGTGCGGCCATGTTCCTCGGCCACGGTGGCAATGCCTGCCACGGTTTCATAGATCGCGCCGGGAATCGGCTGCGCCTGCGGCGCGACCAGCGCCAAGGCGTGCTCGGCCCGGCCGTAGCAGCCTGCGCGCAGCGCGGCCTGGGCGTGCAGCGCAATGATGTCCAACACCGGAACCCCATGCTTTTGCGCGATGTGCCACAAGGCCTGGGCCGCATCCTGGCCGGCGAGGCCGGCCAGCATGTCCCGGCTCTCAGGGCACAACACCGCATCGTCCTTGCCGACCCAGAACGCCAGCTCCGGGAGTTCTTGCCGGATGCGCAGCAGCGTCATCAACTGGATGCGCGCTGCCCGGTCGTGGGCCGCGACTATTCTGAGCTGGTCCACCTGGCCATATTCAATCATCTCCAGAATATCGAGATGCGCGCAAATGAGTATCGCCACCTCGTCTCGACTGCGCAGTGCGGGCGCACAAAGATATTCGAGCGCCAGCTTGATGTTTCTCGGAAAATCAATCACGCCTTTCAGATAGAAACCGCCCAGTTTGATTTTGGCTTCTGTGTCTCCCGCCCTGGCAAGCGCTCTAAGTCGAATATTTTCTCGTTTCATAGGGTGTGCGTTTGAGCCAAGCACACTTGTCATCTCGGTGCTTTACGCGCCCAGTCTAGCTTTGCACCGAAAGACGTCAAATGACAGCGATGTTAAATTTCTGTCACTTTTCCAAGACCTGAATTTCAGCCCCATCGCCGCAGAAAAACGGCGCAGGGCGTTGGTTTCTATTGACGATATACCGCAATCGACCTGCCAATGGCTAGCGCGGGGTGGCCGGATGGGTATCACGGCGATTTTTTGCGCTGGACGCTGCCTAGGATTGCGGCTGATGTCTACAGGCATCTATCCATCAGCCTGATAACCCAAGGACCCCAAAATGAAACTTCGCTACACCTATGCCGCCGCACTGGCCGCCATTTTCGCCAGCACCGGTGCATATGCCCAGTCGTCGGTCACCCTGTTCGGTATCGTCGATGCCAATGTGCGCTACGTGAAGAACAGCGATCTGCCGAGCAATGTCACCATGAACAGCGGCGGCCTGTCCACCGGACGCCTGGGCTTTCGCGGTGTCGAGGATCTGGGCGGCGGCCTGAAGGCCGGCTTCTGGCTGGAATCCGATGTGCTGGCCGACACCGGCAACACCAGCGCCACGGGCAAGTTCTTCCAGCGCCGTTCCACCGTGAGCCTGATGGGCCAGTTCGGTGAAGTGCGCCTGGGCCGCGATTTCTCGCCCGCCAGCCAGAACGTCGTGAAGTTCGATCCGTTTGGCGTCGTCGGCATCGGCGGCTCCAACGTGACAAGCCGCATGCCCGGCACCTTTGCGTCGTACTACCGCCACGACAACGCCATGCAGTACTTCAGCCCCAAGCTGGCCGGCGCGCAACTGGAAGTGATGTATGCACCGGACGAAAGCGTCACCACCAATGCCGGCCGCCATGGCGCCGCGCGCCTGGTCTATGACAACGGTCCGTTGAACCTGTCCGTGTCCTATGGCGAGACCATCGTCAATGCCGCCAACGACAAGTTCAAGCAGGCCGGCGTGGGCGCGGCCTACGATCTGGGCGTGGTGCGACTGATGGGCTTCTACCAGCGTGACCAGGTGCCGTTCGGCAGCTACGGCACGGCCATCGCCGGCACCGAGGACCGCGTGCTGCTGGGCTTCACCGCACCGCTGGGCGCGCACCAGATCCGCGGCTCGTATGTGCGCACGGACTCGCGCCGCGGCCCTGCAGCGTTCAACCGCAGCGATGCCGACAAATACTCGATAGGCTACATCCACAACCTGTCGGCGCGCACCGCGCTGTACACCACCGCTTCCTACATCCGCAACAAGGGCGGCGCCACCTTCAGCCTGGCCGGCGGCGCACCGGGCCTGGCCGCGGGCGGCAAGTCCTCGGGCGCGGAATTCGGCATACGCCACGCGTTCTGATCAGGCAGGGATAGCATTGCGTTGGGCCCCATGGCTTCGGTCATGGGGCCATTTTTTGGGTGCTGGCGCCGTCGCCGTACGCCACCGGGCAGCGGTCCCGCCGCCCATGCCAGGCTCAGTGCGCCAGCCGCCCGTCCGTCAGCGCATCCGCCGAGAACTCGAACACGATGTTCGTGTCCGGCGCCACCAGATCGTGGTCCTTGCCGGCGTAATCGAGTCGCGACAGCATGTCGCGGATCAGATTGAGGCGCGCCAGGCGCTTGTTGTCCGCGCGCACGATGTGCCAGGGTGCGGCCTCGCTGTGCGTGCGCGGCAGCATCTCGTCGCGCGCCGCGGAGTAGGCCTTCCATTTCTTCAGCGCCACGGCATCGATGGCGCCGATCTTCCACTGCTTGAGGGGATCGCGGCGCCGGTCTTCAAGCCGCTCCTTTTGCTCGGGCTTGCTGATGTCGAGGTAGTACTTGATCAGCTGTATGCCAGAGTTGACCAGCATCTCCTCGAAAGGCACCACCGAGTGCAGGAACTCGGCATGCTGGGCCTCGGTGCAAAAGCCCATCACCTTCTCCACACCCGCGCGGTTGTACCAGCTGCGGTTGAACAGCACGAACTCCTGGGCCGTGGGCAGGTGGGCCACATAGCGCTGGAAATACCAGGCGCTGCGCTCGCGGTCCGACGGCGCGCCCAGCGCCACCACGCGCGTCTCGCGCGGGCTCAGGTGCTCGATGATGCGCTTGATGCTGCCGTCCTTGCCGGCCGCGTCGCGGCCTTCGAACAGCACCAGGATCTTGTCGCCGCACTCGATGTAGTGGCGCTGCAGCTTGACCAGCTCGATCTGCAACCGCCGCAGCTGCTCCTCATAGTCATGCTCAGAGATGGCATCGTCCTCGGCCATGCGAGGCGTGGCGGGCGCTTTGGCCGCTTTGGATCTGGCGGATTTCTTCTGGTCTTTTTTTCCCATGGGATTCCCTGTGCGTGGTTGGCAAGTGGCCAGGCCGCGGCATGGCCGTGCGCACCACTATGACATGCCGCGTCGCACGCGGTGGAGAATCCGCGCGCTCACGCGCGCAGCCAGATCGCGGCCAGCACCAGGCCGGCCATCCACAGGGTCTCGACCAGCAGCAGCGCAAACGGCCGCCAGCCGGCACGCGCCAGCTGCCGCAACGAGGTCTTCATGCCCAGCGCGGCAATCGCCACGACCAGGCAGTCGCGCGAGATGTCGCTCAGGCCGGTCTGCACCGCCGCCGGCACTGCGCCCACCGAGTTGACGACCACCAGCGCCACGAACATCCACAGGAACCAGGGCACGAGCGGCTGCTTTTTCTGCGCGGCAGCTGCGCCTTCGGCCGCGCGCTGGCGCTTGAACACCGAGGACACGATCACCACCACCACGGCCAGCATGGACACGCGAAACAGCTTGACGATGGTCGCGTAGTCACCGGTTTCCTGGCCCAGCATGAAGCCCGCGCCGACCACCTGGGCGACATCGTGGATGGTGCCGCCCAGGAACAGCCCGGCCAGCTCGGGCGGCAGCTGCAGCAGGCGCGCGATCAGCGGATAGATCACCATCGCCAGCGTGGACAGCACGGTCACCGTGACCACCACCATCAGCGTGAAGCGTTCGCTGTCCTTGGTGCGCGGCAGCACGGCCGAGATCGCCAGCGCCGCCGACGCGCCGCAGATCGCGACCGCGCCGCCCGACAGCACCGACTGCGCGCGGTCCAGGCCCAGGCGCCGGCCCAGGAACACGCCGCACAGCAGGGTGCTGACCACGGCCGCGATGACGATCACCGCCGTGCTCCAGCCCAGGCCCACGATCTGGCTGGCCGTGATGCGCGCCCCCAGCAGGCCCACGCCCAGGCGCAGCACGCTGCGCGCGCAGAACTCTATGCCGGGACGGGTCTTGGCATCGGCGCTGAGGTAATGGAAAGCCACGCCGAAGAACAACGCATAGAGCAGTTGCGGGCCGCCGTGCAGCCTGGAGACCAGAGTCGCGGCCATGGCCACGACGGCGCACAGGGCCGCTCCCGGCAGGCACAGCAGCAGGCGCTGCAGCGGGTCGGTGGGCGGTGCCGGATCGGCAGGCAGACGGGAAGACAGGAAATCGGACACGCTGCACCTCTTCCAAGCGGGGTATCTGTGGGTTAGATCATTTTTTGCATTTGATAGTACGAAAAACTCATAAGTAAAAAAATCAGATAATTTCACTCACGATGATCGATAAAACCACTCAGTCCACATTCCAGCGCCTGCGCCTGAACCTGCGGCAATTGGAGGTGTTTCTCGCCACGGCGCGGGGCGGCAGCACGCGCGCGGCGGCCGAGCGCATCGCGCGCTCACAGTCGGCGGCCAGCACGGCGCTGGCCGAACTCGAGGCCGCGCTGGGCTGCGAGCTGTTCGACCGCATAGGCCGGCGGCTGCAGCTCAACGAGAACGGGCGCGCGCTGCTGCCCAAGGCCCAGTCCATCGTCGACCAGGCGGCCGAGGCCCAGGACCTGTTCATGGGCGAGCACGCCGCACCGCTGCGCGTCGCGGCCAGCTTCACGATTGGCGAATATCTGCTGCCGCAGCTGGTGTCGGGCTGGACCCAGCTGCATCCCAAGAGCCAGATCCACCTGCGCATCGCCAACACCAGCGACGTGATAGATGCGGTCGCCGCCATGGACGTGGACATAGGTTTCGTCGAGGGCTCGCAGACCCACCCCGACCTGGTGACGCGGCCCTGGAGCGACGACGAGATCGTGGTCATCGCGGCGCCCGGCCATGCGCTGGCCGGCCAGTGCGCGACGGCCGAGCAGCTGGCCCGGGCGACCTGGGTGGTGCGCGAGCATGGCTCGGGCACGCGCCAGATCACCGATGAATGGCTGCTGGACCACCTGGAGCAGGTGCGCATAGGTTTCGAGCTGGGCAGCAATGAAGCGGTCAAGCGCGTGGTCGCCGCCAGCGCCGGCCTGGGCTGCCTGTCGCGCCACGCCGTGGCGCAAAGCATTGCCGACGGCCATCTGATCGAGTTGCCCACCCGGCTGCCCAAGGCCAGGCGCAAGCTGGCCATCGTGCTGCACCGCGAAAAGAAGCTCGGCGGCGGCGCCGCGGACTTCCTGCTGCACTGCCGCGCGGCGATGCCAGGCCGCGCGGACTGAGTGCGCAGCGCCCGCCGGGCCCCGGCCTCAGGCTTTTCGCGCGCCCGGCATCAGCTCCTCAGCGTGATCGGCCGCTGGCCGCGTTGGCCGCCATCTCCGCCAGATAGGGGCCGTCCTGGCGCGGCTCGGCCGGCGTCTGCTGGATCAGGAACTGGTCGCGGTCCTTGCCGGCAATCCAGGCCGGCGGCTTGCCCCGGCCGGACCAGGTCGCACCGGATTTGGGGTCCAGGTACTTGCCGGGCACATGGGTCTTGAGCGGCTTCCAGGGAAATACCTGCTGCGCGGTGAAGCCGAATTCGGCAATCAGGGCATGCACCTGGACCAGGGCCTGCTCGGCGGCGGCCTTCTTCTCCTGGGCAAGGGCCGCATCGATGGCGGCGTGTTCGGCAAGCAGTTCCTTCAAACTCTTCATAGGGGCTCGGTGATCTCGCAAGATTGAAATGGGGAAAATAGCATGGATACAGTCCCATGCCCCCGGATTGTCCACCTTCCAGCGAGCGCGCGCAGCGCCGGGCCCATGTTTCATCGGCGCGCCAGCAGCCCGCGCCGCGCGGTGGCCGCTGCGCCCCGGCGCGCGTCACCGCGTCCCGGCGCGCCTCACCGCGCCTCACCGCGCCTCACCGCGCCTCAGCGCGCCTCAGCGCGCCTCAGCGCACCGACTCCAGCACCAGCAGCGGTGCAATCTTGCCGGCCAGCTCCAGCATGGCCGGCGCCACGCTGTCCCTGAGCCGGGTGGTCGACAGCGAGGATTTGGCGCCGCCGCAGGTCAGCGCCATGGTCCGGTTGCCATGCGGCGAGATCACGGGCAGGCCGATGGCATTCACATCGCGGTGCGACTTGGCGAAGTTGAACACGAAGCCATGTTCGGCATATTCGCCTTGCGCCTCCTCGATCTTGCGCGCGATGGCCGGCCACTGCGCGCCGTAATGCGCTTGCAGCTGCTGCAGCACGGCGGCGCGCGTGGCGTGCGACTGCACGGCCAGCCAGGCCCAGCCCAGCGAGGAATCGCCCAGCTCCAGCGCCGAGCCCACATGCATCTTCAGGTGCAGGATGCTGGGCGCCTCGATGCGCTGCACCACGACCATGTCCGTGCCATGGCGCTCGGCCAGCGACACCGAGATGCCGAAGCGATCGGCCACTTCGCGCATCAGCGGCAGCGCGGCTGCGGCAATGCCGGTGTGGGTGATGGCCGTATGGCCCAGCATCAGCACGGCGGCGCCCACGCGCAGCCGGTCCGGCGTCTGGCCCGGCACCAGATAGCCCAGCTGCGACAGCGTCTTGCACAGCCGCCACACGGTGGGCTGGGGCAGGCCGGTCAGGCGGGCAATCTCACTGGTGCCCAGGTCCTTTTGCTCGGCATTGAAGCAGCGCAGGATCTGCAGGCCGCGCGCCAGCGCGGTGACGAACATCGGGTCCTTTTCGGCCACGGCGGTTTCGCCGCCAGCCGCCGTCTTGGCATTTTTCATGCGTACACCTTTTCTCGGGCAAGTCTTGACCTGCGCACGAACCCGGCGCAGAATAATTCACAGAGCGATTTATCTATTCGCCAGGTGAATTATAAGACAGTTGTTTCCAGCGTTGTGTGATTTTTCTCCTTGAAAGGCCCACCGTGTCATTGTCAAAGTCTGCCTCCCTAATGTTCCAACGCTGGGGCATTGCCTGTAGCCTGGTTGCTCTGAGCCCCGCGCTCGTACTCGCCGCCGAGCCCTACCCGTCGCGCGCGGTGACCATCGTCAATCCCTGGGCCGCGGGCGGCCCGTCGGACAGCTTCATCCGCCCCATCGCCCAGGAGCTGAGCGCACGCTTGGGCCAGCCGGTGATCATCGACAACAAATCGGGCGCCAACGGCACCATAGGCGCGTCCTTCGTGGCGCGCGCCAAGCCCGATGGCTACACGCTGTTCTTTTCCCACCTGAACCCGATTGCCATCGCCCCGGCGCTGCTGCCCAAGCCCTCCTATGACCCGGTCAAGGATTTCGCACCGATCTCGCTGATCGCCTCGGGACCGGCGGTGCTGGTGGTGCGCAGCGACTTCCCGGCGCAGAACCTGCAGGAGCTGGTGGCCTATGCCAGGGCGAATCCGGGCAAGGTCTCCTATGGCTCGGTGGGCATAGGCAGCAACACCCATCTCGCGGGCTCCATGCTGGCCAATGCCAGCAAGGTCGAGATGGTGCATGTGCCCTACCGCGGCTCGGCCGGCATACAGACCGACCTGCTGGGCGGACAGATCACCACCGGCTTCGTCAACTTGAGCGGCGCGATGGGCCTGATCCAGGAAGGCAAGCTGCGCGCGCTGGCCGTGAGCACGCTCAAGCGCTCCAGCGTGCTGCCGCAGGTGCCGGCCGTGGCCGAGACCCTGCCGGGCTTCGAGGTCAACGGCTGGTATGGGCTGATGGCGCCCGCGGGCACGCCGGCCGACGTCATCCGCAAGCTCAACACCGAACTGGTGGCCATCCTGAAACAGCCGGCCATCGTCACGCGCCTCAAGGACGGCGGCATGGAGCCCGCGCCGCTCACGCCCGAAGCCTACGCCGCCATGATCAAGACCGAGCTGCCGCGCTGGGCCACGGCCGTCAAGGCCGCCAACATCGACTGAAGCCGCAGGCCGCGCCGCGCTGCGGCCAGGCCTGTGCTTCGCGTTTTCGCTTTCCCGGTTCCCGGCGCGCCGCGCCCGGGCCCTTCCCTCCCGAGAGCCCGGGATGCCTGCGCGCGCCTGTATTCCAGCCCACAAGGAAAGAGCATGAGCTACGACATCAAGGCCATCGACACGGTGGTCAACATCTGGACCGCCGAAGTCAAGGCCATACGCCCGCCGCGCGACGCGTTCTACGGCGGCAAGATGAAGGTCAGCGACGAGACCCTGCAAGGCCTGAGCCATGAGGACATGCTGCGCCGCATGGACGCGGCCGGTATCGAACGCTCGTTCCTGATCGCCGCCAAGAACGGCCCGCACCAGCATCGCGCGGCCTATCACATCCCCTACGAGATGGTGGCCGAGGCCGTGAACCAGTACCCGGACCGCTTCTCGGGCCTGGCCGGCCTGGACCCGACCGAAGGCATGGCCGGCGTGCGCCTGCTGGAAAAGGGCGTGAAGGAATACGGCTTCATCGGCGCCCACTTCTACCCGCACTGGTTCGAGCTCGCGCCCGACCACGCGCGATGGTATCCGTTCTATGCCAAGTGCGTGGAGCTGGACGTGCCGGTGCAGCTGCAGGTCGGCCAGTCCATGCTCTACGACCCGAACTACCGCCTGCGCAGCGTCGGCCGCCCGATCTGCCTCGACGCCGTGGCCTGCGACTTCCCCGAGCTCAAGCTGATCGGCATCCATGTCGGCATTCCATGGACCGACGAGATGATCGCCATGGCCTGGAAGCATCCCAACGTCTACATCGGCACCGATGCGCACAGCCCCAAGTACTGGCCGCAAAGCTTTGTGCATTTCATCAACACCTTTGGCCAGGACAAGGTGATCTTCGGCACCGACTTCCCGGTGCTGGACTTCGAGCGCACGCGCGCCGAGATTGAGGCTCTGGACCTGCGCCCCATACCCAAGAAGAAGCTGCTGCGCGACAACGCGCTGCGCATCTACGGCCTCAAGGACAGCGCAGCATGAGCCCGCGCATTCCCAACCTCGCCGACCAGATCGCGCTGCATGGCCGCCAGCGCCCGACGCAGCTGGCGCTGATCCAGGGCGAACGCACGCTGGACTACCGCCAGTTCGATCGCGAGATCACGCGCCGCGCCGCCTGGCTGCAGGCGCGCGGCCTGCCGCCCGGCGCCGTGGTCGGCCTGGCGCTCAAGGACCATATCGAGCATGTGCTGATGCTTTATGCAGTGGCGCGCGCCGGCGCCGTGGTGCTGCCCGTGGATTGCCGCTGGAAGCCGTTCGAGAAGCAGCGCGTGACCGCGCATTTCGGCGCGGCCCTGACCCTGGTCGAGCCCGGCGCCGCGTTCGACGGTCAGCCCTGCCAGGAAATCGACGCTGCCTGGCTGGACGCCGTGGCGCAGGCCCGGCCCCAGGGCGCGTTCCCCGATGGCGACCGCGGCCTGATGATGTCGCTGTCATCGGGCACGACGGGCCGGCCCAAGGGCCCGATGCTGTCGCACCAGCGCCTGATCAGCCGCTTCCACACCCACTGGGCCGATCTGGGCTTCGGCAGCCGCGAACGCTATGTCAATGCCACGCCGCTGTATTTCGGCGGCGGCCGCACCTTCACGCTGTCCACGCTGTACGCGGGCGGCACCGTGGTGCTGTGCCCGCCGCCCTATACACCCGAGGAGCTCGCGGCCGAAGTCGCACGCAGCCAGGGCACGGTGATGTTCCTCGTGCCCACGCTGCTGCGCCGGCTGCTCGACTGCGACGCGGCCACGCTGGCGCCGCTGCGCGGCCTCAAGACGCTGATCTCGTCGGGCTCGGCGCTCGCGCCCGAGGAGCGCAGCCAGATCCGCGCGACGATCTGCGCCAATTTCTACGAGTACTACGCCTCGACCGAAGGCGGCGGGGTCTCGGTGCTGTCGCCCGCCGACCAACTGCGCCACGCCGATTCGGTGGGCCGGCCGGCGCTGGGCGTCGAAGTCAGCGTGGTCGACGACCAGCACCAGCCCGTGGCTCCGGGCACGACGGGCCGCATCCGCTACCGCAGCGCAGCGATGGCCGAGAGCTTCCATGGCGATCCCGATGCGAGCCGCGAGGCCTTCCACGACGGCTGGTTCTACCCCGGCGACCTGGGCGCCATGAACGACGACGGCTATGTGTTTCTCAAGGGCCGCTCCAAGGACATGATCATCCGCGGCGGCGTGAACATCTACCCGCAGGAGATCGAAGCCACGCTGATGAACCACCCGGCCGTGGCCGAAGCCGCGGTCGTGGGCTGGCCCTCGCGCCAGTTCAACGAGGAGATCGCGGCCTTTGTGATCCGCAAGGCCGAGGTCGACGCCGACGCGCTGATCGCGCTGTGCCGCGAGGCCCTGGCGCCCTACAAGGCGCCGCGCGCCATCTTCTTTGTCGACGAGCTGCCGCGCAACTCGCTGGGCAAGGTGGTGAAGGCGCAACTGACCGAGCAGCTGCAACCCGTCTGAGACGCCCATGATCGATTTTGACATCCCCGAAGAAGACCGCGCGCTGCTCGACTCCATCGACCGCATGATGGCGCGCGAGTTCCCGCCCGAAGCGCTGCGCCAGGCCGACGCGGCGCATGCGACGCCCTGGCAGTTGCTGCCAAAGATGGGCGAACTGGGCCTGCTGGCCCTGCCCTTTCCCGAGGAGGTCGGCGGCCTGGGCAAGGACTGGCGCAGCACGGCGCTGGTCAACGAGCGCCTGGCCTACCACGCGGGCATTGCGGCGACGCTGTTTGGCACCACCGTGGGCTTTGGCGGCATGTCGCTGCTGAACTACGGCTCGCCCGACCAGCAGCGCGAACTGCTGCCGCGCGTGATGGCCGGCGAGGCGCGCTTTGCGCTGGCGCTGACCGAATCCCAGGCCGGCACCGATGCCGGCGCCATCCTCACCGCGGCGCGCCGCACGGCGAGCGGCTGGGTGATCAACGGCCGCAAGACCTGGATCAGCAATGCCGATGCGGCCGACTACCTGGTCGTCGCCTGCCGCACCGACCCGCAAAGCAAGGGCGCCAAGGGCGTGACCATGCTGCTGGTGCCGCGCCACACGCCGGGCATCGACATGACGCCGCTGGCCAAGGTCGGCCACCACTGCATGCCGTCCTGGGACATAGGCTTCGACGCGGTCGAAGTCGGCGCAGAGGCGCTGATGGGCGAAGTCGGCCAGGGCTTTCGGCACACCATGTCCACGCTGCACTACAGCCGCGCGGGCCAGGCGGCAAATGCCGTCGGCCAGTCGCAAAAGGCCGTCGATCTGGCCGTGGCCTATGCCAAGGAGCGGCGCCAGTTCGGCCAGGCCATTGGCTCCTTCCAGGCGATACAGCACAAGCTCGCCGACATGCAGGTGCGCGTCAACCAGGCGCGGCTCGCGCTCTACCACCTGGCCTGGCTGATCGCCACCGGCCGCCCCTGCCGGCTCGAAGCCGCCCAGGCCAAGCTGGTGGCCACCGAAGCCTTCCAGTTCGTCACGCGCAACGGCTTGCAGATCATGGCCAGCGCCGGCTACTCGATGGAAAGCGACATGCAGCGCATGTGGCGCGATGCCGGGCTCTATACCTTTGGCGAAGGCAGCAGCGAGCTGCAGCGCAACCTGATCGCGCGCGAGCTGGGGCTGTGATGCACGAAACGCCCATCCGCCGCGGCTTTGTCGACGTTGACGCAGGCCAGATCCACTACCGCGAGGCCGGCCAGCGCCTGCCGGGCAGGCCCAGCCTGGTGCTGATCCACGCCTCGCCGGGCTCGGCGCTGACGCTGGCGCCGCTGCTGCGCGCCTTTGGCGCCTACCGCCATGTGATCGCGCCCGACACGCTGGGCAATGGCGACTCGAGCGCGCCACGCGGCGACAACGTGCGCGTCGCCGACCTGGCCGAGGCCCACCTGCGCGCGCTGGACGCGCTGGGCATTGCCCGCTTCGACCTCTATGGCACGCATACCGGCGCCAGCATCGCCAGCGAGATCGCGATTGCCCAGCCGCAGCGCGTGCGCGCGCTGGTGCTTGACGGCATAGGCCTGTATGGCGCGCAGGAACAGGCCGAGCTGCTGGCCCACTATGTGCCGCAGGTGCAGATCGACCAGAACGGCAGCCAGCTGCACCTGCTGTGGGCGTTTGTGCGCGACGCCCATCTGTTCTGGCCCTGGTACCGCAAGGACGCGGCCCACCGCCGCCCTACCGGCCTGCCCGATGCCGATGCGCTGCACGACAAGTTCGTCGAAGTACTCAAGGCCGCGCGCAGCTTCCACCTGCCCTACCGCGCCGCGCTGGGCCACGACAAGCGCGCGCGCCTGCCGCTGCTGGCCGTGCCCACGCTGCTGACCTGCGCCGCCGACGACATGCTGCACCAGTACCTCGATGCACTGTGCCAGTTGCTGCCCGCGGCGCAGTGCATCACCCACACCGGCAGCGCCAGCGCCGCCGCCCTGGCCCAGACCGTGGCGCTGTTCGAGCGCCATTTCTCGGCCCAGGCTTGAAACCCTTCCTCCCTTTTCCTTGCAAAGGCACAGCATGCAAACCTCCGACCAGACCGCACGCCAGCTCTATGAAGCATTCAAGGCGAATCCCACGCGCCGGCGTTTTGGCTTTGGCAGCCGCCCGGCACTGATCAATGTCGATCCGCAAAAGGCCTATACGGCCGTGGGCGAGTTCGCCACCGCCTACGAGACCGATCCGCGCCAGATGGAATACACCAACCAGCTCGCGGCCGCCTTCCGCGCCAAGGGCTGGCCCGTGGTCTGGACCTATGTGGCCTACATGGAGTCGGGCGAGGACTGCGGCATCTGGGGCACGCGCAGCGACACGCCCGATTCGCTGCAGAACATCAAGGTCGGCAGCCGCCGCAGCGAATTCGACGACCGCCTGGAGATCGACACCCAGCGCGACATCATCATCAACAAGCGCATGGCCTCGGCGTTCTTCGAGACCAACCTGGGCTCGATCTTCAGCTTCCACGGCATAGACACCGTGGTGGTGACCGGCGGCTCGACCTCGGGCTGCGTGCGCGCCACCGTGGTCGACAGCCTGCAGCGCAGCTTTCGCACCATCGTTCCCGAGGAATGCGTGGCCGACAAGCACGAGAGCCCGCACTTCGCCAACCTCTACGACATGGCGGTGAAGTACGCCGATGTGCTGCCGGTGGCCGAGGTGCTGGCCCAGCTGGCGGGCGTGCCGGACAAGGCCCGGCCATGAAGCGCGATCCCGGCTTCTACGACTACCTGCCCTACGACCAGCGGCCGCAGATCCGCTGGCCCGGCGGCGCGCGCGTGGCCTTCTGGGTCGCGCCCAATGTCGAGTTCTACGAGCTCAACCCGCCGCGCAACCCGGCGCGCGCCGCCTGGGCACGGCCCGCGCCCGACGTGCAGAACTATTCCTACCGCGACTACGGCAACCGCGTGGGCTTCTGGCGCATGCTCGAAGCCATGCGGCGCTGCAATGTGCGCGGCAGCGTGTCGCTCAACGTCGCCATGTGCGAGCACCACCCCGAAGTGATTGCCGCCTGCGCCGACAACGGCTGGGAGTTCTACTCCCACGGCACCTACAACACGCGCTACCTGATGGGCATGAGCGAGGCACAGGAGCGCGCCGTGATCCAGGACTCCATCGATACGATCAGGAAGCACACCGGCCAGAAGCTCGACGGCTGGCTCGCCCCGGCGCTGACCTATACCGACCGCACCATGGACCTGGTCGCGGAAATGGGCCTGAGCTATGTCTGCGACCTGTTCCACGACGACCAACCCGTGCCCGTGAAGACCCGCAGCGGGCGCCTGACCAGCGTGCCGTACTCGCTGGAGATGAACGACACCATCGTCTACAACGTCAACCAGGTCTCGCCGCGGCGCTACGGCGACATCATCAAGCGCCAGTTCGACCAGCTCTACCGCGAAGGCGAGCACTCGGGCACGGTGATGTGCATTCCGCTGCACCCCTATCTGATCGGCCAGCCCTACCGCCTGGCCGCGTTCGAGGAGGCGCTGCAGTACATCGCCAGCCACGACAAGGTCTGGCTGGCCACGGGCCGCGAGATCGCCGCGCATTACAACCAGCACTACTACGACGCCTTTGCCCGGGCGGCGCACCCCGTCGGAGAGGCCCCATGAGCACCCTGCCCGCAGACTATCTCGACTACCCGCTGCGCCGCTACGGCATGGACCATGCGCGCTACGACTGGTCCGTGCTGGGGCAGCGCCCGCCCGTGGCCTGGCCCGGCCAGGCGCGCATCGCGCTGTGGATCGTGCCGGCGCTGGAATGGTTTCCGCTGGACATGAAGGGCACGCCCTTCAAGCCGCCAGGCGCGCTGCAGACCGCGTATCCCGACTTGCGCCACTACACGCTGCGCGACTACGGCAACCGCGTGGGCATCTTCCGCATCATGCAGGCGCTCGAGCGCCACGGCCTGCGCGCCAGCGTGGCGCTGAACGCGGCCGTGGCCCAGCGCTATCCGGCGCTGGTGCGCAGCTGCGTGGAGCGCGGCTGGGAAGTGATCGCCAACGGCCTGGACATGGACCACCTGCACCACGGCGGCCTGGCCGAGGAGGACGAGCGTGGGCTGATCCGCCAGACGCTGGACATCCTGCGCGCCGCCAGCGGCCAGGCCGTGAGCGGCTGGCTGTCGCCGGCCAAGTCCCAGTCATGGAACACGCCCGACCTGCTGCGCGAAGCCGGCATCGACTACGCCTGCGACTGGGTCAACGACGACATGCCCTATGCGATGCACACGCGCGCTGGCGCGCTGTACGCCATGCCGCACCCCATCGACATCGACGACGCGACCATCCTGGTGCAGAACCACCACAGCGAGGACGACTTCCGCGACCAGCTGATCGACCAGTTCGATCTGCTGTACCGCGAGTCCCGCCCCGGCGACGGCCGCGTCATGGCCATCTCGCTCCATCCCTGGGTCATAGGCCAGCCCTACCGCATCCGCGCACTGGAGGAAGCGCTCGCGCACATCACGCGCCACCAGGGCGTGTGGTCGGCGACGGGCAGCGAAATCCTGCAGGCCTGGAAGGCGGCGCAGCCGGCCTTAGGGCAATAGCGCGACTGCGCCATAGGGAATTTCCCGGAGGGAGGCTGGCAAACAGGAAATAATAGCGGCCTTCCGTCAGATTCCGCCCTATGAGTTCCGTGCAACAACCGAGTCCAGCTTCCCTGCCCTCACCCGAGGCGACCGCGCTTTCCCCCATCACCCAGTCGGTGCTCGACTGGCTGGCCACGCAGCAGCAGGCCATGACCGAGCTGCTGGCGCAGATCGTCAATATCGACAGCGGCAGCGGCCATGAGGACGGCACGCGGGCCGTCGCGGCCGTGCTGCGCGCGCGCCTCGAGTCCGCGGGCATTGCCGTGCAGACCCTGCCCGAACCCGGCTGGGGCGACTGCCTGCTGGCGCGCGTGCCCGGCAGCGACGCCGCGGCCACGGGCCACCTGCAGCTCATGGGCCATATGGACACCGTGTTCCCGCTGGGCACGGCCGCGGCCCGCCCCTGGCGCGTCGAGGACTGCAAGGCCTATGGCCCGGGCGTGGCCGACATGAAGTCCGGCCTGGTGATGAATGTCTTCGTCGCCGAGGCCTTGGCGCGCTTCGGCGGCAATGCCAGCCCCGTGCACCTGCTGTTCACCTGTGACGAGGAAGTCGGCTCGCCCGCCTGCCGCCATGTGATACGCCAGCATGTGCAGGGTGCGCGCGCCGTGCTCAACGCCGAGCCCGGCCGCATCAGCGGCAATGTGGTCAACGAGCGCAAGGGCTCGTACCGCATCGATTTCGAAGTCACGGGCGTGGCCGCGCATGCGGGCATCAACCCCGCCCAGGGCGCGAGCGCCATCGACGCGCTGGCGCGCAAGATCCTGGCGCTGCATGCGCTGACCGGCTGCGAACCCGGCATCACCGTCAACGTCGGCTTCATCCAGGGCGGCATGGCCTCGAATGTCGTGGCCCCGCAGGCCACGGCCCATGCCGATCTGCGCTTCGGTGCCGACAACGACGTGCAGGGCGTGCTGGCGCGCATCCAGGCCATCATCGAGGAAGAATCGCTGCCGCGCACCGGCGGCCGCATCCTCGAGTCGCGCGGCGCCCTGCCCATGGCGCGCACGCCCGACTACCTGCTCGACTGCTACCAGCGCAGCGCCGCGCTGGTGGGCTTTGCGGTGCAGGCCGAAAGCACGGGCGGCGCGGCCGACAGCGGCATCACCTCCGACATGGGCATCCCCAGCCTGTGCGCGCTGGGCCCCGTGGGCGGCTACCCGCACAGCGAGCGCGAGTTCTGCGATCTCTCCACCTTTGTGCCCCGCGCCCAGGCGCTGGCACTGACCCTCATGGCGCTGCGCTGAGTCGCCGTGCCCCCCGTTTTTCCTTTTGCCCTCCGTGTTTGCCATGTCCCACTTTGATCTGACCTCCACCGCCCCTTCGCGCCGCACCCTGCTGGCCACCGCCCTGGGCCTGGCCGGCGCCGCTGCGCTGCCCGCCATGGCCGCCGACAAGTACCCGACGCGCGCCATCACCCTGGTCGTGCCCTTCCCGCCCGGCGGCTCGGTCGACATCATGGCGCGCCAGTACACCGAATCGCTGGGCCGCACCCTGGGCGTGCCCATCGTCGTGGAAAACAAGCCCGGCGCCGGCGGCTCCATCGGCGCCCAGTTCGTGGCCCGTGCCAAGCCCGATGGCTACACGCTGGTCGCCTCGTCGCAAAGCAGCCACCTGGCCAACCCGCTGGTGCAGCCCAACCTGGGCTACGACCCGGTCAAGGACTTCGAGAACATCGCCATCCTCGGCCGCCAGCCCAATGTGCTGGTGGTTCACCCCAGCCTGCCGGTGAAGACCTTCGCCGAACTCGTGGCCTACCTCAAGCAGCACCCCGGCCAGGTCAACTTCGCCTCGGCCGGCGCGGGCAGCATGGGCCAGCTCAATGCCGAAGCCATGCTGCTGGCGACCAGCGCCAAGGCCGTGCATGTGCCCTACCGCGGTGGCTCGCAATACGTCACGGCCGTGCTGGCCGGCGAAGTGCAGTTCGCGCTCGACAACCTGGTGGTGTTCCTGCAGCACATCCAGGCCGGCAAGCTGCGCCCGCTGGCCGTGGCCTCGGCCACGCGCGTGGCCCAGCTGCCCGACGTGCCGACCTTTGCCGAACTCGGCTTCCCGGCACTGAACCAGACCTCGTGGACCGGCATTGCCGCGCCCGCGGGCACGCCCGCCGCCATCGTCACGGCGCTGCACCAGGCGATCCGCAAGGCCGCCGTCGAGCCCGCGATGGTCGAAAGCCTCAAGGCGCGCGGCGTGATCCCGCCCGAAGAGATGGCGCCCGCCGCCTTCGAGAAGATGATGGCCGAGCGCCTGGTGTCCTACGGCGAAGTCGTGCGCAAGGCCGGCATCAAGCCGGAATAAGGCGGAAGAAGGCGCAAGAAGGCGCTGGACGCGCGCCGTCAGGGCCACGGATTCTTTAGCCGCTAAATATCCGTGGCGCTGGCCCGGCATGGCCCGGCCGGTCTGTCACTCGATCTTGATCCCCGCCGCCTTGACCACCTCGGCGTATTTCTTCAGATCCGCCTGGATCTGCTGGGTGAACTCCGCAGGCGTATTGCCTACCGCGCTGATGCCCAGCTTGGCCAGCCGCTCCTTGACGGCGGGTTCGTTGACCACGGCATGCAGTTCGCGCTGCATACGCTCGACGATGGCCTTGGGCGTCTTCGCGGGCGCCAGAATGCCTATCCACGACACCACTTCGAAGCCCGGCACGGTCTCGGCCACCGTGGGCACGTCGGGCAACGAGGCCAGGCGCTGGGCATTGGAGATCGCGATGGCACGCACCTGGCCGCGCTCGATGAAGGGCAGCGCGCCGGCCACGGCGGTATAGAGCATGGGCAGCTGGCCGCCGACCACATCGGCCAGGGCCTGGCCGCCGCCCTTGTAGGGCACGTGCAGGAAGTTGGCGCCGGTCTTGACCCTGAGCATCTCGGCCGCGATATGGGGCGTGCCGCCCGTGCCCGAGCTGCCATAGGACAGGCCGCCTGGCAGGCTCTTGGAATAGGCAATCAGCTCGGCCAGGGTCTTGGCCGGCACCGAGGGGTGGGTGACGATCACCAGCGCGGTGTCGCCGATCTTGCTCACCGGCACGAAGTCCTTCAGGGTGTCGAACGGCACCTTGGCAAACACATGCGGGTTGATGACCAGCGTACCGTCAAAGCCCAGCACCAGCGTGTGGCCGTCGGGCGCGGCCGTGGCCACCGACTGCGTGCCGATGTTGCCCGAGGCGCCGGGGCGGTTCTCGATCACCACCTGCTGGCCCAGGCGCGCGCCCAGGCGTTCGGCAACGACGCGCGCGCCGGTGTCGGTCACGCCGCCGGGCGTGAAGGGCACGACCAGGCGTATGGGCTTGCTTGGGAACTCGGGCTGGGCCAGCGCGGGCGTGGCCGCGGCCAGGGCCAAGGCGGAGGCGGCCAGCGCCAGCCAGTGGCGGCGCGGGGCATTGAAACTGTTTGTCATGGCTCTTGTCTCCGTTCTTTTATTGTCGGTATCTTCAGCGCGCCCAGCGTTGGTCGAAATCCCAGACTTCCTGAAAGCCGATCAGGCCGCAGAACTCCTGGAAGTCAAACAGCGGGACCTCGGGTGACTGGCTGGCCCCGGTGTGCTTGAGCTGGCTCAAGGCGCGTTCCATCGCCGCGGCCGCGGCCAGGCTGGTCAGCGAGGGGTAGATCGCCAGCGCAAAGCCGATTTCCTCGAGCACCTGCGCGGACAGGATGGGCGTCTTGCCGCCATCGGCCATGTTCGCCAGCATCGGCGTGTCAAACGCGGCGCAGGCCCGGCGCATCTCCTCCTCGGACTGCGGCGCCTCGAAGAACAGGATGTCGGCGCCGGCCTCGGCATAGGCTTCGAGGCGGCGCATGGCCTCGTCCACCCCCAGCGCGGCGCGCGCATCGGTGCGGGCGATGATCAGGAAGTTCTCCTTGTCCTGGCGCGCCGCGGCCGCCACCTTGATCTTCTCGACCATGTCCGGCGTGGGCACGCAGCGCTTGCCCGGCGTATGGCCGCACTTCTTCGGAAACTCCTGGTCCTCGAGCTGGATGGCGGTGACGCCGGCGGCCTCATAGCCGCGCACCGTGTGGTGCACATTGAGCAGCCCGCCGTAACCGGTGTCGGCATCGGCAATCACCGCGCCCTGGCTGGTGCGCACCAGCGTCGCCATGCGGTCTAGCATCTGCGTGTAGGTGGCAATGCCCGCGTCGGGCAGGCCCAGGCTCGACGCCGTGAGCCAGTAGCCCGTGCCGTAGACGATGTCGAAGCCCACCTTGTTGGCGACGCTCGCGGCAATCATGTCGTGCAGGCCGGGCGCGACGATGAATTCGCCGCGGTCGAGTTTCTGGCGGAGTATGGGATTGGCCATGGCTGCTCACTCCGCCTTGATGCCGCCGCGCTGCGCGACCTGGGCCCACTTCCTGGTCTCGCTGGCGAGGAAGGTGCGGAACTCGGCCGGCGGCGTGAGCGTGATGTCGGCGCCCTGGTCATGCATCTGCTTTTGCACCACCGGGTCGGAGGTGACCTTCTTCAGGTCCTGGTTGAGCTGGGCGACGATGGGCGCGGGCAGGCCGGCCGGGCCGAACAGGCCATACCAGCTCAGCGACTCGACGCCGTCCAGGCCCGCTTCCTTGAAGGTCATCGCATCGGGAAACAGCGGCATGCGGCGATCCGCAGCGACGCCGACCACGCGCAGCGCGCCCGAGCGCACATGCGGCAGCGCCGTGAGCACGCTGGTCACGCCCATGGGCAGGTGGCCGCCGATGATGTCGACCATGATGGGCGCGCCGCCCTTGTAGGGCACGCCCGTGAGCTTGAGATTGCCGGCCTGGCGGATCAGCTCGCCGGTCAGGCGCGTGAGCCCTTCCGAGTAGCCGCAGCCCAGCTCTTCCTTGCGCGCCGCGGCCAGCAGCTCGGGCAGGGTCTTGTAGGGGCCATTGGCCTGCACCACCAGCACCGATGGCGAGCTGGCGATATTGGTGATGGGCGTGAAGGCCTTGTCGGTGTCGTAGGGCAGCGACTTCATCAGCACCGGGTTGATCGCATGCGAGCCGACCACCAGCATCAGCGTATGGCCGTCGGGCGCGGCGCGCGCCACCGTGCTGGAGCCGATCACGCCATTTGCGCCGGTGCGGTTTTCGACCACCATGGACTGGCCCCATAGCTCGGTCAGGCGCTGCGCCATCAGGCGGCCGACGATATCGGTGCCGCCGCCGGCCGAGTACGGCACCACGAGGGTGACCGGCTTGGCCGGGTATTTGGCGGCCTGCGCCAGCACCGGGCCTGCCGTGCCCGTGGCCGCCAGCGCGGCGAGGCCGGCCAGCAGCTGGCGGCGATTGGGATGTTGGAAGTTCGGGTTCATGCTTGTCTCCTGGTTGTTGTCTTTTGGGTTGCGAATGTCTCAGCCGCCTTGGCGCCGCAGCCAGGCGATGGCGCGCCCGCCCAGCGGCCGTTGCAATTGCTCCTGCGCGAAGTCCACCGCCGCCAGCAGGCCCGGCAGCGCGATGCCGGTGCTGAAGCCGCTGCGCTCGGCCATCAGCACCAGATCCTCGGTCGCGACATTGCCCGCGGCGCCAGGCGCGAACGGGCAGCCGCCGATGCCGCCGACGCTCGCATCGAAGCGGCGCACGCCGGCTTCGAGCGCGGCCCAGGCATTGGCCACGCCCATGCCACGCGTGTCGTGCAGATGGACTGCGAGCCGCTCGATGGGCACCACGCCGCGCAGCGCCGCAAAGCGCTGCTTCACCTGGCCAGGCGAGGCCGAGCCTATGGTGTCGGCAATCACGATCTCATCGGCTGCGGCCGCCTGCATGCGCGCCGCCAGGCGCAGCACTTCGTGCAGCGGCGTCTCGCCCTCGAACGGACAGTCAAAGGCCACGGCCACATAGGCGCGCGTGCGCAGGCCCAGCGCGCGCGCCGCGGCCAGGGTCTGTTCGCTGACTTCCGTCGCCTGGTCCAGCCCCATGTTGATGTTCTTGCGGTTCATGGTCTCGGTGGCCGAGAGCACGACCGCAATCTCCTGCGCGCCGGCCGCATGCGCGCGCTCCAGCCCCTTGAGATTGGGCACCAGCACCGAGGTGCGCAGCGCGGGAAAGCGCGCCTGCACCTGGGGCACGAGCTCGGCGGCATCGGCCATCTGCGGCACGGCCTTGGGCGAGACAAAGCTTGCCGCCTCGATGCTGCGCACGCCGGCCGCGACCAGCAGTTCAATCAGCCGCAGCTTGTCGGCCGTGGCCAGGTGGATGGCCTGGTTCTGCAGGCCGTCGCGCGGCGCGACATCGGTGATGTGGATGGCCTCTTTGATGTCCACGCTCATGCGATGGCCCCTTCGGCGCGCAGCGCTTCAAGCTTGTCCGGCGCGTAGCCGACGAACTCGCCCAGCACCTGGCGCGTGTTCTCGCCCAGTTCCGGCGGACTGGTGAACGCGCGGCCCTTCTCGGCGCCCGACAGCTTGATCGGGTTTCCCGGCATGCGCACGGTCGCGCCGCTTTTGAGCGGCACCTCGACCACCATGTCGCGTGCCAGCACCTGGGCATCGCTCAGCGCCTGCTCGAAGTTGTTCACCGGGCCGCAGGGAATGCGCGCCTCGCGCAGCCGTTCGAGCCAATGCGCCGTGGGCTGCTCGCGCAGCGCCGCGCTGACGATGGCATCGATCTCGGCCTTGGCCGCCAGGCGCACCGGCTGCTGGCGGTACGCGGGATCGCGCAGCGCCGGCAGGTCGATGAACTCGACGAAGCGCTCGAAGAACGGGTCGCCAATGCAGGCAATGATCACATGGCCGTCGGCCGTGGGGTAGCTGTTGTAGGGCACATGCACGAAGTGGCCGTTGCCTATGCCTTCGGGCACATGGCCCGACAGCAGGTGCATGGTGGCCATGTAGTTGAGCAGGGAGATCTGCGCGTCGAGCATGGAGATGTCGACATGCTGGCCCTTGCCCGTCTGGTCGCGCTCGACCAGCGCGGCCAGCACGCCCATCGCGCCAAACACGCCGCCGCCCAGGTCACCGATCGGAATGCCGCTGCGCGTCGGGCCCGACTCGGGCGTGCCGGTGATCGACATGCCGCCGCCCATGGCCTGCACCACCTGGTCAAAGGCCGGGCGCTGGGTCTGCGGCCCGGTCTGGCCAAAGCCCGTGACCGAGCAGGTGACGATGCGCGGGTTGACCTGGGACAGCGAGGCGTAGTCTATGCCGAGCCGCTCGGTCACGCCCACGCTGAAGTTGTCGAATACCACGTCGGCCTTGCGCACCAGATCAAGAAACACCGCCTTGCCGGCCGGGGTCTTCAGGTCCACGCAGACGCTTTGCTTGTTGCGGTTGAGGGTGAGGTAGTAGGCGCCCATGCCGTCGCGCGAGTAATGCGGGTCGTTTTCCAGCAGGCGGCGCGTGCCTTCGCCGCTGCCTGGCGGCTCGACCTTGATGGTGCGCGCGCCCAGGTCGGCCAGCAGCATGGTGCCGTAGGGGCCGGACAGCATATGCGTCAGGTCCAGCACGGTGATATGTTCAAGTGCCACGTTCTATGTCTCCGAAAGTTTGCCCAATACCCTGCAACAGCAAGAGCCGCGCCAGCCCGCGGCAGCGCGCCAAGTGCTTGATTCACAAGGGATGTGCGCTTCGTCAGGCGCTGGCGCACGTCGCACTGCGACGCCCATGAAACAAGTCTGTGTTTCAATGCGACATGCCCAGCAACCGCTCCCCCTCCCCGCTTTTTCCGGCTTCCGCGCGCAGCGGACAGCTGCCGCGCCTGTGTTTCCTCAGCTACCGGCAGATCCGCGGCTTTGCCATGCCGGTGGTGGCGGAATACATAGGCCGCGCCGAGATCGAGGTTCTTGACGGCACCTTTGGCGATGCGCTGGCGATTGCGCGCGACCGGCTCGAACGCGGCCTGGTCGATGCCTTTGTCAGTGCGGGCTCGAACGCCAGCATCCTGCGCGCCGGCCTGCAGGCGCCGGTGGCCACCATCCAGCTCACGGGCTTCGACCTGCTGCAGGCGCTGATCAAGGCGCGGCGCATTTCCAGCCGCGTCGGCGTGGTGATGTATGGCCAGACCATTCCCGAGCTCGATGAAGTCAAGGACTTGCTCAATATCGAGGTGGTGCAGCATGCCTACCGCACGCCCGACGACGCGCGCCAGCGCTTCGAGCAGCTGCGGCGCGAAGGCTTCGAAGTCATCGTCGGCTCCAGCCTGGTGGTCGAGCTGGCCGAGCAGGCCGGCCTGCACGGGCTGCTGGCCTATTCGCTGGGCAGCGTGCGCAAGGGTTTCGAGGACGCGCTGGAGCTGGCGCGCGTCGCACGGCTCGAGGCCGGGCGCTACGAGCAGCTCAACAGCGTGCTGCACAATCTGCAGGAAGCGGTGCTGGCCGTGGACCGCGACAACCGCGTGATCGCGATCAACCCGGCGATGCAGCAATTGCTGGGCCCATCACAGACACGGCCGATCGGCCAGTCGCTGCAAGCGCTGGAGCCCGAGCTGTCGCTGCAGGCCACGCTGGCCAGCGGCCAGGTCGAGCGCGCCGTGGTGCAGCGCTTTGCGCAGCGCGACTGGGTGGTCAACCGCACGCCGATCCGCGAGCACGGCGAGATCGTCGGCGCCGCGCTGACGCTCTACGATGCGCGCACCATCCAGGAAGCCGACACCAGCCTGCGCATCCAGCAGGGCCGGCGCCAGAGCGCGGCGCGCCACCGCTTCGCCCATTTGATAGGCCAGAGCCCGGCATTTGCGCGCGCCGTGCAGACCGCGCGGCGCTTTGCGCGCACCGACCTCACGGTGTTGATCGTCGGCGAGAGCGGCGTGGGCAAGGAGCTGTTTGCGCAGTCCATCCACAACGACAGCGTGCGCGCCGGCCGGCCCTTCGTGGCCGTCAACTGCGCGGCGTTCCCCGAAGCGCTGCTCGAGAGCGAGCTGTTTGGCTACGAGGAAGGCGCGTTCACCGGATCGCGGCGCGGCGGCAAGCGCGGGCTGTTCGAGGCGGCGCACACCGGCACGCTGTTTCTCGACGAGATCGGCGACATGCCGCTGCAGCTGCAGACCCGCCTGCTGCGCGTGCTGCAGGAGCGCGAGATCACGCGCCTGGGCGCGACAGCCGCCATTCCGGTCGATGTGCGCGTGATTGCCGCCACGCACCAGCCGCTCAACGGCATGATTGCCGAGCGGCGCTTTCGCCAGGATCTGTTCTATCGGCTCAATACGCTGCGCCTGCCGCTGCCGCCGCTGCGCGAGCGCCGCGAAGACATCGTGCCACTGGCCCAGGCCCAGGTCGCACGCTGCCTGCAGCGCCTGGCCACGCCGCTCGATCCGGCGCGCGCGCTCGCGCCCTTGGTGGCCCGGCTGCGCGCCTACGACTGGCCCGGCAATATCCGCGAACTGGAAAACCTGGGTGAGCGCATTGCGGTGTTTCTGATGCAGTTCGAGCGCCTGGAAGACATACGCTACGACGAGCTGCGGCATGACCTGCCGGAACTGTTTGGGTCCAGCGAACCCACATCGGCCGACGACCCAGGCCTGAGCGCCGCGCGCGTGGCGGCGGCGCTCGCGGCCCATGGGGGCAATCGCCAGGCCGCGGCGCAGCAATTGGGCATCAGCCGCTCCACGCTATGGCGCTGGCTGCGCGCGCAGGGCGATGCGCCGGCGCCAACCTAGCCCAGGCGCACGGCCCACAGGGCGGGATTACTGCGCCCCGCCCAGTACCTTCAACAGCTGCGCATTGAACGCCGGAATGTCATCCGGCTTGCGGCTGCTGATCAGCTTCTGGTCGACATGCACTTCGGCATCGACCCACTGGGCGCCGGCATTGACCAGATCCACCTGCAGGCTGGGCCAGCTGGTCAGCGTGCGGCCGCGCACCAGCTCGGCGTCGATCAGCAGCCAGCCGCCATGGCAGATCACGGCGATCGGCTTGTCCTGCTTGGAAATGGCCTGCACGAAGGCGCGCGCATCCTTGTCGACGCGCAGCGCATCGGCGTTCTGCACGCCGCCGGGCAGCAGCACCGCGTCGAAATCTTCCGGGCTTGCATCTGCAATCGTGCCGTCGACGGGGAAGCTGTCGGCCTTGTCCGTGTGGTTGAAGCCCTGCACCGAGCCGGCCTTGGGCGCGAGGATGCTGAGCTTGGCGCCCGCAGCTTCCAACGCTTTCTTGGGACCGGTCAGCTCGACCTGCTCGAAGCCATCGGTGACGAGAATGGCGACTTTCTTGCCGGAGACATTGGAGTTTGCAGCCATGGAATTCCTTTGCTTTGGTCAAAAGCCCGACTGTCACCCCATGCGCGCGCCCCGCTTGTAGTCGCAAGTCCAACACCGGGCCAGGCAGCGGCTATTACCGCCCTTGTCTTACAAACTCGACCGATGCCGGCAGCAGGGGCCGGGCGGTCCGCGTGTGACCATCTCGCGAGGTTTATGCAGAGGCTCCCTGCCCCTCGCAATACCAGCGGTCGTCGGCCAGCATGACCTCCTGGTGGCCGCGGCCCGCGGGCATCATCGGGTAGCAATTCTCCTGGGCGGCCACATGCACGTCGAGAAAGAACGGCCCGTCATAGGCCAGGCATTCGGCCAGCGCCGCGTCGAGCTCCTGCGGCCGGTCCACGCGCCGCGCGCCCCAGCCAAAGGCGCGCGCCAGCGCGACGAAATCGGGCAGCGCCGCATTCCAGCTGTGGCTCAGGCGGTTGCCGTGGTTGAGCTGCTGCCACTGGCGCACCATGCCCATGTAGCCGTTGTTGCACAGCACCAGCTTCACGGGCGTCGCATGCTGGATGGCGGTGGACAGCTCCTGGATGTTCATCAGCACCGACGCATCGCCGCTGACGCAGACCACGGTCTTGTCGGGATGCGCGATCTGCGCGCCTATGGCCGCGGGCAGGCCATAACCCATGGTGCCCGCGCCGCCCGACGTCAGCCAGCGCCGCGGCCGCTCGATGGCCAGATGCTGCGCGGCCCACATCTGGTGCTGGCCCACATCGGTGGATACGATGGCATCGCGGCCGGCCAGTTGGGCGCGCACCGCGCGCATCAGCTGCTGCGGCAGGATGGTGGTCTCGCCGGGCGTGAAGGCCAGGCAGTCGGCGGCGCGCCAGCGTTCGATGCGTGACCACCAGGGCGCGAGCCGTATGGCGGGCAGCGCGGGCGGCAGCAACGCCGTGAGCGCTTCGAGCACCGCGCCGCAGTCGCCTGCGAGCGCCACATCCACGGCAATCACCTTGCCGATATTGCCCGGGTGGATATCGATATGGATCTTGCGCGCCCCGGGCGCGAAGTCGCTCAGCCGGCCGGTGATGCGGTCGTCAAAGCGCGCGCCCACGCAGATGATCAGATCGGCATGGTGCATGGCAAGGTTGGCTTCCACCGTGCCATGCATGCCCAGCATGCCCAGAAACAGCGGCTCGGACGCCGGCAGCGCGCCCAGGCCCATCAGCGTGAGCGTGGTGGGCAGATGCCAGTCGCGCGCCAGCGCCGCAAAGCGTTCGCAGGCGCCCTCGCCGGCATTGATCAGCCCGCCGCCGCCGTAGAGCACCGGGCGCTGCGCGCCGGCAATCAGCGCGGCCGCGGCCTGCAAGGCGTCGCGGCCCGGCAGCGCGGGCGGCTTGGGTGCGGCCGGCAGCGCCGCCGGCGCAGGCGTATCGACCTGCTGCAATTGCACATCCTTGGGAAGATCGAGCAGCACCGGCCCGGGCCGGCCGCCGAGCGCAATGGCCACGGCTTCATGCACCGCTTCGGCGATGTCGTTGGCGTCGCGCGGCTGGTGGTTCCACTTGGTCACCGGCCGCGAGATGCCCAGCGCATCGCATTCCTGAAAGGCCTGGGTGCCGATCACGCCGCTGGCCACCTGGCCGCTGATGCACAGCAGCGGCACCGAATCGCTGATGGCGTCCAGCAGCCCCGAGATGGTATTGCCCACGCCTGGGCCCGAAGTCACCAGCACCACCCCCAGCCGGCCGGTGGTGCGCGCATAGCCTTCTGCCGCATGCACCGCGGCCTGCTCGTGGCGCACCAGCACATGGCGTATCGCGGGCTGGCCATGCAGCGCGTCATACAGCGGCAGCGCCGCGCCACCGGGGTAGCCGAAGATGGTGTCGATGCCGCAGGCCACCAGCGTGTCGAGCAGGGTCTCGGCGCCATTGCGCGCGTTGCGCACGGGCGTGGCGGATGGATTTTCGAGAGTGTCGGTATTCATATGCAGATTTTTCCGCTTATGAAGCAAAATGGGCTTCTTTTTTCGGGCCTAAAACCATGGCAACGCCGAAAACCATTCGGAAAAACTCCCCAGAACAAGAAAAATCTCCGCTGCAGTTCGACAGGCACGATCTGGCCATCCTGCGCGAGCTGCTCGAAGACTCGCGCCGCACGCTGCAGGAGATAGGCGCGGCGGTGAAGCTATCGCCCACCACCTGCTGGAGCCGCATCAAGCGCCTCGAAGCCGAAGGCGTGATCAAGCAGTACCGCATCGAGCTCGACCGCGCGCGTCTGGGCTACCAGGACACGGTGATCGTGCAGCTCACGCTGGAGAGCCACACCGACGAGACGCTGTTCGAGTTCGGCCGCGTGCTGGCGCAGATTCCCGAAGTGATGGAGGCCTATCTGGTCTCGGGCGACTACGACTACTTCATCCGCATCGCCGTGAAGGACACGCGCGACTACGAGCGCCTGCTGCGCGAGCAGCTCTACAAGATCCCGGGCATACGCCACAGCAAATCAAGCTTTGTGCTGCGCGTGCTCAAGGATTCGCACGCGCCGCTGCTGCCCTAGGCATCCCCTGCACAGATCCCTGCGCAGGGCAACCCGATGGCCGTCGGACGGGCAGCGGCGCGGGGCGCGCTCAGCGGCGCCGTGGATGCTCCAGGAAGAAGCGCAGCATCTCCTGCGAGGCATTCACGCCGCGCGGGTCGGTATGGCTGCCGCGGGCGTCCCCGCCGGCCCAGGCATGGCCCGCGCCATGCAGCATCCATTGCTCGACCAGCGTGCCGGACCCCGCAGGCTGCGCAGCGTCGGCGGCATACAGCGTGCGCGTGTAGCGCTGGCCCCCGGCCGACTGCCCGTTCAGGACCTGGCGCGACGTCTCGCCCGCCGCCTGACCGCGCGCTGCGAGTGCGGCCTGCGCCAATTGCTGGGCATTGCGCGCGTCGACGGTCCTGTCCGCATCGCCGTGAAAGATGATCACCGCCGGCAAGGCCTCGCCGGCGCGCCTTGGCACCGCCGGCGCGGGCGGCAGCTTGGCGCCGTTCTTCATGGCCGACAACGCACCCATCACATTGCGCGCGGCGCCAGGCTGCAGGCCCGAATGCACGCCCACGGCAGCAAACACCTCGGGATACTCACGCGCCAGCAGCGCGGCCATCGCTCCGCCCGCGGACAGTCCGGCAACGTAGACACGCCGCTCATCGACCGGGTGGCGGCGCATCACATCGCGCACCATGGCCACCAGGGTCGCGGGCTCGCCCGCGCCGCGCAGTTGATCCTCCGGGCGAAACCAGTTCCAGCAGCCCTTGGGGTTGGCCGACTGCGCTTGCGCGGGATAGAGCACCAGCGCATTCGCGGTTTCGGCCACGCCATTCATGGCAGTGCCGGTGGCAAAGTCCTGCGGATTCTGCGTGCAGCCATGCAGCATCAGCACCAAGGGCAGGGGCTGGGCCGCGGCACTTGTCGCAGCCGACGGCACATAAAGCCAGTAATGGTCTTGCGGAGCACCGGCCGGCGCCGAGAACGCGATGCGTTGAAAGCTGCCCGGTGCCTGGGCATCGGACGCCTGCGTGGCCCCCGGTGCGGCGGAGCGTGCGCCCGGCGCGGCCCGGTCGATGACTTCCACATCCTGCACATCCGGCTCGCCGGCCTGACGTCCAGGCCCGGCATGCCAGGCCCGGTGGGTGGGTGCAGGAGCCACCGCCGGCCCCGCATCCCCCGCAGCCGCGGCAGACGGGTTGGGCCCGCTGGCGGTCCTGGCGCCCAGGGCGCGCTGAATGGCCTGTGTGGCTTGCATCAGCTCGCCGCGCTGTATCAGCGGCGCGGTGGTCGCGAGCATCTGCTTGAAGTCGATATTCCAGTCCATGGGAAATCCTTGATCGGGCATGGCGCCCGGATGAGTGAAGTGGCCCATGCGCCCGCAAGGAGAGCGCGCAGGTTGCGTCCTATCAGCTTGTTCGGCGGTGGACTGGGCCGCTTGTCACCTGTCTTCATGGCTGGCGCTGCCGCAGGCAGGACGACATCGTCCTCCCGCGGCCAACGCCTGGATTCAGTGGATGCGACCGGCAAGCGCCGCCTTGACGGCCGGGCTGGCCTGAAACGCGCCCAGCACGGTGACCGAGGCGATGGTCGCCTGCGCCAGCTGCGGCGACACATCGCCGTCAATCGACGCCAGCCCCAGAACGCGGATATCGAGCTGCTCGCCCGCCGCCTGGGCCGCCATCAGCTGCGCCCGGCCAAAACGTTGCAGCCCCAGCACCAGCATCTTGCGGGCCACCATCTGCCGCACCGTATCGGCCTGGGCCGTCAACTGGTTGCGGATGGCCGTACGGATGAAATCGGTGCGATTCGCATACACACCCTCGGCCACGAGCAGATCGATATGCCCCAGGTCGACAAAGCCCAGATTGATGGTGACCTTCTCCGAGTCTCCTCCCTTGGCACGCGCAGGCATTGGATCATTCATGGCCATTTCCTTGATTTCACCATCCATATGGATGGCGTGTGGAGTTATTTTAGCCTATTTTGGTTTTCCGGGGGCATGGTCAGTGCCACCGGCCGATACATCCCCACCGCAGCCGCTTATTTAGCCGCTAAAAAAATCCCGCCGGTACCGGCGCAAAGAACGGTGTGCGCGCGCTTCGCGCCGCCCAGCCTGTGTTACAAGCGCAGCATCGAATCCCGGGAATCCTCCATGGCCACCGAAGGCAACGCCAGTCAGCTCATCAGCATCGTCACCCTGCTCGGGGCTGCCGTGATCGCCGTCCCCCTGTTCAAGCGCCTGGGGCTGGGCGCGGTGCTGGGCTATCTGGCCGGCGGCCTGGCCATAGGCCCGTTCGGGCTGGGCCTGGTCAGCGATGCGCAGACCATCATCCATGTGGCGGAACTGGGCGTGGTGATGTTCCTGTTCATCATCGGCCTGGAGATGAAGCCTTCGCACCTGTGGAGCCTGCGCGGGCAGATCTTCGGGCTGGGCAGCCTGCAGGTGTGCCTCAGCGCCCTGCTGCTGACCGGCGTCGGCGTGGCCTTCGGCTTTCCCTGGCAGATCGCCTTTGTCAGCGGCGCGGGCTTTGTGCTCACCTCCACGGCCATCGTCATGCAGGTGCTGACCGAGCGCGGCGACATCCATGCGCCGCGCGGCCAGCGCGTGGTCTCCATCTTGCTGTTCGAGGACCTGCTGATCGTGCCCCTGCTGGCCATCGTGGCCTTTCTGGCGCCCGTCGATGCCTCGCTGGCCCCGGCCCAGCCGCTATGGCAGCGCATAGGCCTGGCCGGACTGTCGCTGGCGGCCCTGGTGGCCGCGGGCCTGTGGCTGCTCAACCCCCTGTTCCGCGTGCTGGCCAAGTCCAAGGCGCGCGAAGTGATGACCGCCGCCGCGCTGCTGGTGGTGCTGGGCGCGGCCCTGCTCATGGACCTGGGCGGGCTGTCCATGGCCATGGGCGCCTTCGTGGCGGGCGTGCTGCTGTCGGAGTCCACCTTCAGGCACCAGCTCGAGGCCGATATCGAGCCCTTCCGCGGCCTGCTGCTGGGCCTGTTCTTCCTGGGCGTGGGCATGGCGCTGAACCTCGACGTGGTGGCCGCGAACTGGCAGCTGATTGCCGCCGGCGTGCTGCTGCTGATGCTGGCCAAGGGCCTGTGCATCTACCTCGTGGCGCGGCTCACGCGCAGCGCGCACGCCGATGCCATCGACCGCGCCGTGCTGATGGCCCAGGGCGGGGAATTCGCTTTCGTGCTGTTTGCCGAAGCGCTCAAACTGCGCGTGATCACCGCCGAGGTGAGCGCCAACCTCACGGCCATTGTCGTGCTGTCCATGGCCATCACCCCGCTGGTCCTGGTGCTGCGCAAGCGCTTCGCGCGCCCGCAGGACGTCTCGCTCGAAGGCGTGGAAGTGGCCAGCAATCTGCAGGGCAATGTGCTGATCATCGGCTTCGGCCGCGTGGGCCAGATCGCCAGCCAGGGGCCGCTGGCGCGCGGCGCCCAGCTGTCCATCATCGACATCGACCCCGACGTGATCCGCGTGGCCGAGCCCTATGGCTTCAAGGTGTACTACGGCGACGGCGCGCGCACGGACGTGCTGCATGCCGCGGGCGCGCACAGCGCCCAGGTGGTGATGATCTGCGTGGACAACGCGCAGGCCACGACCCGCATCGTCGAGACCATGCGCCGTGAATTCCCGCATGTGACCGTCGTCACGCGGGCCAGCGACCGTGAACACGCGCTGGCGCTGATCAAGCTGGACGCCAGCCACGTGGTGCGCGAAACCTTCGAGTCCGCGCTGATCATGGGAGAAAAGGCCGTGCTGGCGCTGGGCGCGTCGGAAGCAGAGGCCGCCGACCTCACCACCGTGGTCCGCTGCCGCGACAACGAGCGCTTCGCCATTGAAACCGCGGGCGGCCATTTCGCGGGGCGCGCCCTGCTGCTGGGCAACATCGAATACATCGCGCCGCCGCAGCACGCCGACGCCGCGCCGCAGGCCGCGCCCGGCCTGCCATCCTGAGGCGTCGCCCTTTCCTCTTCCCTGTCACCCGATCAACCATGTCCATGTCCGAACACTACCGTTTCCACGAACTGTTTGCCCAGCTGGGCCTGCCCGACTCCGCGGCCGACATCGCCGCCTTTCTGCAGCGCCACCGGCCCTTGAGCAACGATGTGCTGCTGGCCGATGCGCCCTTCTGGGACGCGGCGCAGGCGCAGTTCATCCGCGAGAAAAAGCAGCAGGATGCACCCGAGTGGATACAGCTGATCGACCAGCTCAGCGAGGCGCTGCGCGCGCCCGCCGCCAGCCACAGCGCGCTGGGCCGCAGCCGCGTGCTGGCGCTGTCGGGCAGCCTGCGCCAGGCGTCGTTCAACACCGCGCTGGCGCATGCGGCCAAGGCGCTGGCACCGAACGGCATGGAAGTCGAAGTGGCCACGCTGCACGGCATTCCGCTGTATGACGGCGATGTGGAAACCGGCGAAGGCATTCCGCAGGCCGTGCATGCGCTGAAGGCGCAGATACTGCAGGCCGACGCCTTGCTGCTGGTGACCCCCGAATACAACAACGGCGTGCCTGGCGTGCTCAAGAACGGCATCGACTGGCTGTCGCGCGCCGACGGCAAGGCCGTCTTCGCGCAGCGCCCCACGGGACTGATGGGCGCGTCCATGGGCGGCTTCGGCACCTTGTCGTCCCAGACCGCCTGGCTGCCCACGCTCAAGATGCTGGGCGTGAACCTCTACAGCGGCGGCTCGGTGCTGGTCTCGCGCGCGCACAATGCCTTCGCTGCCGACGGCGGACTCAGCGATGCCGCCGGCCAGAAGAATCTGGCCGCCTATCTTGCCGGTTTCCAGGAATTCGTGCTGCAAGCGCAGGCGCGGTAGGCTCCCGCACATCGCGGCGCCGTCTTTGACGGTGCGCGTTCAAGCACCATCAAGCCACTGCCAGGCTTGGCGACACGCCCAGGCTCGGTGGCATGCATCTACGGCACGCCGAGCGGCAACGCGAGACGAAAAGCGCCATCGGCGCAAATGACCTCGACATTGGCACCACCCGCGAGATTGCAGGGCCTCGCACTAGTCGCCGTAATAGTATCGACATGCCAGGACGATCACATCCTCATCCGTAGCGCGGTAAACCAAACGGTTTGTCTGATCGATGCGCCTGGACCAATAGCCCGACAGATTGCCCACCAGCGGCTCGGGCTTGCCGGTGCCCACAAAAGGCGCGCGCGCGATCTCGCAGATCAAGACATTGATACGCTTGAGTGTCTTTCTGTCCTGACCATGCCAGTACAGGTAATCGTCCCAGGCATGGGGCAGAAACTTGATCGCACGGCTCACGGTTCCAACAGGTCATGTGGCTTGGCTGCGCCCTTGCGATCCTGCTCCACGGCCGACATCAGGCGGCGCGCATTCGCCGGGCTTTGCATCAAGTGCAGCGTCTCCAGCATGCTGTTGTAAGTCGACTCGGAAAGAAGCACCGCGTTCTCGCCATCACGCCTGTGGATGAGGGTCACATCGCAGTCAGCAACCACGCGATCAATGACGCCTTTGAACTGGCTTCTGGCTTGGCTGAAACTGATGACATGCATGGCGGCTCCTTAGTTGTACGCAATATTGTACGACTTCTCTCTTTGCCTCCTCCTGCCAGCCAAAGCAGTTCTGCGCTGAACCACGCCCGCACGGCCTAACCGCCTCACCGGCAGCAACCCTAGCCCGCTCCCCGCACGCACCACACGACCACAGCCCCCGCAAAACGGCATCGTCAGATGACCAGGAACAGCATCTAGCCGATCGCGCCCGCAGACCAGCATCCCTTCCATGCTTTCTCCGACTTCCAGCTTGCTCGGATGCGAAGCCGGTCTGCGCACTAAAAAACCGGCATTTCTTCATTGGCTGGCCTGTAAGGCGACTTTTTTAGCCGCGCTATTTCGTAACCTCGTAATTAATCAACACGCACCACAATGAGAGATATGATGCGTCGCTATTTCTTAAATTAAATAAATGGCTTCCCAAAAAGCCTGGCGGCTCTGGCTTGCGGCGCAGCGGATGGACGGCATGCCAGGCCATAGTCAAGGGAAGGAAGCCCTCTTAACCGTCATGCCCCGGCGTGGAGAATCCGCGCTTTGGTAATACTTAGCTTCGCCAAAAATAATAGTAAGTGCCAACGTCTATGGCAGTGAGAGCTAAGGCTGTTTCTGCGCGCGGCCGCCCAGCCAGCATGAAAACAGGTCTGGAACCCTCCGCTCTCTACGACATCGGGGCAGCATGGATAGACAGATGTACATTACTTATCGCGAGTTAAGTGGAGGCCCCCCACTTTGACAGCTGGAATCGCCCAAGCAGCGGGCGAGCAGACGGATTCAAGCACTGAGTGAGCACCCCACGCCATTGGCTCCGCGGATTCCGTGCCTGGATAAATTCCGCTGAAACTCTAGCTGGGACGCCTACGGAAAATTGCCCCAGATCGGCTAGAGACCAACGACCGCTTTGATAGATAAGGACAGTCCACGGCAAGCACCAGTTGGTCAACGCTTTTTCCGGGACGACCCGCTTAAGACTGTGGATTCAACCGATCGACGCAACACATTCTTTAAACATCTCAGCACAGTTTTTGTACCCTAAGATCTTCTTAGGCCCCTCGTTCAATTTTCTCGCATTCGCATCCAACTTATCCTGCGAGTAGCCCGAGATGTCGATGCCCTTGGGCAGGTACTCTCTGAGTAGCCCGTTGGTGTTTTCGTTCGTTCCGCGCTGCCATGGGTTTTGTGGATCGCAGAAGTAGACCTGGATGTCGGTGGCCACGGTGAATCGCTCGTGCCCCGCCATTTCTGATCCCCGGTCCCAGGTCAAGGAACGATAAAGCTCTTCCGGCAAGGCCCGTGCATGTCTGGCCAGCTCCGCAGCTACCGTGTATGAGTCTTTGTCCACCAGCTTGACCAACATCACGTAGCGCGTGTGCCGCTCCACCAGCGTTGCAATCTGGCTGTAGGCATCACCGAAAAACAGATCGCCCTCCCAGTGGCCTGGTACTGCCCGATCCTCTATGTAGGCAGGACGCTCGCTGATGGGCACTGCATCAACGATCCGACCATGGATGGGTGTATTCTGGGTGTAGTGGCGTGAGCGACGCATCCCTCTGGTGCGCCGCAAGTGCTCCCGAAGCTCTTTCTTCAAGGCCCCGCGTGTTTGGATGAATAGCGTGCGGTAAATGGCTTCGTGAAACACCTGCGAATCCTCTACGCCCGGGTAATTTCGTTTGAGCCACCCCGCTATTTACTCCGGGACCACTGACTCTGCAATTTACTCGCGACGATCTGCGCCAGTGCAGGCTTGCCGGCCAATTTGCACATCTTTGGGCGACGCGCTCGCTCCCAGGCTGTCTCATCAGCCTTCGCCGCTCGGTAGCAAGTCTTGCCGCCATTGCGCACGAGTTCACGGCTGATGGTGGATGCTGCTCGTTTCAAGCGCTTGGCAACGCAGCGGATAGATTCACCTGCTGCCAACGCCCTGGAGATTTCTTCTCGCTCAAGCATGGTCAATGCCAAACGAGACCTAAGCCTAGCTGGTGGCTGGATGCCACCCGTCGCACTCAGGATGGTGTGAATGGAGGAGAGCGACCGGTCAAACAGTTTGCCGATTCCGTGCGAGGTATCGCCAGCTTTCCAGCGATCCCACATCAGTGCCTTTTGAGCTTCGGTGTAGTAAATCCGCAGTCTTTGCTACATGCCAACATTCCTTCCGCCAGATGCGATCATCTATATTGCATTGACCAGTTGAATCCGCAGCTGAACTTTGTCAATCGGCCTCGATGACCCGAACGACGGCAGCGCCCGTGACAGACGGTCAGCGCCTCACTATCAGCACCGGATAGTCGGCGATATGCGCCTTCTCCATATGCCCTACCGCAGCTGCGGCAACAGTCGCCTCTATATAACGTGCGGCAAAGTTCGATGGGCTATCGCGAACTTGATATGCTCCTTACAAGATAGTAAGCAAATGTGCGCGCAGCCAGGGTCAGCCAACGATCTGCCAATGGACCATAAAAGCAATTTTCGATTCCTAGCCCAGAACCAACCATTGCTCGCCGAGCATGGCGTCATGGACGATCGGCTGTTCCCATTTGATCCGGCCAGCGCTGTTCTGAAACTGCGCCGGCTGGCCGAGGCTATCGCGCAGGACGTGGCCTCGCGCGTACGAACCCAAGCATAAGCCCGCCCAAACGCGAGGCTGAATAGGATACATAGAGGGAAACATGGAGTTGGTTCTTAACATTGGACCCTGGGTGATAGCCATCTGCGCGTTCATCCTTCTGGGCGGCCTGCTGTGCTATTTCGTCTTGGCACGGCCGAAGCTGTCAAGTGCATGGCGGGAGTTGGATAAATTCGCATCTTTGGTTGAGGCCGGCGATCCTGCAGACGGAGATGTCGCAGCACTCAACGAGGCGGCGAAAGTCACGCCCTGGCTACAGCAAGCTTGGAAGCTGACCGGGAACCGTTTGCTGCTGGTTGGCCAGGGCGACAAGCAGCGACGCGTGCTGCTCGGCTCTGTGAGCGATGTGTGGCAGCCCGAGCGAATGCTGCACAAGCACTTCAATCTGCCGCTGTTTGAAGCCATGCCCAACATTGCTGTGGGTGTCGGTCTGTTCTTTACGTTTCTGTTCCTCACATTTGCGCTCACCGACGCTACCGCGGCGCTGAGCGCTGCCGGGACGGCCAATCCAGTCAGCGCGACCAAGGACCTGCTGAGTTCAGCGGGTGGCAAATTCTGGTCGTCGCTGGCCGGTCTGACAGTGTCGTTGGTCTGGACGGTGAAAGGCAAGCAGGCCTGGGCGCGTGTCCACCGGGCGAGCGAACGTGTCGTGACGGCGATTGAAATTTGGTGGCCGCCGGTCGGCGCCGAGGCCGCCGTCGTCGAGCAACTGAGGCACCTGGGTGCCTTCGGTGACAAGCTGCGTGAGCACCATGAGACGGCTCAGGATCACAGCGACCTGGCGGGCGAACTGCTCGTCGAGGCCCGAGAGCAGACCGGAGTACTCAAGCGCTTCGAGACCGACCTGGCCATGAGCATCGGCAAGGCCGTGGCGTCCGGCTTCAGCCCGCAGATGGACCAGATGACCTCACGCCTGGAGAAGGCCATCTCCGACCTCAGCGATCGCATGAGTTCAATGAACGAGGACGCCCTACGCACCATGATGAAGGACTTCTCGCAGGCCATCAGCGCTAACACGGCCGACGAGATGAAACAATTCAAGGAGACGCTGAGCGCGCTGTCCGGCAAGCTCGACGCATCGGCCGAGCTGTTGAAGGTGGGCGTCGAGGGCGCTGCCTCCCAACTGGGCGAGGCCGCACAAGGCATGACTAGCGGTATCCACGCAGCGACGGAGAAGATGAGCAGCGACATTGCAACCGCTGCGCATGAACTCGCCGCTAGCGTCGGCGGCATGGAGTCCGTGTTCGTGCGAGCAACCGAAGCCGTGCAGGAGGTCGACGCCTCTGTCCGGCGCGCAGCTACGCTGGGAGCACAGGGCGTCGAGCAGATGGATCGCTCCATCAAGGCCGCACATGTCCTAGTGAACGATCTGGGCGATGTGGGCAAGGACTGGAAGCAGGTCAGCGACGACGTTTCCGGGTTTGTCGCTAAGCTTGCTGAAGCCAGCGACGCGATCGAGGAAGTGTCCGAAGGGCAGCGTGCTGTCGTTCGCACCGTGCAGTCGGCCGGGCCGGAGGTACTGGGGGCGGTGACGCAGATGCGTTCGCAGATGGAGGGAACATCGCGAGCGGTCGCCGATGCGATGCAGCAAGTGCAGGGGGCCATGGGCCGCACGAGTCAGGATCTGAGCGGCGTGGTGACCGCCATCAAGGACGGCGTGACGGAGTACTCACGTCAGCTCGCATCGCTACACCTGGACATGGATACAGCGATGGCGAAGGCAGTGAGCAAATTGGGTGGCGCTATCCATAACCTGAACGAGTCCATCGAAGAACTCAACGATGGCCTGGAAGCCGTCCGTGTAAAGGACTAATCCATGTTGATCCTCAAACCGCGCTCCGCACCGTCTGGGCGCAAGGAAGACGGGGAAGGCAGCTACCTGGCATCGGCCAGTGACCTGATGATCGGATTGCTGTTCATCTTCATCATCTTGGTGGTAGTGCTGGCGCTAGAACAGCGGCGGCAGGAAGCGGAACTTGACACTGTTAAAGGTGCGGCCGACCCACGTGCCTCGGTGACCGAGGCCATTGGTCAGGCGCTTAAAGACGCCAAGCTAGATGTGCGCGTGGACCCGGCCAGCGGCGTCATTTCGCTACCGTCGGACACGTTGTTCGCACTCGGGTCATCATCGCTCAGCGCGACCGCGACGCAAGCCATCCGCGACGCACGGGAACGGTTGGCGGTGGTGCTGCCATGCTACGTGGCCAGCCAGCGAACGCACGTCACCGACACACAATGCGCCCACAACCGGGGGTGGCATGAAATCGACACCATATTCTTGGAAGGGCACACCGACAGCGTGACCAACACAAAGCCCGGAGGCAACCTGGGGCTCTCGTTTGACCGCGCCCGCTCGATTCAACAAGTCTTGACGGGCGAAGGCTCGCCGCTGATACCTTTTCGCAACTCTGCAGAGCAGCCGATTTTCTCGTACAGCGCATACGGCGCTGACCGCCTACTGCCGGGCATAGACGGGACAGCCGCACAGAACCGGCGTGTGGACTTGCGTATCGTTTTGAAGTACCAGTCTATCAACGACACGCTAGAGAAACTGAAGCACATTGAGGGCGGGACCTGATATGTTTGCGGACTTGCCTTTCGGCTTTCCAAGCCTGGATGCGGCTATCGAGGCGCTGGGCAAGTTTTCACTGCCCCCACCGCCAGCGCTAGACTCCATTGGCCTACGCATGCGCAAGCTCTATGCCGAGGCGAGGACGGACGGCTATCAGCATCTCAGCCGAGGCGCTCTTCGGCGACTGCCGTATGCACTGTGGATTGAAGGCGAGCTGCCTCTGACCAGCACGGATGCGGAGCTGATTCGGGCGTACTGGAATCTCCACCTGCCTACCGCCGTACGCGATGCCCGAGCCGCCAAGCGCTGGCTAGTCCCATTGTTCTACGTGTATTGCCACCACTTCCGAAAACAGGAGGCAGACTTCGAGGATTTTGCGCAGCGCATCCAGCAAGCGATTGCGGCAGCCAGCGGGCCTGCCGCCGAGCGGTTCGCAACAATGCATGCTGAACAGCGATGGTTCTCTCCGAATGAGGTGGGCGTGCATCTGGGCAAGACCATTGCGCTGGGGGCGGGCAATGTGCGGGACGTCCTGGTGACGCTGGAACTTTGGTCCGGTTTCTTGGAGGAGCCGATCTGCAGCGAAGCGTTTGCCGGGGCGCTGAAGGCGTCAAACGATGTTTTGTCTCAGGAACGGGTGATCGAGCGCATGAAGTCGTGGGCCAATACCGATGTCGGTGGTCCGCGCAGTACGCCGATGCTGCGCTATGCAGAGCATCGTGTCGCGTTGGCGGATGGCCTTGTCAGGCCTTGGTTGAATCAGCGGCCCGCGGACGGCATCCGCCGCAGTCTTGCCTCATTCCTGATCAAGCATTACGGCGACCCACGCATGCTCACGCAAGTGCATGCCGGGCATCGTTGGCAGGGCGTCTCGCCAGCGACCATCACCACGGTTCGCCGGTGGCTGGTGGGCGACACTTTGCAAGCATTCATGCGGATTTTGCAGCTCACGGCCGACGTGATATGGCGACATCGCGAGCGCTTCTGGATGGCATATTACGAGCATGGCTTCGTCGAGGAGGCCTGGTTGGCTCTGGGTTCAAAAGCCGCTTTGTACGCGCAGCGGGAATTCAACAGGTCTGATTGGGCGCAGTATGGGGCGCTGGTGTCCGGGGCGACGTCGGACCAATCGGTCTTGTTCCTCAGGATCGGGCACATGATCTTCATGGAGTGGAGCCACAACGGCAGCTTGCGGGCCTGCGCATATTCGGATGCTGACGTACCTGCCATGTACCTGCCCGAGTACCGGGGAGAGGAACTGAGGGAGGTCGCTTCCTATGACTTTCATAACGGGCAGAACCAGCGACCTGAACTGCGCCACATGAACTCAGAAGGTGGCTCCTGGCAGCGCAAAGCCAGGGATTTCATCGATCAGCACACGGGAGTGAGACTCAGTGATCAAGCCATCCTTGGTTGAAGGCAGCGCCTGCTGGCGCGTCGGAGTGGACCTCTCGCACTGGGTCAACGCACTGTCTGTCAGCGCCGCCACAGCTGTGAGCCAAGCGTTTGAGCGAGGCGCGGAGCACAGGGGTGACCAGTTTTTCGTTCCTGTTGAGCAGGTTTCACTCTGGCCAGAGACTGTGGCTCAAGAGCTTGGCCTGCCGCCCAACTGTTCGTTGGCGCTGGACTTGAGACTCAGTGGAGCTCTGGGGCGTGATGGCGCGAAGCTCGCAGGGCGATGGTTGCAGCCTGGCAAGACGATCCCAGCCCGCGATGTGGAACTCCGCGATGGCTGGCTTCACAAAGGGGAGCAGGTGTTTCGACTTCAGGCGCCGTTGGCAGAAATTGCAAGGCAGGTAGAAGCGTTCAATCGTTTGCCATCGGATGATCGAGATGGGCAATTCCGGGTATGGGCGGGCATCCGCGCTTGCCTCGGTGATGACGCCGCGAATCAACTGACGGATGGTTTCCTGAAGAGCCTGCGGGTGGTCACTGCGTCAGCCTTCACCTGGCTCATACGGACAGACAAGCTTGGCCAGATCGAGCTGGTGCCGAAACTATTGACCGAACAGCATTCAGAAGATGGACAGACCTCTGAACTGGTCGGAGCGCTGCCTCCGGCGGACGGCGATGTGTTCGCCAACCGACTAGACCAGTTGCAGGAGGGGGCGTCGGCCTTCCCTATTAACCAAGGACTCTATGTCGTGGTCGAGGAGGGACTGCGCACGGCCCTGACGGCAGTTCGCAAGTTGCGCAAGGCGCCCGCAGAGCAACGCAAGCGGGCAGCGCTGCATCCAGAAGCAGTCATCCGCGAGTTGCTGAAGCAGGCTGAAGACGAGCCCTCGTTCTTCGTGGAGACGGAGCGCTTTTCTGACCGCGTGGTGGATGTGGCCGAGTGGGTTACCTCAGTGCTCCCCTGGATCAAGATCCAACCGCAGTCCTGGGCACCGCCGACGCAAACGGGTATCAGGCTCAACGGGGAGGATGTTCCACTGGAAGCGGAGGAACTCGGAGAACTCTGCCATGCCATGGCTCAGGCTCTGCAGGCCGGCCAGACAAGCGTTGATGTGAAGGGCATCAAGGTGCCGGTGACGCAGGCTAATGTAGATGCGCTCACCAAGCTTCAGGCGACGGTCGAAGCGAGACGGCAGGGAAGGCAAGAGCCGGTCGCAGCGGTTGAAGAGGATCGAAGCGGCCCAAAAGTGCTGGTCATCGAGAGCAACTTCGAGGCTGTCGGCTTCAGCCGCACAAGCGACCAGCAACGACCGGGCTCGTTGGGCTGGCCGATTACCGTGCGCACCTCCCCCAAACCCCATCAGGAGGTGGGCCTGGCGTGGCTACAGCGACATTGGGTATCGGGCAGCAGCGGCGCCATGCTGTGCGACGACATGGGCCTGGGCAAGACCTTCCAAGCGCTCGCCTTCTGTGCATGGCTTCGGGAGCTGATGGCCGCCGGGCGCATCGAACGCAAGCCACTGCTGCTGGTAGCTCCCGTCGGGCTTCTTCGGAACTGGGAGAAAGAGCACGAGGAGCACCTATGGAGCCCCGGCCTGGGCGACATCGTGCGCGTCTACGGCGAGCATGTGAAGCACCTCAAGCGCGGCCGCCACGGCGATGGCACGGCAAGTCTCGACACCACACGCATCAGCCAGGCAGATGTCGTTCTGGCCAACTACGAGGCGGTGTCGGATTATCAACTGAGCTTCGGCGCCATCCGCTTTACCACCGCGGTGCTGGATGAGGCGCAAAAGATTAAGTCACCGGGAACACGCGTGACCACGGCTGTGAAGGCCTTGAACGTGGAATTCTTCGTGGCGATGACGGGCACCCCCGTAGAGAACCGCCTGGCCGACCTCTGGTGCATTGCTGACGCGGTTCAGCCGAGCGCACTCGGCGACCTGAAGACCTTCAGTGCCCGATACGAGGCTGACGCCACCAACGTAGCGGCGCTGCGCGACCAAGTTTGGCAAGAAGAGGAACAGACAATTGGCACGCCAAAGCTGGTGCTGCGCCGGCTGAAGTCGGAAAAACTCATAGGTCTTCCACGCAAAATCGAGCATCCCATTCAGCGGCCAATGCCGCCGCGACAACTGGACGCGTACCTGCGCGCAGTCCAGCAAAAGAACATGTCGGGCGACGGAGCCATGCTGGAGCTGATTCACAACATGCGGCGAGTGTCGCTGCACCCCATCATGATGGATGGCGGCCTGGACCGAGGAGAGATTCTTGATCCTGCCGAGTCAGCCCGCATGGCGGCTGCTATCGACGTACTGGACGACATCGCCCACAAGGGCGAAAAGGCTCTCGTCTTCCTGGAATCGCTGGACCTGCAGGACGCTACGCAACTGCCCACCATCCTCGCGCGCCGGTACGGCCTCAAGCGTCTGCCGATGATCATCAACGGCGAGATCGGCACCGATGTGCGCCAGCAGCGTGTCGATCTATTCCAGCGAGAGGAAGGGTTTGACGTCATGCTGCTTTCACCAAAGGCTGGCGGCGTGGGTCTCACACTGACGGCAGCCAATCACGTGATCCACCTCTCACGCTGGTGGAATCCGGCCGTCGAAGACCAGTGTTCAGATCGCGTCTACCGCATAGGGCAAACCAAAGACGTGCACGTTTACTACCCAATGGCAATACTGCCTGACAGCCCGGAGCACAGCTTCGATCTTCAACTGCAGATGCTAATGGAGCGAAAGCGCGACCTCGCTCGCAACCTGCTGGCGCCGCCAGCGTTCACTAAAGAAGACTATGCCCGGCTACGGGCCGGAATTATGTGTGAGTAGAGTATAGGCAAGGTTCAACAGAAACTCACTGCGTTCTTGGGGCGGACGCGGCTGCGCTCAGGAACCTGTCATGCGACAGAACAGCGGTCGCTAACGAGGCTCAACCACTGCCTTCTCAGGCTTCGTCAGTGCTCTGACCATTTTTCTTACTCAGGCGTTTAATTATCTTCTCAATTATTTTCGCCTCGGCCCCTGTGAATTGAGCCTCTTGCCCGGCCGCGGTTATTTGAATCTTCTGCTTCAACTTGAACAGTCTGTACCCACCATAGCCAAGCCCGGCGGCACCACCGATAGCCGCGCCACCAACTGCGAGCGGCATCCAGATGGGCGTAACAGAGATAACGCCAACCGAAATTAAGACACCGGTGATGCCCGATGAGCCGACCGTTGTGCCAAAGATTCCAGCAGTACCGATAATGCTTCCCGCAGCGCCGGAAAGGTATAGCGCGCCTGCGCCAAGTGCAGTTGAGGCAGCCGTCAGCAACCCTCCAACAACCACGGTGCTTAAGTAAGTACCAGCAACATATCCCGCTGCCGAAGTAACGATCATTCCCCCGGCGGCATGGGGAACCAGAGTACCGCCAGCGGCCAATGCGGCGATGACCGGGACGAGTGGTATTGGCATTTGATTTCCTCCGACCTTTCTTTGGGCGTAATGTAGAACTGAGCAACTGCCAGAGACAGGGAACGCTACCGACTTCCTTGGAGGCCGATTGGTTTAAGTTAGGCCGCTACCGTGATTGGCCCGCAGGCGAGAATCACCCGCCCCTCTCCCGCAGCGCTTCATACAATCCCGCAGGACCCAGCAAAACATCCTTGAGTCCAGTCCGCACGCGATCTGACCCCAGGGCCTGTTTGCTCATGCTCCCATGGGCTGCGAGCGCGTCCATGATGGCATTCATGATTTCGCTGGTCAGGTCGGGAGAGTTTGCAAACTGTTCCTTGGTGTTGTTCATGGCCTGCTGCTGCAGCAGGTCAGATTCAAGCAGTTTGCCCTTGAGGACATTGTTCACGTAGACCAGCTGGTCATCGTCCGTTAAATCACCCTCGAACAAGCCATTCAGCTTAGACAGAATTTCCGAGAGCATCACTTTCAGGGGGTCCTGCACCTGCCCGCCACCAGAGTCGGTCAGTGGCTTGAGTTTGGTATCGGCATCGCTTTCTTCATTCAGTGGCAGATCACGCCGGCTCTGCTCCTTAAGCTTGTGGTGGGTGAGCACGACCTTGGACAGATCTACCCCTTCGCGCTCCCGGCCGAAGTCTAGCAGCGGCAACAGGCGTTTGAAGAAAATGGCGCGCTTTTCGATAGCCGTGTTGCCATAGTCGAACATCTGGCCGAGGAAGGCGTACACACGCACAAAAGTGCCTAGGTCGCGTTTGAAAAGTAGCAAGGCGTTGAGCTCATCCTTGGCCACCTGGGCCTCTGCGCTGCCCGGATGTTTTGCCTCCTGTGCCTTGAACTCCTGAAGCGCGGCCTTGTAGCGCTTGAGCAGCCGGTCAGCTACGGGCTCGATGGCGGCGACCAGCATGCTCTGCGATGCCTTGGGGTTGAGTTCCACCACGGCCACGCGGTCCACTTCGTATTCATCGTAGTGCCCGCTGGCATCAAGCTTGGCCCGCAGGTCGTAGATGAGGTGGGGGTCGGTCACTCCGGCCAGCTCTGCCGTCTCGTAGTAGGTCTGAAACGCTGCCAAGACCTCGTCTGGGTCGTTGACGAAGTCGAGGATGTATGTGGTGTCCTTGAGGCCATGCGGACCGTTGTAGGCGCGATTGAGGCGGCTCAGGGTCTGCACGGCCTGGATACCTGCCAGACGCTTGTCCACGTACATGCCGCACAGCAGCGGCTGGTCGAACCCGGTTTGAAATTTGTTCGCCACCAGCAGGATTTGAAACTCATCGGTAGCAAAAGCGTCGCGAATATCACGGCCCTTGAGGCGAGGGTTGAGCTTGGCGCTGACTTCGGTGACCGGATCGTCCAGACTTTCGGGATCATTGACCTCACCTGAGAAGGCCACCAGGGAATCGAGCTTGTAGCTGTTGTCGATGATGTACTTGTCGATTGCCAACTTCCAGCGCACGGCTTCTACACGGCTGCCCACCACGACCATGGCCTTCGCGTTGTCATTGAGCAGCGGTTGAACGTTTTCTCGAAAGTGCTCCACGACAATGGCCACCTTCTGGCTGACGTTGTAGGGATGCAGACGCACCCAGCGCATCAGGCCTTTCATCGCTTCATTGCGCTCTACGGCTTTTTCATCCCATTCCTTACCCCCATGGGCAAGTTTGAAAGCCAGCTTGTAGGGCGTGTAATTCTTCAGAACATCGAGAATGAAGCCCTCTTCAATGGCCTGGCGCATCGAGTAGACATGGAAGGCGGCGGGCAGGTTGCCCGAGCCTGCGGGCTGGTCTGGATGCGGTCTGCGACCAAACAGCTCCAAAGTTTTGGCTTTGGGCGTGGCGGTGAAGGCCACGTAGGTAATGCCCACGTCCTGCCCGGCCCGGGCTGACATCTGCGCGGCCAAAAGGTCTTCGGTGCCGACTTCGCCGCCGTCCTGCAGTTCCTTGAGCTCGTCGGCGTTTAGCAACTGCTTGAGCTTGGAAGCAGCCTCGCCGGTCTGGCTGCTGTGCGCTTCATCGGCAATCACGGCAAAGCGCTTTCCCTGGGTGGCGGCCAGCTCCTGCACGGCCTTGAGCGCAAACGGGAAGGTCTGGATGGTGCAAACCACGATTTTCTTGCTGCCCGATAGCGCTTCGGCCAGCTCCCCGCTTTTGCTGGCGTTTTGCCCGGTGATGGTGGCCACCACGCCGGCGGTGCGCTCGAAGTCAAAAATCGCTTCCTGCAACTGGGCATCGAGCACATTGCGGTCACTCACCACCAGGACCGTGCTAAACACCTTCTGGTTCTGCGCATCGTGCAGATCGGCCAGGAAGTGCGCCGTCCAGGCAATCGAATTCGTCTTGCCCGATCCGGCGCTGTGCTGGATCAGGTACTTCTGGCCCGGGCCTTCGGCGAGCACGGCTTGTACCAGGGCCCGGGTGGCATCGAGCTGGTGGTAGCGCGGGAACAAGATAGCTTTGATCTTCTTCTTGGCGTCCCGCTGGGTGACCAGATAACGGCCGATGATCTCCAGCCAGCTGTCGCGCTGCCAGATCTGCTCCCACAGGTACGCGGTGCGGTGGCCCGTGGCGTTTGCCGGGTTGCCTGCGCCGCCCCGGTCGCCCAGGTTGAACGGCAGAAAATAGGTGGACGGCCCCTGCAGCCGGGTCGTCATCATCACCGTGCGGTTGCTCACCGCAAAGTGCACCAGGGCCCCGCGCGGAAAGTCCAGCAAGGGCTCGGTCGTCTGCTTGCCCTTGGGCCGGGGAATGCGGTCAAAACGGTACTGGTCCACTGCCGCATTGATGTCCTGGGTGAAATCGGTCTTGAGTTCGGCCGTTGCCACCGGAATGCCATTCAAGAACAGCACCAGGTCCATGATGTCGTCGTGGTTGGTGCGGCACTGGCGCACCACGCGCAGGCGGTTGGCGCTGTAGCGCGCCTGCAGATCGGGGTTCATGGCCAGCGCCGGCTTGAACTGGGCCAGCTTCAAAGGGGCCTTCAGGCCCAGCATGTCGATGCCCACGCGCAGCACATCCAGCGTGCCGCGTTCGTCCAGCGCCTTGCGTAGACGGTCGAGCAGCATGGCTTCGGCAGCCGCGCCATGAGTCTTGGCAAGCGCATCCCAGGCAACAGGCTGTGTGGTTTTGATCCAAGCCAATAGATCGCAGGGGTATAAGGCGCGGGGAGTGTCATAGCCACTGGCATCGCCCTCGTTGCCGGGCAGGCCATAAAGCCAACCATTGGCGACTAGGTGCTCGCAGATATCTAACTCGAACTGAATTTCGTTGTGCAGTGCCATTCCCTCGTCCCTCTGGTGCTGTTATTTTTGTCAGGTGCCAATGGCTTGGCGCTTCAGGGCGTCCAAGGTCTTGCCATCCTTGTCTTTCCACACGATCCAACCGTTGGCCGAGCTACCCAGCACAGCCACGGCCGCCGTGCTCGGTGATCGAAACAGATGGTCCTTGGTAAAGACCAGCACGTTGCCTTCGACCTTCATGACGTCGGCTGCGATCAGTTTGTCCCGGATATTCGCGCTGCTGGTACCTACGATCGATGGCTGATGCTCCTTGCGCCCCAAGGAACCCGCCAGCACGACAAAACCTTCCGTTGTATAAAGCCCCTGGGCGTTGGAACCACTGGATGTGCAGTAGAAAAGATCCGCAGGACTGGTGTCTTTGGCTTCTTGTGGGGCCACCGCGTCAAACAAGGGGTGACCCAAAGTGGCCAGCAGGGCCTGGCTGGTCTCAAAGATTTCCAGGCAATCCGCCTCCATCGGGGCCGGGGTATATGGCCGGCTGCCAGCATTGCCGTTGAAATCCACATAACGCTCAGCCTTGCGTGCCGCCTGGATGCTGAGCCATTCCAGAAACAGCGCATGGGTCTGGGTCAACGAGTGCGTGCGAGATATCAGCACCAAAGCACGTTCCCAGAAATCCTTCTTGCTATCGTGTCCCGCCAGACGCGTGCGCAAGTCGCCTGTCTGGCCGGTATAAAGCTGTGGCTCGCTCCCATCTTCCGGCTGGGCGACAAGGTAGTACACCCCGACCTGCGCGCTCTCGGGCATCTTGAGGAAATCCGGCAACAACTTGCGCGGCACATCGATGACCTGGACGATGCGCGTGGTGATCTCAGCTACGCGGATGCCGGTGGGGCTGCCACCGGGAAGAAAGATCTGGATGGTTTTGGGAGTGGCGCTCATGCGGCTTTGACGGAAACAAAGCTGCGCACATCGATTTGACCGGTGACGGCGGCAGAGATAAGGGCGGTGCGGCGTTCTTGCAGCAGGGTGATGGCAGATTGGGCTTCCTTCACCAGTACATCGATCGTCCCTATCTGACGGGCGACAACCTTCAGGATTTGCTGCTGCTCATCCAATGGTGGGACGGCCAAGTTCAACTCTAGGATCGTAGACTGTCCGATGTTCAGCATCGAACTGCTGGCGCCTGTAGCGGCCAACTCAATCTGACCACGTACTCGGTCGCTACCAAGATACAAAGCCAGAAACACTGGCTCACAGACGTCAGGGAGTAAGCGTATGCGGTATAACTTATCGCAAAGCATCAGCCTTGGGTAATCGCGCAAGATGACAGCTGCGCCGCCGACAAGTTCTCTAGTGTTGGCTCGAGAGATTAGGACATCCCCTGCGGTAAGACCCAATTCGGGGACAGGCTCCAGCTCTGGCGGTAGCGCCTTGTTCTCCTGGGGGCGGAAAACGCCGCCGTTCACGCAACCGACCTTTAGAACGCCCCACTCCTCTTCCGACTGCACAGGGAAGCCTTCACATTGCGGGCTCCAGCCTTGTTCGAGGATTAAGACCAGATGCTTGACGCGTTTGATTTGCCAATGTTCTGGCACTTGCCCCAGCCACTCCACCCCCGATTTCTTCATGGGCACTGACGGGTCCAGCCCCTTGGTCACGGCATGCGAAATTACCGCCTGGCGCTTTTCCTTGAGCAGGGCAATAAGCTTTTCCTGCTCGGCCAGCAGGGCATCTATTTGGGCTGTTTCGTGGTCAAGGAAGATGGCAATCGAGCCATACTCGAATTTTGGTGGTATCGGCACTCGAATTGATCCAAGATCGCCTTTGGTCACATGGACCATGCCAATGATTCCATGCGCTTGATCTTCAACATGAGACGTAACCGCCTTCAGGATCCAATAAAGTGCTTGTGTTGCGATGTCATACGATTCAACACGAAAAATGTGCTGATTCAGCGCACAGACCTCGGTGTTTCTCCAAATGAATGGGCCAAAGGAGGTTCCCCGATTGCCTGACCACCCAAAAAGCAAATCGCCGTCATGCACCAAATACCTTGACTCAACGGCACCGTCAAAGTAGTTAAAGTCTTCACTGCCGTTTAGATTCTGAATCCGAATAATTGAAATCCCCGATTCGGCCCATTCTGTAGGCTTGAATGCATGTCCGTTAACGAAATCAGCTAAGTGCTTCAGTGGGATAACTTCCCAATGCGCCGGCACCTCCCCCAACCATTCCACCCCGCTGTCCTTGTACTCCGGGTATCGCGCAAAGCTCATGCCTTATCCTCCGGGCCCGCAACGTTCAGTTGATAGAACTCATGCAACTTGGCTTGCAGCAAAGCCTTGTCAGGCAGCTGGGTCTGGTACTGGGCAATCAGTGCTGGCGAGGCTGTTCGGCTGAGGGCGTACTCCACCACTTCGTCGTCTTTGCTTGCGCACAGCAGCACGCCAATCGCAGGGTTCTCGTGCGGCTTTTTGACGTCGCGGTCCAGCGCTTCCAGGTAGAAACTGAGCTTGCCCAGGTATTCGGGCTCGAAACGGCCCACCTTCAACTCGATGGCGACAAGGCAGTTCAAACCCCGGTGAAAGAACAGCAGGTCCAGCGCGAAGTCGCGCTGGCCTACCTGGAGCGGCACCTCGGAACCGACGAAGCAGAAATCCCGCCCGAGTTCAGTGAGGAAATTTCGAAGCTGTGTCAGCAGTCCTTTGTGCAGGTCCGCCTCGCTATGGCCATCGGGCAAGCCCAGGAATTCGACCATATAGGCGTCTTTGAACACCTGCAGGGCTTGCGGATGGGTTTGTGTCACCAGTGGCGAGACTTTTGTGGGCTGCAGCACGGTGCGCTCGAACAGCGCCGTCTTGAACTGGCGTTCCAACTCGCGCTTGCTCCATTTTTCCTGAGCGGCCAGGCGCAGGTAGAACTCGCGCTCTTGCGGCAGTTTGCTTTGGCTGAGAATGATGAGGTTGTGCGTCCAAGGCAGTTGTCTCACCAGTGGCGAGACGATTGCATCGCCATGGTAGGCCTCGAAAAACTGCCGCATACGGTACAGGTTGGGACGCGTGAAGCCGCGCAGGCCGGGCTCGGTGCGGGCGATGTGCGCGGCCAGTTGCTCCACCACACCCTCACCCCACTCCGCAGCAGCGATCTTGCGGCTGATGATGGCGCCCACCTGCCAGTACAGCTCAATCAGCGTGGTGTTGACGGCCTGCACGGCACGCTGGCGCGCCTGGGTGATCAGCTGCACCACTTCCGTGAATCCGTTGTCCACTGGCTTGTTCATGCCGTCAGCCCCTTGATCATTGCCAGAATGCGGTCAGTGGTCTGCTTGAGTTCGGCATCAATCTCGGCCAACGGCCGCGGCGGCTTGAATACATAAAAATGCCGATTGAACGGAATCTCGTATCCCACCTTGGTCTTTTCCGGGTCGATCCAGGCGTCGGGCGCATGGGGCAGTACCTCGCGCTTGAAGTATGCGCTGATGTCTTCGGTGTAAGGCACGCTCTCGGTGTCACGCAAGGCGCTGTCGGGCTGGGGTTTGCCCTTTTGCTTGCCTTTGGCGCCCAAAACGACTTCGCCGGCTGCATCGCGCAAAGGGCGCTCCACGGTGATCGTGTGGTAGCCAAAGGCCTCGTTGTCAAAAATGCGGCTGATGGGCTTGCCGTCGTCTTCTGCCTCGGTGAAGCTGCCAAAGAGCTGGGTGATGCGGTCGATGTGAGCGTCGCTCAGTTCCTTGCGCTTGGAGCCCAGGCTTTTGCGCATCTTCTGCCACATGCCGCTGGCATCGATCAATTGCACTTTGCCTTTGCGAGCTGCGGGCTTACGGTTGCTGATGATCCAGATATAGGTCGCAATGCCAGTGTTGTAGAACATGTCGTTGGGCAGGCCGACAATGGCTTCGAGCAGGTCGTTCTCCAGCACGTAGCGGCGAATTTCGCTCTCGCCGCTGCCGGCACCACCTGTGAACAGGGGTGAGCCGTTAAGCACAATGCCAAAGCGGCTGCCGCCATCGGCCGTGGTGCGCATCTTGCTCAACAGGTGCAGCAAAAACAGCATTGAGCCGTCCGACACCCGCGGCAGGCCTGGGCCGAAGCGGCCGTTGTAGCCTTGCTGCTCGTGCTCCTTGCGCACTTCCTTTTCCACCTTCTTCCACTCCACGCCAAACGGCGGGTTGGAGAGCATGTAGTCGAACTGCTTGTACGTGTGCCCATCGTCCGACAAGGTGTTGCCAAAGGCGATGTTGGCCACATCCTGGCCCTTGATCAGCATGTCGGCCTTACAGATGGCATAGGACTCGGGGTTGAGCTCCTGGCCAAACACTGTGAGCCGTGCCTTTGGGTTGTGCTCGGCCAGATATTCACCGGCCACGCTGAGCATGCCGCCTGTGCCCGCGGTCGGGTCATAGATGGTGCGCACCACACCGGGCTTGCTCAGAATATCGTCATCCTCGGTGAAGATCAGGTTGACCATGAGCCGAATGACTTCACGCGGGGTGAAGTGTTCGCCAGCCGTTTCATTGCTGATTTCCGCGAACTTGCGGATCAACTCCTCGAACACCAAACCCATCTGCATGTTGCTGACCCGGTCAGGGTGCAGATCGATTTGGGTGAATTTTTCGGTAACCTGATACAGCAAGCCGGCTTTGGACAACCGCTCCACCTGGGTCTGAAACTCAAAGCGTTCGAAGACATCCCGCACCGCCGTCGAGAAGCCCTGGACATAGGTGAACAGGTTGTGGGCGATGTTGTCGGGATCACCCAGCAGCTTGGCCAGATCCAGCGGGCTCTGGTTGTAGAAGCTTTGCTTGGACCTGCGCAGCAGGAAGGCCTCGGGGTTGAGGCCTTGTGTGTTCTTGTCTGCCAGCTCCGCCAAGACGGCCACCTTGGTAGGCTCGAGGACGCAATCCAGGCGCCGCAGAACGGTAAAAGGAAGAATGACTTTGCCGTAGTCGGATTGTTTGTAGTCTCCACGCAGCAGGTCAGCGACAGACCAGATGAAGGCGGAGAGGAATTGTTGGTTCATGCGACTCGTACTGACAATAACTTACTGCGGGAAGTATGCCAGTGGAAGAGTCCGGCAAGCATGTACTTGGTCTGTGTATTCGCCATGCCGGCGGATGCTCAGTGCGTCGCGTTTCGCGTTTAGCTCGTTCGTCACCAGAGGATGCACAGATTCCCTTGAAGATGCTCAGGTAGGCTGCTGACGGAGATAACTAACGATAAGGTCCCCTTATCACGAAAAATTAATGCAAGTGCGTCCATTCACGCCCGCAGCCTTGATGGCATGGATCAAAGCTGGTCCTGAAAGGCCTTGCTAAAGCGGATCTGCGTCAGTGACTGTTGCTGCCCTGGAACCTTGCCGCAGTTGTTGGATGGCCTGCATACGCACCCGGGCTGAGAACATCCAGAAGCGATGCCACCCAAATACAAAAAATTCTCATTTGCAATCTACAATTACGGCTTTTCATCGCAGTCTTTGCCGCAGATCCACTTGCTCCTGCCCTCCCTGCGAAACTTCGTCATTGCGACTGGATTGGAATGCACCGTGGTTGCGCATGTATTGAACGAGCCTGAAAGCATAGAGCGTCTTTACTCGGACCACCATTCCTGGCTGCTGGGCTGGCTCCGAGGCCGCCTGGGCAATGCCTTCGATGCCGCCGATCTTGCGCAAGATACCTTTGTGCGCGTGCTGTTGCGCCGGCCCTTGCCGCCGCTCAGACAGCCGCGCAGCTATCTGTCCACCATTGCGCGCGGCCTGGTGGTCATCCCCTCACGCGCCATCAAATTCATGACCGGGTTTCCATCGACTGTGTATAGGCCTTCAGCAGCATGTGCGATGGCATTGATGGCACTAGTAACGCTCATTCCAATTGGCAGGCCAGCACTCAGTTCAGGATCGTAAAGGACGGTGCGAGGAAGCACCCGGAAATACTAGCCCGTCTTTTTCAACCCAGCTTCAGTGATGCCATAAATTGGCGTCATCTCCGAGCCCGCATAGGTAGTAGTAATGGCCAGGATTGGCAGGCCCGACTCCAGTGCAATAGCTTTGCCCAGACCGATGGTACACCCGCCCCCGAAAGCCACGGCGCAGTCTGCGCCCAACTGCGCGGCATGCGCCCTCGCCTCACGCGCTGTCTCAATCGGAACATGCATCACTGCCCGGTCGAAGATACCTGCACAACATGCGCCCAGTGCCTCAGCTGCGGACTCAGCCTGAACCCTCTGCCCATGCGTGCATAGGACCAGCGCGCGTCGGGCCTTTAAAGGCGTCAATTTCACTCGCTAGTTTGTCGAGTGATCCAGCGCCAAATACCACGCGCTGGAGTTCGATAAGAACACCGTGCAGCGCATCTCCCAGATCCGGGGCTGGCAGGTACGCAAGCGGGCGATTGGCATGCGGCCTCGCATGCAGGCTTTGCCATCGGTGGCTAAGGCGCCCAACGAGCGCTGGTCGACAGACCTGTGCCGTGTCTGGGCTGGGCGAGACGGCTGGTCGTCGCTGGCCTTGGTCATCGACTGCCATACGCGAGAGTTGCTGGGCTGGCACCTGTCTCGCACAGGGCGAGCCACTACGGCCGCCAGCGCTCTGGAACAGGCCCTCATCGCCCGGTTCGGAACACTGGGGGCAGTGCCCGAGCCATTCCTGCTGAGGTCCGACAATGGCCTGGTGTTCACCAGTCGCCATTACACGGCCTTGGTGAGGAGCTACGGGCTGCGCCAGGAGTTCATCACCCCGCACTGCCCGCAGCAAAACGGCATGGTCGAGCGCGAAATCCGAACGCTCAAGGAGCAATGTGTGCATCGACACCGCTTCGAGAGCATGCAGCATGCCAGCCGGGTCATAGGTGACTGGATTGGCTTTTACAACCACCAACGCCCGCACCAGGCGCTGAAGATGAAGATGAAGATGAAGATTCTCGCTGACGCATATGCGTTAGCGGCCTGACCTGTGCAGGAACTGCTGGGTCAATACACCGGGGCGTTCATATACGCTCTTAATAGCACCAACCAAACAGCGCGATGATAATAATCCCTGCCGCTATGGCATTCCTGAAGTTCACAGAACAGGCGCAAGAAGCCCAAAAGCACTGGCGATTAAAATCGTCGTGCCCTTAAATTTATCAGGCATCAGTTTATTGCTTGAACGCTTATGTCAGCGAGAACTGCTAAGAATATTGAGATGGTGCAATAACTCTTTTAAACTCTCACCTTCAAATGGTGAAAAAAAGGGATTCTCATTCAAACACAAAACCCTGGACGCTCTACTAATCTCAATATTTCCGGCGTCACTCAAAACAGTGTTTAGCGAAAAGAATGATTGCCGCCCTCGATGAAAGCGATTATCATGAAGAACAAACTCAACTTCCTCCTGATATTCCGCTTTAACTCTAGGGCCAAATATAACTCCAGCTATAAGGTTATCATCATGATAAAGAATTCGCTTGCGGCCTGTCATTTTTAGCTTTTTCGAATGATGGGAAGCCATCGCCATCTTATTAGTGTTTAACTGTTGAAACGTGAAAGACCTTAATTCACCCTCATATTCCCAAAAAGAATTTTTCTGCAAAAAGGTTGAGACAGCCTTATCTTTCCCAGATGTCACGCACTCCAAAATAGGGATTTTTTTACGCGAATCCACATATTCAACAGGCGCAAGCTTATATTCGTCAATTTTTTTTGAAAAAGGATTGTTATATAATGAGAATCCATGATTATTTGAGGCATAGATAACTACACACCCCTTGAAACCCTCTGCGTAATGGGCCCACATCATTGAATTAAGTGCATCTTTCGAAAATGATACACTATAGAAATCATGATTAATGGCCCTACTCAGAAGTTCGGTCATTATTAACTTACAGTGATCCGCCCTGACTGCTGGATTACCTAATTCGCTATCCTTTTGAAGCAAAGCCCTTTCAAATGCAGCAATAATCTGTCCGCTGCAGAGATCAAGCACCCCTTTAAGAGAGCCTAAGCTATCGATGGAGCTTATTTCCTTGCCTTTAAAAATATCATTGAGACTATCAGCAAGAAGTTGGCACTCCGTATTTATTATTTCTGATAAATTCCAAACATTGCTAATTCCTGTTTTCTTTAAAAGCCGCCCCCAAAGCTCTGAATTGTCTTCAAAATAATATATAGCTTTCAGATCATTCGGATCATTTAGTTCATGATTGGCCGCAAAATAAAGCTCGTTATATCTTATGGCCTTGTCAAAGTAAAAATTTGGCCTGTAATATTTAAATACATACATTTGGTTATTCCAATTCCCTTAAGTCTTCGAGTATGAAAAATTATCTGTAAGCTTTTTAAGCTGATTGCATGTAGAGACAAGACAATAATGTCGTATTGTAGTCAATATATTGCAGCCCTTAATCAACATCCAGCGATGACGCAGCCGCTCTCTGGGCAGGCCTGGAATGGGGAGGGAAATACGCACTAAGATGTATGGTCCCAGGAAGTCATGGTGCATTCTTCAGCTTGGAACAGGAGAAAGCACTATGGCAAGCCACCTGCATGGCAGCGCCAGTACGACGCCGCGTATCCGCGCAAAACTACAGCTAGCGACCGGCTCTCATCGGTCCTTGGCCAAGCGCTACGGAATCAATCCCAAGACCGTGGCCAAGTGGCGTGCGCGAACCTCTGTGCTCGAGCCCATGGGTCCTCGGTATAGATCAAGCCAGCATCTTTCCCAAGAGCAGGAAAGCCTGGCAATTGCGTTGCGCAAACAAGTCCATCTCTCGCTGGATGACTTTATGCGGCAACTCCTGGAGATAGCACCCAAGCTCAGCCGTAGCGCCTTACATCGATGTTTGCAACGTCACGGAATCAGCCGACAGCCCGCAACGCAGGTACTACGAAAGCACGGAAAGTTTTGAAGAAACGACGCTGGGCTTCGTGCACATCGACAGCGCCGAAATGAAGATATCCAGCGGCAAATAACACATGTTTGTCGCCATAGACCGCGTCACAAAATTCACTCATGTCGGGTTCTTTGACAGCGCCACGAAAGCCAACGCAGCACAGTTTCTTCGGCCAAGTGCTTGTGGCCCTCCCGTACCGCATGCATACCGTTCTGACGGACAACGGCATGGCCTTTACTGGGCAAGAACGATTCAGAGGTGGTGTCACCGACACATGTATAGGTCACATCTTCGAACGCATCTGCAAATTCAATAGAGTCGAGAAACGGCATACCAAGCCGTACCACACCTGGACGAACGGCATGGTCGAGCGCATGAACTGGACCATCAAGGAGTCCAAGATCAAGGCGTATATATACGCGGGACTGGAGCAGCTACGGGAGCATGTCTAGGCATTCGTCCAAAGCTACAACTTCGGCAAGCACTTGAAAGAGCTCAGGTGGGAGACACCATTCCGGGCGATATGCGAGGCATGGGAAAAGATCAAAGTCGCTTTAGACTTTGTCCGCACCATCTCACTGTGGTACTGAAAATCTAAGGGTTCGTTGCTAGCTACCTTTACTGGCTACACTTCTCCAATCTTTACGCGTTTCAGGTAGGTGTTTAACGCGGTTCAAAATTGAGTTCGGTATAGCAATTTATTCAACAAGTCATTCGCCCTGGACTTCGCTCCAGCCCAGCCGATTCCACTCTAGTCTGCGCCGTCTCCAGTGCTCGAAAATTGCCTGGGTGAAGTCCGGACGAACCAATTTAGTGCGACTCTCGCACCAATCCTGGTTTTCCTTCCGGATTATGACCCCTTCCAGCCTGCCTGATCGATAACGGCTTTTCACCTTGCTGAGCATCTCTTTAAGGTCCGCCAAAGTTAACTTCCCATGGAACAATGTGGGCACCGTGGCTAAACCGTATTCCGCAGCCAACGCGTTGCGCCTCGTGCTGTTCCAGAAGCGCATGGTGGCGCGCTCATACACATCAAACAGTAAAAACCAATCAGGCAGCGCTGTGTATTCAAGAGAATGACGAGCTGCGGACCACTCACCAAACAAAATTAGTCCGGCATCGCGATGCATGGTGAGGGCGCTCTGAACAGCATCACCGTGTATCGCCAGCCAATCCTGCAGTCTGGCAAACTGGCCCGAGTAAGGCTTATGCAGATACTGACCCCGGTTTTGGACGTTTACCATACCGTCGAGGCATAAGGATAGCCCCATGTTCGCTCCGTCTATTTTTTCTTCTATGGAAACTGCGGATGTCAAAAAGATAGCGGCTTCGGCTGGTGACAACACCTTGTCTTCACGCGGATCACCATCAGCCAACCAAGCGATATGGGCTGTACTCGGGAAACGAAAAAAATCACTCATGGCATCCAATTTTCATCGTTGTTTTTTTTCTGCATGTTTTTTCCTTGACCACTTCTCGATAATTGGCTCAAGTAATACTTTATGTTTAGTTAGGGCGGTTTCCCAATCGTGCCAATCGGTATCTCCGGCAAATGCAACGCAACCTTCGTTAAACAGGGAATGCGATGCAATAGCTGCTGCCACCATCTTCTTGTCTGCAGCGTCATGAATTACAGGCGATAGAGCTTTAGGCAGCACACCGCTACCATCCGTGTCGTAATCAACATGTACATCGTCTACAGCAGCGGTGCTCCACTTGTGGATGACTACCTGAATGCCAAAATCGTTAAATCCGAGTTTGTTATTGTATTCATTGTAAATTTCTCCGGATAGATCTAGAACCAAGCGCGAATCACTCTGCTGAAACTCATCCAACCAACTCCATACTTCCATTCGCAGTTCAGGATCAGTTGGCGTCGCATCAATGTCTTTGGGATGCACTGGATCTCCTGCGCTGGCAGCAATAAGTACATTGGTATCAACAACATAGCGCGCCTTCATTTCGCAGCTGCTTTCTGACGTTGGAACATCAAGCGAGCCTGTTCCCGTGTTTCACCTAGGGCATCACCGAAGAATCCGTCTGGCCAGTTCTTGAGTCGTCCATATTCATCAAGATCCAGCCCTCGAAGACGTGCAGTTTTATTGCGATTTCGTTCAACGAAGTACATAGCAGACTCTTCCGTTGATAATTGTTTCTTGGCAGTCAAAGTTTGCATGCGCCTGAAAAGGTGCTCCGAGTGAGTTTCAACAATGAACTGCACTTTGCGATCTTGACTGATTTTTACAAACAACTCAGCTAGAACTGATTGTGCGAGGGGGTGTAGGTGTATTTCAGGTTCTTCAAGCACTATGGTACTGCCCGGAGGTGCAAAGTATGAAACCACCAATACAGGGAGTACCTGTGAAACGCCAATACCCACGTCACGCAGGTTGCAGGCGACTCCGTCTCGATGAACGATAAGTTCGTAACGATTAGATCGTCCATGCTGACGTACCTCTAGGCGGTCAGCTACCTTCATGCGTTTCAGCCATATTGAAACACCTTCGACAATGTAGTTTTGTTCCTCGCCCTTCAACAACGCACTGGCCAATAGTGCGTCCACCGCACTACGGCCGTCTATCCCAACCTCGCCGGGTTTGGTTTTATTCCAAGCGTAATCACGCTCAGGCTTGCGACGCAGTGGACCTAAATAAATGATGCCATCTAACTCGCGTCTGATGGCCAAACTCAAGTCTTCGACCACTGGTCCGTCTTGGTCTAGAACAGCAATAGCGTCCGCAGAAAACGCTATCGAGCGCTCAGGCGCATAGTTCCGCCCCTTGAAGCGCGGTTGCGTCTCTTCATCGACCATGATTGAAAATGCACCCTTATCACGCCTGATAGCCCTGAACCTTCTTCCGGAAGTGCGTAAGTCCAACGTCTGTATCGCCACACTACCGGAGGAAGTCTGTCCATAAGTGCAGTCAAACTGTCCCGTGTTGATCCGGTCATTTTCTTGCCCTAAGAAATCGAAGCCAATCGAAAACTGGCGAGCACCTTCTCCACCCTGGTTAAGCACGTCCTCAAACCCGCCAAAGTTGAAAAGATCGCTGACTTCATCCCCTCCCAAATTAAGATGCACAGTTCGGTCGGGAGATCGCACTGTCTGTTTGAGCAAAAGCAGGCTTTGAATTAAAGTCGATTTCCCCGATGAATTAGTGCCCAGCAGCATTGTGACGGGCTTTAACTGCACATTGCCCGTATCTTTCCAGGCTTTAAAATTTGTCAGGCGTAGGCTAGTAAACATCGGTGCGCATTTCCTTTTTACAACATATCTCATGCCTCCAGCGGAAGCCTTGAGTGCAGTACTCGCTCAGATCACGATGCCCGTTTGTTGAGCGCGCGGATACGCTTAAATTGGACCGGTGCCTCGACGAGGTTGCTTGCCATGTGGATTGTATGGTCCGAAGTGTCATATCTCATTCCTCGGTCCGATTGTTGCCGCCGTAAACGTAACCACAGCAACTGGCCGACCTATGTCACTCTATGGCAGTTAGGACCTCAGCCGGAACTAGCACTGGAAGTCTGCTCGCGCATAGCCCCCCATCTACCGTACCGCTTTCAGTCTCGTTGCTCTGGCTCGATAGTGCTTTCTGTCCACCACGACGCTGCTGCGCTCGAGCAACTTGGATGCACTTTCGATGTCGTCAGCCAGATGAGCAGAAAGCATCGCATGTCGCACAGGTACATCGCACGGATGAGTTTACCGGTCGTTCATCGCTGGCGACTTCGGGTCTATAAGTAGCGAGATTGCGTGCATATTTCCATCGACAGGACAGCATGCGGTAAGTCAGAGGCTTGCCATCGGGAAAGCATGTCAAATTCGGTCACAGTGAGGTCATCTTTGATCCGCTAACAGCACCCGGTCGAAAATATCTAAGACTGGCTAACACAACCGGTCCACAAAGCGTGCGCAGATGATCGCCGCCGCCAATTTCAGCAGCGCTTCGTGGATATCCAGTCGTCGTTCAAAGCGGATTCGCAGCTTGCCAAAGCCGGCAAACCAACTATGCGTCCTCTCCACCACCCAGCGGTGCTTGCCCAGTCGCTCGCTGCTTTCAACTCCTCGCCTGGCAATCCGGCTGATGATGCCCCGCTGTCTCAGGTGCGTACGGCATCTCTTGAAGTCGAAGCCTTTGTCGGCATGCAGCTTTGCCGGTCTTTTATGGGGACGTCCAGACAAGCCTGCAATCGCAGGATGCGCGTCCACGCACCTCTCAAACATCTTGGAGTCGTGCCTGTTCGCGCTGCTGACTAGGATCACCAGTGGGATGCCTCTGGCATCTACAACGATGTGCAGCTTGGAGCCAAGCTTGCCTCTGTCGGTGGGGTTGGGGCCCGTTTCCTGGCCCCCCGGGGGCTTGGCACCGAGGAGCCATCAATGCTGGCCCGGCTCCAATCGATCTGGTCATGCTCACGCAAGCGAGTGAGCATGGCTTGGTGCAACTGGTCCCCGACGCCAGCGGCGCTCCAGTCGCGCAGGCGCCGCCAACAAGTCATGCCGCTGCCGTACCCGAGGGATTGGGGAAGGTCTTCCGTGAGGCACGCCAGGTCCCCGCGATTAACCTGAAGCGGGTGTACCGAATCATGCGTACACACGGTCTACTCCTGGCACTTAAGCCGATGCCACCGCGCCCGCAGCGTCGCCATGAAGGCCGCGAGGCAGTAAATCCGAGCAACCTGCGATGGTGCTCTGATGGCTTTGAGTTCAGGTGCGATAACGGCGAGTCGGTGCGCGCCACGTTCGCGCTGGACTGCTGTGACCGCGAAGCGATGAGTTGGGCTGCGACAACTGCAGCGCAGACGGGTGATCTTGCCCCCGTAGTTCCGGACACCGTCCCGTCGCTACGTTAGCCCTTGCGGGTGGCTTTATTTTGTCGCCGTCTGGAGTGCCACACGCACCTCAGGATACAGTCCGTCACTTGACAGAGGCTCAAATAGCTAACGATAAGGTCCCCTTATCGTCTACTGTTCAATGCCCTGACCATGGCCGCCGAGCCAGCCCAGACAAACATCCACATCTTCCTCAATCGTCTTGCTGAGAAACAGCGAAGCACGGGCTGAACATGCGGCAAGCCGCATGCCGCGATTGCCTATTGACGATGCGTTCCGCTTGGCAACATCGCTCCCTGTTCTCGCGCTGATGTCTCCCCATGCCTGATGGGAACTTAGGTGGATGCTTGCTTCAATGGCTGCGCTGCACTGGCCAAAATGGCATTGATCAACACCTGCATGCCGCGTGTCAGCGGTTTGTCTTGGCGCACCACCATGCCCAGCTCTCGAGACAGCAGGGGCTTGAGAGGCCGGATCTGCAGCCGCTGGCGATCCGCTTCGCGCAAGGCCATTGATGGCAGGATGCTGCAACCCAGTCCCGCTGCGACCATTTCCTTGATGGCCTCGATGCTGCCCAGCTCCATGGTGGGTCGAATGCGCACGCCGTTGTTCAGCAACCAGGAATCCACCAGTTGCCGGGTGTTGGTGCCCGGCTCGAACTGAACCAGCGGCAGCTCCAGCAAATCTTTGGGTCGCACGGTTTGGGGCATGGGCTTGGCGTAGGCAGCGCACACCACCACAAAGTCATCGCGCAGCGCTTTCGTCACGGCCAATGCGCGACTGGCCACCGGCAAGGTCACCAAGGCCAGGTCCAGGGCGTTCAGTTCAACCCGGCGCACGATGTCATCGGTGTTGCCTGTCGACACCACCACATGCAAAGCAGGATGGGCCTGGCCGATGCTCCGCAGCAAGGGCGGCAGCAGGTGCAGGCAGGCAGTCGCGCCCGTGCCCAGCCTGACCGTGCCATGCAGGCCTTGGGTGTGCTGTGAGACGGCCTCGGCGGCCTGCATGCCAGCTTCCAGCAGGCTGCGGGCATGACCGCTCAGCGTGACGCCGGCAGCGGTGGCTGCCAGCGAACGGCCGACCCGCTCGAACAACCTTACTCCCGTCTTGCGCTCCAACTCACGCACCTGTGCACTCACGGCAGGCTGGCTCACGCCCAGATGCTGGGCGGCGACGGAAAAGCTGCCGGTATCCAGGACCAGGATGAAAGCCCGCAGTTGGTCAAACGTAAAAGGTAAATCCATAATTTTTCTTATACATGGAAAAATTTTTGACAGCTTCCTTTATCCAGCGCCCGGCGTCAACATGTGGTCCATGCAAATCACCGACGCCCTTTCCCGCCAACATCCGCTCACCATCGAGCAGGCCCAAGCCGAACACATGGCCGCGGTCATTGGCATCTACGCCCATTACGTGCTCAACGCCGTTTGCACCATGGAGGAGATACCGCCCAGCGTGGCCGAGATGCATGAGCGCCACGCAGACCTGCGGCGCGAAGGCCTGCCTTGGCTGGTGGCATTGAGCGGGGCGGAGGTGCTGGGCTACGCCTACGCCGGGCGCTACCGGCCACGCGCTGGCTACCACGGCACGGCAGAAACCTCGATCTACGTCCACCCCGCGCAGCATGGGCGCGGTGTGGGACAGGCCTTGTTGGCTTCGCTGGTCGGGGAATGCGAATCCATGAAATTGCGGCAGTTGGTGGCCGTGATCGTCGACGGCGCGGACACCACCGGATCGGTCAGGTTGCACCAACGCTTTGGCTTCCGGCAAGTGGGAGTGTTCGCGCAGGTCGGCCGAAAGTTCGGCCGCGATGTCGATACCTTGCTGCTGCAGCGCAGCGTGGCGGCCGCGTGATGCCGGCGGATGCGCCGCTTCCGGGCTGGTTGCTGCTGCTGTGCACCACAAGGATGTTCCAGGCCACGATTGCCACCGTCTGGGCCGGCGTGATGCCGCGCGTGATGGAGGACTGGGCGCTTTCTGCCTCCAGCGCTGGCTTGGTGCAAAGCGCCTGGTATGTGGGTTATCTGGTCTCGCTTTTTAGCGTCGGCTTCATTGCCGATCGCATCGGGCCGCGTCGCGTGTTTCTGGCAAGCAGCCTGCTGACGGCGGTAGCAGCAAGCATTTTTGCACTGGTTGCGCAGGGTCCCTTGTCCGCGGCACTGCTTTATGGACTCACCGGATTGTGCGCTGGAGGCTGCTACAGCCCGGGACTGCAGCTGCTTGCCAACAACGCCACGTTGCAGCGCCGCGGCAAGGCCATGGGGGCTTTTATCGGTGCGTCGTCGCTTGGCTATGGGCTGTCACTGATGACCGTGGCGCTGCTGGCAAACACCCTGCCCTGGCGCAGCATTTTGCTGGTGGTGGCCGGCATGGTGGCAGTTGGCGCGGTATTGACGGTCTGGGCACTGGCGCGGATGCGGGCCGACCCGTTTCGTGATCCAGCAGCCGCGGCCGTGCCCATGCAGCTCGCACTCGCCGAGACGCTGCGCGACCGAACTGCGATGGCCGGCAACTGGGCCTATGCCGCGCACTGCTGGGAATTGATGGCACTGTGGGCCTGGCTTCCTGCCTACCTGGCATTTGCCGCACAGGGCAGCGGCCTGTCATCGGCGCAGGGCATTGGTCTGGCGGCCATGGCCCATTTGGCAAGCGTCGTGGGCAGCGTTTTGGGCGGTGCCGCCTCCGACCGCCATGGCCGGGTGCGCGTGATGCTGGCAGCCAGCGCCGCCAGCCTGCTGTGCTCATTCACCTTTGGCTGGCTGTGGGCCGCCCCGCTATGGGTGTTGGCCGGGTTCGCCGCCATCTACAACTTGTGCGCCATTGCCGATTCATCGGTTTATTCGACAGCCCTGGCAGACGTGGTGCCAGCCCACCGGCTGGGCGCTGCCTACTCGGTGAGGTCGGTGATGGGATTTGGTGCCGGCGCCGTCAGTCCCTGGGTGTTCGGGGTCGTATTGGACTGGGGCCAAGCCCAGCTTGCGTTGCCTGGCAGTGCGTGGGGATGGGCATGGAGCAGCGTGGGCATGGGAGCCCTGCTGGGCCCGCTCATGATTCTGCAATTTCACCGGCTGACCCGGAAGGCACCTGCATGAAGGACGTTAGTGCATTGACACTGAGCCCTTGCTCCATGCTTTGCCTTCACCTTGGAGTCAGAGGCAAGCGCTGCAGGCACTTGGGCAATAGTTCTGAAGGCCTGCCGAACATCGTCGAATTCCATAATTTGATCTTGTGGTTCGCTTCGCCTGTCCGTCCGGTTCATGGAAGCCTTATTGCGGCGGCTAGGGGCGTATCCATGACCGATTCGTCGAACTGGCGGCGAAGTTGCAGTGTTCTTTTGCTATCTTGGCGACGGCGCCCGCCAGTGCGTAACCAATGGCACGGCGATAGATGGCGAAGTACTCGACATCTGGTAGCTCAGGCTGCACCTTGAGGCGGACCAGCTGCTTTGCTTGAGTTCGGACCTGAAATAACCGACCCGCAGTTGGGCAACTGCAATGCCGGTGCGCGCCATTTCGCCCAGCACCGCAAAGCCATCGCCTGCACCAGATTACGCAGCGGGAAACCGGTGCGAGTGAACCACGCGCTTTGCGGCTGCGCGTGGATGGTGTCGGGAATTTGGCTGGCAGTCGGACATTCCAACGGCTCCTCCACCGAAAGAACTCGCCGCGGTATTTCCAGCTTGGGACTGGCCATCCATTCACGATCCAAGGTGCCCAGGGGTACGTCGTCAAAAACCGCCCTTCACATGGGTCCAGGGAGTAAGGCCAGGTCGTGTTTTCCTCGTCTCATCAAAGATCGCGCCACCGTTGAATGAGAATCCCGTGAAGATGCCGGACTCGACGTCATTTTGCAGGGACGACAGGTGATGAAAAGGGCGCCAGTCCGCCTCGAAGATGCGCTTGCCACGGCGCGCCTTGGCTCCAGGCCTGTTCCAAAGAATGATTCGGTCGCAGTGCTCGCGCACTAGCGGCAGGAAACAGTCGAGCAGCGCTTGCCAGGCGTCGGGCATCAGGTAAGGATGCGCCTCATAGTAAGGAAAGTAGCTTGTCAGCCGAAAAACCGGGCTGGCCTCGCCATGCAGTGCGCCACCGGGCATGAGGATCGGATCGTCATTCCACGTTGTGTGAGTTTCCTGGAGACTGTCAGTTTGTGCACGCGCAAATTCTGCAGCTCAGCATAGCGCCGCCGATCTATGGCAGCGTCATGCGAAGGACTGTAGCGTTTGCCTACCACCACAGTGATTGCATGAGACCTGGCGTCATGATTTGCGGATGATGTTGCCCCCGTATTCCCGGCCCCGTCCTATTCGCAATAAAGCGCCTGGTCAGCTAATGCGGCCTGTTGTCGCCTGAACTCCCGAGGCGAACGCATTTTCAACGAAGAATGCGGATGCACCTCG